>Ga0207428_10001617_pt1 | contig 23387 bp, 18 predicted proteins | sample RhiMethybrSRZTD1_FD_187600 | JGI IMG/M metagenome (GOLD analysis project Ga0207428, IMG submission 187600) | Populus rhizosphere microbial communities from Tennessee, USA - Rhizosphere MetaG P. TD hybrid SRZTD1 (SPAdes) (version 3) | ecosystem: Host-associated > Plants > Roots > Rhizosphere >...
TCGGCGTTCGCCTCCTCCAGCGTGATCCCGGGTTTCAGCCTGCCGATGACGGCGATCGGGTCGCCTTCGAGCGCGCCGTTTGACGCGCGGAGCTGCAATGGGGTCCAGGCGTGGTCGCTGACCGGATAACGGAACTCTTTCGGCATGACACCGACTACGGTGACCGGTATGCTGCCCAGTTTCACCGTGGAGCCTACGACGTCGTCGCGCCCCTCGAACGCGCGCTGCCACACGTCATATCCCAGCACGACGATGCCCGGCGCCCCAGGCTTCTCGTCGGCGTCGAGGAGCCCACGACCAATCAGGGGAGTCACACGCGCGGTGCGAAATGCGGCGGCCGTGAGTGCCGCCGTCCGGATCAGCACGGGAGGTGCGTTGCCGACGATCAGATTCCGGAGCTCCGTGCGATACGCCCCGAGGCCGTCGATCGACCGCACATCGCTCCGCCATTCGAGGAAGTCCCGAGTGACACGGAGTTCAGGCTGGTTCGTCAGGGCGTTTTGCGTCTCGATGATGACGATGCGTTCGCCGTCGGGCAGGGGGAGCGTGGGCCACAGCAGTTTGCCCCACAGGTCGTACCAGCCCGCGCCGATCCCGATCGCAATGGCGAGTGCCAGGCCACCGGCAATGGTCAGACCTGGATATTTCAGGAGCATCCGGAGGCCGAGCTTGTAATCCTGCAGCATGTGTCCTCGTTTCCTACGCCGAGGATTCCGTTCTGAGTTGCCCGGTTTGCGTCACGTCGCGGTGTCCAGACAGTCGGTAATTCCGTCCCTGACACCCGGGCAGCGCATCATCAGAGCTCGACCCTCTCCTTATAGAGACGCGCGGTTCGCAAGGATCTTTCATAGACCTGGGTCGAAAATCGTCCCTGACACCCAGGCAATGCCTCTTGGTCGAAACTGAGATCTCGAGCCGCTTATCCGGCTCGGTAAAGGCAGGGTCCGCTAGCTCATGTATATTTTGGGGGTGCCCCGAAACGCGGCGCGAGATGCGATAGCGTCGTCGCGACGCAGACCGGGACGAAGAATGCTGAACGTTCGACGCACTCGCAATCAGAGATTAACGTCCAGCGAGGAGCTGAAGAACTCCCAGATTGGCGGCACTCGTGGCTAGCATGAAGCGATTCATCGTCTTGTTGTTCGTGGCCGCGTCGTCTGGTTCGTGGCCGCTGGCGGCTCCCGAATCCGCTCCCCTCGTGGCGGCGCCGGCCGGCAGGCTGCGGGGAACGGCCGTCGGCGGCATCCACGTGTTCAAGGGAATTCCGTACGCCCTGCCGCCGACGGGTCCGATGCGCTGGAAACCCCCGGCGCCGGCGGAGATCTGGAAGAACACGCGCGGGGCAACCGAGTTCGGCTTTGTGTGCGTCCAGCCGAAGCCCCAACCGGCCAGCATCTACTCCTGGGACCCGAAGCCGATGAGCGAGGACTGCCTATCGCTCAACATCTGGGCGCCGGCCGGCGCGCGCAAGGCCCCGGTATTCTTCTGGATCCACGGTGGCGCGCTCTCGAGCGGCTCGGGCAGCGATGCGTTGTACGACGGCGCCGCGCTCGCAGCGCGCGGCCTCGTGGTCGTGTCGATCAACTATCGTCTGGGCGCGCTTGGCTTTCTCGCGCATCCGCAGTTGAGCGCGGAGTCGAGCCGGCACGTCTCCGGCAACTACGGGCTGCTGGACCAGATCGCGGCCTTGCGCTGGGTGAACCGCAACATCGCCGCGTTTGGCGGTGACCCAGCGAACGTCACGATCGCGGGCGAGTCGGCGGGCGGGCTGAGTGTCATGTACCTCATGGCGGCGCGCGAGGCGCGCGGCTTGTTCGCCAAGGCCATCGCGCAGAGCGCATACATGGTGTCGGCGCCGGAGCTGCGCACCACACCGTTCGGCGGCGTCGCGGCGGAGTCGGCGGGTCTGTCGCTCGCACAGAAGGCCGGCGCGGCCGATCTTGCCGGACTGCGATCGATGGATGCCGAGGCGCTGACTGCCGTCGCCGCGAAGACGGGGTTCTTTCCGTTCTTCGTGATCGACGGTCGCGTCCTCACCCATCAGATCGTGGATGTGTTCGATCGCGGTGAGCAGGCGAAGGTGCCGGTTCTCGCCGGCTTCAACAGCGGCGAGATCCGCTCGCTGCGCAGCCTGATGCCGCCGGCGGTGGCGGACGGCGCGGCGTATGAGAAGGAGATCCGGGCACGCTACGCTGATCTGGCAGCAGCATTCCTCGAGCTCTACCCATCGAGCCACGTCGAGGAGAGCATGCTCGCGACGACGCGCGACGCTCTCTACGGCTGGACGTCGCAGCGGCTCGTCATCAAGCAGACCGCCGCGGGCGTGCCGTCATTCCTCTACCTGTTCGATCACGGCTATCCGGCCGCCGATGCGCGGGGCCTGCACGCCTTTCATGCCAGCGAGCTGCCGTATGTCTTCGGCACGGCCGATCGGACGCCCGCGCGCTGGCCTGCGGTGCCGACGACACCGGTCGAGACACAGCTCACGAATGCGATGGGCGACTACTGGGCGTCGTTTGCGCGTACCGGTACTCCCGCTGCCGCGAACGCGCCCTCGTGGCCGGCATACGGCCGCGAGCGCAACTACCTGGCGTTCGAGGATGCCCCGCAGCCGAAGGTGCATCTGATGCCCGGCATGTACGAGCTCAACGAACAGGTCGTCTGTCGGCGGCGCGCCAAGGGCGGCATCTCATGGCACTGGAACGTCGGGCTCGCCTCGCCGCCGTTGCCGGCCCCCATGCCGCAATGCCAGTGATCGACGGCGCGCGCGCCCTCTCTCCTCGACTACTGTGGGGGTCGATTCTGCTTCTGATGGCCACCACGGTTAGAGCCGAACGTCTGCCCGTCAACAGCTACACCACGGCGGACGGACTTCTGCGCGACACGGCTTATTGCATCGTTCAGGACTCGCGCGACGTTCTGGTTCTGTACCAGTGACGGCCTGTCGCGCTTCAATCCGATGGGACCGCGCGAGCCGTCAGGCAACGACCGCATGTTCATCACCTACAGGCTGCAGAACAATGAGGGCCAGACGCGTCGTCAACGTGCTCCTCGAAGACCGCCAGGGCAGGCTCTGGTGCGGAACCGATGACGGCCTGTACTGGTTTGAAGACGAAACGGAAAGGCGTCTTTCACCGTGTCGACTTGCCGGAAGTGGACGCGGATTCGAGCACGGCGATCCTGCCCCTCAACGAAGACCAGCGTGGCACTTTGTGTGTTCAGCCTCGCGCCCGACAGCTGAATCGAACGATTCGCCAATCAGAAGGACCTGCCCGACGGCGCCATCAGCTCCGCACTCGTGGACCTGGATGAGAAAGACAGGCCCGATCGCGCGTGATCACGATCGGGCCAAGGCTCTGGATCACGTTATCTTCGCGCGCCGTAGCGGATTCAGCATGCCCTCCAGGTCGAGCGTTCGAGCGCACCCACGTGGTGCTTCGGCGGAGTCAAGACCCGAAAGCCTCTCCTACCGAGGGCGGCGCCGATGCCAGCAGCTGTGCCACGGCGGACGCCTGTGCAGTCATCTGGTCAAGCGCTTCAGCCTCTGAATGCGCATGCCTCGTCAGGATGGGAATAAGGATCTCCTTGCGGATACGTCGCGTAGTGGTCGGCAGTCCCGTCTCCAAAACGACGCGGTCTGCTGGCGACACCCAGGGGAGTGTGTTTGAGAGCCAGATGAGGGACTCTCCGAATCTCGCCCAATATTCGGTGTTGAACTCCAAACACCAATTCCCTCGCCCGGATAACCTCATGTATCGCTTGTAGTATCCGGGTCCTGGTGTGGCACGGTAGCCCTTGAGGTCCGCATGCCCGGCTTCAACCAGCTTCATGACCACTGCATCGACCATCGCTCGCAGCTGCCGGTCACGCTTGTCCCGACTCTCGTCCGCCGGAAGAAAACCTGCGAGTTCACCCGATAGCAGACGGTCAACGAGGGCGCTCAGCTGCACTACATCAGCGTGTGCCTTTGGATCGGTCAGACCTGAGAGCTCATTTAGGAGCGTCGAGACGAGACTCTCCCAGGAGGAGATTGCTAGGCGGTTCGTTCCTTGGAGCGGCGCTGTCGTCAATCCATTCGCATGCGAGACGGCGTCTCCAACAGAGATGCGCGCCGAGTTGCACCGTTTGGTCAATTCCCGCCAAATCTCTCCGGTTCTTGCGGAGGGGACGAGAAAGAGGAGCATGCCACCGCCGTTCTTGGGCAAACAGCGGACGTAATCCACCGGCTGGCTCTTGGTGAGCGGCGCGTCGAACTTGGCTTCGATTACCAGGAACGCGGAGCTACCAACGGTGCCGAGAATGTCCGGGCGTCCGCCCCCTTGTTCCCACACCATCTGCGTCGTGAACTCGATATCTTCAGCAAGCTCGATCCCCGCAGGGCTTAGATAGCGGATGACCGACGCTGCGGCATTCGGGTACGTCGAGAGGACGAACATGAGGCAATCCGAGGCCGCGTTTTCCGCCTGAATCACCAGCTTTGGGACGATGAATGCGAGAACCGAAGTTGCGGGCATGGATGAGTATCCCGTTCCGGCAGCTTGCCTAACCCTGAAATGGGTTGCATCTGCGCCTGCGGTTTGCCTGTGGGATGATCCGGTCCTAATTCGGCGCGATGGACCGAGTCACTACGCGCGTCGCTCCAGAACTGATTGCAGGAACAGGCGCATCTTACAGCGAGGGTAGGATCCGAGGAACTGCTAAAGCAGCGGGCTCGGCCTGTCTCCAAATGCTCGGGTCGTAATCCGCTCGGCCGTTGGCACAGGCGTAACAGGCAGACTTTTGATCCACTCTCCAACTCGGGAAACTGGGACGATGAGGGGCGGCCCCCTGTCTGTGCTGTAGGCATTCGGAATCGTTCAAGACCTTGTCCCACCTCTGGCATCAATGCAGGATCGCCGCCGAATCGCCGCTGCCAGAGTCGCCACCGTGGCCTGCTGTTGACAATCGACACCAAGAATCGCTAGTGTCGTCTGACGACACCATGACCCGAACTTCAGATCTGTTGCCCGGCACCCTCGACCGGCTCATCCTGCGCACGCCATGAACCTCCGCGACTGGACACTCCGCCTGCGGGCACTCGTCCTGCCACGCCGCGTCGAGCGCGACCTGCACGACGAGCTCTCCTTTCACATCGCGCGTGAAACGAAGAAGTTGATCGACGAGGGTATGGAGCCGGCTCGAGCCCGCAACACGGCGAAGGCCCGGTTTGGATCGACGACGGTGGCTGCCGATGCATGCCGCGACGAGCGCGGCACCGCTTTCGTCGACAACACGATGCGGGACGTTCAGTACGCGATGCGCACGTTCAGGCGCGCGCCGCTTGCCGCGATCACGATCGTGGTCACCGTCGCGATCGGTCTTGGTGTCGTGGCCGTCCTCTTCACGATCTTGAACAGGTTCCTGTTCCGGGTTGACTCAGTGCCCGACATCAGCGCCATGTACGGCGTCGAACGGCCGCGGGCACCCCTGACGCGTCCGCAGTTCGAGGCCCTTCGAAAAGAGACCGGCGTCTTCACCGACGCCTATGCGTCGCTGGCCGACGTCGACTTGCGCGTCGACGGACAGATGATGTCAGTCACGCTCGTCTCGGGAAATTTCTTCCAGGTCGTCGGCGTCAGGAGCGTCCTGGGACGCGCGCTCGCTCCTTCGGATGACCAGCGATCGGGCGGCAACGCGGTGATTGTGCTGAGCGACAGGGGGTGGACCCGCCGCTTCGATCGCGATCCGAACGTGCTGGGACGCACCGTGGTCGTCAACGGCCTGCCGTTCGTCGTCATCGGCGTCATGCCGGAGGGATTCCGCGGGCTCGAAGTGAGCGCGCCCGACTTCTGGGCGCCATTGTCGCTGCTGGCGCAGTTCCGGCCGGACCACCGTGGCCAGGAAGACAGCGTCGGAGTGGCTGTCGTCGGCCGGCTCAGGCCGGGCGTGGCGATGGAGAGCGCGCGTGCCCAGCTTTCTGCATGGGAGTCGAACCAGCAGGTTTCCGCAGCGGATCGACACACGCTGACTATCGATCTGGTCCCGAGACGCGGCACGCTTCCGAAGCCGATGGAAGCGCTCGCGCTCATCGCACCGTTGTTCTTCGCGTTCGGATTGATCCTGCTGATCGGGTGCGCCAACGTCGCGAACCTGTTGCTCGCGCGCGGCGTGGCGCGTCAGCGCGAGATCGGCATTCGACTGTCGCTGGGCGCGTCGCGACGCCGCATCGTGCGGCAGTTGATGACCGAGAGCTTGCTGCTCGCGCTGATGGCCGCCGCAGGGGGCTACGTGGTGTCGCGCCTTGCGCTCGAAGGATCCGTCTACTGGGCGACGCGCGTCATGCCGGTGGAGCTCGGCGATCTGAATATCAACGTGCCCGCCGCGGATTGGCGCGTCGCACTGTTTCTGGTGGTCGCCGCCGTTGCCGCTACTGCGTTTTTCGCGCTGATGCCGGCGTTGCAGGCGACACGGATCGAACCGGTGCGGACGCTGCGCGGAGAACTGGTGAAGGATGCGCGGCCCGGCCGTGCCCGTAACGCGCTGATTGGCGTGCAGGTCTTCGCATCCGCCCTGCTCCTGATCTGCGCCGCGATCTTCCTGCGCAGTGCGATCGCGTCGTCACGATTCGATTCCGGCTTCCGCACGGCCGACACCGTGATGATCGAGCTCGTCAACGAGTCAAAGCGCACCGCGATGCTGCAGGCGATCGCAACCGAATCGACGATTACGGCGTACGCGGCGGTGCGGCCTGGTGTGTTGGACCAGCGCCCCGGTTTTGCCGATACCGGCGCCGGCAGGAAGAACGTTCCCTACAAGTTCGTGTCGGGCGCGTATTTCGAGGTGATGGGCATTCCGATCGTGCGCGGACGCTCATTCACCGCGGCCGAACGAGAGGAGGATGCGGTCGCGATCGTTTCGGAATCAACCGCTCGCATGCTCTGGCCGAATCGTGATGCCGTTGGCGAGACCTTCCGGCTCGAGCCGGACATGAGCTCTCCGACACAGCCGGGAGACGAACCGCCGCTGCCGGCGCGCATGGTCACCGTCGTCGGCGTGTCGCGCGATGTCGCGGGATTCCGATTCACCGGGGTCAAGGATGCGACCGTTTTCGTGCCGACCACGCTCGACGTTCCGATGACCAGGGCCATGGTGCGCGTGAGCGGCGATCCCGATCTGGCGCGGCACACGCTGCTCGATCACCTCACGAGGATCGATCCGAACATGGGCATGATCGTGACGATGCGGACCCTGGCGAGAATGGAGGGATTTGCCCTGAACATCGGGTTCTGGGTCGCCCTCATTCTCGGATCGCTCGCCTTGTTGTTCACGGTGTCGGGGTTGTTCAGCGTGCTGTCGTACCTCGTGGAGCAGCGCACCAGGGAGATTGGCGTGCGAATGGCACTGGGCGCCTCGTCGCAGCAGGTCACGCAGTTGATGCTGTGGCAGACCGCGAGCCCGGTGATGTATGGATTGGTCGCCGGCGCCGGACTCGCCACGACGCTCGCGACAGCGCTGCTCACCACCGAGTTCGGCGCGTTCATCTCCCAGATCGTGCGCGTCACAGATCCGGTCGCGTATGCCGCAAGCCTGCTCGTGGTCGTGGCTGGCTGCCTGCTGGCGGTCTGGATCCCGGCGACACGTGCGGCCCGAGTCGACCCGATGCAGACCCTGCGACAGGAATAAGGCAGACCCTCGACCAGTCAAGTGATCGCGGCTGCTTCGCGATCTGTCCACCGCCGCCTGGTAGAGTCGCAGCCGCTCCATCGACCAGGACGGCGTCCTTCGCGTTGTCACCTGCCTGCATCGTGAGGCACTGTCACGACGACGTTCCGCATCGAGAGCTGACCCGTTGAGGTCGTGCACGCGACTGTGATCGTATAGATCCGGCCGGCGCGGCTACCGGCTCGCTCAGCTCTCAGCCGCACGCGATAGGGATCAACGACAGTCCAATCGGGTGTCGTGTTACCGTCGCCAATACCATCAGGAGCCTCACTGCTGGCGACGTTGAGCGTGCAGCTGGCGGGGCAAGTGGCGGCAACGTCATAGTCCAGGGCTACATCTACCATGCGGTGATTTGCCGGCCACAGCTTGGATGGACTCGCAGAGAGGCTACCGATGGTTGGAGGCAAGCAAACAGGATCCACGAGTGTTTGAAACGGTAAGTCAAATCGATCACCGGCAAAACTGCACGCACACACCCACCCGGGCGGGTTTGGCAACGCATCGAAGTACAGGTTTCCCGCAACGTACGAGTCTCCGACTGGGCCTCCAAAAACCCCGCAAGTCCCGGCAGACCTCAGGACAATCGCGAACTGAGTCCCCGCTGTCACAGAGACGGGGGTGGACAACACCAAACCGCGAAAGCTGGGCGGGGAAGGGAAGAATGGCGGCAGGCTCGTTCCCGAAACTGCCTGGGACGTGAGGACGACGCCATTTGGTGCGCCGGCTGTAACTTCCTGTATTTCGACTATCAGATTTGATCCGGCATCGCAGGCCACCGGCAACCTCACTTCTGTCAGATATCCGGACATACCTGCCGTCACTACCTGTGCCAGCTTCTGAGTGCTGGTGCCACCGATCGCGAGACCACCGACCGCAATATCAACGATCGGCTGTTGCTGGTCGATCAGTGACATCGCCTGCGCTGGACCAGTCGCACCGAGGATCAGACAGAGGGCAGTGCAGCGTCGCGCCAGGTTCAGTGGAAGCACGGTTGTAATCCGTCGTCGAATCTGAAATGTCATGAGCGTGTCCCCTGGTGTTTCGCGGCGTCACGGACGCGAGGGTTTTCGAACCTGTGAGTGGTTCGGTCGATCGGGTCCCAGACCATGGCTGCGCCGTTGGAACGGTGTCAACAACGGATTAGACGGACGAACCATAGATGTTCACTCGAGTTCTTCGACAGCGTGCGTGTCGATCTCGACGCCAGCACGGTCACCACACTGACCGGCATCACCGATTTCCCTGAATAAACCGCTGCACCCATCGCTGGCTCGCGACGTGCTCCACCGCGATGTGCCATGACGATGCAAACGCTCGAATCAGAAACAGCTCACAACGTGACCGGCGCTGTCGTTCGTCAACAGATTCAGGTGAGTACCGCCACGCCGCTGAAGGCGCTGCCTGGTCTGCTCGCCAGGCAGCGAGCCGCTTTTCTGCGGGACGGGCCTCCATCGCTCGTCGAGCGCCGCGCCAATCTGAAGAAGCTCCGTGCGGCGCTGCTTGCGCGAAGAGGAGACTTCGAAGCGGCGCTCGATGCCGATTTCGGCCACCGCTCCCGGCACGAGACGGCCATCATGGAGGTGCTCGTGCTGACGTGGGGCATCGACTACCTGCACAAGCACTTGCCGCGCTTCATGCGGCCGGAGCGGCGTCACGTCGCGCTTCCCATGCGTCTCGGCCGCGCCCATGTCGAGTATCAGCCGCTCGGCGTGGTCGGCATCGTCGCTCCGTGGAACTACCCGTTCTCGCTCGCGCTGCTGCCGCTTGCGACCGCCCTTGCCGCCGGCAACCGGGCGATGATCAAGCCGTCGGAGCTCACGCCGGCGACGAGCGACCTCCTCGTCTCGCTGATCGCTGAGACCTTTTCCCAGGACGAAGTCGTCGTCGTCACCGGCGACGCTACTGTGGGCGCGGCCTTTGCGGCCCTGCCGTTCGATCACCTCTTCTTCACCGGGAGCACAACGGTCGGTCGCTCGGTAATGCGGGCCGCCAGCGAGCAACTCGTGCCCGTGACACTGGAGCTTGGCGGCAAGTCACCGGTGCTGGTGGATCGTGGCCAGCCGCTGGCGCGCGTTGCCGCGGATATTGCCTACGGCAAGCTGGCGAACGCCGGCCAGACGTGCATCGCGCCGGACTACGTGCTGGTGCACGAGGCTGACGTCGACCGGTTCGTCGAGGCGTGGGACCAGGCCGTAGTGGCGCTCTACCCGCGTGGGCCGACGAGCGAGGACTACACCTCGATCGTGAATGTGCGCCATTACGAACGTCTGCGTGGGCTCCTCGCCGACGCGCGAGCGAAGGGTGCGCGAGTCGTCGAGACCGGACGGTCACCCGACCAGGCGACGGGTCGCGCCCACACGCTGCCGCCGACGCTGGTCCTCGACGTCCATGACGACATGCGGATCATGCAGGAGGAGATCTTCGGGCCGGTGCTGCCGATCGTGACGTATCGAGATCTGACCGAGGCGATCGCCTTCGTGAACGCTCGCCCGCGGCCGCTCGCGCTCTACTACTTCGGATCATCCGCAACCAATCAGAAACAGGTCCTCACGCGGACGACCTCCGGCGGCGTGACCATCAACGGCACGCTGATGCACTACGTGCAGGACGATCTCCCGTTCGGCGGCGTCGGAGCGAGCGGCTTTGGCGCGTATCACGGCATCGAGGGATTCCGTGCCTTCAGCCACCAGAAGGCGGTGTTCGACGTCGGGCGATGGAATGGCGGTGCGCTTCTGCGGCCTCCGTTTGGCCGCCTCACCAACATGATCCTGAACGAGATGCTTCGGTAAAGGAGCACACCGTGTTGAGAAAGCTATCGCTCGTCGTTCCCTTGCTCTTCGCGGTCGCCTGCTTCCCCTATATCTACCACGAGCAGAATCGTGTTCTGGTCAGGGGAATAGATGTTGATGCAACGCTGCAGATCGCGAGCATTGAACTCGAGGAAGGTGGCTTTGACGCCACTCTTACGCTGTGGGCAATAAGGGATCAGACGGTCACGGCAGGTCACGCGAAGACGATTTCCGAGCTCTATTTCAGGTACATCGACAAGGTTGCGGCAGAAAAGGACAAAGCCACTGCCGATTTCAGTGTCTGGCACCTGGCATGGGCAATCGCGAACCTGTACAGGAACGGCGACGGCAGCATCAAGGCCGAACTTGAAGACGCTTACATCGACGCCCGGAAGCGGCCGGCACGCTTGACGAAGTTCAAGGACATCGCCTCCGAACATATCAACGGCAGCAAGGTCTACATGGGTGATATTCACGGGGCCGCCCGGTCTTTCGCCCGTTCTCACATCGTGGCGCCGGGGAACAAGCCGTACCTTCAATCCCTGGCTCAATACAAAAGCAACGAAGAGAAGAGGAGGATGAGATGAGCAGCTTCGTAACCAGTGACACGACGAGCAGCACGATCGGCACAGCCCCGATTGAAGTGCGCAACGAGACGGTGATTTGCGCTTCGCTGGAGCGCGTGTGGAATCTGTTGACCGATGTCGAACGGTGGCCGTCCTGGTATCGGGCCTGCCGGTGGGTCCGTGTCGAACCACGTCAGGGCGCCGCGCAACCACTCGTCTTCAGGTGGAAGGCCCACCCGGTGGAACTGCGCAGCACCGTGGTGACGAGCAATCGGCCGCATACGTTCGCCATTACCGCGGACGCCGTGGCGTTGCACGCCGAGCGCACTTTCACGCTCCGTCAGACGCCCGACGGCCTGGGTACCGTGGTCGTCAGCGATGAAACCCAGGTCGGTCTGCTCCCATGGCTGGGGAGGGCATACCTGGCGCCCCGGCTGCGTGCGGCCAATCAGGTAATGTTCGAAGACCTGGCCCGGGCTGCCGTCTACGATGCTCCGGCGAGCCGCTCCACTCTCTCAGGCCGGCACCCGTGAGTCGGTCGTCGAGTCCATCGGCGGATGTGCGGTGCGTCTGCCGCGGGTTTCGGTGTCGCGGTGCGCTCCCGGGCGGCCGGGCCCCTGCTGAACTGTCCGGGTGATACCGAGTCGCTGCATTTTGGAGATCAATGTCGTCCGTGACAGTCCGAGTCTCGCGGCGGCGCCATTCCACCCGCCAAGAACCCAATTCGTCTCGTTCAACGTCGCCAGGATGTGCTGACGCTCCACTTCCGCCAGCGTTCTTGCGGAGGATGGCGCAGGGTTCGACGGCGTACCCAGGCTCGGCAGCTGCAACACGCTGCCTCGTGTCTCGACCACTGCGCGCTCAATCACATTCTGCAGTTCACGGATATTGCCTGGCCAATTGTGACTTCGGAGGGCCTCGAGAATCGTATTCGGGATGTGAGAAATGACCTTGCGCTGACGCTCCGCGAACCGTCGGACGAAGTAGACGGCGAGAAGGCCGATGTCCTCGACGCGTTCGCGAAGCGGCGGAACGTAGATCGGGAACACGTTCAGGCGATAGTACAGGTCGGCACGAAACTCGCGGCGTTCGACCAGGTCGGGCAGGCTCTGGTTCGTGGCAGCAACCACCCGGACATCGATCGGCACGGAACGGCCGCCGCTTCCGAGTCGATCGATCTGCTGCTCCTGCAGCACTCGAAGCAGCTTTGGCTGGAGCTCGAGAGGAAGATCGCCAATCTCATCCAGGAACAAGGTGCCGCGGTCGGCACTTTGAAAGCGGCCCACGGATTGGCTGACCGCCCCGGTAAAGGCCCCTCGCTCATGACCGAACAGCTCACTCTCCAGCAATCCCGAGGGAATCGCCGCACAGTTGACCGCAACAAACCGCTGCTGCCTGCGCGGTCCGGCCTCGTGAATCGACTGAGCGATCAGTTCTTTCCCCGTTCCCGTCTCGCCAAACAGGAGCACGCCACTGTCGACAGGACCGACCAGGGAGATTGCGTCCAGGATCTTCTTGAACGCAGCGCTCGTTCCGATCAAATGAACAGCCATACCCCCTCCTTGCTCATGTTCGACAAGGATAGGGATCGAAGCCGGGTCTGAAATCCCCAGCCGCCACAGGTTGGACCCTGTTCTTTTCTACAGGCTGTGGTCAGGCGCGCCGGCCAGCCGGAACGCACTCCTGCCCGGGACCGAGAGGGTGAGGGCTGTGCCTGATGATGAACTCGCAATCGCGAGACTGCCGCCGATCCGCTTCGCTCGCTCTCGCATGCCCGGGATCCCGAACCCTCCCGGACGTCCCCGTTCGGCAAGAGCCGGGTCGATGCCGCCGCCGTTGTCCGCGACCCGAAGGCGCAGCTCGTGTCGCCCGTATTCGATCGAGATATCCAGCCGCGTGGCTCGTGAATGCTTGTACGAGTTTCGGATGGCCTCATGCGCGATTCGATAGATCTCGTCATGCGCGATCGGATGAAGGTCGCGCGCGTTGCCCTGCACCACCACCGAAACGCTCATGTCGGTTGGCTTCGTCGGATCGTCAGCGGCCCGATTCAATGCCTCGACAAGGTCGTTGGTATGGGCCGCCGGCGCGCGCAGCGAGTTCAAGGCCGCCCGGCCTTCGTGCACTGCTTGCCCGAGCCATTCGGCCAACCGCGCCAGGGCGCGGTGGACATGCTCCGGATCCGCGGAATGATCGAGTGCGTCGTCAGCCACGATCTTGCTGCCCTGCACGGTCTGGAGCAGCGTGTCGTGCAACTCGCGCGCGATGCGCGTGCGCTCCGCGAGACGTTCCTCGTAGCGTGCGCTCATGGCGCGCGATACCCGGCGCAGCCGCAGCTGGTAGAGCCCGATTGTCGCGCCAACCACTGACATCACAATCAGTCCCTGGAACCAGAGCGTCTGAAACCACGCGGGTGCGACAGTGAAAGCCAGCGTCGCTCCTTGTTCGTTCCAGACTCCGTCGTTGTTGGCGGCAGTCACACGGAACGTGTACGGTCCCGGTTTGAGGTCGGTGTAAGAAGCCGTTCGCCGGGTGCCGGCCTCGTGCCAATCGGTGTGCCACCCCTCCAGCCGGTGACGGAATCGCACCCGCTCCGGAATCGCGAGGCTCAGTGCCGTGTAGTCAATCTGCAGCGTCCGCGTCAACGCAGGCAAGGACACCACGTTGCCCGGCTGGTAGGCCTTGTCGTCTCCTGTGACCGCGCGGATCGCGACCGGCGGGACGACGCTGTTGCGAACGATCAGACGGGGATCGACCCTGGCGATTCCAGTGTTGGTGAGGAACCACAGAATGCCGTCCCGTCCCTCCGTCGCCGTGAGGTACCGTCGCCGCGCGACCAGTGGTTCGGGCAGATCGCTCACGAGATCGAACAGGTCGTAGCGAACGCGATGCGAGGGATCGTTCGTCACCTGACGGATTTCCGAGTCAGGGATGTGCACAATCCCGATAGCGGCGCTCAGCCAGAGCCCATTTCGCGTCGGCACGATGTCCGCGACGCCTCCGAATTCGCGGCCATCGTGAGTCCGCACGGTGTGAAAGCGCTCGTTCTTCTCGAACGCCAGCCCCATCTCGGCGCCGAGCCACAGCGAGGCGTCCCGTGACGTCAGCGCGAGAATCGGTCCGAGGGCGAGACCATCAGCCTCGGAGAACACTCGCACGGTGTCCCGGTGCACCCGTGCGACCTCGGTGATATAGGCCAGCCAGACGCGGTCGGCAACATCCACGTGCGCCTTCGCGGCGGTGAGGTCCGCTCGACCAGGGAGGATCGAAACGAATGTCCAGCGCGAGTCTTTCAGGTAGAACTGTCCCAGTCCGCTGACCGATGCCCACAGCCTGCCTTGCCGGTCCCACACCGCGGTGTTGACGTTGAATCTGTAGCCGCGTCGAAGGATCTCGTCGGGCGGGGCCTGCGCTTCGAGCCTGCCGTTGTTCCAGCGGAGGAACGATCCGCCCCCGTTCAGCCAGATGACCCCGTCAGGAGCAAGATAGCCGCGGTCCGGTTCGGCCGCGCCAGCCGGGCCAACACTGTCGTCGTCGGTCCGCCACGGTCGACTTTGACTCGGACCAATCGCCCAGACCGAGCCATCCTTGCCGGCCACGAGGCTGGCCCCGCCATCGACGCGTAGATCGCGCTTCCAGGTCAGGTTCCGCCGACGAAAGCGATCGAGCCCGGTGTCCGTGACGCTCCAGACGGTGCCCTCCCGATCGATGAGGAGATCATTCGACACGCGCCCCGAAAGGCCATCCTCGAGCGCAACACGCTCGACGTCCGACCCCGAAACATTCGACACGGGTCCTGGGGCTATCGGAAGCCGCCGACGCGAAACTCCGCGGGCGCTGAGAAACCACACGCCGCCGTCGCCATCGGCGACCATCGGGTGATCCGATCCTCCGGTGATGTCTCTGCTTCGATAGGTTCCGTCGGCCTGACGCCGGCCTTCGCGGAGGGTGGCCGAGTTCTCCGGGTCCGTCAGAAGGACGGTCGAGTCGTCCACCTGCACAAAGCCCCAAATCGACGCGGTGAGCCCCAGATCCTCGAATCGCCTGGATCCCTTCCGGAGATACAGCGTCCGCTCAGGACTTGTTCCGCCGACCCACAGCGTCCCGTCGCGCCCGACGAAAATCCTCATGGCGGAGCGGCACGGATAGTTCCAATCCATCCGGACGATGTGCCATCGTCCTGCCTCGAAACGCGCGAGGCCTCCAACCGCCGCAGCCCACATGACCCCGTCGTGATCCTCTGCGAGCGCACGGATATTGCCCACCGGAAGTCCATGCTCGCGGCCATAGTTCTGAATGCGGCCGTCCCTTCCGATGTAGCTCACTCCGCCGCCGACATAGCCGACCCAGAGACCGCCGTCACGTGACGCAAACAGGGCATCGACGTCGGCTCCAGGCAAACGGCCAGGCTCTGGCGCAAACCGCTCGAACTCAATCCCGTCGAATCGCAACAAGCCGTTGGACGTGCCGATCCACATATAGCCGTCGACAGTCTGCGCCAGAGAGTCGAGCCGGCCGATCAGTCCATCTTTGCCGGTCCACGCCGTGTGATGCATCTCCTCGAGCCGTTGATAGCGGTCAAGGTCGCTGGCCGGCTGTGCCGCGACCGACACATGCAAAACCACTATCGTCAGGCCGCAGATGGCGCGCGCGACGTTCATGCCGGGAGCAGGCCACGCCGAATCGCGATGGCGACGGCATGCGTCCGGTCGTTGGCGCCGAGTTTCACCACGAGGTTCTTGATGTGGAAGTTCACCGTCGTTTCGGAGATTTCGAGCCGACCGGCAATCTGCTTGTTCCGATGTCCTCGCCGGATCAGATCGAGTACCTCCAGCTCACGAGGCGAGAGATCGGCGTCACCCAGATGTTCGGCCAGGCGCGCGGCCACATCGGGCGGCACGCACCGACCTCCCGCGTGAACGGACCGAATCGCTTCCAGCAAATCGCGCTTGGGTGTGCTCTTCAGGATGTAGCCGGCGGCGCCGGAACGCAGGGCCCGGCTAATCTCGCCATCACTGTCGGAGGTGCTCAGGATGATCACCCGGGCACCCGGGAATTCACCGCGGATCGTGACCAGCGCGTCGATGCCGTCCGCACCCGGCAGACGCAGGTCCATCAGCGTGACATCGGGCCGGTGCCGTCGAAAGGCCGTGATCGCCTCCTCGGCATTTCCCGCGTGAGCGACGAGCCGCAGGTCGTCCAGCGGCTCGATAATCGTGGCCAGGCCCTCCCGGAACACCGGGTGATCGTCCACGCAGAGAATCGAGATGCGGTGCGGACGCTCGCCTGATTCGGCCATTCGCTTCCGTCCTTCCTAGAGCGAGTCGGCGGCATATGATGCCATCCTTCAGGCCTTCCCGCTTCCAGCCCGAACGACGATAGCCCTTCGACACTGCGCGTGTCGATCTCGACGCCAGCCCAGCGATCATGCCGGCCGACACCACCGGTTTCTGCAGGTAAACCGTCGCACCCGTCGCTGGCGCGCAACGTGCTCGAGCGGATGTTCGACGATTCAGTCGTGAGGAGACTGCGCAATGAACTGGCTGATGACGAAGGATGGCACGCGGATCCATTTCAAGGACTGGGGCACGGGTCAGCCCGTCGTCTTCAGTCATGGCTGGCCCTTGAGCTCCGATGCGTGGGAGAACCAGATGTTCTTCCTCGCTTCGTGTGGTTTCCGCTGCATCGCACACGATCGCCGAGGGCATGGCCGGTCAAGCCAGCCGTGGATCGGCAACGACATGGACACCTACGCCGACGACCTGGCCGCGCTCGTTCAGGCACTCGATCTGAGGGACGCGATTCACGTGGGGCATTCCACCGGCGGAGGCGAGGTGGCGCGGTACATCGGCCGGCACGGTACGGCGCGGGTCTCGAAGGTCGTCCTCATCGGCGCGATCGCGCCGCTGATGCTGCAGACGCCGGCCAATCCCGGGGGGCTCCCGCTGCAGACGTTCGACGACATTCGTGCCGGCGTGCTGCAGGACCGATCGCAGTTCTTCAAGGATCTGAGCGTGCCGTTCTACGGCGCAAACCGCCCTGGCGCGACCGTGTCTCGCGGCGTCCTCGATACGTTCTGGCTGCTCGGCATGCAAGCCGGCCTCAAGAACGCGTATGACTGCATCAAGGTGTTCTCCGAGACCGACCTAACCGAAGACCTCGAGAAGATCGACGTCCCGACGCTGATCATTCACGGCGACGACGATCAGATCGTGCCGATCGCCGCGTCGGCGCTCCTGTCCGCAAAAATCGTCAAGCAGGCGACCCTGCGGATCTACGAAGGCGCCGACCACGGACTTCCGATCACGCTGAAAGATCGCCTGAATACCGACCTGCTCGAGTTCTGTCGCGCGCGCGCCCCAATCGCTCTCTCTCTGGCCCGCTGACCCAACAGTAGTCCCGGATTGAATGCTTCGGTAGAGGAGGCTGTATGAGCTCATTCGTTCTCGTCCATGGTGCGTGGCATGGAAGCTGGTGCTGGAAGCGGGTTCGAAAAACCTTGCAGGCGCAGGGTCATGAGGTGTTTACCCCAACGCTGACCGGCCTGGCAGACCGCTCACATCTCCTTTCCCGCGCCGTCAACCTGGAGACCCACATTCTCGACATCGTCAATCTGATTCGGTGGGAGGAACTGACGGACATCGTGCTGTGCGGCCACTCGTACGGCGGCTGTGTCATCAGCGGCGTCGCGGATCGCCTGCCAGAGCACATTCGCGCGTTGGTGTACCTGGATGCCTTCGTCCTCGAGGACGGGGACAATCAGATGCAACACCTGTCAGAGACCTACGCCCATCAATTTCGAGAAGGCGCGAAAAACCTGGGGGAGGGCTGGAAGGTGCCCCCAGTTCCGGCGTCGGAATTCAAAGTCAACGCTGCAGACGTGGAATGGGTGGATCGGCAATGCACGATGCAACCGATCGAAACGATGCTCCAGCGACTCCACTTCAGTGGCGGCATTGAGACCATCAAGAACTTCACGTACATCCGCGCCACCGGATATGAGGAGGGTTCGCCGTTTCCGCCGTTCTACGAGAAGGCGAAGGTGAAAGGGTGGACGACACGAACAGTGCCATGTGGCCACGATGTCATGCTGGACCTCCCGGAGGAACTCACAGCATTGCTCCTAGAAGCATGCTCGGATGTTTCGATAGCGGCGTAGGGTCAGCTATGGAAGTCTTCTTTGGTCTACACTGGCCCCGACGTGCGCTTCGGCATTGACGCAGGGCGGATTTGAATGGGGGAAGGGACATCTACGTTCATTGCCGTAGGTGTCATCGTCCCCCTCGCCATTGTTTTGATTTATCTCGGCGTTCGCAGTCTGACTGCCAGTGTCCGCAATGTCCGCGAGGCGGTCACCTCCGCCGAATCCTCGGCGCGCAATCCGCCATCAATGGCCCCCGCGTCTGACAATCCCGCTGCGCAAATCGCTGTCGTTCTTCAGGAGCAGGCGAAAAAGTCGGACGACGCGCGAAAAGCACGCATCCGGGCACATGCCGCTCGAGAGGTTCCACCGATCAGTGACGATGGCCGTGAAGCGATCGAATGCGGGCGGAAGGCGCGGCTCGCGATCAAGCATGTCTTCCCGCCTCGATTGCCGCAGCGGAGCATGAGCTATTTCGGTGGTCTGCCGATTGTGCCGGAGGACTTCGACTGGCCGACGCTTCACAACCGCAAGGGCCTGCTGGAACGGCTGAACTTCGTGGCGCAAATCGACTGCTCGGACCTGCCGCCGGGACCCGCACGGGACCTGTGTCCGGATCACGGTTACATCTACTTCTTTGCCCCGATGTCCGGCACCTTCGGGCCGGATGCGATGCACTTCGTCACGAGGTACGAGCCGGGGCAAGCTACCCAGAAATGGGAACCCCTCGATATGCCATTCACCGGCACGATCGAGGCTGCCGATCCGATGGACGTGATCTGGCGGGGCAACCGGACGCATTACGACAGGGTCGAGATCCAGTTTGGCTGGATCGAGGAACCGAGCGACCACGAAGTCGCGGCGCGAGCGGATGAGGGGCATGCGTTCGCGGTCGCGGACAAGATGCGCGTCGAACGGCTGGACGCGTTCTATGGCCCCGCGGGCGCACCGGATCCGCTGCTTTCCGCTCGCAGTGCACCCAGGGACGCGCTGTGGATTCCTTACGAGGGATTTCCGATCAACTGGAGTTCGGCGCGGATTGTTCGAAAGTTCGTGGAAGCCTATCATCGCGAAGAGACGCAGGATGTCGCTGACCGGCTGAGGAAACTTGGCGATGTTGCCGTCGATCATGCTGAAGGCGAGCGGCTGCGGACGTTGCAGCGTGAGCTTTCGGCGTTCAGTTCCAGGATTTCCAATGCCTTCTTCCCGACGCTCAACTCGGGACTGAAGGAGTTTGACGGGCCGCCAGTCGAGGTGAAGGAGAAGATCCTGGAGTTCCTCCAAGACCTGCGGGTCAATGGCATGCCATCGTCAACGGAACGTCCCTACCTTCACCTTCGGCTGCCGCTCGTGATCAATCAATGGCTGGCGATTGCGGCGATCCATGGCGCGGAAGGCGGATTGACCGATCCGGCCGGAGCTGCACTCATCGGCCCTGGTGTCGTGGCTGCGCTGGCCCATCGACACGCCTCGCGGAAGCATCACATGCTAGGCGAAGGCGAAGTGGTCCAGGTCGCGGCTGACGAGATGAAGGACCGCTACCTCCTGCTTCTTCAACTCGGGCCGGACCCGGCGCTCAACTGGACTGTCGGGGAAATGGGACCGCTCCAGTATTGGATCACCCCCGAAGATCTTGCGGCGAAACGGTTCGAAAACACCGTGTTGACGATCGAAGCCTACTGACGGGCCTCGCTCGAGAAGCCATGCTGATTGATAGAACGGCCCGTCGCAGACGGTTGACGCCGTCAATTCGGCGCAATTCGATGGTCGGGTTGCTTCTTGTAAACGCGCTTCTGTGTGCCGCGCGAATTGGTGGTTTCCACCGTCAGCGTGCTGCCCTCGACGGTCCAGACCTGGGTCGACTCCGTCACCTGGCCGGCCATCTCCTGCTTGGTGACGATCGTGAGCTTCGAGCCGTCCCACCTGGCAGTCGAGAGTGAATCGGCCTGCTGGCCGTTCGGGGCGGTCATCATGTTCCTGCTGTCAGTGCCATCCAGCTTATAGGTCAGGGTGACCTGGGCGTCGCCCATGGTGCGCTCGATGGTCAGCGCGTCGGCTGTCTGCTTGACCGTCGCCGGTCCGTTTCCGAGAGCGCCGCCGCCACGGCCACCTCCTGGCGCGCCGGCCTGATCAAGTATCCATGTGCCGGAGAAGTCCGGCTTCTGGGCCGACGCCACCGTTGCTGCCGCGAGGATCGCCGCGGCGATCACTCTCATCCGTGCGACCTTCATCGTCTGCTCCTTTGACAGCGGCACGCAGCGGTCCAACGTGTCGCCCTGACCCGATTCAGAGCGCGCCGACGCTCCTCCACGCGCACCCTCCTGACATCAGGCCTGGCGCATAACGAGTGCCACTACGCCAGACCTGACAGGTCAAGGCTTTATGGAGAGCCCCTTCGGTTCAAGTGTGCGAAATCGAAGCGAGGACGTTCGGGAGCGAACAAGAGGGCGCGTCATCTGTCCGGACCGAGTTGATACAGACCGACAAAAGCCAGGTGGGCCGGCGGAGCAGAGTGAGAGTCAAGTCACTCGCCTGAAGTGTTTCCACTGCTTGTGCAGCAGCGCCATCAAATCGATGAATCGTGGATAGTTGCGAAGCCCGGCCAGGTTCGGATCCCGCTCGAAATACGGGTAGCAGGGGAACCCGTCGTCCGCGGCGGCTTCGATCCAGTTGACGGCCTCGTCAGGCTCGTGAAGTGCCGCATATGCGCCGCCGATGTTGTACGCCGTGTGATGAAAATGACCGAAGCCCGTGCCGAGCTCGATCGCCCGGGCAATCATCCGCCTTGATTCGCGTGCGTCTCCTGACTTTGCCAGCAGAAGCGCCCGGACACCGGTCAGGCTTCCACCCTCATCGTCGGGATGTGCGGCGAGGAAGCTGTCAATGATCGGCCGGGCTTTGTCGGGGCGCCCAAGCTGCACGTAGACCTCGGCCCTGACTCGATCTACCAGGAACGGGCTGACCTGGGACGGCACGGTCTTCAACACGGCGAGCGCGTTTTCGAATCTGCACTGCCACGCCGCGTACACGCCTACCCGGAAGCGTGCCATGGTGTTGTTCGGGTTCAGATCAATTGCCCGGCGCACGTGACTCTGGGCCTTTTCCAGCAGGCCGACGTGCGAATACACCATCGACAGCTGATGGTGCGTTTCATCGGAGTCGGGCTCGAGGTCCAGGGCGCGCTTGAACGATTTGATGGCCTCCTCGTGCGGAAATCCTTTCGCTCTTGTCCACAGAATGAGGCCGCGCGCGAAGTGACCCTCGGCCAGATTCGGATCCAGATCCAGTGCCTTCACCAGGGCGACGTCGGCGTTCTCGCGAAATCGGCCGCTTTCGGCCGGGGAGGCGAACTTGAACGAACGCGTGCTGTACGCGCGCGCGAGCTGCGCGTACGCCGCGGCGAACGACGGATCGAGGCCCACGGCAGCCTCGAGAAGCGCGATCGCCTCGTTCGTGTCATCGAGGTTCTCGCTGCACGTTTTCACCTTCGCGCGCAGGTAGAGGTCATACGCGGGAGGGCGGCGGGAGGCCGTCGCCTTCGGGGTCGGAGCCGTAGCAACTGTCTTCCCGCTGCCGGTGACTTCGGCAATGAACCGATAGCCATGCTTCGGTACGGTTTCGATATATCTCCATTCACCGCTCCGGTCACCCAGGGCACCCCGGAGGACGTGGATCACCTTGCCGATGTTTCCGTCCTCGACGATGACGCCCGGCCACACCGCCGCCAGGATCGCCTCCTTCGTTACGAGTGCGCCGCTGTTGCGGATGAGATGAACGAGAGTCCGGAACGCCTTTTCGGGAATATCGATACGTTCCCGCTGGTGCCGCCGCCCGAGCGTGCGCTCGCCGACATCGAGTTGAAACTCGCCGAACTCGTAGACCTCGCTCGGCCGGTCAGCCACGGCGGGCGGCGGAATGAAAAAGGAAAGAGGAATTCATAGAGTCCGAAGGACTTTCTCGGTCGATTCGAACGAATCTGTCCAGGCACAGGAGGAAGCCATGAACCTACGTCCCCTACGAGTCAAACTTTTCGTCTTCATTGGCGCGTCCGTTGTCGGCAGCGTCGTTCTCCATGCGGCCATAGCCGTGTTCCGGCAGGACGCATCCAGCGACTACATCGGCTTGCGCGGAGGCCCCGCGCAGCTCACGGCTCGCGTCCTCAGGACGCCCGTCGGCGAGGTCACCGGCGGCTGGCATTATCATCCCGGATACGTCTACAACGTGGTCACGCAAGGCACCATCACGATCGAGGACGGGTGCGGACAGATTCGCCAGTATTCCAAGGGGGAAGCCTTCGAAACCTCCGAAGGCCGTGTCCATCGCGCCTACAACCTCGGGACCGAGGACGCGATCGAATACAACATGTTCGTCGGCCCGCCGGCCCGGCCCATCGGCGTCAACATTCCCAACAACGAGCATCGGTGCGGCCCGCCGAGCACGGTCGACGAATGCGTCAACGGCGGTTGGACCACCTTCGACCATCCGTTTCCGTTCGTCAATCAGGGCGCATGCGTCTCCTACGTCAACAATCGGCGGCGGATCACGTTGCTCGTTCCGGAAGACCCTCTTCAGTGACTTCCTGCCACTCCACTCAGCGCGCGTGCGGAGTGGAGTGGCAAGGCGACTGAATTCCACAATACCGGCGCACCGCCGTATCCGCAATTACGGTCGCGGAGAGGCACTGTGTTGCCGTTGGAACTCCCGGAGAAAGCCCATGATGCCGGCCGACATCGCGCCGCCGGCGCCATCGGAGCCCGTTACCAGAATGTCGGGCACGATGCGGTTCGTGCTCTTCGCGAGCTCCGAGACGACGTTGACCAATGCCGTCGACTCGGCGCCGAGCGCTTCTTTCTGAGCTTCGAATCCTTTTGCGCGTGCCAGGCCGATCGCTTCGATCTCCGCGCCGCGCGCGCGGCCGGTCTGCTCGATGTAAGTGGCCTCACCATCCGCCTCCGCCTTTCGCGCCCGCGCGTGGTTCTCCTTGATCACGATGTCCACTTCCGAGCCGGCGAGGTCGCGCTGCTTGTCCGCCAGTCCCGCCTGTTTCTCCATCGCAATACGATTGAGCTGCGCCTCTTTCTGGGCGGTAAAGGTCACCTTTTCCTGATTGGCGATCTCACGCTGGGTGAGGACGGTCACGATCTCTGCAGGTAACACGACGTCCTGGATGTAGACGCCGCGTGTCTCCAC
>Ga0207428_10001622_pt1 | contig 23357 bp, 29 predicted proteins | sample RhiMethybrSRZTD1_FD_187600 | JGI IMG/M metagenome (GOLD analysis project Ga0207428, IMG submission 187600) | Populus rhizosphere microbial communities from Tennessee, USA - Rhizosphere MetaG P. TD hybrid SRZTD1 (SPAdes) (version 3) | ecosystem: Host-associated > Plants > Roots > Rhizosphere >...
CTAGTTTCCTACAGTTTTTGAACAAATTATTTCAAATTCAAATAGCAACAGGGGACATCATACAATTTGAATCTAGAGATAATAGTAAATACTACATGCTTTCAGCAACTGGAACGTGGGATGAGATAATTAAATTGCAATAAACACTTTTGCAAGCAAATAGGCGTCTACTTTTTTCTTCAGAATGTAGTTACCATATTTATTGTGATTTCTATCATTATCAAATACACATATTTCACAATAAGCCCATTGATCATCTTTTACCGCTTTTCTCCATTGATGATGGCTCTTGATAATAAGATTATCTGTTCATTCAAAAAGACCAAAAATTTCAATAAAGAAATAATAAAAGTTCAAGTTTAGTCTCAACTCTTAATACTGACTGTTAGAAGCCTGCATTCTTTGGACTAATTTATACATACTGTTATGACACTGGCATTTACAAATTCTGGTTATTTGTGAACCATCAATATTAGTTAATCTAATAGAATTCTAAGATTAATTAATTGAGCACGAATATGATTAATCTTTATTACCCACAGCTCATTTTTCTTTTTTTGACTGCTCATTTATGGTAGTATTGTCGACAATAAAGGTAGGAGTCTTCTTAATCTTCGTGACAGCTATATATTAGAGCTCTGTAGAATGGTTTGCCATACATATTCCTCAAGACACACGCAGCCCGGACTCAACGATCTGTCATAACGGTGTTCAAGTTGTCTCCTGCGGCTTTAAGTCGATGTCTAAATATTCTTACGGATACATCCTGCCCATAATCCTCGGTTCAATCATGATATACAGTTGGAGTTGAACATTGTTATTCTCACATTTACTAGTTGAAGAAAGAAGCCGCAGGAGACTTAACGGGGATACAAAGACCTTTGCTAGGACTTGTCGCTAAGCCCCTTATAGAAAGTTATCAGTTATTTTGCTTTAGTGTTTGTTTATTTTTCTCTTTATCTCCATGATGATCCCAATTCATAACAGAATGGAGAACTAGAACGCCTAGTAAAAATATCATTATCTAATTGTTGACACTTTACCTACTCTAAAACTGTTGTCGTATGATTGTGAACAATAGATAGGTTAAGGTATAGGATATTGAGGGTTTAGATAGATGGTTTTCAAGGAGAAACTTTTGTTGATTAAGAAAAAGCCAGATCTCTTCATACAAATCTATAAACCGTAAAAAGCAATGTCATACATACATTCTTAGTCATGTCAGAAAAAAAGAAGCAAGAAAAGGATATAGCACCAAGCATAAATCCAGAGTTAAGACCAGATTTGCAAGATTATAAAAGCACGGATAAAGAATCAGGAAATACTAACACTTGTCAAGACTGCGGTAAGGTGTTTTCTAGTAAGGAAGAATTAGCCGTACACTACAATAAAATTCATGCTGAATCATTTTAGGATAAAGATAAAAAAATACTAAAAGTTGACGACCAAGAAGATTATGAGAAGAGTGGATTTAAATCTATGATGGATAATGTTGAACAAACAAAGAAGCAAGCATTAGAATCTGTTCCACAAATACCTAGAGGACAAATCCCAAGTAAAGAAGAGGTCACGAAAGAACTATTGGATGGTAGCACGGGGAATAAGAAAGAAGCTAGGAAGCATATAAGAAAAAGTGGGTAGACTTTTTAGATATTTTCTTGTCTATGATCAATCGTCAGTACAGAAGTAGAAACAGAAACTTCTTAACAAAATGGAGAGTATTGTAGATCAGACTATAACGGTGATAGTCATATTAATACTGGCCACATTCAGTCTATTTGTTTCTGTACCTACGTATGGACAGAATCAATCAGAAGGACAACAGCTACAACAAACAGAAGAAAAACCACTTCCAGTCTTATTGGTTCATGGCTATGCCGAAGATGCCGCCGTATGGAAGAAATGGGAGGATATGCTTAGAAAAGATGGTATCCAATTCTTTACAGTAACCTTCAAAGACTCTGACGATAAATGCGGCTCAGCAAAACAACACGCTACAGAATTAGAAAAAATGGTGCAGAATGTAGAAGAAGAATCCGGCTCACAAAAGATAAACATAGTAGGCTATAGTAAGGGGGGACTTGATGCTAGAATATTCTTAGATATTACAGATACAAAGGATATTGCAAGTCTCATAATGATTGGAACTCCGAATGCAGGTTCTATAGTAGCAGAGACAAATAATGTCTGTTCACCAGCTGTATTTGATATGAGGCCTGGAGCCAATGCAACCAAAGCTGTAATAAATCCAAATACTAAATACTATACGATAGCAGGAGACTGGATGCCTTTAACACATGGAAATCCAATGATTCCAGGAAATGATGACGGGCTGGTATCCGTGGATAGTGTTGAATCCCAACAGTATTTCCAAAGGCTAGGACGATCAGAACATGGACATGCGGAACTGCTATCAGAAGAGGAATATCAAATGTCAAAGGACATACTGCTTGGAAGAAAATAACATAATGTCTCTACAGTTGATTTGACCAAATTAATAAAAACCCGTGGCACAATAAAGTAGAGTCATTTGGTATTATTTGGATAGGAGTTGAGGATGTTAGCCATATCATTTCTAGATCATAGATTACTTTACTCTTATTTGTTGAGCTAGCTTTCTCAAGTCTGCATCAAGACCTGAAGAAAACTCTTGTGGTGCATCTGGCATAAACGGCACGTTTGCGCCTTCAGGATGACCTTCTAGAACCTCCAACTCACCACCATCGTCAAAAGGTGATGAACCCTTAAAGATCTGAGCTAGACCGGAAGGTTCACCATTATTGGCAAATGTCCACATTTGGTTGTGCAAGTTGAGTCTTTCTAGTTCTTTAACTTCCTTCATTCCTGCGGTATTTATTCTAGGTATTGGTAACGCTTTATTCCACCGTACCCCTAATGTCTCCAATGCCTTTGCAAACACTTTTTCATGTACCAAGTCTCTGACTATTAAATAAGATACAGTTGATCTAAACGCCTTGTTGTTACTCATTTCATATAATCTACACTTTTGAAGTCTGCCCGTTGCTTCGAGCATCAGATTATACAACATGTTTAAAACTAGATTACCACTGTCATAAATGTAGGTAGCAGACCAAGGATTTCCAGCAGCGTCAACGGGTCTAGAACTCTGTCCTGCAACTAGAAAATGATGGATGTTAGGAGATTCTAACGCAATTGACAGAGGAAGTTCTTCAGGATTTTCAGAAGGGATAGATGCTCCTTCTAACAAAACATTGATAGTATTTGCCACAAGTTCTACATGACCCATTTCCTCTGTTGCTATGCTTCTCAACAAGTCCTTGTAAGGTGTTGCATCGCCTCTAAAATTCATGTTCTGAAATAGGTATTGCATCATGGTTCTCATTTCTCCAAATTGCCCTCCCAAACCTTCTTGTAAAGCCTGTGCGGCCTTGGGATCCGGTTTATCCCCTTGACGTATATTGTTGGGTAGCTTGTTAATTGATAGAAACATGGCAATCAATGTACGACAAACTAATTATGTCTTAAACTCTAATGCTGGTACATGTTCTATTAATTAACTATCAAGTTCTATGGAATACTAATATGACTAGCTTACAAAAACTCGAACAAAAAATAGGCGAAGCACTTGGTCTGGAAAAGGCTGCTCAGCTCACTCTTTCATATAACAAAAAGACCCAGACAGTAGGAGGACATATCCTTTCATATGGATACGAGAAGCCGTATCCGATAGGTAAGATCTAGTCGTAGGTCGTGCCACGGTTGATTCCGAGTCAGTTTTGAGAGTACTACCCCTGCCAAAAACCTAAATAGACACATTCGAGAGCTGAAGAATTATCATGGCTACCACCGGAGCTGATGGAAAGAGTTTCACAATACTGTATCCTTGCGGTTGTAAACTATGGTTTGAAAAAAAGTGGCTAAGAGGAATTAAAATTACCATTCACAACTTATGTAACGAACATTTTGAGAACCGGAAAAAATTCTTTGAACCTCCACCGACCTAATTCAGCGCACAAAACACTATACTTCTAAATACTATATTTTCTATTATTATAGCATCATAGGGATTCTAGTATCCTCGGGAGACTGAGCGAAATATCCTCCCAACATTCTCGTTAAGTCTCCCTTGGTTACTCTATCTTAACCATCGAACGAGATTAACAAAGTTAGTCCTGTTTTTAATATAAGTCTAGATAAGATTACACTTCCTCGGTGCAAGAATCCTGCAGGAGATTCAGCGACTTTTCTTCATCTCGTGTTCAGGTTGGGTCTCCTGAGGCTCTAAGTTGCTCTGGAAATGGTGTCATTAATACTCCTTTATAAATAAAGAAATCCCTATTACACCAATGAATACAAAGATAATTTTGGCAATCCTCGCTATTGCTGCAATATCCTTAACAGCGATGGTAAGCATCAGTTCTATTGGTGTTGTTAGCACAGCATTGGCTCAGAATATGACAGCTAATGCTTCTGATACTGCCAACATGACTACGTTCGAAGAATCCGCTGGAAATGCTACTTCCGGTGCTAATGTGACTGGTTGATCCGCGGACAATAGCACAACTCATTATTCCTCTCTTTTTTACCCAGTGTTTCAGGAGTAAGACTGAAAGCCAGTTACAATAGAGACTCTAGTTATAACAATAAAGGCAGAACCAGAATAGCCAGAAATCCGAGTGAGTCTATCTATTATATGTGATCGCTAGATAAAAGAGAGCCGCAGGAGACTCGTTGACGAGATCAATTTGTTTTTCATAATTTAAAACAATTTTACTTATATAGGAAAGATTAGGAGAGAATTGCTAATTTCAAACTAGTCATGATTATACGCTATTGCTGATATCTAATAAGACTCTCCCACCCCTTTCTTTTGCAAACAATGACTGTAATGCTTCTTTAACATCTTCAAGCTTAAATTTTTTCCATACCCGAACTTTTAGTTGCTTAGATGACGATATATCTATGAGTTCTTGTAGTTCTTTTCTTGTGCCGCCAGTCGAACCTATTAGTTTAATTTGTTTGGTATAGAGAGCCTGAACGTTTAGCTTAACATCAGCTCCAGTTAAACCCCCAAACGCTACCCACCTTCCATTGATACCGACAGATGCAAAACTGCTATCCCATGTTCCAATACCTAATGAATTGACTACTACATCTGCCATCTTTCCTTGAGTGATATTTTTAACGTTCTCGACTATTTTGTCATAATCGCTTATAATATAATCTGCCCCAAAATCAGTCTTTATCCAGTTATCCTTGGAAACACCAATAACTTTTGCTCCCATTTTCTTGCCTAGTTGTACTGCTATCATTCCTGTATTTCCAGAGGCACCAAAGATGAGTAAAAATTCATTTACTTTTAGTGATGCTTCCTTTAATGCATGATATGGTGTCAGGGAAGTTACAGGTAAGCTAGCGGCCAGCTCCCAATCTATATCATCTGGTATTTTAAATACGTTTTTCTCAGGTACTGCAATATATTCTGCAAAACCACCATTAGTAATTGCACCAATCAATCCACCGCTTCTACAAATCATATCAAGGTTATTGAGACACATATCACAAGTTCCATCAAATACTTTGTTGTGAACTATTACTCTATCTCCTTTCTTGATGTTAGTATTGATATCATTATTACTATTCACATGACTACCTATCTCTTCCACTATACCAGTTGACTCTGCACCGGGTATGTGCGGCAGAGGATTTATCTTTGGCAGTGCCCCTGAAACAACAAAACTATCTATCGGATTTACACCTGCCGTTTTAACTTTTATTAGGATATCATGATCACTTATCTTTGGCAGTTCTACGTTATCTGCAATCCTTAGGTTATCCAATCCTGGCCTTTCAAAAACAGCAGCCTTCATTTTTAGAAAAGAATAATAATTTATTTTATTTATGACTTTTATCTTCATTAACTTCATACTGACTTGACTGTCCTCTAGAAAAAGTCGTCATCTGTGTAGTTTGAGACAAACCATAAAGCTTTTTTGTTATGGTATAATGTTTAATCACCATATTTTGCCTGATTTCGCTGCAACTATTCTCCTATTCTTAGCTGAAATTGATGAGCTCCTTTCAAAAACTCTAATTACAAACTTGGCCCCACTTGACAATGACAGAGGTATCATATCTTGTCAATGTGGGGTTCTACAGGGGAGAAACATGAAGAACTGGAAGAAATTATTAAAGATGTTATCGAATTAATATTGGAAATCCAAGAAGAAGGTAGATTTTGACGACATCATTAACCTCCAAAGAAATTGAAAGAAAAAAACTCCTGATTTCAAAGTTTAAAGAAGATAATATAGATCGTACAGAAATACAAGAATTGATAGCTATTCTGGAGAGGGAGAAACATACTGCAGAAGATGAGGATGAAGAAGGAGAAGATGGTATATTGATATTTGCAATATCGTCACTAATCTCCCATCTTTCTCAATATCTAAAGAGCCAGTCAGAAATACAAGAAGAGTAACTTTAGATAATAACAATCTGCGTTATTCTAGACTGCAATTAAGCACAGTAATTGATACAATCTTCAAGAAATTAAGGAGACAACTTTATCTGTTGTTGGACTATTGTGAAATAGAGTTCCCTAATGGATATCACCAAGGCGCCGCATTATGAACGGCTTCTTATAGTTCCTATATCAAAGGCATTTCAATATTATAGAGATACAGAGGCATATACAGAGAGGTATCCTGATTACTGCAAGCGGGTTGATATCATTGAAAAGTCAGAGAATGGTAGCTTGATAAAAACCAAGGAGTTCTGGAATACTTCTATTGATAATGATATAGACCATGTCGTATTGTACGTTAAATATAATCTTATTCCATTAGCGGGGATTCATTATGAAATCGTAGATAGCAGTTATAAAAAATTAATTGGAATTAAGAATCATATCTTGCTAGAGGAAAGAGAAAATAATCAAACTCGAATAGAGCTAAACAACGTCCTCTTAGATGTAGAATGTTTTCCCCCTCATACTAGAGAGTCTGATAAATATGAAGAAATGATCGAATATTTCACTATCAAAGATAGCATTCATTTAGAGAACAAACCGATGAAACCCTTCAAGGAAGGACAGCTCTGCACGCAATGTTTCAGAGGTCGTTTGCAGACTCCAGGAACGAAAGAGAGTTCTCAGAGAAATGGAACAAAAGGAAAATCACTTTCTGGGAATGTGATAGATGTAACTTCCAATATGAAGGAACTTATATTCAACCAGGTAATGGAACAAATATTTCTGATAGGTATAGCGGCTGAAGGAATGTGTACTCTTTTATTTAACCAAATGGTGAGACCTCTATTATGGATTAGTACTTCTAATAATTACCACTATTGTATTGAGAAACCAATTTTACCATGCTCCAAAACCATGATTCAATACAAATGGTTAGCCTTATTGTTAAATCGGTAAACATCCGATCAACATGGTAATTTTTGACCCCTTATCGTCTTATCATTAAATAGTTAGTGCACATTAATATTGCAAATACATAGTTCATAGTTCATGATAGACCAAAAAATAGCAATTATAACAGTTCATGATGTAAACCCTTTTCATTCAGATAAAATATTAAAAACCTTAGATGAACTCAATAAACTAAAAATCAATTATAACATAAGTATCGTGCCATATTATAACAAGAAATATAACCTTAAAGATTATGCTGATTTCTCCAACTCTAGCATAGATTTAATCACCTACCTGAACTTTTTTCGATGAACTTGTTATGTGACGACTGACTTATTTTGAAGATAAATTGTTAAGGATTCTTGCAAGATCCTGACCCTTGCTGAGTATATCTTTCCATGGGTCTGCATTTCTTTTGAGTATATCGGATACATTTAACATAGTAAAATCTGAAGGCAGAATCTTATCTAGGTCTTTCCACTTAACTGGCATCGATACAGTTGCTGATGTAGAAGGTCTAGCTGAGAAAACCGAAGCAATTGTTTTGCCTTTCGCATTTTGATTGAAATCAAAAAATACCTTTCCTCTTCTCCGAGTAGTATCCCAAGTTGTAGTAATTTTTTGGGGAATACGTTTCATTAATATTTTTCCGACAATTTCGGCAAATGCTCTTGTTTGATCGTAACTATATGCACGAACGACTGGTACAAAAATATGTAAACCAGTTTTTCCTGAAGTCTTGATATATGATTTTATTTTTAATTCATCAAACAGCTCTTTTAGACTAAAAGCTACCTCAACTACCGATTTAAAACCCTTGACATTATATTCAGGTTCCTCACCTTTATTTTCATTCCCTGAATAGATATAGGGATCAAGATCAAAGATTACAAAGTCAGGAAAGCTTAGACCACATTTATCTTCATTTAGTTCATCAGAGTTCTTACATGAATCAGAATCAATAACTCTACTATACCATGGATGCATTTCAATACAGCCCAGATTGGCTATCCACAGCAGGGTCTCTTTGTTGTTACCTAAAATATAATTAATGATGTCTCCCCTTGTCTCAGAATAAACTTTGACGGTTTTAACATAATCAGGCCGTGCTTGATTCCAGTTTTTATGATAAAAAGACTTGCCTTTAATACCATCAGGATATCGACTTAATGAAAGCGGCCTATCCTTAAGATGAGGTAGTATATGTTTGCTAACCTTATCATAATATTCAATTAAATCTCTCTTAGCTAGTTGTGGATGCTCTGAAGTTTTATCCCAGAATACTTTATCAAGATTTGAAAATGAGTCTAGTAATGGGTTTGGCTTTTGGTTTATTGTGTGTGTTGTCGCTGTTATTCCTAATTCTTGTTCTCTTCCTCTCTGAGGAACTACTTCTTCAAGATGCCTTTGCCCCTGTACTGTACAGTCTTCGGGTGATTTGTCTTCTCTAAACCTCTGAAAGATAGGCGCTCTCAATATTTTTTCATTTGTCCAATTGTCAAACTTTATTTCTGCGACAAGTTGTGGTTTAATCCAAGTAGGTTTCCCATTGAGGTATGGTATACGATCAATAGGTGGCCTGCCTATTCTCATGCTCTTTATCATATTGTAAACTCTCTCTAGTTGTTTGGTATTAAATCCACTTCCAGTATGACCCGCAAACCTTAACCGTCCTTGTTCATATACAGCTAATATAAGGGAACCAAAGTATTTCTCTCTGTTTCCTTCTCCGCTAGTATAACCAATTACTACACAATCTTGTGTTTTCGTATTTTTGACTTTGAGCCAGTCTTTCGATCTTGCTCCTTGGATGTATTTGCTATTTTTTCGTTTGGCAATAATACCTTCAAGATTCATCTTCTTTATATTCTCAAAAACAGCCACTCCTTGCTCTTCAATATAGTCGGATATCCGGACTCTTTTCCTATTATTATTAGCCCCACTTAGAATTTCACTCAAGATCTTTCTTCTGTTAATATAATCTCTATTACGAAGATCTTGTCCGTCATAATAGAGGATATCAAACAGATAGTATGTTGCAGGTATGGTTTTTGACAACCTTCTAATTTCTCTATCTGAGTTAACACTCATCCTCTCTTTATGACTACCAAATTCAGGATAGCCTTCTTTATTCAGAACAACAATTTCCCCATCAAATATGGCTGATTCATTGTATTTTACAACCTGCTTTAATGATTCTATTGTTTCTGGATATCTATGGGTAATATCGATGCCATTTCTTGACTCTAGTTTGAAGATGTCTTTCGTCTTGTGTACATAGAAAATAGAACGTATACCATCCCACTTTACTTCGAAAACCCAATCTTTATTGTTAAAGGGTTTGTCGACTAATGTGGCTAACATAGGTTTGATATTTATAGGAAAATCTTGGGATAGAGATACTCTGTGGGTAGTACTTGTTGTCTTTGGGTTTTTTGCTTCGTATAAAGCATTGACTTCACCACTATTTTGTTTTCTTTTAGCTGTAGTTGCTAGTTGGTCATTACCTCTTCCAGTTAGTACTGATTCAGGTTTACTAATAGTGAGGTCTTCTTTGGAGTCAAACTGATCACTCTTCTTAAACAGAAGCCATTGATTTTCAGTGCTTGTTCTAACCAGATAAAATCTTCCTTTTAGTTTCTGACCATTCAATGTAACCCCAATTTTACCTTTATCGAATTGTTCAGAAAGATCCGATTCGGTTGTATATGTTCCTGTATCCCATACTATAACCGTACCTGCTCCGTAATTTCCTTCAGGAATAACTCCTTCAAAGAGCAGGTAATCCAATGGATGGTCTTCGGTCAAAACTGCAAGCCTCTTTATACTTGGATCTACTGAGATTCCCTTGGGTACTGCCCAGGACTTTAATACACCGGCTGCGCCCTTTTTTGTCTGTAATCTGAAATCATAGTGAAGCTTTGTTGCATCATGCTTCTGTACTACAAACTTTAGGTCTGGGTTCTTTCTAGATTTTTGTACCCTGTCTCCTTGTGGCTCTGTTGTTTTTAAGAAATTTCTTTTCTTATGATACTCCCGTAGCGATGTATGGCACCAATAAATATTATTTATCTTATATTATATGGGATTTGGACCTTTTTTCTTCTGGTTGAGGCTCATGATTTCCAAGTTTAAAGAAGAATTGATAACTATTCTGTTTTCTTAATTTCTATCCTAATCTTATCTCCAACTTTTATTGCCATGTCCTCATATTCTTTCATAGTTATTTTAAAGGTAGGAGAATCTCCTTCACCAAACACACTAGATATGATTTTAGGTAGATTTTCATTAAGTCTTCCAGAGAGGTAAACGGTCATATTAGGATCCGAAAAAGCGACCAACACGTATTGACTGCCATTCTGGGGAGCTTCTATTTTAGAAACTATGAAATCCTTTTTCATATCTACATAAAAAATAGTAGTAATCAAACTTATAATTTTCATCCCACTTTTAACAACATAAGTCCAAAATATAGTAGTCGTTCCACATTTCTCACACTTTGCACCAAAGTCAGATATATTCCAAAAAGCGTGGGGAGTAAGATAATTTAATTCACCGGAGTAAGTAGATATAAGTCTCATAAGTATAGATGAATTGGTGCAAAATGCAGTCAGTCCAAGTTTCTGAGGCCAAGGGACCCTTTGAAATAGTGGAACGAGACATTCCAGCACCTGGTCCTATACAAGTCCGAATCAAAGTGCAAGCCTGTGGTATATGCCATAGTGACTCTATGATGAAAGAAGGACTATTTCCAGGCCTCACATATCCAAGAGTTCCTGGTCATGAAGTGGCAGGTGTCGTAGATGAAGTAGGCAAGGATGTGGTTGATTGGAAAGCCGGACAGAGAGTAGGCGTGGGCTGGCACGGCGGCCAATGTGGTCACTGCGAGCCTTGTCGACGTGGAGAATTCTTTGCATGCCGTTATGGACAAATTACCGGCTTTACCTATGATGGCGGTTATGCAGATTACATGATTGCATCATCTAATGCTCTTGCCCTTATTCCAGACCAACTTTCAGCTGCAGAAGCAGCACCACTTATGTGTGCTGGAGTAACAACCTTTAATGCTCTTAGAAACAGTGGCGCACATGTAGGAGATGTAGTTGCTGTTCTCGGGATAGGTGGACTTGGCCATCTAGGAGTTCAGTTTGCAGCCAAAATGGGTTTTAGGACTATTGCCATTGCAAGAGGAAAAGACAAGGAGGAAATGGCTAGAAAACTTGGTGCTACGCATTACCTTGATAGCCAGTCGCAGAACGTTGCAGAAGAACTTGCAAAGATGGGAGGCGCCAGGGTTATACTCGGAACTGTCCCAAGCGCTAAAGCAATGAGTGCAGTTCTTGGTGGCCTAAGCCCAAATGGAAAACTTATGTTACTTGGTGCTTCTGCCGAGCCGCTTCAAGTACCCATACCTCAATTCATATCGGGACGTCAATCGGTAATGGGCTGGTATAGTGGGTCTTCTATTGACTCCCAAGACACACTCTCATTTAGTGCTCTTTCTGGGATCCGTTCTATGAATGAAATCTTTCCTCTTGACCATGCAGAAGAAGCCTACAATTTAATGATAAGTGGTAATGTGCGATTTAGATCTGTACTTACTACATGAAGAATAAAACAGAAAATAAGTTAAGGTCCTTTGATAGAGCTCTGATTCTGTTTCTAACCCGCATTTCTTACACGAATATACAACCATAGGGGTAATAACAAGGCTCACGGCTATGTCTCCCTTTGGTTTCTAGATAAATGAACTATTAAAGAATGGTTCACTATAATACAAATCTATTTAAATCACAAACCTTAATGCCGCTTGTTTGAAGGCGACAGGACATTTGTCATTATGTTTGTCTGCGATTTTGATTATTTTCACTATAGCTGTAGGTCTTGTTCTGCCTGATTCTGTTACAGATATCCGAGCACAATCACCTCAGTCGAGTATGAAAGACCAAAATAGCATATCGTTAAATGCGAATGATGCAATTTTTAATGCTAATACGACTGAGTTTTTAGGTATCAAAAATATGTCGCTGACGCCTTATCGAGTTACCGAGCAGCATCTTATCGACCACGGGATTCTAAAAAATGTAGGGAACGTAACCAACAATAAGACATTTACAAATACTTACCTATCTGATGAACTGCTCGTCGGCAGAGGAAAGGGAACAATAGAGACTACTGATGGACAAAGTATCGATTGGATATCTTCTGACCTAGGAAGACCAAACGATAATCAATGGGTTTTCCACGGAGTAATGCTGTTCAACAGCACTCAGGACGAATCATTATCTTTTCTAAATAATATGATAGGTCTATACAATAGTACATCTGATGTAAAAGATTCAGAGCACATCTGGTTATTGGATTAGTTTCTCCATTTTCCAATGTAATTGTATTTATCGTTTCACATTTCTCACACTTTGCACCAAAGTCAGAAATAATCCCTTAGCTACGCCACTAAATCTATTTAAATCACTTTACCTAAATGAGATAGTTTGAAAAGTACAGTGCGGTTGTCATTATGTCTGTCTGCCTTATTGATTTTTTCCTCTGCAACAGGAAGTCTATTTCTGATTCATTCTTCTACATATGTGCAAGCGCAGTCTCCTCAACCGAAAAGTAACGGACAAGTTACAGCACCATTGGATACAGCCGATTCGATTTACAGTGCTAATATAACCAAGGATTTGGGTTCCAAAAATATATCATCATCACCTTTCCGAATAACAGAGGACCGTGGGATTGACCAAGGATTCCTAAAAGGAGTAGGAAATGTTACTAACAATCAGACTTACATAAGCACTCACTTATCTGATAAATTAATCCAGAGTACAGGTAATGGACAATTGAGACTCCAGATGGACAAAATATTGATTGGATAACTTCTGCTATAGGAAGACCTGTTGATGGTCGTTGGGTTTTCTATGAAATAATATTATTCAATAATACGCAAAGCAAATCATTGTCTTTACTAAATAATAGCATCGGTTTGGTCAAATCTACTATTGGCAACGAGCCAGATTACATCTGGCTTCTGAAATAGGAGAAATTCAGAGCAACTGAGAACAGAATTTAATTCACCGCATTTCTTACACGTGCACACGACCATAAAGAGAATATTGAGATCGAACTATGGATTACATTATCCTATCTCTTCGTGATAAGTAGCTCCTTTTGCCTTCCCTTTCTAACAAATAAGTGAATATCTCTAATATGAGGTCGCTTTCTCATACTATAGCGTATCGTTATGGATAAAATATCTTGCGACTTATATAATCACTTCATTAAAATAATTATGAAACCAACAACTAGCAGTATATTTACTGTAGTACTGGGAGTGGCCATAAGTTTTTCAATACTCATGGCAATGATGCCAGGATTAAGTTTAGAAACATCCGCACAGACTGAAAATGAGACTGAGGAATCAGAAGAAACGGAAATGAACACCATGACCAATGTAACCGGACCCGGCGGGACAATTCCATCTATGTCCACACCGGGTGAAAAAACTTTCTACGTGTTCACAGCAGAAGTTGAAGGCGTTGACGAAGAAAAATTAAGAATAGCAGGGGATTCTTTCGATGACAAGACTTTAGTTGTAAATGAGGGCGACAAAGTTAACATCAAATTCTACAATGTTGATGAAGTTCAAACGGAGAGACATTCTTTTACCATAGGAGATCCATACAAAGTTGATATAGATGTAGGCTTCGCTGAAAATGGAAACGCAACATTCACAGCGGAGCAAGCAGGCGTGTTCACCTTTTACTGCAAATATCACTTACCTGTTATGACTGGACAGTTAGTGGTTCTACCATAAGACTACCGCCACATCCATCAGTACGTTTCTATTGGGCATATTATGATTATTAGAGTATTAGAGGATAGGATATACTTCTCTAAATCTACCATATATCGTAACATGTTTCGTAATAAGGTAACATGTAACTACATGATATAAGGGTTTGTTAACTAATTAATGAATTTAAGACTGTATCTGCTTTTTAAGTTCTCCATTTTCCAAGGTTATCGCATTTATCATCTCACAATCTGAGAGTATAACTAAGTAATTGTTCTCACTGAATTTGATAATAGGAACATTATAATACTTCAATAAATTGAGGCGTATCATCCTAATTTCTGTCTTCTCGGATTTTCTAACACAATATCTAATAATGCAGATGTGCCTTCAAGAGATTCTCGATACATTACTTTAGAAATAGCTACCCCTAAAAGGTGGTTATATCGTGACTTCCCCTCTCCTTTCATTGTCCTATCGCTTTGACCTCTTCCAGATTTTTGGTCGAATACCAGCTGAAATTGGAAGTTCTATCCAAAAATTCATCCTTCTTGCTGCCGCAGGATCAATATTACTTGCAAAATTCAGTGCAAGGATTACAATCCCTTTATGTTCCTTAATCCTCTGTAACAAATAACCCACATTAATATTAGCATATCTATCGTGACTATCCTTTGTTTCTGAGCGTTTTCCAAAAAGTGCGTCTGCTTCGTCGAAGAAAAGTATGGAACCATTTTTTTCGGCCTCACTGAAGATGCGTTTGAGATTCTTTTCGGTTTCACCTATGTATTTACTAACTACTGACTGGAGATCTATTTTATAGAGATCCAATTTGAGCGCAATTTTTTCATTTCTATTTCCGTAGTGACGTTTCATGGTATGTATTCACGAATATATTTGATAACATTTATGCTGTTAGTTTAGTAGGAGTGGGAAGAAAAGTCTGAGGTTATGCGTATCAGTCATTGCTTATTTTGTAAAGAGGTTGTTATTTCAGTAGGTGAAGAATAAACAGAGTGGATTGTAATTTATCATCGCCAAGCAGAACAGAACTGCTTGAATATACTGTGGTTTCTGCGGTTTTCACTTACGTATACCTAATTCCATTCCCATTCTGTGCTTACAAAATTCCCAGTCGCAATGTCTCCCTCGCCCTTAAAGACTCCTATCATATTATCCAAAAAAGATAGATTCCCCGTTGAATTTGTACTATACACTGTAGATCCACGAAACACTGTTTTACCAGCCTGTGTAAAATTTTCTGCTCCTATGAGGATATAAGTAGCTGTTTCATTGTTATCCTTAGTTGCTATTACTCCATGTCCTTGATCAACTGCAAGATTCCCTTTTAGACTAGTTACGATCTCCCCTGTATTGGTTACTTCTATATTACCATTCAACGTTCCATTGGCAGAGATAGTGAACTGTGTTCTGTTGGCATCAATTTCTTTCTGACTTGTAATCTTTCCTTTTTCTACTAGAAATGGTTCATTCAATGTTGGTGTCTGAGCATGTGTGGTACTAAGAATAGAAGTCGCTCCCGTTCCTACAATTAGTAATAACACGACAGCAATTCCTGCGGTAATACTGATAGTGAATCTATTTTTATTCATTTTATGCTACTCAAATCCTATGGAAGAATATAAGACGTTTTCTATTTGAATGATCTTTGTAAGATCTATCCAAAAAAACGCAAATTATACCTGTTTTTAATCGTGTTTCACATTTCTCACACTTGGCTCCAAAGTCAGCTATATTCCAAAAAGCATGTGGAGTAAGGAAATTTGGTGCACCGCATTTCTTACATGAATAATACAATAGAGGTAATATTCAGGATAGGTTAATCGTGAATTGTAGAAATGTTTTCCCGCCCCTTATTAGGTTAATCGTTATAAATAAGGAAATTATTTCTAAGTTAATATTGAATATTAAAGTAACTAATGATTTAGGAACAGTTTCAATCGCTCTACTTTCAGGCTTACTTATAGTAGTAGCAGCCATAGGGATAGTAGGACCTCAGAAAGCAGTCGGACAGGCTGAAGAAGTCTTTAGCGAAAATACGACCTTCGCTAACCAGACAGCAGCACCAATCCCACCTACAGCTAACACTTTTACTCTACCCGGCGACACAGGCACACAAAACCAAACCCAGACGGCACCAGTGAATTTGACTCGCGCAGACATGGAACCGGTCACAAGTGCATTGAACTCAGCACGGGATTCGTTATTAGGAAATGGAACGCTCCAGGACGCATACACGTCTCTCAATGACGCTGATGTTGCATTGTTCAGAATCGCTCAAGACGAGGGTCATTCAGCAACGACAACTATAGTAAAAATGAGCGAGCCCATGCGCAGTCATATAGAGGGTGCTCAGCAAGCGTTACTCGTAGGCGACGCTCCAAAAGCATTGGATGAGCGTAACTCAGCTGAAGTTGTACTGCTTGGGATAATTCAGGGACTGCCCGCTGAAGAAGAGGAACCATCCGCTGAAGAAGAGGAACCATCCGCTGAAGAAGAGGAATAATATCGAATATAGGGATATTATAGAGTCACTTACTGAATGTCCGTTGTGACGCAACAAGGCAATTGAATGATAAACCTTCATTATCCTGTTTCTCTTGATGACATGCTATTACTGTTCAAATACTTTTTTGTTCATAAATGATGTAATAGAGGATAGAAGTATGTAATAAGTTTCCGAAGGGAAACAAAAACATGCCAGGGTTATTCCTTTGGATTCCCCAAATTGATTCCTCTATTACAATTATAACTAGATGCAAGAAACTCTTTTCTGTCTTTATGCCATTAAAGTATCATGAAGATCATTAGTGCTACTACCGAAACACCCGGTATGACCAAAGAACAGGTCGATATGTTCCTTGAAGGCAAATTTATGTTGCAGATGTCAACTCTTGATGAGAAGGGTGAACCCAATGTCCAACCTGTCTGGTTTTATCATGATAAGGATAGTGATAAACTTCTAATTATTACATCTAAAATTGCTAAGAAAACTCGAAATCTAAAGAGAAACCCTATTTTGTATTTTTCCATAGACGATGAGAATTTTCCGTATAAGGGAGTCAAAGGAAAGGGCACTGTAACAATAATAGAAGATCCAAAAAGAACTGTTTCATTTGGAGAGAAGTTAAGTATGAAATATCTTGGCACACTGGAACACCCCATACCTAAAATTATATTGGACAGTGCAAAAAAGGGAAACCATGTGGTTGTGGAAATTAGTCCAAAGTTCTTTTCGACATGGGATTTTGCTAGAATGCAATAAAGTCAATCGATCTTATTATCTTCCTAGATTTCCGGCTTACATGTGGATTTTGATTAAAATTTCAAAAAATTTTAGCAAACCTTAATGGGTCACATATGATCGATTTAAGGCATGTCCAATACACAAAACAAGACAATAGCTCAAAGGTTTATTGAAGAAATATTTAATGCGCGGAAAATAGAGATGGCAAAGAACTTTGTTACACCTGATATAATCTACCATGGGATGGCTGAAGAGGTTAGGAGTTTGGAGGAATTCAAACGGGGGGTGGCAAAAGATCTCTCTGCATTTCCAGATATGAAGACCATAATATTAGATATTTTTGGAGAAGAAAACAAAGTTGCCATTAGGTGGAACTTGAAAGCAACACATGAAAAGGACTTTGCTGACTCTCCTGCCACTCAAAAGAAGTCCCAGGCTGAAGGAGTCGATATCTTTCATTTCGAGGGAGACAAAATCAAGGAGGCATGGACTATAACTGTATTGGCCCAGTGATTAATGTGTTCGAAGTTACTAAACCTCTATTTATATTGGGATTGAAATTGTAGGATCAGCTCATCTAATATCACTACACTTTCGTTCGGGAATATGGCGGTTAAGAGGTTTAAGTCTTCGAGAACCCAGATTCTCCTCTAATACTTCAAGTTTTAATTTTCGAGCTGATAAAAATTAAAGAAAGAAATTTGGGCTAATTGCCGCCTTCTTGTTCTTCGCCTTCATCTTCGTTTTGGTCTTGGCCTTCGTCGCCTTCGCCTCCATCTTGGCCTTCATCTTCGCTTTGATCTTCACTTTGATCTTCACTTTGATCTTGGCCTTCAACGTCACCTAGGTCTGTTGGCGGGGGAGTTGGAACTGATTGCGAATTGCCCGTAAGATAGACGTCTTGGGCGCCATGTGCGGTTAGACCCATAATCCCACCTCCACTGATTTTGCCGGTCATATTTCCACCCGTCATATTTCCACCTGTCATATTCTGTGCCATAACAGGTGTGGCAATCATCGCTGAGCTAAGTGCTGCAACTATTGAAACAATCATAAAGATTTGTTTTGAATCCATTGCCTTCGTTCGCTTTACATTCTATATAATAATTTTCATAGGGGTGCTACGAAAATAAAAATGGCCGAAACAAATACCGTTAATGACTACACTTGTTTTTTAAGTTCTCCATTTGCAATCGTTATAATATTTATCGTACCGCAATCCTTGCCCTTTACGCCAAGGTCATTGACATTCCAAAAGGCATGAGGGGTGAGATATCTATATTCTCCACATTTCTTACAATTTATGAAGGCCATAGAAGGAATATTCAGATTGTACATTATGAATAACGGTATTACTAGCACTACAGTGACTAATTATTGGATTTTGAATGACATTTCTTAAATACATGCATGCGTTATCTCAATTAGTATGACGTACCAGTTGGAAGAGCCATTTTTCGAAGAAAAAGGAAAGATCACGGCTCAGAAAGAAATTGGCGACAATAAAACGCAAATGACATATTCATCTAATGGGACATTTAAGGGAAATATAGAAGTAACAAACTCAGGAGATTTTGTAAGTCTCTCTAAAGGTAACAAGGGAACTTCAGCTCAAGGACAAGGAGTGGTGACTACAAAGGATGGTAGTGAAAAGGCAAATTATACTTTTCTACAAGTAGGAAAGACTATTACTAAAGATGGTAAGCCAGTATTACGTGGGGTTGGGTCTGCGGTCTGGAGTACAGACTCTACCGGTAAGTTAGCATTTCTTGATAATATGTTATCTTTCTTTATAATCGAAGTAGATGAGATGGGAAATTTCTCAAGCAAAGATAGAGAATTAAAATAATAATGTACCTCTATTTACCTTATGTGATGAATGTAAGTAGTGTGCGACATACGTTCTTAAGAATAGGTTACCAAGCGGGGAACAGATGTCCACAATGAAATACAAAAAAACAAAGGATAATTCATCCTTCCTATATGTTAAATGAATCGCTTGCAGCAGTAGCTATATCTAAGCAGGTATGAAGCCAAATAGTCCAGTTCTGTAATCTTCAAAAGCTTCTGCAATTTGGTTTTCGGTGTTCATGACAAACGGCCCTCTTGCTACTACTGGTTGTCTTAACGGTTTTCCTGTCCATAGCAAAAAGCGAGTTGGTTTTTTTGCCAATACGCTTAGTGTGGTACGCCCGTCATACGCACTAGTGTGAGCAAGATGACCGACTTGACCAGCACTTACTGACGTCCTTTTAGAGCTGAAATATGCCTGGCCTGAGAGAACATACACAAAACCCTCATCCCCTGCGGGAATTTCTTGAGTAAAGGAGGTCCAATCGTTATCATGACCACTACTATCATCTAGACGAACATCTAGCATAATAACTGGCACATACTTTGATACTCTTGGTATTGCCTCAATATTTCCTGAGCGTCCAGAAAATACTTTTACCTCTACGCCAGGCCGGTGGAATACAGGTACATTGTCACCACGGAGATCCTGATAATTGGGTTCAACCATCTTATTTTCGGCTGATAGATTGAGCCAAAGCTGCAACGCGTGTACAGGCTTTTTACGGTAAGCCATCTCTCTGTGTATAATGCCTCGTCCGGCTGTCATCCACTGTATATCTCCAGGTTTTAATATTCCATGGCCCCCGTGGTTATCTTGATGCTCTAATTCTCCTTCCAGTACTACTGTGATTGTTTCTAATCCTCTATGAGGATGCCAGTCAAACCCATTAATACTGAACCAATCTTCTGCCATCAACAGAAAGGGATCAGTTTCAGGCCAGTTTCCAGGTTTTAATACCAAATACTTGTCATCTGCCTGTTCATCTTCTCCGTAATGAACGCGATTTGAAACTTTGGCTATATGCCTCTCTTTAGGCTGTAATAGTTTTTCATCATTATTTCTTATCATAATAGGATTACGTGAAGAATCGCTATATAAGACAAGTAGTGTCTGCTTGCTTACCAAGTAAGCCGTGACAAACTAATTTACTATATAGGACATACATAAAGACGAGGTTTTTGTCCTGCTCCATATATGACTATTCATATACTTGTTCTTTGCCGTTACTGCAAAAAAAACCATCATAAATTTTTTGGGTATAACCATCGTCGCAGCAATCGACTCAACAGAGGCATTGTGAAATAGGTAAGGCCAATTACCAGTATTATATTCATAAGCAAATTAAATAGTAACATCTGCTGTCGTAGTAAAAGGCTGAGAACATATCCCGCAACTGAGCGTACGGAATATGCTCCAATGAACGCAACTATTGCCATTTTCCATTTGGGAGGGGGAGGAACATTTGCCTTCAAGTCTGGAATAGTAAACCATGTCTCTAAACCAGTCGCCCTCTGCACATATGGAGTAGAGTATTTGTTTACTTCTTCCGTTTGCTCGTGCAACTCTTGTGAATTTTCCCATACGTCGAGAGAGGCCTTGTCTCTAAACCTGTGAATTATATGCGAGGCCCAGTAATAAGCAAGAAAGACAACACGTTTTACAGTGGCAAATGGGTCAAATTAACATACTATTCGAGCTTATTTTCATATCTAGGTTTGCTTCAGTGATTCGGGCTCGGTGGGATTAATTGATAATGTATAGAAATGGAAATGGTAGGACTGATCTAAATGCTTCATTTTGGTTTAGAAAAAGTTACCACATAAATAGTCGTCTAATGGAAACTTTGGTGATACCCGTATTATGTCCGACAATTCTTTTCGTACACAGTAAATACGGAAGCTTAATATTCTAACGATTAATTTACCGGCATATTGTTGAATATCAGTTGTGTATCAATTACCATCCAATAAATACCAATAAATAAAATTCCCAAACTGGGCCGATACAACAGGAATTCAGAGATGATGAGAACTTTATTCCTCTAACAAGAAACTTGGAACTTATAAATTATCAAAATGCCCAAATAATACTTATCGGAGCAAGAGAAGGAAAGGATACTATAAAAAAAGATATAGGGATAGAAATAAAAGAAGAATCTAGTTCAGCAGATATATTCTCAAAGCTGAAAGTACGAAAGGAACAGATTTCGGTAAGACCTGGTCCTATCCCAATATGCAGGCCAGATAGGAGATGACTAGAGGGACAAGAGACTTATAACGGAATATCTAGGATTTCGGTCTTCCCTTTTCAATAATTCTCATAGCAGCACCAGTATCTATGACGGGATGACCTGATGGTGCTGATGATGCAAGTTCTTTAATAAGTGCGTGTACAACCTTCCTTAAGTCATAGTTTTCGGGAATTTCATCATATATTGACATATGTTCAATATCGAATGTAACTGACAGATATATGCATTCCCTACATTGAAGCATGACAGGAACATAGTGACATTCAAAGACTCTCAAAAAGACTAAGGTTGAGCATTTGAGTATTTCTGGTCGATTTCAAAAGCATCGCCTGTTTACTTCCTAAACATGTCAGCCAACTCCTGTGTGTAATCACCTGTATTTGCTTTTGTTTGGGAAAGCCATCCACACCTCGAGACTTTTGGTATTATAGGTCTGGCTATTGCATTTGTTATTGGTCAGGCAGCATCAAGGTTAGTAACTGTTTTAGTTCTTTGAATATACTTCATCTACTACATCAACTAGAGGCTGCTTTACGTCTTCTTTCAATTCCTACCTGTCGTCCTCTTCTAAGAATTCTGCCTTTCTGGACACAATCTCTACCTTTTTTCCGGAGATAAACGTAATAAGAATAAAGTTTACTGTCAAGTACATGAGTCTAAAAGGGGTCTGCAAAAACTGTGGCGATAAAATTAGTGATGATAGCAATTCTGATGAGTTTTGTTCAGAACAATGTGGAGTAGAATATCAAATGGAACACAATAGGAAGTAAGAGTAGAATTAAAGAGAGTATGTGAAAAGTACATAATTTCAGAAATTATGCGCCGTATTTATCAATTCAGGAACATATAGTTTCATAAGCTAATGTCCACCAACACGACTTTTTTTATGCCTTATTGGACAACTAGGAGTCAAGGTATGAAGAACATCATGTTAGTAATCGGTTTGGGTATAAGTTTGGTGGCGTCTATCTTTATGGCATATGGAAAAGTGTTTCGCAAAAAGGAAGCAATAGAGGAACAATCAGGTAGCGGTGAAAGAGAGAATCAAAAAGAAATGGAACATAGATTGAAAGAAACCAGATTTGCTCAAGTAGGTGCAATTCTTCTAATAACCGGATTTTCGGTACAGATCGCTGCCAATGTGATATTCGAATCATAGCAGCTGTCTGGTCTGCGGGATACTAAGAATGTAAAGGGTGGCTTTACAAGTACTGAATGGCAATGGAAGTAGATAGCCAAAACCCACTTTTACTGTTTTATGACTAAAAATACCCCTTAATCTCTTTTCTGACCATTTCTATTTACTCCTTCACAATGATGTTGCTTAAACCATATGATTTAGAAAAATCGAACATCTAGTGAGTATAGGAGCCTGCACTATTGGCGTGGTTGCGATCCGGTTCTCCGGTAGCCAAACCTACTCTATCTTTCTGCTTATTTATGTTAAGTTAAAATGGTGGAAACCTGAGTTTATACTTGCAATAACATCGTAGGATAGATATTTGGGCAGTGTTTAATCTTTAAGGCGCCTTGAGCTATCTATTGCATCCATTATGACTTGTGTAGCTCGGGTACCGAGATTTTCTATGCAATAGTTTTCGTTCCTTAATTTAGAGTCCAATTTATTTTCTTTGATTAGCGCTGAGATTCTATTTACCCCAGCTAGATAATGCATTACTGACTTCCAAGTGACTATGATCGAACAGTCATCACAAACATTGCTCTTAGCATTGGTTGCAAAGACTACATTACAAAAAATGCATTTGTTATATACCATTG
>Ga0207428_10001628_pt1 | contig 23322 bp, 22 predicted proteins | sample RhiMethybrSRZTD1_FD_187600 | JGI IMG/M metagenome (GOLD analysis project Ga0207428, IMG submission 187600) | Populus rhizosphere microbial communities from Tennessee, USA - Rhizosphere MetaG P. TD hybrid SRZTD1 (SPAdes) (version 3) | ecosystem: Host-associated > Plants > Roots > Rhizosphere >...
TCGGCACCGCACGCATCGGCGCGATCCTGGTCAACATCAATCCGGCCTATCAACGCGCCGAGCTCGAATACGCGCTAAACAAGGTCCAGTGCAAAGCGCTGATCATGGCACGCTCGCTCAAGTCGAGCGACACTCTCGGCATGGTGCGGGCGCTCGCGCCGGAAATCGAGGCGAGCGACGCGGTGCCGCTGCAGGCCGCAAGGCTTCCGCACCTGCGCCACGTGATCGTGCTCGACGCGGATCCGCTGCCGCCCGGCGCCATCGGCTTCGAAGCGTTCCTCGCGCGCGCCGGGCCTGCGCATCGCGCGCGTCTCGATGCCCTCTCCGCCGCGCTCGACCCGGACGATGCCATCAACATCCAGTTTACCTCGGGCTCCACGGGTTCCCCCAAGGGCGCGACGCTCAGTCATTTCAACATCGTCAACAATGCGCGCTTCTGCGCCAAGGCGATGGCGCTTACCGCGAGCGATCGGTTGTGCATCCCGGTGCCGCTCTATCATTGCTTCGGCATGGTGCTCGGCGTGCTGTGCTGCGCGGCGGTTGGCGCCACGATGGTGTTTCCTTCAGAGACCTTCGATGCGGAGGCGACGCTCGCGGCGATCGCGCGCCACAAATGCACCGCGCTGCACGGAGTGCCGACGATGTTCATCGCGGCGCTCGATCATCCCGACTTCGCGCGCTACGACACGTCGAGCCTGCGCACCGGCATCATGGCCGGCGCGCCCTGTCCGATCGAAACCATGCGGCGCGTGATCGCGCAACTGCACATGCGCGAGGTCACGATTGCCTACGGCATGACGGAGACTAGCCCGATCTCGTTCCAGTCGGGCATCGACGATTCCATGGAGCGGCGCGTCTCGACGGTCGGTCGCATTCAGCCGCACATTGAGGTCAAGATCGTGGACGCGACGGGCAACGTCGTGCCGATCGGCACTGCCGGCGAATTGTGCACGCGCGGCTATTGCGTGATGCGCGGCTACTGGGAAGATCCCGAACGAACCGCCGAGTCCATCGACGCATCGGGCTGGATGCATTCGGGCGATCTCGCGACCATCGACGCAGAGGGTTACTGCAACATCGTCGGGCGCGTGAAGGACATGCTGATCCGCGGCGGCGAGAACGTATATCCGCGCGAGATCGAAGAATTTTTATACCGCCACCCCAAGGTGCAGGCGGTTCAGGTGTTCGGCGTTCCCGATGCGCGCTACGGCGAAGCGGTTTGCGCCTTCATCGTGCTCAAGGCCGGACAGTCCGCCGGCGCCGAAGAGATCCGCGCGTTCTGTCAGGGCCAGATCGCGCACTTCAAGATCCCGCAGCACATCCGCTTCGTGCCCGACTTTCCGAGCACCGCGACCGGCAAGCCGCAGAAATTCGTCATGCGCGAGCAGATGATCGGCGAGCTCGGCGTGGCCGAGCAGAAGAGCGCGTGAGTAATCATGCGGCCGCGGCGGCTTTCCCATGGCCCACTCTGACGGAACGTCTTCGTGCGACATCTGGCACGTCCACCTGCGGCCTCATGCAAAAATCGTCGTATGATTAGCATAGGCGAGCGCGGGCCGCTGTCCCCACGGGATCCAGCCGTTGTGAACCTGTATGACCCCTTGATTGTTGCGAGCTCCTGCAAAGCCGGAACTGAATTGGCGTCGAGCTCGAGTGCTTTCTTGAACAGGGACTCGGCCTCGCGCGGGCCGCATCGATACGGCGACAGACGACCTCGCTTATATGATGGCGATGCACTGGTATCCGGACTGTCGCCGCCAGCTTTAGCGGTCGCTGCTTGACCGTTACCACGCCGAACTAGATGCCCACGGTGTCCGTGGCTACGCCCGCCGCGCGCCCGCCGACGACTGTCGCCTGTCTGCGCTCTGGCAGATCATGACCCCGGTGTGGCAGGCGTCCGTTAACATTCCGCCGGTGATCTGGTGGAACAATTTCGAACGCATCTTCCTAGCGGTGGACGATCTGGGCTGCCGCGATTTGATTGCGTGACCAAGGGCGCTTCGACGCGCGCCTTCGCGGAGCCCGCACCGGCGTCGCACCCCGGGGCTCAACCTGGGTTGAGCGGCCCCGGCGCGCCTCAAGCCAATGTCACCACTCGAGCCGTATCAGGCGAGTCGACCGAAAGCCACGCTTGTCGGCTAGCGGCTACGGAGGTGTCGAAGGGATCCCGGGGCGGAGTTCGGAGTTCATGGAACAAGCGAACAGCCCGGTAGAGAATTTCCGCGCAGTACGCGCGCTCGCGCTGCGTTGTTTCATCGGCCGACGCGGTGGGGGTAGTCGACGCCGCAGGTGTCCACATCTCTGCCGGCCGCGATCCTCAGGCAGCCCGCCGCTAGGAAGACGCCGCACGCGCATTGATGTAGAATGGGTCAGCCCGAGAGGATTCCACCGGATAGCTTGGTTCCTCAAGAGCAAGTTGAGTGGTCGCTCGGTCACAGCGGGGGAACACAATGGTGATGAATTTCGTCATGTGCGATTTTCCAGTGCCGCCGCACCGCGCGCGGGTTGCCATTGCGGCAGCGATCCTTGGCCTGGGCGTGATGGCCATATGCGCCGAAAGCGCAACAGCGCAAGGCTACCAGGGGCAAGATGCGCAGACCGCTTGCACGCCCGATGTTTTCCGGCTGTGTCAGCAGTTCATACCCAACCGGGGTCCGATCGTAACCTGCCTGATACGCTCACGTGCATTGCTCAGTCCCGCGTGCCGTGCGGTTTTCGGCGGTCCCACCCGCGTCGCGAGCGCCAAGAAGACGGCCAAGAGCCGCAAGGCCCGACGCGCGAAAAAGAGACGGTAATCGACCCGCCATGTTGCGGTATCGGGAACATTGACCATGCGCCACCGGTAATCAGCGCGACCTTTCGAGTTGTTTCGACCACGACCTTGGCCTTTCTGCGCCAGCCGCCAGAATTCAGGGAACGGGGTGCCGCTGGTGCCACGGCGTTGCGCGTTCGTAGGCGTCGGCGACACGCAAGACCATGATGTCATCCCAGGGCCTGCCGGCAATCTGCATGGACAGCGGTGGTCCCTTGGCGCTGAAACCGTTGCACAGGCATATGGCAGGCATCCGTGCAACGCTGAACGGCACCAAGAGATCCGGCTTGTTCAATATCGGGTCACTCGCGGAATCGACCAGTAGCGGGCCAGGGCCATAAGGTGCTGGCATAACTAAGACGTCCACCTCCTTCATGGCTTCGAGCATCTCTGTGGTCAGACGGCGGCGCTTAGCTTGAGCCTCCAGGTAAGTAACGGCGGAAATTTCGCGGCCCGGCATGATCCGCTGCAGAAATCTGGGGCTGAAGTCGTGCGGTCGTATTTCCAGCTCTCGGCAGTACACCGAATAGATTTCTGGCTGCTGAATTTCCACTTTGCAGCGAGCAAAATCATGCACGCGAGGCAATTCGCAATCCGTAATGCTGGCGCCGAGTTCCGCAAATATCTCGACAGCCCGTTCCATTGATATGCAAACCTCTTCGCTAGCGGGAAGGTCGCGCTCATAGAAACTGCGTACGACGCCAATACGAACCCCTTTTATGTCACCCCGGAAGCTTGAAACATCGACCTTGCGATCAAGGCTGGCAGGATCGCGCGGGTCTTGACCGGCTATGACGGCAAGCACAATCGCGGCGTCCTCGACGCTGCGCGCCATCGGCCCGCAGGTATCCAGCGTGTGGGAATTGCTCATCACTCCGCTGCGGCTGACGAGGCCATACGTTGGCTTGAAACCCACGATTCCGCACCAACCGGCGGGCTTGCGGATTGAACCGCCAGTGTCAGTACCGAGCGCCATTACGCACAGTCCAGCCGCAACGGCCACACCACTTCCCGAACTCGAACCCCCGGGATCACGTTCCCGGTCCCAGGGGTTTCGTGCGGGCGGCCAAGGCAAATCGAACGAGACGCCACCAAAAGTGAGCTCGTTGGTAGCAAGCTTTCCCAGCAGGATGCCGCCCGCCTCCTCGAGCCGGTCGACGACGGCGGCGTTTTGCTTCGGCACGTTGTCGACAAAAATCTTGGATTGGCCCGTGGTGCGGATGCCGGCCGTCGCGAAAGCGTCTTTCAGCGCGTAAGGAATCCCGTGCATGGGCCCCCGGCAGTGTCCGCGAGACAGCTCGGCTTCCAGATTACGGGCTTGGTCCCGGGCTCGGTCCGCTGTGACGAGGAGATAGCTGTTAAGCTCGCCATCAAGGCGTGCAATGCGGTCGAGCAGAGCATCCACTAGTTCCAGTGGGGACAGATGGCGGGCCGCAATGAGTGTGCTCGCCTCGGCGATGCTCAGGTAGTGGATGTCCTGCATCGCGATTCAAACATCTCTCTCAGAGTCCCATAACCACCTTGCCGGATTCGCCAGCACGTATCCGACGATCCCACTCCAATTCCTTGCGCCGCTGCTCAGCGGCTGCGGTCGCAACTTCCTCGATCCGATCGGCGGGCACAACGACTACGCCGTCTGCGTCGCCGAAGACAAAGTCTCCCGGCGAGACGGTTACGTCGCCGATGCAGATGGGAATTCCAATCCAGCCTTGATGATTCTTCACGGTGCCGCGTACGGTGACGCCCGGTCCGAAAACTGGAAATTTGTTCTCAATGATCTCTTCGAGATCGCGAACGCCAGCATTTGTGACGCATCCGACAATACCCTTCTGTACGGCAGAAAGCGTGGACGTTCCTCCCCAGATCGTAACCTTCAAGGTGCCCCCGCCGTCGATGACCAGCACACTGCCGGCGGGCGCTTCATGGATGGCGAGAAACACGCCCAGATTGTCTCCGGGCTTGGTGCGCAAGGTGAATGCCGGCCCTGCCATGCGCGCACCCGGCGTCAAACATCGAATCGACGGATCCATGTCACCAAATTTACCTGCCGCCTCATAAATCGTTGCGGCCGGCATCGTCTTCATGATCTCGATGGCTTTCGCGCTGGTGCTCATACGGTGCTTCCTAAGGTGTTACGGTCGAGGACTGAACATTTCAGAGTCGCTCAGAGTCGCGCGTAGTAAGCTTCCTGTTTTCCATCTATCGGTTACTCATCGCGAGCGGCGGCTCCGCAATGGAGAGTCTTTCTTTCGAAGACTAAGTTGAACACAGGTACATCTGCGGTCAAGTATGGGCAAGTGGACCTATACACGTTTCGTATGTGGCAATAAGTGATAATGATTGCGTTAAGGTCCAACAGCATATTGCTTTCGCGCACAGATTTGGCTCTCCTGAGCTCGAACGGGTGCAAGAAGCAGACGAGCATTCGAAATGCTAATCGCCGACGGCCAAGTCCACATTTGGAAGGCCAACACACCCGAACGCCCCTGGTCGCCATGCTTCGTGCCGACGCACAGAGCGCAGCCGCTTTCGGCGGACGAACTTCTTGCTGAAATGGACGGCGCGGGCGTGCAGCGGGCGCTTCTCATCGTGCCCCCATGGGAAGGTGCGCGTAACGAGTTTCCGCTTGAGGCTGCGCGCGCGCATCCGCAGCGACTGGCGCTGGCCGGCGGCCTTGCAATTGAATGTCCGGAGAGCAAGGCACTGATCGCTGACTGGAAGAAGTGCCCCGGCATGTTCGGCATGCGTCTGACTTTTCATACACCGCAACGGCAGGCGTGGTTGAGGGATGGGACGAGCGATTGGCTTTGGCCGGCCGCGGAGAGCGCCGGCATTCCCCTGATGGTGCTCGTACCGGGGTCGCTTGCTACCATTGATGGGATCGCGGAACGTTATCCGGCGCTCAAGCTTTGCGTCGACCACCTCGGCCTTAAAGGAGGCGTTAAGGACCAGGCGGCGTTTACTGACCTGCCCGCATTGCTGGCGCTCGCCAAACGTCCGAACATCGTGGTGAAGGCGGGTGCGCTTCCCTGCTACTCGTCCGAAGCCTATCCGTATCGTGGGCTGCACACCTATATCGAACGGGTTTTTGACGCGTTCGGTCCAAATCGGATTTTTTGGGCGAGCGACCTGACACGGTTGACGTCGACGTACCGGCAATCCATAGCGCTATTCACTGAGGAGCTTTCTTTCCTTTCGACCGAAGACAAACAGCTGATCATGGGCCGCGCAATGTGCGAGTGGCTAGGTTGGCGGATGTGAATAGGTACGCATGCCCGACCAAAACGCCGAACGGAACGGGGATGGACCCAGAGCGCCCGTGCCTCCTTGTCGTCTGACAGCGTCTGAAGCCTCGGTGATGATTCGGGCCGGAACGCTGAGCGTCGAGCAATTGGCGCGCTCGTGCCTGGAACGCATCACTCAACGAGACGGTGAAGTACGCGGTTGGGCTTTCATCGACCCTGACCTCATCCTTGATCGGGCTCGCGAGCTCGACAAGACCTCGGACAAGGGGCCATTGCATGGGATTCCGATCGGTATCAAGGATGTTATCGACACCGATGACATGCCGACACGGCACAACTCGCCGAGTTATTATCATCACCATCCGGCGCTCGATGCCGCCTGTGTCATGATCTTGCGCGCGGCCGGAGCGTTGATTTTCGGCAAGACAGAGACGGTCGAATTTGCCGCAGCCGGCCGTCAGCCCCTTACCCGCAATCCGAAAAACCTCGATCACACGCCCGGTGGCTCCTCGAGCGGATCGGCGGCAACAGTCGCCGACTTTCAGGTCCCGCTTTCGCTCGGAACGCAAACCGGCGGATCTACAATCCGAGCGGCATCATTCTGCGGTATTTACGCGATGAAACCGACCTGGAATGTCGTTAGCCGCGAAGGCGTCAAAGTGCAGTCGCTCACGCTCGACACGGTTGGCTGGTATGCACGTTCGGTGAACGATCTGGCATTGCTTTGCGATGTCTATGCAATTCACGACGATGGCCCGGCGAAGCCGTTCGAGTTGTCCAGAGCAAGGATCGCAGTTTGCGAAACGCCGGTCTGGGAGCATGCTGATCGTTCAACACACAATGCCCTTGAGACAGGGAGCGAGGCGTTGCGAGCAGCGGGCGTCGAGACCGTGCCATTGATATTGCCGCCGCCTTTCGAGGAGTTGTCGGAGGCTCAAGTCATCATCCAAAGCAGCGAGGGTCGCGCGGCGTTTCTGAGTGAATACCGAGTCAACTACTCCGGTCTCCATCCGATACTGCGCGAACGCGTGGAGAACAGAGAAAACATCACACGGGCGGCCCTACGGCGGGCCTACGACGTTGCGGCGCAATGCCGCATGATCTTTGAGGAAATCTGCACAGACTTCGACGCGATCCTCACGCCAAGCGCTACAGGCGAAGCGCCTGCAGGATTTCAATCGACTGGATGGGACATTTTCAACCGCATATGGTCATTGCTGCACGTGCCCTGCATCAACCTGCCTGGCTTCCGAGGAGTTAATGACCTTCCGGTAGGATTGACGCTGACTGGTCCTCGGTTTTCCGACCGCCACCTCCTGACCGTGGCGAATGACGTTTCTCGCTGTTTCGCCGCCAGACAAGCGAGTGTGGCACGCTCCGTGTCAACCTGTGATAAGTAAAAAGTTTTAGATGCACCCTATCGTTTATAACCCATACTTATGGCGGCAGTAAAAAACGATATTTCCGCCTCGTTAGGGTTCGAAACTATGCTTCAATCGGCCTACGAGGCTCAGGGAGGAGATAGAGATGCAGCCCGCACGACTTGGCAAGGCGCTCGGATGCGCAATCTCATCGTTGCTTCTTACAGTTGTGCTTTCCAGCCCCGGCGCAGCACAGCAGCAGATCAACATCGGATTGCTCGGTCCGTTGAGCGGGCCGTGGGCCGAACAGGGACGATTGATGCGCATCGGCGCCGAGATGGCGGTCGAGGACATCAACCAGCAGGGCGGCATCAAATCGATGGGTGGCGCCAAGCTGAACCTGATTGTCGTGGATACAGGGGCAACGGTGGAAACCGCAACCAACGCGGCACAGCGCCTCCTTGCCGGTGGAAACATTTCCGCATTCGATTGCTGCTGGTTGAGCTCTTTCACGCTCGCCGCTCGCGAAATCGGAGAACGCTACAAAGTGCCAATGCTCACCTTCGCTTCAAACGACGGAATCGTTCAAGGTGGGTACAAGTATATCTTTCGAAGCGGAACGGGAACTGATCTGCAAGTCCGGTCTGGGATCGGGGTAATCAAGGAAGCGGCTGCTAAGGTAGGTCGGAAGATCGAGAAGGCGGCGCTGATCGGCGACAACACAGCGGTGTCGGTCTCCTATTTCAAGAATCTGAACGAAATCCTCCCACAGAATGGCGTAAAAATTGTTCTGAACCGCGTGTGGACGCCGCCACTGTCCGATGCCATCCCGGTGGGCATCGCGGCGCGAGAGACCAACCCCGATATCATCTTCTTGGCCTCGACCAGTTTCGACGATAGCGTGGCGATCGTCAGAGCTCTGGAAGCCGCCAAGGTGAAGTCGCTAGCCCTCGGGGTGGGCGCCCAATTCCTAATTCCCGAGTTTCTCAAGGCGGTCGGCCCAAGCGCGATCGAGGGCGTGATGGCAACGCAAGGAAGCGCCATCACAAAAGATCCGTTTGCTATTGACTTCCTTGAGCGCTTCAAGAAGCGAAGCGGTGATGGCTGGACCGTCCACAACACCACGTCGACCTACGCGGAAATCTGGATCATCAAGGAAGCGCTTGAGAAAGCCGGTTCCGCCGATTCGGCCAAGGTCCGCGACGCGCTGGCGCAGTTGCACCTGACCGTGCCACCGCCGACTGCATTCCTCGGCGTCGATGTCAAATTTGAGCCGAACGGGCAGAACGCTGGCGCGTTGAATTTCATCGTGCAGTGGCAGAACGGCACGCCTGTGCTAGTAGCACCCCCAAGCGTAGCAGCAGCGCCTATCAAAATCGCCAATTAAGGAGCTTTTGCGATCCGCATGTAGCCGCACCGCCCGAGGAACCCCATAGACAGGTTGCCGGGCGCGCTCGCACTTTGCCAGCTGCGACGTCAGATCTTCGAAAAAATGAGCTGGTCTTACACATTCTGGGCGCAAACCATCGTCGGCGGCCTGTTGCTTGGCGGCATATATGCGCTGCTAGCATGCAGCGTCACACTCATTTTCGGCGTGATGCGCGTGATCAATTTCGCGCAGGCCGACTTCATGATGCTAGGCATGTATATGACTTACGTGCTGTACCATGCCTTCGGCATCGATCCCCTTCTCTTCTCCCTGCCCGCGGGGCTTGCCCTCGCAGTTGCCGGTCTTCCTGCTGCTGGCATCGTGGAGCGAGTTCCGCGTGGCAACCAGGACGCGCAACTGATCCTGACGCTTGGGGTATCTAGCGTCATCCAGAGCCTTGCACTCATTTTCATTGGCCCCACGCCGAAGGCCGTGATGCGGCCCTATACCATTGCCTATTTCGACGTCGGAGGTGTGCTTATCAATCATGCCCGCGTCTTCGCTTTTTTGGGCGCCTGCCTGCTGATGCTTGGTCTTTTCCTGTTTTTGACGCGCACCTGGATAGGCCGGGCAATGCGTGCCACTGCAGACGACCCAACGGCGGCCGGAGGCGTCGGCGTCAATGTCTCCCGCATTCATATCATCGCGTTCATCATGGGCACCGGCCTTGATGGTTTTGCAGGAAGCCTCATGGTCACGTTCATTTCAGTGACGCCGTTTATCGGCAACGATTTCATCATGATCATGTTCCTTGCCGTGGTCATCGGAGGTCTGGGCAGCGTCCCCGGGGCCGCACTCGGCGGCCTCATTGTCGGAATGATTCAGTCATTTGGAGCACAGCTGCTCACGCTACAGCTGCAGAATCTTACGCTTTTTATCATGTTCGTCGTTCTTCTAATTATTCGGCCGCAGGGTTTGTTTGGGTTTAGAATGCGCGCGTGACGTTCATGGCCGATGCCAGCGTTGCCCGAGGCGCACGAGGCTCACGCACCAACGAGTGGCTGTTGAGCCGGGATGTTTTGCTTCCGATACTTGTTTTTCTGCTCTTTGTCGCCGCACTAGGGCTCGTCAACGACCGGTATCTTGCGCGCTTGATTGCGCTAGTCATTTTCTGGGCGGCGCTGGCAACCACTTGGAACTGGATAGGCGGTTATGCAGGCCAACTATCGCTGGGGCACGCTGCGTTCGTAGGACTTGGCGCGTATCTCGGATACGCACTGGAAAGCCAATACGGGATTCCGCCCTGGTTCGCACTTCCATGTGCCGCCGCGCTGGGTGCATTGGCGGCTATTGCGATCGGAGCGCCGACCTTGAGGCTGACAGGGGTATTTTTCAGTCTTGCCACCGTTGCATTCCCGTTAGCGCTCCAGATCCTGTTCACCTACTGGGGTTATCAGGAGGTCCTTATTCGCACTCACCCCGACAATCCGACGCTTTACATGCAATGGGAAGATCCGCGGGCGTACGCGATTCTGCTCGGCGCGGTGTTGCTCTGTTATTGGTTCGGTACAGTTGCGCTTGAGCGCTCCCAATGGCGCTACTATCTCGCCGCGATTCGCCTAGACCAAATCGCAGCAGCATCGGTAGGGATAAATACCTTCGGTGTGAAGCTCACCACCTTTATTGTCAGCGGGTCAGCCGCGTGCGTGCTTGGTGTCATTTACGCACAAATGTTGTTCGTCATCACACCGGATACGGTGCTTGGGGTCAATGTTTCATTGCAGGCCATGGTGCTATGCTTGGTGGGCGGAATCGGCCGGGCTTACGGCCCCCTTATCGGAACTCTCATGGTCGTTCCGATGACGCAAGCGCTTGAGGCGCGGTTTCAATCTACACCGGGGGTGGCACAGCTTGTTTATGGCGTCGTCCTGATAATTGTCATTCTCATCATTCCGAATGGAGTTATCGTATGGCTGCAGCAATTGCCTTTGCTGGCCCGATTTTCGCGCGCGCACAAGGCGACGAGCCATGCTGGCGTCCCGCATGAGGCCAAGCCGGCGGAAGTGTCTGGCGAACTTGCTGCTTCGACTTCCGAACGTAAGAGGCTCGGAGACGTCGTGTTTTCGATCGAGGATGTCAGCAAGGCCTATTACGGTGTGACTGCGGTAAGGAATGTTTCTTTCTCGGTGTACAATGGTGAATTCGTGGGCATCGTGGGACCGAACGGTGCGGGCAAGACCACCCTTTTCGACCTCCTGACGGGTTTCCAGCCGCTTACAGCCGGGAAAATTCGTCTTGGCGCAAGGCTGTCGACCGGTCTGCCCGCATATCAATTTTCCCGCGAGGGTGTCCGAAGGACCTTTCAGGTTCCTCGACCCTTCGCAACCCTCACCGTTTATGAGAATGTGCTGCTCGGGGCATTGCCGGTCAGGCATCGTCTCAGCGATGATATCGACACGGTAGTCTGGCGCGCGCTAAACGTGATCGGGCTTGACGACCGACCAAATATGCCGGCCGGGCTTCTGACTCCCTCTCAGATACGACTGCTTGAAATTGCCCGCGCCCTGGCTGGAAATCCAACCGTCTTATTGCTGGATGAGCCTCTTGCCGGCCTCGATCACACCGAAACCAACGAGCTCGTTAGTATCCTTGAAAGGCTGCATCGCTCGGGTTTGACGATCATCTTGGTTGACCATGCCATTGCTACGGTCGCAAATGTAGTGCATCGCATGATCGTGCTGGACAATGGCAACCTGATCGCAGACGGCAAGCCCGACGAAGTTACCCGCCTCCCACGCGTCGTGGAGGCCTACTTGGGTAGCAGGTGGCAAGATGCTTGAGGTCGATCGTGTGATCGCCGGCTATCGTGCTGTGCGCGTATTGCACGAAGTGTCCCTTAATGTGAATGCGGGCGAATTTGTCGGGGTTCTTGGACCCAACGGTGCCGGCAAGACGACATTGCTCCGCTCGATTGCCGGCAATGCAACGGTGCAAAGCGGTGATGTTCGCTTCGACGGCCGCCGCTTGACGTCGCTGCCTGATCACGAACGCGCCGCACTAGGGATCGCGCATGTGCCGGAGGGGCGGCGGATCTGGCCGTCACTCACGGTGGAGGAGACGCTAATGATGGGGGCGTGGCGTCTTCCGGCAACGGAACGTGGCGCCGAAGTGCAGCGTCTGCTCCCTTATGTGATGGAGCTCTTTCCCCGCTTGAAAGAACGTCGCTATCACCGGGCTGCTGTTCTCAGCGGTGGAGAGCAACAGATGCTCGCCATCGGGCGGGCGTTGATGGCGAAGCCCCGACTCATTCTGGTCGACGAGCCCTCAACGGGATTGGCCCCGATCATGATGGAAGTTGTGATTACCGCGCTCGCACGGCTGCGCGAGGAAGCACAAGTCGCGATGTTGCTGGTTGAGCAGCGGATCCAGAACGTGCTCGACCTCTGCAGTCGCTTCTACATTCTCAATCGCGGCCAGATCGCACAACCTGCACCCGGCACAAAATGGACCCGTTCCGAAATTGAACGCGCTTACTTCGGACGGTAGTGCAGTGAACACGCAACGAGGGCCCATGAGCACTTTGACACCCGACACCGTTCAATCCTGGCTGCATGAGGCGCAAGATCTCAAGATCTCCCATAGCCGCGCGACCGAGATCGGAAAACTGATCGACCCCATGGCCGCCATAGCGCGCGAAGGCGCACGCAATATAGCGTTTGATGCGGAGCCTGCCGACTTCTTGCGGATGCTGAATCGTTGCGCTGGGGGTGGAAGTGACCAGCGTGACTGACCTCGATCTGGTCGGCGTACGCGACGCCCTCAAAGCCAGAGAGATCTCAGCGGTCGAGCTGACCCTGGACTGCCTTGAGCGGTTCGAAAAAGCGCAGCCGATCCTCAATTGCGTCATCCGTCTCGAACCGGACGAAGCACTTGCAGATGCGCGGCGAGCGGACGCGCGGGCGGGGCGGGGCGAAACATTCGGCCCCCTTCACGGAGTTCCCCTGGCGCACAAGGACATGTTCTACCGCGCAGGCAAGGTCACGACCTGCGGCTCCAAAATTCGCAAGAATTTCGTCCCGGACCGTACCGCGACCGTGCTCAATCGGCTTGACGCTGCCGGGGCAATTCACCTGGCTAACCTAAACATGGCCGAATTTGCGTACAATCCCACCGGCCACAATGTGCACTACGGGGACTGCCGCAATCCTTGGTCTCCGAAGCATATTCCGGGTGGCTCTTCAAGCGGGTCGGCTGCGGCAGTGGCAGCGCGGCTAGTACCCGGTGCACTCGGGTCCGACACCGCCGGTTCAGTGCGGCTTCCCGCTGCATTGTGCGGCCTAACCGGCCTGAAGCCGACATTTGGCCGCGTCAGTCGCAGCGGCGCTATGCCGGTTTCTTTTTCGCTCGATGTCGTTGGGCCGCTGACCCGCACGGTACGCGACTGCGCACTGCTCACCGAGATTATCGCGGGCCCTGATGCGGCAGATCCCACTACGGTCGACAAGTCCGTGAGAGCACTCGGCACATCGCTTGAGGCTGGCGTGAGCGGACTGCGCATCGGGGTGCCGACGACCTATTTCTTCGAGGCGATGACGGAGGAGGTCGACAAGCTCTACAGAGCGGCGATCGATCTCTACCGCAAGATTGGGGCGGAGATCGTAGAGGTTTCGCCTAGAGATCTCGACGAGATGGCCGCGTTAGCAAACATCATCCTAGGCGTCGAAGCAGCGACCATTCACTCACGATGGTTTCGTAGCAGGCCGGAAGATTATTCTGATCTGGTACGCACGCGCATCGAGCTAGGTTTTCACCATCCCGCCACACGCTACTTGGAGGCTTTGGATCTGCGCGCATATCATCTTGAGCAGTTCGGCAAAGCCGTATTCGATCGCGTCGATGCGATGCTCGCGCCGATCGTTCCAATTCCCGCACCGACTTTGAAGGAGACCAATCTCGGTGGTCCGGCGGCGATCCCGTCCACTGTTGCAGTTCTCACTCGTTGCGGACGTCCGATCAATTACCTAGGTGTTCCGAGCCTCGTCATTCCAGCTGGCTTCACTGACAACGGATTGCCTTTCGGCGTGCAACTCGTTGGGCGCCCCTTCGATGAAGCCCTGTTGTTCCGCATCGGCCGGGCGTATGAGCGCGAGGCGCAATGGTACAAGCGCAGGCCGCCCGGCTTCTGAAGTGAGCACGGTTTGCTACGCGGCGGGAAATCGACCGGCAACAAGTGATCATCCGGCTGATCTTCAACAGTTCGCACCTGAACGCTCCCTGTGCGCCATGTCGCCGACAGGTGCTCTAAATGCGTTCGCGGCAATTCTCAGTCAGAGCCTCGCTCTATCCGCGAACGCAATAAGGTCGAGTTATAGGGCGAGCGGCGCCGGGGCTTGCGTCGCGATCTGCCGCGCAATACGATCGACCTTGGCGGTCCGGGCGATAAACTCAAGTTATGGCGTAAGTGGCCGAGGAGGGTGGCGTGGATTTTCGGCAGCTTGCCAATTTCATCCAGATCGTCGACGCAGGAAGCATGAGCCGGGCTGCGGCGGCCATAGGAGTCGCTCAGCCAGCGCTGACGTTCCAGATCAAACACCTTGAAAAGGAGCTTGGCTGCAAGTTGTTGATCCGCAGCACGCGTGGCGTCGAACCCACGGAGACCGGTCGCCTCCTCTACAGGGAAGCTCACACAATTGTTCGCCATATTCGGCAACTTCCGCAGGTCATCCGCAACGCCACCGCCGATCCCACCGGGGATGTGACTATTGGATTCCCCAATTCGCTAGCGCCATTTTTCTCCGCGACGGTCTTGGCCACAGTTCGCCAACGTTTCCCGGGCATCAAGCTTCATATCTTTGAAGGTGAAAGCTCGTTCCAGCGCGAGCAGATCATGAAGAATCGGGTGGAGGTCGCACTTATCTGTGAGCACACACGTGCGGCCGAACTATATCACCGCCCGCTGTTCCGACAGCGCCTCGCCATGCTTTGCGACGCCCGCAACGTCGAGGAAGTCGGAAAGCCAATCGACCTTGCTGAAGCCGCATCGAAAATTGTTGCACTGCCGACGGCAGGGAATCCAGTCCGCATCGCGTTCGATGAGGCGGTCCGAAGCCTCGGGATCGAAGTCGAGGCGCGGCTGGAATTTAATGCCATGCGGACGTTGACCGATGCTGTGGAGCGCGGGCTCGGTGCATCGATCAACGTTTGGATTCCTCAAGACCCTAGCGAAGCGCGGAAAATTGTGTTCCGGCCTATTGTTAACCCCGAACTCTGGGTCAATATTTCTCTTTGCCGGTCCAAGGATGTTCAGCCGAGGCCGGCTGCGATCTTGGTGGAACAGATCATGGCGGAAGTGGCATGGGAACGGATAAGTAACTCGGACTGGCGCGGTGCAGTCTCACATCGCGATGAATAAAGCCGTCTTATGGCGGCAATAAAAAAAACTATTACGAAAACTTCTCCGGAGCCGGTAGGGTCGGATCCAATGCGAATCCCGGAGACCGCGCTTTCCGCTGATCGCGAGCTCACAGGCCCAATTACCGTTTCCGCCGCTGATTTGGACTGGAGTGTTCAGGTTCATGCCCATCGAGTTCTCGGTCGAAGACGGGATAGCAACAATCGTTTTCAATCTACCCGATCGACTCAACGCTTTCGATCCTGCTCACTACGTCGCACTATCCAAAGCCCTAATCATTGTGCGCGAGGATCCATCCATCCGCGTGGCACTCGTGACGGGAGCTGGCGAGCGCTCGTTTTCCGTCGGAACGGACAACCAATCCCCAAAGCCCCCGCTCGAGTATGTTGAAGCTCAAACCTCGGCGCATAATGATGGTTCATCCGCCTTCGGCGCAACAGTATGGAAACCGATCGTTGCGGCGGTGAACGGCTATTGTCTTGGGGACGGCATGTGCCTTCTATTGGCGACCGATATCCGTATCGCCGCCGAGCACGCCACCTTCGGCTTACCGGACATCAGCCGGACAAAGTTCGCCACAAGAACTGTCATCAAAGACCTGCTACAGCAGCTCCCTTATGCGATCGCGATGGAGCTGTTGCTCTTCAACGAACCCATCGACGCACTCACTGCTTCTAAATGGGGGCTCGTGAACAAGGTTGTCCCACACGCTGACCTTCTTTCGACTGCCTATACTTATGCGCGGCGCCTGAGTGCGGGCGCGCCATCAGTGATGAGGGCAGCCGAGGAAGTCGCCCTTCACGGTCGGGACTTTCATTTTGGCAGGGAGCTTCGCTTCGAGGAGACCGTCAGGGCTCTGCTGCACGGCGCATTGGATCGAAACGAAGGATCCGACACGGCGGAAGCGTCGCGTCTGCAACTTTCAACGGCCACGTAATGGTGGAGAAAACGGCATGGGAATGAGAAGCTTGTTCTCCTGTCTCTCGATCAAGGGGCGCAGCCTTGTCAGGAATGATAGCCATTTCTCATTTTGCATCAGGGCGGCTCGGCGTTTGGCCCGTTCCTCCATGCTCTCGTAGGCCCACATATGAATTACTTGGTTAAGCGGCCCGAACTCGGTCGAAAAATATCCGAACAGATGCCCCAAGATAGGCTCCTGGATGGCGATTCCTTCACTGTCCATGAGCTTGACGTATTCGGGAACCTTGCCGAGGTACAGCGTGTAAATTCGTTCTTCGACGATCATGATTGCCTCCAAAAGAGTGCATTACTTTCCTGCAAGAGTTTCGATGCGCGGTCAAGCGCGATAGCTGCAAGGGACCGGCTGTGATCAAGTAAGTTTATGCCGAGAGAAAAATAATACATAGCCGAATGGAAGCGTGCTGACTTGTAGTTCCATCCACCTCATGAGGAAACCCCATGGAGATCAAGCGTTTCGACATCACGCAGCCCCCTGGGCCGCGCATGAGTCGCTGCATTGTTCGTGGCGATACGGTTTACGTCTGCGGCATCACGCGTCCTGACTCGGCGAGCGACATCAAAGGCCAGACTAAGGCTGTGCTCGCAGCCATTGAAAAATATTTGGACATGGCCGGCACCAACAAGTCGAAACTTTTGACGGCGCAGTTCTGGATCAAAGAAATGAAAGACTTCAACGACATGAATTCCGTCTGGAACGATTGGGTGGATCCGGAAAACCCTCCCGTACGCGCGTGCGTGCGTGCGGACATGACACGGCCCGAAACGCTTATCGAGATCATGGTGACTGCGGCATTGAAATAGCGGCGGTAAATGGCGCTGTTAAGGAACAGTTCCGCGCGAGGCGGTCGAATAAGACGTGACTGCGTCGGCGAACGTGTTGTCGACCACTTGCTCAAAAGCGGGGGCGCGTTTGACCAAGCCGGAGGACAGCAGGCTCCGCCTGAGTTGCTCGTAGCCAGCTTGCGGCAAGTGAGGGGTCTCGCCCCAGATGCCGCTGCTCCAGTAGTTCGTGATCGCGGCCGTCAACCGCGTACTGTCGAGGTGGGGGAAATATGGCTTGACCACGCGGGAGATCTCCAAGGGGCTGACAGAGTGCAGCCATTCCTGTGTACGAGCGATGGCGCACGTCATCTGAACAAATTCAGTGCGCCGTTTGTCGAGCACCGAACGGCGGGCGTAGAAGCAGGTGTAGGAGGTCTGTCCGCGGGATGCGGCGCTATACCAGAGATGACCTACGCCCTCGTCGATCAATTCTTGGGCGTAGGGCTCGAACAACTGGACGACGTCAACTTCGCCTGCGCGCAGGGCGGCGGCGTTCTCACTCATGGTGCGCCGCGCATTCACGTTCAGGCCGACCGGATCGAGCCCGGCGCGCCGGAAGTCATCCTGCAGACAGCACCACGGTGTTGGCACCTCGGATACGACCGCCAGACGCAACGCGAACAGGTCTGCGAGCTTGAACTCGGCGCAGGGCACGCCAGCGATCAACATGAAAGGGTCGCGGGTCACGACCTCGGAAAAGCAAAACAGATCCGATTGGGGGTTGCGGTCGTGCGCCACGATCACGCGCATCGGCCCGCCCCAGCTCAGATCGGAGGATCCTTCAGTGACGTTCTTGACAGCGTTGTCAGGCCGCGAAGACTCCCTGAAGCTAACGTCAACACCTTGATCGCGGTAACTATTCAACGCGAGGGCGGCGTAGTACGGCGCATAGAAGACAGCGCGTTGCGCTTCCTGCAGAATGATCGCCATCGATCTTCTAACTCTCCTCTGCTGCGGGACACCGGGAACAAGGCATCAGTTTCAGATGAAATCAGCAATAGTCAATCTCGCCACGATCGTCTCCGGTGACTGGCGCGAGCCATTCGTATCGGGTGACAGCATCTTGATGGAAGATGGCGCGATTGCGCAGATCGGCACGCTCTCAGCCAGTACACTCGATCAGTGCGATGTCGTCATTGATGCAGACAAGTCGACGGCCATTCCCGGGTTGATCGATTCGCACGTTCACACCACTTTCGGTGATTACACGCCGCGGCAGAAGGCGGTTGGATTCCTTGAAAGCTACCTGCATGGCGGAACTACAACCGCGATCAGTGCTTCGGAGGTTCACGTTCCGGGTCGGCCCAAAGATCCGGTGGGAGTCAAGGCGCTCGCCGTCGCCGCGTTGAAATGCTTCGAGCATTATCGCCCCGCCGGGATGCGGGTCCATGCCGGTTCGCTCATCCTCGAGCCGGGGCTGAACGAAACCGACTTTCGCGAAGTTGCCGAGAAAGGCGTCTGGCTGGTGAAAGCCGGCTTCGGCGCGTTCGCGACGCCTTACGACTACGCGCCGTTGGTCGGCTGGGCTCGCAAGTACGGAATGGTCACGACCTGTCACACGGGCGCGTCATCGTTTCCAGGGTCGGGCGGCATCTGGACGGACCATCTCAAGGCGATGCAGCCGCACGTGTCCTTTCACGTCAATGGCGGGCCGGCGGCTATGCCGGATTCGGAGTTTCCGGCTCTGGTCCATGAAACCGCGATCGCCTTGCAGGTCTGCACGGCCGGCAACCTGCGTACAGCCCTTATGGTCACAGAACTCGTCCGTGCGGCAGGCCAATTCGATCGTCTGCTAGTAGCGACCGACACGCCGACCGGCAGTGGCATCATGCCACTTGGCATGATGTACACGATCAGTCATCTCGCCGGGCTAGGGAAATTGTCTCCCGAATGGGCAATCGCGGCCGCGACCGGCAACAACGCCCGTGTCTATCGATTGAACTCTGGATTCCTCCGCGTCGGTTGCGACGCAGACGTGGTGATTGTCGACGCCTCTGAAGGGGGCGCTGCATCGAATGCGCTCGCCGCCTTCAGCAATGGCGACGTCGCTGCGGTCGCTGCCGTGATTACCCAGGGGATCCCACGTTTCGTTGGTCGAAGCCGCAATACGCACGCACCGATTCGGAAGGTGCGTGTCGCGACTTGCAAGCTTCCGCAAGATTTCTCAGGACTGTAAAACAAGTGACATGAACCAGAGTCTCGGCGCCTCATCCCACGGGGAAAGGAGACCGTCGATTCGGCGATCTCGAACCCGAGCAGATTCGCTGATTCCCGATCACGGGCGCGGTATCGGCTTCGTAAACGCCATAGCCCGCCATGGCTTCCATCTGCTTGCGATTGTGGGGTAGGCGAGCAGAGTCGACAAGACCGATGTTGGAAACATTGCTATGTTTCGAGAGCGAGACCGGGGGCAAACGGAGGACAAGCCTGTTACGTCCGTCAAATACGACGCACGGCACCGCGTGGAAGTCACCGCCAATCGAGCTCTGTTTAGAGAGAAAAGAGAACTCCACTAGTTAAGTCCCAGGTTGGGTCGGCGGTGGTGCCAGTTTGTTGCGCGCTCGTAGGCATCCGCCACCTGCAACACTCTAGCTTCTTCAAACACTCTACCAGTCAACAGCAATCCCACTGGCAAGCCTTCATAGAACCCGCATGGTAATGAAATTGAGGGCTGCCCGGTAATATTTGCGAGCCGTGTGAAAGGGGACCGCGGCACGGGTGGGGCAGCTGCGCTTTCAGCAAACGTCATCGCCGTGCGAGGCATGGTTGGCGTCGCGATCAGGTCCACGGCTTGCATCAGTTCATTCATCTGACGGCACAGCATCGCCCGGCCGCGCTGCGCCTGAACGTAATCTGCCGCCGAAAAGGCGAGACCTGGTAACAACCTGAGCCACATGTCTCTGCCGTACTGGTCGGCTCGACGGCTCAACCAGTCCTCGTGGTAGGCAACCGCCTCCGCAAGCAAAATGGTCAAGAATATCGGCCCAGCATGATGGATTGACGGCAAGGCTATGTCGCGAACCTCGGCGCCAAGCTCGGAAAGCGCTTTAGTCGCTTCCGCAAATAAAGCCATGACTTCGGTTGCTGCCAACGATTCCACATAGGCTGTCGGAACGCCGACGCGCAGCCCGTGGATCGAGCCGCCGAGCGCGTCGCGATAGGCCGGAATCGCTACCTCAGCGCTACCCGGGTCGGCCGGATCATAGCCGGCAACCACTTGCAACAAGATTGCCGTGTCCTCGACCCGCCGGGCCATTGGTCCGATATGATCCATGGACCAGGTGAGGGCAACAGCACCACGGCGACTGACTAGCCCGTAGGTTGGCTTCAGGCCAACGGTGGCAGTGTGCGCTGCCGGGTGACGTATCGATCCACCCGTGTCGCTACCGTACGAACCGGCGCAGAGGCCCGCTGCCAAGGCCGCTGCTGAACCAGAACTGGACCCGCCCGGCATGCGCTCCAGATCCCATGGGTTCCGCGCCGGAGGAACTGGATCGTTGAGAAGTGGACTTCCCATTGCGAATTCGTGCATCTGAAGCTTGCCGAGCAGTATTGCGCCCGCATGCCGCAATTTATCGACCAGTAGCGCGTCTTGCGTCGACATGCGATCTTTCAAGACCCGCGTGTTGGCCCCGGCGGGAAGTCCCGCCATGTCAAACAAATCCTTTAATGCGACCGGGATGCCATGCATCGGCCCGCGAAATTCGCCGCGGGCGAAATCCCACTCGGCGCGCAGGGCTTCAGTGCGCGCTCTATCGCGGAAGACGGCAACATAACAATTTAGACGTGGATCGAGTTTGCCAATACGCGCAAGGTATGCATCGACTAGCTCAACAGGAGAGAGCTTGCGTTCGCGAAAAAGCGCCGCAGCTTCGCCGATCGATAGATAGCAGAGGTCGTTCAGAATCACCTCGTAATCCGCCGAACAATGCTGGCCAAGTCGGCCCCGGGCTCTTCATCCTCAGCAAGCGCTCGCCTCAACTTTTCCAACCCTTCGCGGTTCTCAATGAAAATGGGCAGTACAACGGCAAGATCAGCATCAGAAGCCCTTACGCCGCTGCGTCGAACAAGCGCTGCAAATTCACTGAGCTTTTCGGTTTCTGACCCGTTGGGCATCAACTCTTGTCCTGTCTTCAAAACGCGCTACGGCTATAGCCACCATCGACATTGAATACTGCTCCAGTGATGTAGCTCGCGGCATCGGATGAGAGGAAGCGGACCATGTTCGCGATATCCTCTGGCTTTCCGAACCGACCAAGTGGGATGCGACTCCGGACCTCATCCTTTAACTGCTCCTGCGTAATGCCGCGCGCCTTTGCCATCGCTGCGGTGTGGCGCTGCATTCGAGCAGTGTCAGTGAAACCTGGATTGACGACATTAACGCGAATGCGGTGTGGTGCGAGTTCATCGGCCATGGTCTTGTTGATGTTGAGAAGCGCGGCGTTAACGGCACCCGGCGCACCGCTGGCTCCGAGGCCCTCACGGCTGGAAATACTAACGATGTGAACAATGGAGCCACCGCGATGTTTCAGGTACGGCAACGCTGCTCGTGCGCAACGGACGTAGCCCAGTAATTTAACGCTGATTCCGTCGTCCCATTCAGCATCGGTTGTTTGCATCGGTGGTGCGCTTGGCACATCCCCGGCGCAATTCACCAGAATGTCAATTGCCCCAAAGTGTTGACCACACGCCTGCACGAACCGCTCGACCTCCTCCGGCTTTCCCATATCGGCAGCAACAGCAAATGTTTCCGTTCCGTATTCCTTTGTCACGCGCTCGGCTGCCTGATCTAGGGCTTTAGAATCGCGGGCTGCCATTCCGAGCCGTGCGCCGTCGAAAGCAAGACCCTGGCAGATCCCAAGGCCAATGCCACGGCTTGCGCCGGTAACAAGGGCGACTTTGCCATCCAGTCGGATTTCCATTGAGTGCTACCTCAAGCCAGCGTTGCGGGTGCCTATCGCATCGGATATCCGAAGATTAGGTGCGGCAGGAGCAATGCGATTTGTGGAAACAACGCAATGAGTACCATGTCTACGACAAGGATCACCATGAAAGGCACCGCCGCGCGTACCGTCTCCTGATACGGCACGCCGGCAAGTGCTGTTGAAATGAACAGATTGAGAGCTATGGGCGGTACCAGCATGCCAAGTCCCATGTTGACCACGAACAAGACGCCCCAATGGACCGGATCGACACCGACGTGCGTGAGCAAGGGCATGAAGGTGAGCATAAAACCAAAAATGATGGCCGGCGCCTCGAGAAACATGCCTAGAACGATGAAGACAAGATTTACGATAAACAGCACGACATAGCGGTTCTCCGTCAGCTGCGAAATGGCCGCGACGAGCTGCGTCCCGACCGAGTCCCGAGTCAACATGAAACCTAGAAAGGCCGAAGTGGCGGTCATGAACAGCGTCATGCCGGTGATATGGCCAGCGTTGACGGTGCAGCGATAGAAATCTGGCGGTTTTATACGCCGATATAGAAAAACCGCTAGCAACAATACGTAGAACAGGAGGACGGTGCCCACCTCAGCCGGCGTGAATGCGCCGCCGAGGATTCCACCAACGATCAGCACCAGGGCAAGGAGACCGGGAACCGCGCCGAAGATCTTCGATAGATAAAGTGAGCGATCCACCACGTGCACAGGATAGTTGTGGCGACGGGCATGAAGCAGTACCACAAGAATGAACGTCCCTGCCACGAGAAAGGCCGGCAGAATCGTCGCCGACGCCAAACGACTGATCGATCCCTCGGTCGCGGTTGCGAACAGAATGAGGGTAATCGATAGTGGTGCTGTCATGCCTAGCGTGCCGGATGCGCCCTGCAATGCGGCGCAGAAATCCGGCCGATATCCACGCTTCTTCATTTCGGGAATCATGATCGAGCCGATTGCGGCGGTGTCAGATACCGACGAGCCGGAGATATCGCCAAAGATGAAGCTGGCGACGACGTTGGACGCGCCGAGGCCGCCTTTTATCCGGCCTACCAGAATCTGAGCGAAATCCACAAGCCGCTCGGCGATTCCCGAAGCGTACATGAGGCTGCCGGATAAGACGAGGAGCGGAACGGCAAGTAGCGCATAGATCTCGATGCCGTTGGCGATCTGCATCGCCCCGGTCATGAACGGAACGGTGCCGCGTTCGGCCACGTAAATGCTTGCCGCAAGACCAAGGGCAAACGCCACCGGCATCCCGATGATGAGAGGAATGACGAAAGCTAGCGCGAGAACAAGCACTCTGGAGGAGCCTTGCAAACTCACAATTTTGCCGAACGGCCGATAGATGAACCAAAAAACCGCGGCTGCGATGAGCAGCTTG
>Ga0207428_10001632_pt1 | contig 23306 bp, 21 predicted proteins | sample RhiMethybrSRZTD1_FD_187600 | JGI IMG/M metagenome (GOLD analysis project Ga0207428, IMG submission 187600) | Populus rhizosphere microbial communities from Tennessee, USA - Rhizosphere MetaG P. TD hybrid SRZTD1 (SPAdes) (version 3) | ecosystem: Host-associated > Plants > Roots > Rhizosphere >...
TTGATTGCTACACCCAATGCTTCAGCAACCTCTTCAGTAGTTACACCAAGCTTTTTGGCCTCAGCAGCGTGGAAAGCGATGCAGCCATCACAGCGGGTGGTCACCGCTACGGCGAGCGAAATCAGTTCACGAGTTTTAGCTTCGAGGTGGTTTGTTTTTGCGCCGGCGCTCCCTAGAGAAGCCATACCTTTCATGGTCTCTGGGGACAGGCCATTCAGCTGTACTAGGCGGGCGCTGATGTCTTTTCGAGTTTGCTTCCAATCTTGCATGGGGACTCACCTGGGCGGGGCGCCCTGTAGGTTTACGGGAGGAGATGTGAATCCGATAGAATCTACCATCTAGTTGGTAGGCTTGCAAGGGGGCGCGACAGCCGACTTGATCGTATGTGTAGTGAGGGCATTGCGAAGGGGGAGGGAATGGGCGTGACAATTCAGTAGCGGTAGGAGAATTTGGTGGAATCTTGTCGCTCGGATATTGGCTTTGCCCAATGTCCTCGAGGTTCGCCTCTCTTAAATCCGCCTGGTCAAGCTTATGAGCATCTCACCAAAGATGCATTGGAGAAGTTAGTAATCAAGACCGCTTAACAAGTCAGGGCGTCGAAAGACGCCCTTGTTCATCGCTCTTGACAGCTAAGCCGATGCTTAGGCTCTTCTCTTTAGGCCCAGATCAAAGCCATGCTTTGATCTGGGCGCAGACCGCCTGAGTCGAAATTCCGTAACGATCATGCAGCTTAGGTAAGGCGCCAGCATCTAGGAAAGCATCGGGCAACGCGATTTGCCTGAAGGTTGGTGTTACGCCGTTACGTAGCAAGACCGTTGCAACGGCTTCACCCAATCCACCGATAATCGAGTGGTTTTCTGCGGTAACGACCAAGCGACCGGACTTCCTCGCTTCAGCGAGAATGGTTTGCTCATCCAGTGGTTTGATCGTCGGTACGTGCAGTACAGCGACATCAACTCCGTCCGCTTGTAGCTCTTTGTCCGCTTCCAGTGCGCGCATCGTCATCAAGCCGGTGGAGATGATCAACACATCGTTACCGGTGCGCAGGGTTTTGGCCTTGCCGATCTCGAATTTGTAGCCGTACTCGTCCAGCACCAGCGGCACATTTCCGCGCAACAGCCGCATGTAGACCGGCCCTTGATGCGCCGCGATAGCGGGCACCGCCTGTTCGATTTCCAGTGCATCACACGGATCGACAATCATCAGGTTGGGCATGGCACGGAAGATCGCCAGGTCATCCGTGGCCTGGTGGCTTGGGCCGTAGCCAGTGGTCAGGCCGGGCAGGCCGCAGACGATTTTGACGTTGAGGTTTTCCTCGGCAATCGCCATGCAAATGAAGTCATAGGCACGGCGCGAGGCGAACACGGCGTAGGTCGTGGCGAACGGCACGAAACCTTCACGTGCCATCCCTGCTGCAGCACTCATGAGCAACTGTTCGGCCATGCCCATCTGATAGAAACGATCCGGGTGGGCCTTGGCGAAAATGTGCAGATCGGTGTATTTGGACAAGTCGGCGGACATGCCCATGATGTCTGAACGCTGATCCGCTAGCGCGGTTAGGTGCGCCTACCAACGCTGAGCGTACGTTTCTGGCCGATTGCTGACAGTCGAGAAGGGCAGTTGAATCCACAACCCAAAGCTGTCGGTCGTACAGGATTTACAATCGGAGGCTCAGATGAGCGGCCCGGTAGCCTTCAAGACGGTGCATCCAAGGCGGCCACGTCGAACAGGCAATTCAATCGCGACCTGAGCAAACACGGCTAGGCGCGGGTACGCCGGTATAGTCGACTCTATTGCCTAGCGTATTTTCCGGAGCCTCCATCCAGTGTCTGACTTGCTGATCAACGCCGCCTACACAAAACGCTTCGACCTGGTACTCGCCTACATTGACGCCAATCTCGAAGGTGACTTGTCCGTGAGGATGTTGAGCCAAGTCGCGAATTTTTCGGTGTTTCACTTCCATCGACAATTCACCGCGTTCGTGGGCGTGCCTGTTTCACGTTATGTACAACTGATGCGACTACGACGCGCGGCGCATTGCTTGTCCTCCCTCGCGGATTACTCGGTGCTGGACGCCGCTTTTGGTGCGGGTTTCGAAAGCCCCGAAGCATTTTCCAGGGCGTTCAGACGGGCGTTCGGTACGACGCCGAGTGCATTCAGGAAGCAGCCGAATTGGCAGGTCTGGAGTGCGGTGTTCACCATCCCTCATTTTTCCAGGAGCATCATCATGCAGATACGAATTGTGGAGTTTCACGAAGTCAGGGTTGCAGCATTAGAGCATTGCGGAGCGCCCGGGCTCATTAATGAGAGTGTCCGTAAATTTATCGAGTGGCGCATGCAGAGCGGACAGTCGCCGGTGGCATCAAGTCGCAGCTTTGGTATTCCTTTCGGCAACCCCGATACGACCCCGGCCGAAGAGTTCCGGTTTGCAATTTGCGGCGAGATTCACGAGGCGGTAGCAGCGAATGAGTTCGGCGTAACCGAGAGGGTTATCCCTGGCGGGCGCTGCGTCGTGGTGCGTCACGTGGGCTCGACGGATCACATCGGCGAATCGATCTATCCGATCTATCGCGACTGGCTCCCTACCAGTGGCGAGGAGCTTCGAGACCAGCCGCTGTTCTTCGATTATCTAAGCATTTTCCCCGAGACACCGCAGGATCAATGGCAGACCGATATTTATGTGCCTTTGCAATAGCGCACAGGTCGCTACTGGTTTGAAACGATCGTCGTTGAGTTCATCGTTGTAAGCTGCCTCTCGCCAAGGGGCAGCTATTGGCCGTTTACTGCCTGTCACGAAGGGTTGCAATCGACCCAGAACGGCCGTTTACGAAACCGGTTCAATGATCGCTAGGTTCCAGCCAGTCAGAATGAAGTTGCGGAAAACGCTCTTGCAGCCACTCAATAAAAACTTGAACCTGTGGCGCCAGGTGCGTCCGGCTTGGGTATAGCAACGACACAGGGCGAGGGGCTGGCCGATAGGGCTTTAGAATTTCCACCAAACCGCGACTGTCCAAATGCTCGGCCACGGTGATCCCAGGTGCCTGGATTATTCCGAAGCCCGACACGCCGCACTGAACGTACGCATTCGACTCGGTGACGGTGATGCCGGCGTTACTCACAAACGCTCGATCCTGACCTTTTACCGAGAAATGCCAAGGCAATGTCCTGTTGCTCTGACCGGACAAGAAGTTGACGCCACGATGGGAGGCCAGATCGTCGAGTGTTTCGGGTTCGCCATGCTCGTGCAAATACTCGGGCGCTGCACACGTCACCATGGTCGCCATCGCGATAGGACGAGCGATCAAGGTCGAATCCGGTAGGTCGCCGATACGCAACGCACAGTCGATGCCTTCACCGATCAGGTCGACGGCCCGGTCAGTCACGCCCAGAACCATGTTGATACCAGGGTAGGAGGCGGTGAATTCTTTAAGGCTTTTGATGAATTCCATTTGCGCGAAAGCGGTCGGGATGTCGACGCGAAGTCGGCCTGCGAGCGTAGCTCCGGATCGGTCGAACATCGAGGTCGCAGCAGAAATACCCGCCAGAATTTCCTGTACCCGCTCATAGAACCTCTCGCCCTCGGCGGTGAGTGCCACCTTTCTCGTGGTGCGCTGGAACAGGCGCACGCCCAATGACGTCTCCAACTCCTGGATATACCGAGTGACCTGAGGTCGCCCGATGTCCAGCGATTCGGCGGCTTTGGTAAAGCTGCCGAGTTCGGCAAGTCTGGCGAACAGTCGCATCGATTGAAGTAATTCCATGACGCTTTCCTATGAACCCCGCCTGACTCACGAAGTTGAACATGATTGTTATCCAAGAATAGAACAATCATGTCTTTTTCCACGCATTTATTGCGCACCGTCAAAAGTGAAAGATGCACCCAAGGCAGAACCGGCTCTGGTTCGAGGCCATCGACGTGTATTTGGAGATTCGCAATGAAAGCTTGGTTATTGAAAGATTTCGGACTCGACAACCTGCAATTGGGAGAGGTAGCGACCCCGCAACCAAAGGCTGGCGAGTTGCTGGTCAAGGTCGGTGCTGTCTCGCTCAACTTTCGCGACAAGGCAATCGTCGACGGCATTTATGAGCCGCACATGGTGCCCAAACCACTGATACCGGTGAGCGATGCCGCCGGAACGGTAGTAGCTGTCGGTGACAACGTCACGCGTTTCAAAGTCGGTGATCGCGTCAACTCGCATCTTTACTCACGTTGGCTAGATGGCGAGCCGGGGCCGAACGAACCCGATTACTGCTTCGGTTCGCCGTTGCCCGGCGGTTTGGCCGAATACATGATCATCCATGAAGACAGCGCCGTCGGTGCACCCGACAACATGAGCGACGAAGAGGCGGCAACACTTCCTATTGCTGCGCTGACGGCCTGGTATTCGCTGGTGGACTTTGGACAAATCCAGCCGGGCCAAACCGTATTGGTTCAAGGCACTGGAGGTGTGTCGATATTCGCCGTGCAGATCGCGACTGCGCTTGGCGCTAAGGTCATCGCAACGTCGAGTAGCGACCAGAATCTGCAAACCGTGAAGGGGCTGGGGGCCCTGGCGGGCATTAACTACAGGACGACTCCGAAATGGGCGGACGAAGTGCTGAAGCTGACCGAAGGCAAGGGCGTGGATCTGCTACTCGATGTGGCCGGCGGCAGCGGCATCAATCAATCGGTCGCAGCAACCAAGGCATCGGGACGTATTGCGCAGATCGGCTTTCTGACAGGGCAAACTGTTGAACTCAATCTGATGCCACTCATTTTCCGCCAGACGACCATTCGCGGTATCGCCGTGGCGCCGCGCTCATCATTCGACCGGATGAACGCTTTCCTCAACGAACACAAGATCCGTCCCGTGATCGATCAGGTATATCCGTTCGAGAAAGCACGAGAAGCTTACGAGCATCTCGCGAGGGGAGCATTTGGAAAGGTTGTGATCAAAATCGCTTAATAACGTTAAGGCGCCAATTTGGCGCCTTTTTTCGCCTATCTCAGCAGATTCGTCTCCGGAGTCGAGCCGGGCGAGACTCAGACTCAAACGTCCGCTATTGGCTGTTGTTGCCTGTGGCGGAGGGCAGCAGCTCGTAGCGTTCTGTACGAAGCTCACGACTGAAGACGACCTATCAGGCCCGAGAAGAGGTCAAGGATGAGTGTCATCGACTTAACCAGGAGCGCCTTCAAAACGTACTTACGGAGCGGGAATCCATGACTGCGCTGTAGGTATGAGCAGTCTTACAAATCGCCCTGCGGTTGGCGTTTCGAATCGAGTGGATCAAAAGCTTTGGGACGTACGCACCACACCATTCTGACGTGGATGCTCGGCATTCAGAAGCGAACAAACAGCCTCTGCCTCGATCCTGGCCTTGAATACACCGTGCTTGCTAGCAGAGCCTCCCTCGACGAGATCTACAACCCGATATTGCTTGATGCCATCGTGCAGTCTGGTTGTTTCGATGACCCTGAATCTTGAATGCATGGTGCGTTCCCTGCTGAAACTGGTGCTTTAGGAGTACCGGTATGACTCCATGATTTCAACAATTATGCAGGACTGAGCTGCGACAATTTATGACAGGGCGCAATGATTCTCTGCGTGAGGACAGAGACTTCGCGGGAGGTGGGAGGGCAAGTTGTGTTCAAATCACTCTGCGTGCGAGTCATCGCTTGCCTATAGGCGGCGTTGCACAAGATCGTGTGCAACGGCCCATCAAAAACTCATGCATTTGCTGATTGAAGGCATTCGGCCTGCGAAAGCAGTTAGGGGAAGAGCTTGAATGCGCTCCCGTCATAGCGTTGCTCCGGAGTTAAGCCACGGGTATCTAACCCGTACGTACGCAGCAGCCAGCGCGAGTTGCCACCTGCTTCGCCACCTACCACGCCTCGGCCATGCAAACCTACGCGATTGTTCACGACCAGGAGATCTCCTGGCGAGATGACTACCGAGGTGGAGGATCTAGAGCAGGCCTGCTCGAACCGCGTGACGGCCTGGGTGGCCAATGCGGAATCATAATCAGTGTCCGCAGCGCTATGACTGTACCGGATCCAGTATCCATCATCGCCTTCGAAAAGCAGCTGAATACCAGCCATCGCGTCCAGTAAGGGGCTGTCTTTACCAAAGAGTTTGCGCAGTCCACGTTTGAAGGTTTTCTGCGGACGAATTACGTACTGAGGTTTTGTCAGCTCGTTGATCTCGTCAAAGGTCAACTGCTGCAATACAGCCGTCAGGGGCATGACCGTTGTTGTGACCTTATCGGGGTTACGAAGGCCGCTCAGGCAAACGAAATCTGGCGACGGCGCAACGCGCTCGTCAAACTCATGCAATTGGCCGCGAATCGGGAATGTAACCCCGTCGGTATGGCCACGCATGTCGGCCTTGGACTTGTCCGCAAAATCATCATCGCCAGGCAGCACGACCAGATTTACAAACAGATGCCCCTCATTTTCGGAACCATAGGAGATGGTGTCCGAGTTAAGCGCAGCAAGGCAGGCCACCGCACAAGCCCGCGCTGTTACCGTGGTGGCTACGTCAGGTACAGGAATGAAGGCAGTTGGCGTTTCTGGCAGCTCATGGATATCGAACACTTCCTTCAAATGAATCAGGGGATTCATCCAGGCATGGCGTTGGATATCTGCCAGCGTCACGTCGACGTTGGCCAGCGCCGACTCGATCGCCGGCAACAGGCTTGCGCCGAGCTCCACAGGATTGTCGAGCGCAGAGAGGCAAAATTCGAGCGGATTATCGTGCATCCAACGGCTGACTGAGCCATGAATAGCCCTGGAAAAATGAGCGTCGATCAATTGTGTCCCTGCAAGCTCAAGTGATATAAAGATGATATACGATCGCCTAACGGCGTGTCATTGCTTCCTACACGATGGCCAAAGTCTACCATGAAACGTAATGTCAATTTGACGTCCTCCCCGCTCAGAGCATGGGCAGATTACCTTGCGTGGGTGTCTACAACGGGGGATTTTCAGGTAGTGGCAGGAGCTTATCAGTGCACGGTCGCATTGCCGGACGGCCACCTGCTTCAGGTGCAGGCGCCTTCCCCAGACCTGCTTGCCAGGAAGGTCATGGCGGAACTCTCGTCCAACCTCGTCGTTCCTCCACTCGTGGCTTCTGCGGCAGAACCATTGAGTGTCCCATCTGTCCAGGATGTGTCGCCAAAGGAGGTGTCTATGCGTAGTCATTACGAACCCGCTCTGCCTCGTGCATCGCAGGCGCCACGATCAGCGCCCGTGACCAGCATCAAGGGGACTCTGCAGACGGTCGGCGTTTACGTACCAGTATCGATGCACGAAACGCTCAAGGAGCTCGCTGAGGGGCAGAACAAGAAGTTTTCGGTTCTCGTCCGCGAGTTGGTCGAAAGCGGCTATGACCGTTTTGAGGACGCCATCGAGGAGCGTAGCGGGAGGAAGGTTCTCGACTGCTATGAGCAAAAAGTGGCGAGCTACAGCGGTGAGTTCTATCAATGGATGGCCAGGCTCGACCGTAAGCTCAGCCTTGAGCTCAAGTTGACCGCCAAAGAGTACGGGAGGTCGGCTTCACAGATCGTTGGCGGCCTTTTAGCCGAGGAGCTCTCACATTGCTTGCAGGCCCAAGGTGCAGTTGTATGTGCAGAGGTGGAAGTTGAGCGCGCTCGCGTTGCAATTGCTGGGCTTGTAGGCCCGCAAGCTGGCGAGCTGGCCGACTATCTGGGGCTGCATGGCAAGCGTCGATTGGTCAACGAGGTGCTGGGAGGTCTTGTACGAGCGCCCGGCGCATTGCTTGGCAAGATCGCCGAGTACTTCGCGGTTTCAAGGGATGCCGTGACCCAGGCGGTAGGCCTCAATTTCAGGCAGATGCCAAGGCCTTCGTATAAAGCACCAAACGGCCAGCCTCGTGTGCTCACGGAGCCTGTTCCATGGGAGGAGGCGGTAAAGGCTCTGAGGCTACCTCGTGATGAGGAAGCCAAGCTTTTGGCAATAGGGGACTGAGATGAATCCTTTCGACCGTGCACGAATCGAAGCAATGAATGCACGGGCGAAGCTCATCGCCGCGTGCGGCAATGACTACCCTACCAGCGAGCAGCTGCTTGCAGTGGCTGAAAGCACTCTGGGGCTGGCGATTGATTGGGTCGAGCCGGATGACTATGCGCTGGGAGGCGGGGACGCTCTCATCCAGCCATGGTTGAAGACGATCCTGATTCGTAACGATGTCCGGCTGGAGGAGCGGGCTTATCTGTTGGCCCATGAACTTGGCCATTGGTATCTCGATTCTCCAAAGCCACCGCCTGGATCCACCTCAACGTCATTTATCTCCAGCGACGCAGGACAGTCGCCCGGTTCTGCCGTGGTTGATGGGTATGGCGCGTGGGAGCGCCAAGAGCTTCAGGCCAATGTCTTTGCGCGGGAGCTGCTGTTGCCCAAGTCAGTGGCAAGGGCGTTGTGGTCAAATGGATGGCGTTCCCGGCAAATCGCCACGCACTTTCGGTTGCCCCTGGAGGTCGTGCGGCAGCAACTTGCTGATGCGTTGTTGCTCCCGGATGTTCCCCCAGTACTTCCTGCTCCGACGCACCCTCCCAGCGATGCTCAACGCCTTGCCGCTCAGGCACCGGAAAAGTACGTCAATGTCGTAGCGGGGCCTGGCACGGGTAAGACCACGACCCTGGTGCACCGCGTGGCCCACCTGATTGCCAGTGGCGTATCTGCCAGTAAAATCTTGGTCATGACATTCACCAACCGTGCAGCACAGGAGCTTGTCGAGCGACTGACGGCGGCCAATGTCCCGAATGCCTCCCATATCTGGGCTGGCACGTTCCACTCATTCGGATTGGAGCTGCTGCGAAAGCATCATCACCTCTTCGAGTTGACCCCTCAGATCAAGGTCGCGGATCTGCTGCAGCAGGTCAGGATGATGGTGGATGAGCTGCCCACTCTGGAGCTCAAACATTTCTTCAGGTTGCGCAATCCATACGATTGGCTCCCTGACGTCTTGAAGATCATTCATCGGTTGAAAGAAGAGTTGGTCTTTCCTGACGACTACGCAGTAATTGTTCAAACACTGCCAGCCGTCGATCCGGAGGTTGCGCTGGAGCGCGACGATATCGTCACCCTGTACAGGGCCTATGAGGCTGTCCTGCGCCGGGAGGGCTGGGTCGACTATCCAGACCTGTTGGTTCGCCCCACCATCAGAGCGCGTGACGATCGCCCGTCTCTGGCCGCCTTCCTTGAGCAGTACGACCATGTCCTCGTGGACGAGTACCAGGACGTCAACCACGTCATGGTCGAATTCGTTAAGAAGATCGGGTCGCCCCAGCGCCATCTGTGGGTCGTCGGCGACATTCGCCAAGCTATTCACCACTGGCGCGGTGCGTCGATCCAGAGTCTGCTCAAGTTCGATGAAGCGTACGTCGCAAGGGGCCAGGCAGCGTCGATCAAACGGTACAGCCTGGACATCAACCGCCGTAGCTCGCCTGAAATTCTTCGCGCCGTCGAAAGGGCTGGCACCGACCACGTACTACAGCCCCTCGTGCCCCTCGATCCTGTCTCACCTTCTCGCTCTGCGAGCGGGGTCATGCCGGCCTTGATCCACGCGGCGAAAGATGCTCAAAGCAGCACGATCGTTGCTCAGATCGAGCAATGCCGGGTGGCCGGCCACTCCTACGGCAGCCAAGGCATCATCAGCTCCACCAACGTCCAAGTGGACAAGCTGGCTCAAGACATCGAGCGGGCCGGGATCCCTGCACTGCACATCGGCGAGTTGAACCAACGGGCTGAAGTCAAAGAGTTCCTGTGCCTGATGCAACTCCTGACCCAGCGCACGCCTGGCGCGCTCCTGGGCTTGCTCCGGCACAGCGATCTCAGCATGCCGGCCTCGGACATCACCGTACTCACGAACCTCTCCAAGCTGGGCTTCGAGTACCAGCGTGGACGCTGGCTGAAGCAACCAGTACCGGGGCTGTCGCCCAGGGGGCTGCAGGTCATCCAGGCGTTGAATGCGTTGCTGGACACGTCGACGCGCAGCTCCCGACCTTGGGCCTTCGTGTGCGACCTGATGTTTGAAAAGGGTTTCGGGCTGGGCTCGCTGACTGACCAGTCTCCGGCTGCGCAGATTCAGCGCCTAGCCCTGTGGCAATTCCTCTACGGAGTGCGCAACAGTGATGGGGCTGGTAGCCAGGCAACGCTGTCCAAGTTTCTGGTCAGGGAAGATTTCCGACGCTATATCGGCCAACGCTCGGTAGAGCGCTCGTTGCCGCCCGAGGCCGCTGCGATTGACGCGGTCAGGCTCATGACGGTTCACGGGAGCAAGGGGCTCGAATTCGACGTGGTGCACATGGCCAACGTCGAGAAGTCCCGGTTTGGTGCCGATGCGCCGCCACGGTTTGATGATGATCACCAAGCCCTGTTGCTTCCCCCTGAGGCGCTCAACAGTACGCCCCAGATGCGGGCTGAGGGCGAGGCCATCGAGCGTAACAACCTGCTGTACGTAGGCGTTTCAAGGGCGAAAGACCGGCTCAATGTCTATTGCGGTACGGATGCATCGAAGATCCCCACCCCCCTGTGTGATCCATCGATCCTCATTCCGACTCGTGGAGCCGCCAATGCGTTGGTGGCCCCGCCGCCATTGGCTCGTGTTCCAATGGCCGCGCCCGCCACGATCAGTTTCTCGGCGCTCGACGGCTTCATGTCCTGCTCCCTCCAGTATCACTACGCGCACGAGCTGAACCTTCCGGCAGAGCAGGAACTGGACGTCTCGATCCGGGCCCGTCGATCAGTGCTGGCAGGGCTTGAGTATGTCTACCGTGATGGAGTGAGGCCTCAGGAGGCTTTCCTGCAGGCGTGGGGCGAGAAAACGTTGCCGAGCCACGCGGAAGACAAGACGCTGTCGGAGCATGCTTGGATCGCCTTTACTCGCGGCACCGCGTTGCAGTCCGGAATTGCACAGTACGTCCCAGAAGCCACGGCCTGCGTGAATGGCCAGGTCATTACCATGCCCTGGATGCTTCGTGACGCTAACGGCGATCTGGTCTGGCTGCGCACGGGTTTTGGGCTATCCGAGGTTTCCAAAAACGTACGCCCCATTCTAGAAAACCTCGGTGGCAGTCGCTGCAATAACATCTCCATCCACTCTCTCGTCACCGGGCGCTCTGAAAGCGCGGTTCCTTCTGTCAGGGCAAGCGGTACGAGTGTATTCAAGGCGATCACGGCGTTGCGGGCGGGTGAGCGTTCCGCCAGTCGAGGGAAGCACTGTAACCGATGCGCGTATTCGACCATTTGTGCCCAGAGGCCATGAGTGCTTGGCCAATGGCTTCCAGTGGTTTGCTGTTAAATATGGTGAAGATTAGTCCGAAGGGCGTCGGGCCTATTACCGCTGGCCCGTACCGTTAAAGATGAAATGACACAAGGACAGCTCCAGATATGACCTACATAAACTTGCCTCGCGATCAGCAATGCGCGATTAGCGTTGTCGACGTCAGATCCCTGCAGGCGGCGGTAGACAAGTGCCTGAGAGAGGAGCAGGTCGGGCCGATCTACGAGCTTGGTCTCAGAGAGTGCGGTGACTACGTTGTCTCCGAGCTCCATGCGTTCGAGCGAGCATTGGCTGCACACAACAAAGCGAAGGCCCACGCCAAGCGCGAACAAACCAGGACTGATGTGTTGCGCGCTGGGAGCGATCTGGTTCATGCAGTGCAGCAGATGAAAGGCCGGGTCGAAACCGAGCAAGAGGAGGGACTTCTGTTTTATATCGATGATCAGATCATGTCGCCTTACCATCTGAGCAAGCGGCTAACTGTCAGTGTTCGCTACCGCTGGCGATCTTCCCCGACCTCAGAGTGGATACATGGGCAAACGACTTTCACCTACGATTACTTGCCCGTTCCTGACTATGCCCAGCTGTTGTCGAAACGTAAGCCCAGCGCCGCCAAAGCGGCGAGCGATCAGCAAGACAAGCTCTACCGTGAATGGGAATATTTGAAGATGCAGGCGCTGTGTTCCATGAGGGAGTTTTTCCGGGATGGTGGCGATGGTATCGACATCCCCAAATTATTTGCAGTGCGGCCAAGTCAATATGGCGGTGGGTTGAACAACTTCAGCTGTAATTTCTGGCAACCTGCGTAGCCAGAACTCTCGATTACTGCCCGAGTCTAAAACTACGAATGGGCCATGGTCGGCAGCAGTCTTCGCACAAACTGTTCCAGCTCTGCACCGTGCAGCAGCCCGATCTTGAACTTAAAAAACTCAATCAAATCAAGCTTTTCTGCTCTGGAGTGGGTGCGACCATTGCCTGGTGGTTGCGGCTACCGGTCGGCTGTCATTCATAGTGCAGCTCACCAAACAATCCGATCATGAGATCCCCCTCCAGAATTTCGAAAGGAAGGGTGACATATTGATCTCGATGGCGAGGCAGAGCCTTCCCATCATGTGGAGCGTTCTTCGTGTGTCCTTGCACCTGTTCCCCATTTTCCTTGATGTATGGAAGCACTACGATCCGTCCGTGATTCTTGGACAGGATCGTTCCCTCGTGCCACAGGGTTGTACCTTCATCACTGTTGGACTCACCCCCGGTGTTTTTCACAATCCACCGAGGCATCCCATCATCTTCAAACCAGAACACGAATCCCCCGCAGACCAGTACTCTCTGGCCACGCAATCTTGCCTCGGCGAGCATTTGTCTGACACTGGCCAGCTGAAGCAGCTGGTTGGCTCGGGGAAGTAACAGCGCACGAACCTGTGCTTTGGTTCTTCCCCAGTGGTCTGCTCCTGAAAGTCCAAAGCCCTTGGCAGTCAGTTCTCTGAGGCATATCTGTGAGAGCTTCGGAGACAGGGCACCAATCTTTTCCCATTTCAGGTCTTCGGTACGGCGAAGGCAGACGTTGAATGTTGGGAGGGCAACAACTTGCAGATAGGGAGCGCGCTCAAGCTGTTCGTGCAGTGGTTGCCGCAAGCTGTCCATTTGCTTGGGCAGTTTTAGATCCTGGATGGCTGGACGGGGCAGATGAACATTTCGTTTGATCGCCTCGCGCTCCATCAACTCCTCTTCATCGTGAATGCGACGAGCCGCCGTTAAAGCCTTGTCGACCTTCAAGATCGTTGAGGCCTGTAGCACGGGATCAGTTATCGCCTGCGCCACGCGCTCATTGGTGCGTTGGTTGAGTTCATTCGCTGCCTCCATAGCCTCCTCATGGGAGGTAAAGACCGCAACCCTCGCATGCCCACTGCCGTTATCGTAGAAGTAGCGTTTCCAGGCCAACTGGGAGTCAGGGAAGAGCTTGAGGGCTCGCAGTTGCCATGACCATCCGATCTGGAATTGACGGAACGGGAGTACGGCGAGGGTTGGCATCGTGTGGTACGGCATCTGGTCGAGTCGCATAGGTTCTTCCCTGGTGGCTTGGCTGCGGCCCTGATGGCTGGTTTGCGCTGGAGGGCGTAGCTAAGCTGTGGTGTGACGTAAATGGAGGGGGCGCTGATTCGGGCCAATGGCCCCGACTCACCTAATCAGCCGAGCATCTCCTTGATGATGGATGCAACGTTCCTGGCATCGTCGATTCCTCGGTGATAGGTACCTTGCCAAACCAAGTCCAAGGACTCTGCCGTCTGCTTAAGTGATTTAGGCCGATCGTCATATAAGCCTGCCTGCCATTTCCTGGCATTGAAATGTGGCAAGCCTTCGAGCGGGGAAGGGCACCCAGCAAAGCCAGCATCGCGCTCGAGCTGTCTTGCATCATAGTCACCCCATGATGCCCAGGCTGCGTTTGGATAACGCGCAGCGAACGTTCGCAGCTCTTCACCAACCTCTTGATAGGTTCGGGCACCGTCCACGTCTGCTTGTTGAATGGACGTCAGCTTCTTACAGAAATCAGTAAGGGTAGGGTTGATCTGAGGCCGAACGAAGCGCTGGAATTCGTCGACGATTTCAAGCGATTCCAGATCGACCACTACCAGGCCAATCTCTATCGTTTCCATCTGTTCGGGCGTGACTATTAGCGGTCTTGTTGACTCCGACTCGTCCACCTCATCGCAGGTTGCCTCAAGGTCGACGCAATACAGATAGCGGTATGGCGCGAGCAAGTTTTGGATGGCTTGAAGGTGATGAAGCTTTGCTTGAATGCTCATGACATGGATGTCCTAGCTTTGATCTGTCCAAGGTACATCGACACGTCTACACAGCTACGTTCTGAAGGGATTGCTGAAGGGCGTGCTTCTTCTAATCCGGCGTAGAGGCTACAGACCACATCATCACAAGCGTTGGAGATCACCATTCATTCGGTGCAGTGGCCGCTGCCTTCAAGCCGGGATAATCATCCAGTGCAAGATTAGGCTCGCCTCCGCCCGTGTGCAGACTTTCTGGCTTACGTATTACTTCGGCTTCAGCATCGGCTCGCATCTGATCCAGCTCTTTATCAAAAGCCTTATCCTGGACTGTGCGTTTACTAACGTAGGGCTTCCGCTCAGGGTCTCGTTGCGCTGCATAAGTCGTTAGCGCGTCCGGATCGGCCAGTAGCTTTTGTTGAACCTGAGATTCGAGCATCGCACGAAGCGAGTCTTTGTCGGGACGGTTTAGCATTTTCATACTCCTTTCGGTCGCCCAGATCCTTCAGCAAGTGGTCGGGCAAAATGGGGCGGTGGCAAGAACAGATTCGATCAATAGGTCTTTGGGTGCCGACGACACAGATGAGCACCTGCTCACTTTCACCGTCAGAATAAACGACAATTGAGAAATTGCTGAGGGAGAGGAATACAGATGGAATTTACGTTCACCCTGAAGTACCAACTGACATCTGAGGAGAGCGATCTGGACGCGCTTGTGGAACGCTTGGCGGAAGAAGGCTGTGATGATGCGTTGGTCGGAGTAGGGCAGACTGATCGTCTCGCACTTGAGTTTGTCCGTGAAGCGCCTTCTGCGCATGACGCAGTTGAGGGTGCAATAGCAGACGTAAGTCGAGCCCTACCTAACGCGCGGCTGATTGAGACGGCTTTCGCTCCAGCCTGACTGCAGGCGCCATCCATTGCGCCAGTGTCGAGTATTCATTCAGCATCCGCTGAGAGCGGAGAGTTAATGTCAACATCGATACCGCCGATCAAAGAATCGAGGCGAACCTGGAGAGTTGAATCGAGGGCGATCAGCTTCCCAGGGTTACTCAGGATGTCGTCCTCTAACAGCGTCAGAAACTCGCAAAGCTCCCGATCATTCTTTGAGGTGTCTGTGTCATCCGTCTCATTGCGAGAAAGGATCGTGGATACGGATGAAGCAGGATTTGAGTCGTTCATGGTACTGACATTATCCGCGACTGAAGCGCTTGTCATGCGCCGAGTGTGGATTTCGAAAGAAGCTTCTTTGGTTGTCGCTCCTTCGGGCTACAGCCCGGCTCGACCTCACGTCTTCACGTTATGTGGCCTACCTCACAGCTCGACTATTATACAATTGCTTGATTGCGTACCTTTGTGTCCAAATACTGCTCATCGGGCGGGGGGCACCGAAGGGAAATTACTGTCATCCATACTTATATGTACCCGTTTCCGGCCGGCTATTCTGCCTGCACCTTATTTTCTTGGGCGCGCCAATCCTTGGTATAAAGAAGTTTATCAGCGTTCAAGTAAACTACGGCGCATGATTCAACAAGTAACTTTGCTGACTTAGACTCTACGATCTCACCATCAAGCGAAATAAAGCTTTGCTGCCTCAAAGACTGATACACGTGTAGGACGTTCTCAATCGCTTTGTTCTCGACATTTTTGAATAAGATAGAGTCATGAACCAAAAATGGAATGGTCGTGTGCCTAAGTAGCGACGTATCGAGCAATATGAGGTTTGAATAGGCTTTGCCAGTGCCCGTATCCTTGGGTATTTCATAGCTATACTTCTCCGGCATGAGCTCAAGTTTTGGTGAGGCTCGCATCTCGCCATAAATGAAGTTAACTAGGCCCGCAATGTCCGTGTTTAAGTTGTCTTCTATTTTTCGAAGTATGCCAAATTTAAGCTCTTTGAGTTTGTCTTTAAGTTCTTTGGCGTCTTTCTTTAGTTTGATAAATTTATCGTAGAGTTCGTTCTCTTTGGAAAGCTGGGATAATTCCAGGGAGATGTCGATTACTGAGTCTACGATGAACGCTGGGTTGCCCGAATTCTTTAAGGCTTTTGCGATTGCTGCATTGCATTCTGCAATTTGAGTATCGATCAGGCTTAATTGCTCGGTTAGTTCTTGTTCTTTAGCTTTGATCTCTTTTCGAAGAATGCGAGTCAGACCGTTGTGAAATGACTCGATAGTATCCAGCTTCTCTAAATTGAGGGAGGGGATAATCTCAAGCAAGGGCTGGAAACTCCGCTTGGAAATATTCTTGTTGTTCTCAAGATTGGCCTTGACCCGTTCAAGCTCGCTTGCGAGGGACATCTTTATTTCGAGCAGCTGGTTTTTTTGTGTTTTTTGTTCCAGTACGGCTTCATCAATCAGTTCGTTGATCGACATGGCCAGGCTGGAGATTTCCTTCCTAATATTATCTAGGCGAGTCTCGTGGGTCGCGATATCTTCCTGATTTTTGTTGTATTTAGTTTTGGTAATCTTCGGGATGATGCTCTGTTTTGCAGCTGCGTTAAGGGATTTTTGCTCAGTAAGCAGATTCGTCTGACGGATGGACAGATCTTCCAGCGGGCCGAATTGCTTAAAGACTTTGATCAGCCACTCGATGCACTGAGATCCACTCTCCTGACTGAAATTATGCAGCGGCCTCCTGACATCGAGGTTGTCTCGTCCCCAAACGCGCGTTACCAAGGACACGATGGATCTAAAGCTCAGATCTTCGATTTCGTTGGTGTAATGAAGCTGCAGGAGTTCCAGATATTCAGTGGTACCCATCTCCCTTTTAGAGCCATCGGCTCCATGAACATGTAGCAGAGTCGGAGTGCCAGTATTTCTTTCAAAGACGTACTCTTTATCTAGGCGAAGCTTGAAGATGTAGCTATGGTGACCCAATGCTTCAGGCACGTCTTTGCCGTGCGTTATAAGCGTATCTCCTCCATAGATGAAATCGATGATTTTGAGAAGAGTCGACTTGCCGATCGAGTTGGAGTTCGCACGATCTCCTACTACAATGTTGAGCTTCTCTTTGAAAGTAATGCGTTTTTCGGTGAACCAATCGCACTCGATGTAGATCAGCATCTTGAAACAATCCCTGTCGTAAGGTTTACATGTAGAGCATTGCTCAGGTGCAAAATCTCTATGGCGTAGAGAAATAACTCGATCGAACCAATACTCGTAGAGGTTTTCTTGTAAAGCTCTCCAAGTGATATCGGTTGCTCTACGGCGGCGTACACTTTGTCCGCGTGGCCTAGGGAAGATTCTGCGAACGATATGAATTTATTTGGCGTGATCATTCGAAGATCTCGCAATTTTGAATGAAGAAGGATGCGATGATTTCCGAGGCTTCGTCCGACTCGGATCCTGAGCGATGGCGTATCCATTCCACGATGTTTTTGAAAATTACTTGCTGGTTCTGGGTTTGCTTTTTTTGCAGCAGATAGTACGTTTTGACCTGAAGAGAGATCATCATCGATGAATCAGGGGACTCTGCCTCGACAAGCTGCAATTTTCTCCGAACAAAGGAAAAGTAGTTGCTCACATTTTCCTTGATGCGGTTTTTGGTCAGTCGAGTCATGGTGTCATTGATTTTTGCACTTAATTCTTTGGGCTCAAGACTGAGCTCAATGTCCTCATCGGAGACGTGTTCCAGGGCATCAATGATTTTTGCAATCTCGTTCTCAATCGCGTATTCATCCATTAGCTTGGATTGACGGTTTCGCTCCATGATTGATTGTTTGAGCGCGACCATCTCCCTATAACCTTCAGCTGTCCTTGGGTTATCGAATTCAGTATGGCAAAGAGTGCAAAGTGCTATGAGATTATCCGGATGATCCACATTGTCACTAAGTCGGAACTCTTCTTTAAGTAGCTCAAGCTCTTGCGGTTTCGGGTTTAGAGGATAGATGTGCGCAAGCTCGTATCTTTTATTTGAAGTTTTAGCCTTCTCATACATTAACGGTCTGCGACATTTTGGACATTTTGCCGACACCTCACCTACCAACATTATGTTGATATTCTCGGAGAAGCTCTTGCGTTTGTTCAGGGACATGCTCTGTTCCTTAAGAGCGAGGCGAGCAAAAAAAGCTGAGCAGATGATAGCGTAATGAGGTCATCGTCAGAAGTGCCTGCCTGTCTAGCGTCGGCAGTGGCGGAGGTTACAATTACAAGCACGGCACTCTGCTCCGCCTTGCTGAACGCTCTGCTCCTGAGGCTTGGTGTAGCGTTTAATCCACATAGAAGTTGTACTCGGACACGCCCAACAGCGCTACCCCCCCCAGAGACAGGAGGCTGCTTTTCGGTCACTTGGTCGAGCCTCATTAAGGCTTAAAAGGTGCCTACGAAACTCGGGGGGGGATTCACAGTGGTGTCTATTCTTCAGCAAAACCACCGTCACAAAACCAGTCGCTTTCAGCGAAGCTTTGATAGGTAGCTGCACGCCATCCGTTCAGTCGAGCCACGCTGGCACTCTCATAACGGGCCAACAACTCATCCCTCACACCTTGAATCCCCTCACCAGCGTAAATCCCCTTTAGCTGATGGCGTATTGATGAAAGCTCTTCAGCTGCCTCCGCAGAATAGAGATCACCTAAACTAAGTGCCGCAAAATATAGTTCGACGCGATTGGCAAGCTGTTGAGTCCAAATTTCAGGAATCTCAACACGAAATTTCACTACAGCAGGTGTTCCGGGGACAACTTGCCCAAGCAACCACCGTTCATTCTCAATGCAGTCAAAATAGGGATGTAACGCGGCCTCATCTGCCGTGGTTGGAATGCTGGCAAGCTTCGCTTTGTTACAACTGGCACAAGCAGGAAGGAGATTAGCAGGTGTTACTGCCAGTACGGGATAGTGAGCCTTAGGCAGGTGATGGTCTAGGGTATCCACCTTGCGCTGGGCACAGAGCAAGCATTTGGCAGAAGAATTAAAGATCTCGTCATATGCCGCTCTACCTGGCGATTTTTTACCAGCCATCCGCTGGGTGTAAACTTTTTCCATTTCAGCAGTTGTGACGTCACCAATAACCGCCTGACGAACGACCTCGTGTAGGCGATTGTTTCTGGCTTTATCCACATAGTCTATTGACGCAGTGGTGACGTCATCGGTAATCGCGGTCAAGCGAGCTTTCAATGCCGGATCTCGCACCCTGCTGATGCACGTGATAAAGACGTCGTTCGCATCCAGTGTTGGGCAAACCATGGAAATCATTGCTTTTCTCCACGGTTTAATACGAGCGCCCGGATCAGTGCTCGAGCCTCGCCACCTAGCTCTCCATCAAACTTTTTCAGGGCTTGCGCTAATGTATCGCTACTCTGAACTGACTCCCTCAGCAATCGATGAAAACCTGCGTCAGTCACCTCAAGGCCGAAAATCTCCCGGGTAAGAATCCCTACGTTCTCCCCGAACGTTTCGATATCAGGTCTTTCAGCCGCGACAACATGTCCGCTTCGTCTTATCTTCCATACGCAGCTTCTGGGTACCTCCTGCACAACCACTGGTGAGTGAGTGGCGATGATTGCCACGCCGTTGCGGTTTACCAACAAGTCGGACAGCGACCTTACAAATGCAGAAAGCAAAGGCGGATGTAGGTGAGCTTCCGGTTCGTCCAAGAGAACAAGTGTGCGTTCTTCCACTGTCTCCACGAGCCTGGTGATTGTTAGTAGCACGATCTTGTGACCAGAACTTAACTTTCCAAACAATCGTCGGGCTGCAAATCTGATCTCCTTTTCGGTCTGCGTGTCATCCGCCAAGGTAGCAACATCCAAGGCTCGGAAAATGGGATCCGTTTCCAGCATCTGCAAAGCGCGTCGCCACCGGGAGAGGCGAGCGCCCTGACTGCAGACCAAGACGCTGGCCCCGAATTCTTCGGATAGTTTTTCCGGCGTTTTAGGTGGTAGGGGACTACCACTTTTGGTTTTTCCTGGACGTTTTAACCCAACGTAAGCGCAAGGTAGCCCGTCCAAGCGGTCTCTTCGGTTGGGCAGGGGGTCGAAAGGGTCGAAAGCACTGAACGTAACCGAAACAAGATTCGCGAACGAGGATTTGTCGTCAGTAACGCACTCGAAAGTGCCGACTTTACTTTCGTCTGGTTCCTTATCTATTAACGCTCTGGACATGTTGTTGAGCATGTGTGTCTTGCCAACACCATTACGTCCGATCAATACATGAATGTTTGTCGGGGGCATGGATTCTGGCTCGACTTCAAACGATAACGAAATTTGGTCGACGCGAGAGTTGCGAGTAGGTGGCGCAGTATAGATAAAGCGGAACTCGTTAAGTCTGGCACCTCCGGTTGCGAGGCGACGAAATTGTCCCTCAACAGTGGAGCGCGTCACAGATCTCAGAAGCGATACCCCGGTAACTTTTTCATCCATGGCCCTAAGACACCGGTCAGCGTCCAGCGCGATGTCTCCCAGTCCCTGCAGCACACGGTCACGAACGTCCGGCCCAAGCTTATTGAGATTGTCGTAATATTCATCATCTTGTCCGAGTGAAAAGAACTCATCGCCGATCTGGTCAAACTTACCAGGCAATGTAGGACGGCGCTGGTCTGACTTCATACCGAATTGACCAATCTTCACGTTACCGATTCGGTGACGCACAGCATTATCATCAAAAACGAAGACTATGTATTGAGTGCTATACGTGAACCAGTCATCCCAGTTATCTGTCCATAGCAAAACATGATTTTTGCCGACAGCTGGTAAGCTCTCGCCTTCGGCTACTACCTTGAAATATTCGATCATTTATTACTATCCATGACCTGGGGGTGTAAAGCACAGCCTGAGCGACGTAATTCTCTGAGTTTAACACCCTGTAGTTTCGAAATTTGTATGCAGCGCGGATGACTATATTTGGACGCCCCAGCGTTGTGGCTGGGGCTCCAACCATTTATGCAACGATAGTAATGCTATCCGCCCAAGCCTGAACCGCCGCGTCGATCTGTTCAATCTCAGTCCAAGCTATGGCACCGGCTGGAAGCTCGGCCTCTTCAAAGCCGAAAATTGCGTCAAGGAGTTGCTTTACTACGTTATAGTGATCGTGATCTGCCTTGATATTATTCATGGTGTTTTCCGGCTTGTCACTTTCAATAATCTCCGAGAAATATGCTGCCTCGAAATTACCAATTGAAGCAACCACGCGGGAATACTCGCTCATTTGGTTGGCAATCTTGGTGTTGTTAGTCCAAGCCGGGTTGGCTATCTCTATCTCTGTGTAAACTTTCTTGCCGCCCTGGCTAGCTTTTTTGTCGAGTTTCCTCGATTTCGTTCTTTTCTGGTCAGTGTCGTGAAGAACGTAATATTTGGTTTTGAAATGATTAAGGATTTTCATCATTGATGCGACTGTAACTTTACCTCGCGCCCTGATAATGTTTATGTCTTTGTATTGGTAGCTTCCATTAGTGATCTCGCGATCTCTAATGTAGTTAAATGCTGCATACTCTGTATCGCCCTCGACGATCAAAACTTTCCCACCGAAAAAAGCTTCGGAAATATGAGAGTCGAAGAGATTCATTAGCTTCAGGTTTTCTTTGTCATCTTGGTCAAGTTGAACTTGATCAGGCCGGTATAAAGTTGTAGCAGAAACCTTGTGATCGTGATCTTTTTCTGCTCGAATGATGGTGGTGTGGTCTTTGGCAAGATCGATGAAGCTCGGAGAGTGCGTGGTCAGCATCACCTGCCAATTTTCACTGTCTGGTAGTGAGTAGAGAACGTCTCTCGCCGCTTGGGTTGCTCGAGGATGAAGGCTAACTTCCGGTTCATCAATTAGTAAGATGTGAGATATATTGGCGCCGAGTGCTTCATGATGGCTTTTAGCTTTTCCACCTACGGCCCTTGCCTTAATTCCCTTGTCAGCGAGTAGTTTCAAGATTGTCCAGAGAGCTGTTCGTTGTGTGCCACTGCCTTGTTTTTCGAGAGGGAAGGACTCACCATTTATAGCCCCCATCTCCAAGCAGAATTCATCACCCAGCAGATCAATGCTGATTGGCGCTACGCTCTCTGGTGAGATAACCTTCATTTGATAACCTGGGAAGATTTGCTCCAAAATCAAATTTGCTTGCGTTTGCATGGTGGCAATGCCAGCAGCTTGAATATCTTTAGAGTCTTGGCGCAAGATTCTTAGGCTTTCCAGAATCCCATCATATCTTGAATGTTCGTCTTCATCGCTAACCTTCAGACGCTTGATGTCTTCTTCCAACAGACTGCGAAGAAGTGACGTAATTGCCTTGCTTTGAGCCTCAGGATTGTCAAAAGTGTTGACCCGATGAGGCTTAGGACGCTTGGAGTTGGAGAGGGATTTCATGCCCCAAGGCATTTTTTCTTTATCTGCTGCTTCTGCCCAACGCCCTAGTTTTACATTATATCCAATGCGGATTGGATCAACGTTCACGCCGCCCCATGTCCACCGCTCTTTTACTACCCAAGATTCATTGGGGGCAGCGGCACACCATTCATCCCCAGGCTTATTGTCTTCGATTACAATCGAATGTAATTCGATTTCTGGGAACGCCTCCGGAAGAACCTGTCGGTTGTGAAAGTCGTCCTGGGTGAGCTTCTGCCCTTCAGTTACAACCTCGAAAGCCCTGAGTATGGTGCTTTTGCCGGAGTTATTGGCACCCACCAGTACGACAATCTTATCGATGTCGACAGCTATCCCTTCTGGGCCAATACATCCAAAATTTTTGATCAGTAGCTTTGTTATTTTTGGAATCGACATATCCCTATCTCGCTCATGTTCATATATTTGATTTAGATCGATTGTATGGCAGACGCTTGGCGAGCGTACCCGCTCACTGGTTGATGGCGCAATGCTTCTATAGGCGCTAGTTATTAACTGAGTCGCATTGAGATGTGGCGGCCGCGAAATCGACTAGTGATCCAGATCTGTTCAACGCAGCTAGAACGAACGTGGTGCGGTCAGGGTGCTCAGGGAAGAAAAGCGCAGCGTGGAGAAATGACGGGGAGCTTAAAAGAAGAGATCAACAGCTTCCTCTGATCGAAAAGCCGTTTGTTGACCTATGCGGTCGCTATGGTCAATGTCGAATTCAAACTACGAGAAGCTGTTTTCGGGCACCTCTAGAGAACAATAGGGTAAAATTCTTAAGATCAACGTATTGACAATTTAACTTTTGAGATATCTTGATTTCGATCATCCGCACTTGCGGCGTCCGTGCTTGCGCCGCGAAGCGTTCCGGGTCGAAGCGACCGTCGCTGGTGCGGCAGCCAAAGTAACCGCTGCCCAGTTCCCAGGTCAGGTCGCCGC
>Ga0207428_10001634_pt1 | contig 23301 bp, 12 predicted proteins | sample RhiMethybrSRZTD1_FD_187600 | JGI IMG/M metagenome (GOLD analysis project Ga0207428, IMG submission 187600) | Populus rhizosphere microbial communities from Tennessee, USA - Rhizosphere MetaG P. TD hybrid SRZTD1 (SPAdes) (version 3) | ecosystem: Host-associated > Plants > Roots > Rhizosphere >...
GAAGCCGCCATGTTTCTCGGCGATGACGCCGATCTTCTGCTGACCTTCGCTCGGCTTGTCGGTCTCGATGGTCATTTCGGCGTTCTGAATGACCTTGCGCATGAAGGCTTGAGCGGCGCCGGCCGAATCCAACGCGACTTCCTGTCCCTGGTACCTATCTTGCGCTGCGGGTACGGCGAAGGCGCTGAGCGTTCGGGCGCTTAGGTCCCCTGTCGCTGGCGACCCTTGAGGTATTATACGTTCTGCGGATTGAGGCGATCCGACGTCTGAAGGGGCGGGAGCAGAACTGCTGATCAGGCTGACATCCCTGCTCTTGGAACAGGCTGAATAGGCGATTATCAATCCCGCTAAAAACAATGTTGCTGAACGTTTCATGGGCTCCTCCGGAACTGAGTTAATGTTGAAAGTCACTGAGTTGATCCGAGCCTGAAATCATTCAGACTCGAATTCGGCCGTCGTTGCTATGAACGGCCGTTGTAAAGGGCTTTGCAGAGATTTTTCTGACAGGGCTAAAACGCCGGCCGAACTCGAAAGTTTCCGAAAGCGTCGTATTCATCTGAACATCCGCCCCATAAATTCCATCGCACTGTCGAGCGCCGGAAGATTCGGCGACAGTTTGATCCGAATCCCAAGCCCATTCGCTAATGGGGCGAGCGACCGGGCGGTCGTCTCCGTGCGGACGGCGATTTTCAGCGGCTTGACGCCGAGTTGCAGCAGATATTCGGCCACTTTAGTCGGAACCTCCGCTCGCATCGCGTCCAGCGAAGGCAGCGGTTGCAGCATGTCACTGCCGACAATCGCCCCGCTGCTCGCTTCGGCAAGCATCAGCAGGTACGGGAAGAAGGGGCGTTCTTTCTTCTCGCGCACGGGCATCGGCAGCATCGTCAGCTCGATCTCGATGACATTGGTAACCTCTGGCAATTGTTTGAGCGATTCGAGCAATTGCGGGTCGAGCGGCGCGGGCGCGGCGACTTTCAACTCGGGTTCGGGCACTGGCATGATTTTGTCCTCCCACACCAGACGGGCTTTCTCAACGCGCGGGACTCTCACCAGAAACTCGTTATCTTCCTCGCCACGTAAGCAGTCTTCGTCGTCGCGGACTCGAGGGGCGACGTCGAGCAACTGTTCGAGCGCGATGGTAAGAAATCGCGCCTCGGACGAGGTCAGAAACCAGGGGAACATTCCCGGCGCGTAATTGCGGAACATCGGCCAACTATTGGCGCCGCGAAATTTCAGACTGAGCTTCTTGATGACATCGCGGTCTTCCTTTTGCAAATGCCCACGGTCTTCAAACGACGCCTGAAGCTGAGGGATTTCGAGCACACGCCCCGCCACGACACTGTCCGCCCTCCCGTCCCCGCCCTCTTCGCTCAGGGCGAGGACGTCGTAAAGCGCGGCGGCGCCTTGATAAAGCGCGACGGCGAAATGTTCGCCTCCGGCCCCCATCACACTCACGAACCCTGTCTCATCTCTCTCCGGGTTGCGCACTCCGAAGACGTCGCCTTCAATCATCCACTTCCAAGGCGCCATCTCCTTCACACGCCCGGCGGCCGCATAGAGCCTTCCCCATTCTTCGATTGTAGGGGTCTTTTCAGGCATTGATCCTCCGTATTTTTAGCAAGGCGGTTAATCTGGTTCACACGCCATATGAATGGTCTTTGAGAAAGAATTGCGCCCACGCAATTCGGTGTAGGGGCGGGTTTTCCCCGCCCCATCGCCTGGATCATTGACATGGGCGGGGAAAACCCGCCCCTGCAATGCTGTGCGCGTTATTTTTCCAAATCCCATAAAGATGGCATATGAACCTAATCCCTTCCCGCCGGGTTGCGCGAATTGAGCATCGCCCCCGATAAACTTTGAACGCGAACCATTTTCCACTTCTTGCGCGAGTCTGGCAGGAAGAAGATTACCTCACTCGCGGAAAACTTATTCATCCAGGCTCTGCCGCATTCGACTCCGGACACATAAAAAACGTTATCGAGCGCGTCACCGCTCGTTCCGTCATCGGTTATTACCGCGACGCTCAAAACGCCCTGGACAGGGCGGCCCGTCCTCGGGTCCATCACATGCGAATAGCGCACGCCGTTAAGCTCAAAAAACTTCTCATTACTTCCCGACACAGACAACGCTCGGTCTTTCAATCGAACTCTAGTCGCGATTTTGTCGGGCTCGACCGGATCTTGAACCTCGATCTCCCACGCGGGCTTCCCGGGGGGGGCGCCCAGGGCGTAGATAGTGCTCCCGCCCGCGCTGAGGAGCGCGCTCGTGACGCCGTGTCGCTTCAACACCGCCACGGCGCGGTCAACCGCGTAACCTTTCGCAATCCCGCCCAGGTCGATCTCGACGCCCGCCCGGTCGAAAAAGATCGTCCCGTCCTTACGATTCAAGATGACGCGCCCGTAGCCGACGCGGCTTAGCGCCTCGGCCATCTCGGCCTCGCTCGGCATACGGCCTTCGCCTCGGAAAAATCCCCAGGCCTTCATCAGCGGGCCGACCGTGATGTCGAACGCGCCTTCCGATTCGCGACTGTAGCGAAGGCATTCGGCGACGAAATCGAATAGTTCGGGATCGACCTTGACGGGAGATTTCGCCGCCTCCCGGTTGACGCGCGAAAGCTCGCTGTCGTTTTTGTAATGGCTCATCAGCCGGTCAATACGGTCAACCTCGTCGAGGGCGGCGGCGGAGGCCTCTCGGAACCGCGCCGTGTCGTGGCCGTAAACGACGACCGTGTAGACGCAGCCCATCGAAACGCGGCTGTCTTCGTATCGCCGCGTCTTCGGCGCATATGAAAACGCCACAGAGACACAGAGACACAGAGATAAGGCCAGAAAAATTAAAAGAAAAGACTTCTTTCTCTCCGTCTTCTCTGTGACTCTGTGACTCTGTGACATATGCGCCGCCGGAATGATGACAAATCGAATTGATGAAGGCATGATGCGCTCGCAAATCCGCATCTTCAGGGAGAAATTATGAAAAGACAAACGCTGCTTTCAATGGCGATGGCTCTGTTCTGCCTCTGCGCGATCAGGGCGTACGCCCAGGACGATTCGAAGACGATCAAAAGCTTCTACTCGAAATCCGATTTCGCGTTGACCGCCGACCCGAATTCCGTGGAGTGGAAGAAGACCAAAGGCGTGATCGCCACGAACGGGCCGCGCGGCGATTTGACGCCTGGCCATCGCACGGAGATTCGTTCGCGTTGGACGGACAAGAATCTCTACCTGCTTTTCGTCTGCCCCTATGAAGAACTCTACTCGAAACCGGACGCCTCAACCACTGCCGAGACCAACAAACTCTGGGAGTGGGACGTCGCCGAAGTCTTCATCGGAAGCGACTTCCAGAACATCAAACGCTACACCGAATTTCAGGTCTCGCCGCATGGCGAATGGGTCGACCTGGATATCGACCGCGGTTCCACCCCGTTCAACCACGACTGGCAATGGAATTCGGGCTTTGAAGTGAAGGCCCGCATCGCGGCCGACAAGAAAATCTGGTATGGCGAGATGCGCATCCCGATTGACAAGATAGATAAACGTAAGCCGCAGGCCAGCCAGGATCTGCGCATCAATTTCTACCGCTTCCAGGGTCCGCCCCCCGACCGTAAACGCATCGCGTGGCAGCCGACCAACAGCGACAACTATCATGTGCCCGAAGCCTTCGGCCTTTTGCGAATGGAGAAGTGAGGCTGTGGCGACAGGGGGACGGGGCGACAGGGCGATGGATGAAGAGATCGTGAAATAGGCGCTCTATCTGTCCCCCAGTCGCCCTGTCGCCCCGTCCCCCCGTCGCTCTATCTCTTCTCCCACGGTCCGCTACCGCGCCCGTTCAGGTCCCACATCAGATTGCCGCCCATCAGCGTCATCTCGCACGCCAGCCGCTGCGGGCCTTTCATCAGCATTTTATCGGTGTCGACGAAGCCGAAGTCGCCGCGATCGAGCCTGAAGACCGCGATGTCGGCGGGCGCGCCCACGCTCAGATGGCCGAACTTCTCACGGCGAATCTCCCTGGCCGGATTCCAGGTCGATTTCAAAATGATTTCCTGAAGTGGCATGCCGAGGTTTAAAAACTTTGACATTACGTTGACGATGTCTTTCATCCCGGAGTTCATGCTTCCCACGTGGAGGTCGGTAGAAATCGAATCGGGCGCGAAGCCCTGCTTCATCGAGGGCACGGCGTAGCGCCAGATGAAGCTGCCGCCGCCGTGGCCCACATCGAAGATCACGCCTCGCTTCTTGGCCTCGAATAGGTAGGCGCGCACCTTGCCGTTCTCGTCGAGCGTCGGGTCGAACTTGCGGTAGATGTGCGTGTAGATGTCGCCGGGGCGCATCTTCTTCAGGTAAAACTCCTCGTGGGGGCGTTCTGGCAGGACCTGGCCGTAATCTACCATTATGGGCAGATTGGCTAACCGTCCCGCTTCGAGGACGCGGTCAACCGCCTTCCAATCAGGCTTGGCGTAATGCGCGGTTTTGAAGCCGACGATTGCTTCCGGATATTTCCTGGCCATCTCAGCCGCGCGCTGAGGGTCCATGTCTTCGGTGTTCTGTTCGATCTCGCCGCCGCCCATCCCATTACCGACGATGTTGATGAAGGCGAAGACGCGGGTCTTGGCGCGGTCAATCACGCGCTGCTTGAAGTCCTCGAAATTGCGCCAGCCCGAAGTGCCCGCGTCGACCATCGTCGTCGTGCAACCGCGGAAGCTGTGTCCGTCGGGGTAGACGCTCAGGTCGCCCGTATAGGAGCGCCCGCCCGTGCCCGCATAGACGTGGACGTGAATGTCGACGAGGCCCGGCGCCACGTACAGGCCGTTGAGGTCGATCACCTGCGCGGCGGTCGAAGGGGCGATGTTCTTTTCGACGGCGGCGATCAAGCCTTTCGAGATCGCCACGTCGCGCGTCTCGTCGATGTTGTTCTTCGGATCGATGACGTGGCCGTTTTTCAGCAGCAGATCGTATTTCGGCTGAGCCGATTGAATCAGCGCCGTAATTATGGAGAAAAGTATCGCAATCGTGATTCGCATCTTGTATTTTCCTGTCCTACGTCTCCCCGTTGGCGAAATCCGGAACGGGAGAATCAGAACACATAAGACCTGTACTTTACCTCTTTTGTCTTATCGCGGCGGGCTGAATTATTGTGGCGAGTGCTATAATCTCGCAACCTCGCGGATGACATTTTCAGAAAAACTGGGGGACTTTTATGAAACCTTCGCTCAAGGCCGGATTGGCTCTCTTTGGGGCCGCGCTCCTGAGTCTCGCGGCGCTCGCTCAAACGAAACGACCGATGACCTTCGACGACCTGATGGCGATCAAGCGCATCGGCGACGCCCAAATTTCGCCCGACGGCTCGCGCGTCGTTTACGTCGTCACGGACGTCGACAAAAATCTCAACCGCGGCAAGCGCAGCGTCTGGGCCGTTCCGAGCTCGGGCGGCGCGTCGCAGCAACTGATCACTTCTGACAAAAACGATTATTCGCCGCGATGGTCGGCGGACGGCAAATGGATCGCGTTTCTCTCGACGCGAGAAGGCGCGCCTCAGATCTTCGTGGCCGGGGCAGACGGATCGAATCCGCGCAAAGTCACCAGCGTTCCCGAGGGCGTCGGCGAATTCATCTGGTCGCCGGACGGCAAGACGTTCGCGTTCACAACCGACGTTTATCCAGAATGCGGAAACTTGAATTGCGTCGCCAAGCGCGCCGAGGCCGAAGAAAAGAGCAAGATCAAAGCCGTCATCTCCGACCGCCTGCTCTATCGCCACTGGGATTCGTTCAAGCGCGGCAAACGCTCGCACCTTTTCGCCGTCCCGAGCGAAGGCGGCGAGCCGAAGGATCTGACGCCTGGCGATTACGACGTTCCGCCTTTCAGTCTGGGCGATCCGACCGCTTTCGATTTCGCGCCCGATTCGAGCGAAATCATCTTTGCGCGTAACACCGACAAAGTCGAAGCCACCAGCACCAATAACGACCTCTTCATTGTTTCGGTCAGCGGCGGCGAGGCCAGACGGATCACCGGCAATAACCCGGGCTCCGACACCACGCCGCGCTACTCGCCCGACGGCAAATACATCGCCTACCGTTCGCAGTCGCGCAACGGTTATGAAGCGGATCGGTTTCGCCTGATGCTTTACGACCGCAAGGCGGGAACTTCGAAAGAACTTTCGACCGGCTTCGACCGCTGGGCGGGTGAATTGGTCTGGGCGCCGGACGGCCAGAGCATCTTCATCGTCGCCGAAGACCGGGGGCGCGAGTTGATCGGCGTCGCCTCGGTCAACGGCGGCGTCAAGCCCCTCATAGCGGACACCGCCAGCAACGGCATTTCGCTTTCGAATGACGGCAAGACGCTGGCCTTCACGCGGTCGAGTTTAGCGGCGCCTGCCGAAGTCTTCGCTGCCAACAGTAACGGGAGCGGCGCCCGCCAGCTTACGCAGGTAAACGCCAGTCTATTGGCGCAGCTCGACCTGAGCAAAGCCGAAGATTTTGAATACGACGGCGCGCTCAAATCCAAGATTCATGGCTTCATCGTCAAACCGCCGCAGTTCGACAAGTCGAAAAAATATCCGATGGTCCTGCTCATCCATGGCGGGCCGCAGGGCGCATGGTTCGACTCGTGGGGCTATCGCTGGAACCCGCAGATGTGGGCGGCGCGCGGCTACGTCGCCGTTTTGATCAATCCGCATGGCTCGACCGGCTACGGCCAGGCATTCACCGAACAGATCAGCGGAGACTGGGGCGGCGCTGTTTACGAAGACCTGATGAAGGGAGTGGATCATGTGATCAAGCTCGGCTACGTCGATCCGAACCGCATGGGGGCGGCCGGCGGCTCTTACGGCGGGTACATGGTCAACTGGATTCTCGGCCACAATGATCGCTTCAAGGCGTTGGTCTCGCACGCCGGCGTCTACAACCTGACCAGCATGTACGCGACCGAAGAATTGTGGTTCACCGACTGGGAGTTCAGAGGCACGCCCTGGGACAACCCGGAGCTTTACACCAAGTGGTCGCCGCACCTGAGCGCCAAAAATTTCAAGACTCCGACGCTGGTCGTTCACGGCGAGCTGGATTACCGCGTGCCGGTCGGCGAAGGGCTGCAACTCTTCTCTACCTTGCAACGCAAAGGAGTCCCGTCGAAGCTGCTCTATTACCCGGACGAGGGACACTGGATTCTGAAGCCGCAGAACAGCGAGCTTTGGTTCAAAACCGTGCTCGACTGGTTCGATCAGTGGCTGAAGCCGAACGCCTCGACAGCGTCGCGTTAAGACAGATTGAAACACGGGGGACACGGGGATGGCTATGGTTATTGCCTTTCCCCGTGACGCCCCGTGATCCCCGTGGTTGAACTATCTTCCTCTTCCCCTTTCGCCGGACTGCTCCCTTTCTTTGTTGAGTTCGATCAGGTCAACGCTCTCCGCCGCGTCGCCCAACAGATGCCGGCAGAAATAATCCCCGCGAATCCAGAAGAAGTAGTTGGTCGCGTCGGCATACCCGTGACGCTTGCCGGGGATGATGAAGAAGTCGAACCGCTTATTCGCCTTGATCAGCGCGTCGGCCATTCGCAGCGTGTTAGCCGGATGCACGTTGTCGTCCATGTCGCCTGTCACCAGCAGCAGACGTCCTTTCAGATTCTTCGCCAGCTCGGAGTTCTTTTCGATGCTGTACTCGAATTTGATATTGCCGTCCTTGTCCGTGACTTCTTTTACGCCGTGGTGTTTCTCGCTCCAGCTCTTATTGTAGACGTTGTTCTCGTGGTTGCCGGAGGACGAAACCGCCACTTTGAAGAAGTCCGGATAGATCAGCATCGCGGCGGTTGACATAAAACCGCCGCCCGAATGGCCGTAGATGCCGACGCGGTCAATGTCAATGAACGGATGGCGGCGGGCCAGTTGCTCGATGGCGGTTTTCTTGTCGACCAGCCCGTAATCGCGCAAGTTGCCGTAGCCGTAGTTGTGGTACCACTTCGACCGCTGCGGATTGCCGCCGCGATTGCCGACCTCGATAACAATGAAACCGAACTGTGCGAGAGCGACCCGGTCATTGCGCGGCGTGAACGTCTTGGTCACGCTCTCGGTCTGCGGGCCAGGGTAGACGAAGGCGATGATCGGATACTTCCGGTTCGGGTCGAAATCGAAAGGTTTGTACATCACGCCGTAAAGATCGGTAATACCGTCGTCGGCTTTGACCTTGAAGGGTTCGGGGAACTTGAACCCCGCCTCCGCCAACACCGCCAGGTCGGTCTTTTCCAGTTCCATCACCACATTGCCCAGTTGGTCGTAGAGCGTTGATTTCGGCTCGCTATTGACCCGCGAGGAATTGTCCACGAAATACTTGCCCGAATCCGACGCCTGCGCCGCGTGCGAGCTATCGCCCGGATTGAGTAATTTGAGACCGCCGCCGTCGAAGCCGATGCGGTAAAAGTGATCGTAGTACGGGTCTTCTACCGCCTCGCGGCCATTGGCGGTGAAGAAGATGGTCCGCGTCTTTTCATCAATCCCCTCGATGTTGTCGCAGTAAAACTCGCCGGAGGTGATCTGGTTCTTCAACGAACCGCCGCCGTCGAAGAGATAATAATGCCCCCAGCCGTCGCGCTCCGACCAGTGGATCAGCTCCTGCCCGTTGTTGACCAGCCAGAGCGGCTTGGTTTCGACATAGGTGTTCAACCGCTCTTCGATCAGCGTCTTAACTTCGCCCGTCGCGGTGTCGGCGACACAGATGTCAACGCGATGCATGTCGCGGCTAGTGCGGCTGAAATATAGTTTGTCCGACGTATCGCTCAGCCACTTCGGCTCGACCTGCGGCCCTCCCGGCCCGCGCTGCTGCTGCTGTTGCTGCTGTTGCTGCTGTTGCTCTTGTTGATCCTGGTCGCCGCGTTCGACCCTCAGAGTTCTGGCGCGCTCCCGTTCGAGGGCCGTGACGCGCGCGGTCGAGATCGCCAGTGTTTGATCCTTGAACCTGTCGGCTTTGACTATGACGCGCCCCTTCGATGCGAGGTCGAAGACTTCCAGGTTGGCTTGGGGGACATTGACTTCGCCCGGCATGGCGTAGCGATAGGTTTCGACCGTCGGGCGAGGTTGGGCGAGTGAATTGATCACCCAGAGGTCGGCGACCTTGCGCTGGTCGTTTCGGTTGACGGCGAATTTGCGCGAGTCTTTCGACCAGTTGACGGTGACCGCCGGGACGCGCGGAGGTTTATCTTTGCCGCCGGCCCCGATCTCCCGCTTCTCCTCTTCGGTCAACCGGCGGGCGTAGCTGAAATGCTCTTCGCCGTCGGTGGTGATCTGTGTCTCGGCGATTGAGGCGTCGTCTTCTTTCTTCTGAGCTTTGGCGTAATTCTCAGCGTCCATCATAAACAGGTTGTGGCCGCGCGCGAAAACGACGGTCTTCTCGTCAGGAGAGATCGAGGCCCAGTGCGGCTTGCGGGGCGGCTGGAAATTTTCGAGCAGAGTCAGTTTGACCGTGGCCAGTTCGTATTCAAAATAGAGAATCTTGTTTCTGGGCGGCGGAGGTTGTTCCCGCTGCGCTCTATCTTGCCCGCCCCTAACCTGCTCCGGCCCGCCCTCTGGATGGACTTGCGCCGGGTCGTTCTGCTCTTTATCCTCCCCGCTTCTGCCCTGCTCGGCTTTGGTGTCTATTTGAAGCTCTTTCTTCGCGCCGGGAATGTCTGCGTCCCTCGGAACTGAGACGTCGAATTGAAAGGCGGAATCTTTCTTGACGAACTTGATTGTGTTGATCGGCAGGTGCTGCGCGTCATACGGGATGCGCGTCAAGTTGGTCAGCATGGCCGCCATTTTGGCGTTGTCGAAGAGCGGCGCTTTAGCCTTGCGCGACGGGTCTACAATATAAAACTTCTTCCCCTGGCTGGTTTCATAGCTGTACCAGAAGCGGTCTCCGGTCTCCAGCCAACGTGGCGTGACCGAAGTGTCGAAGACCAGTTTGCCGACCTTCTGAGAAGTCCAACGCGCGGCCAACTCATAATTGGCTTTGCGCACGCGGTTGTCTTGATCGGGTTTTTGAGCCTTGTTGTCCTGAGCCAGAAGGCCGGTCGGCGTTAAACCCAGACTGAAGCAGAGCGCGACGACAAAGAAGCGTCGGAGGTGGCGATTCAAGTTGTGGCGATGTCGCATAGGTTGATTCCCCCTGATGGTTTCGGAATGGATGGAAGTTCTTGTCTCGGCACTGATTACGGATTGTCGCCGGGCGAGGTTACAGCATTCCGCATCGCAAGGGTTTCTTGGGAACACGTTCTTATTTCGGGCGTCTTTTTAAATCGGATGTATGGCGGATTGATAATTCGCCGCCGATTCAACATCAAACAATCAAACTTTCAGTTGGCCGTCTCATAAAAGCCCTGGCGGCGCGCCGCGCTACTGATTCACAACCAAATCTGAGAGGCAAAAACCGTGAAAACCCGTCGTCCTGTTCTGAACGCCCTTCTCTGCTTCGCGGCCTTTTCGGCATTGCTTTTGAGCCACCCTGCGCGAACCTTCGCGCAGGAACAACCCGACTACGAAGCCGAACTCAAACGCGCTCTTGAGCTGGTTCAGGCGAACAAAATGCCGGAGGCGCTGCCGATCCTCGAAAGGCTGCATGCCGCCAAACCGGACAACACAGTCGTACTCGAATCTCTCGCCTACGCCATCTCTGTAATAGCGGTGACCGAGAAGGATCCTGAGAAGCGTAAAAAGGAATTTCTGCGCGCCCGCTCGCTGGTCGAGCGCGCAAAGAAACTCGGCGCCAACAGCGAGCGCATTCAATTGATGCTCGAAATTATTCCGGCTGACGGCCAGATGGCTGGGCTTCCGACATTGAACAAACGCACGCCAGCGGATGAAGCCTTGATTGAAGGTGAAGCGGCGTTCGCCAAAGGCGAAATGGAACGCGCCATCGAGCATTACGAGCGCGCGCTGAAGCTCGAACCGAAGCTTTACGAAGCGCCGCTCTTCATTGGTGACGCTTACCACAAGATGGGCAAGAACGATAAGGCCTACGAAAGCTATGCGCGCGCGGTCGCCATCGATCCCGACCGTGACACGGCCTATCGCTATTGGGGAAACGTGCTGATGCGCGAGGGCAAGTTGAAAGAGGCGAAGGAGAAGCTAATTGAGGCGGCGATCGCCGAGCCTTACACGCGCTTTCCGTGGCAATTTCTGAGGAACTGGGCCGAACTCAGCCGTGTTCAAATCGGCCATCCGCGGATCGAGCCTTCAGGCTCGATGTCGGTCGAAAAAGATGGGACCAACATCACTGTCGACATGAATTCGATCGGTAAAAACGACGGCTCCGCGATGTGGATGTTTTACCATACGACCCGCTCGCAATGGATCAAAGAGAAATTCGCGAAAGAGTTTCCCGGTGAGAAAGACTACCGCCATAGTTTACGCGAAGAGGTCGAGGCGTTAGGGGCGGTCGCAACGATCATCTCGGAATCCGTAAAAAACGGAAAAATGAAAGAGAAAGATCTCGAATCGTCAATCGCCAACCTACTTAAAGTCCACAACGCCGACCTGCTCGAAGCCTACGTCTTGCTGGCGAAACCAGACGCCGGGATCGCCCGCGATTACGTCGAGTATCGCAAGAACAACCGCGACAAGCTGCGGCGGTATTTGAACGAATACGTCACGTCGGGGAAATAGAGCGGTTTGCGATTGCATGTGCGGGAGCTGTGGGGCGAGTTGTTTACTCGCGCTTCTTTCCTGATTGGACAAAGCCGCAAACAGGGCGATTAAACAAATCGCCCCACACCGTAGACGCATTTGCAAACCGCTATAGCTAAATCAATCCGCGCCTTGCAGCTCAAGCCATTTGGCGCGATTTTCGTTCTTGATCATGGTTTTAATTTTATGGTATCGCCACATTAATCCTTGTATGTGGCGGTCTCGTTTTTAAAAAAATGGAAACAAGACCAAAAGATTACCTATTTTCTTTTGATGTTTCACCATGCCAGGTTTAGAATCCAGCCATCCTTCGATCAAGTTATTCGATGATTTGTAGTCCCACTCATAAGATGCAATTCAACAACTGAATTTCAGCATTCTTTCTGCAAGCGAGCGACTGTCTGCGTGTGATCTGGGGACAGAGTGACGACGCGGACGGTTTACCTTCTCTGGGCCCTCGGGCCCGGAGCTTCACCATCTCTATAGGAGACCACCCATGCGGAAAAGATTCGGATATGCCTTAATGACTATGTCAGTCATCCTTTGTTTGGCCACGGCGGTTTTCGGACAGCGGACAACCGGAGACATCGAAGGCAAAGTCACCGACACGAATGGAGCCGCCGTTCCAGGCGTCAGCATTACCGTGACCGGTATCACAGTCGGTTTTAGCCGGATCGTTCAAAGTGATAGTCAGGGTGAATTTCGCGTCCAGCAAATCCCAGCCGGCACATACAGAATCGCGACATCGCCGATCAGCGGTTTTGCGGCAACGATCGTGGACGGTGTCACCGTGACGATCGAGAGCGTCACAGTCGCCAACATCATATTGGGAGTCGCCGCCGCGACAGAATCCGTGGTCGTGACCTCGGATCAGTTGGGCGTGAACATAGACGTTTCCGACAGCAAGGTGCAGACGAACATCACGTCCAGGTTGATCGAGCAATTGCCCAAAGGGACGAGTTTTACTTCGGTATTACGCGCCTCGCCCGCCACTCGGCAGGAAGGGATGTCGGGCGGTTTTCAAGTGGATGGGGCTTCAGGTTCTGAAAACACCTTCCTCATGGACGGGTTGTCGGTCGAGAATTACAGAACCAGCACACTCAACGGAGTCAACAACATTCCGACAGCGCTGGTCTCAGAAATTCAGATCAAGACCGGTGGCTTCGAAGCAGAGCACGGCGGCGCTTCGGGTGGCGTCATATCAGTGCAAACCAAATCGGGTTCGGACTCATTTCACGGTAATTTCAACTTGGACTTCGAGTCCAGCGCATTGCAACCGCGCCCGCGCGCCGCGTTGTCGCGTTTTGTGCAGAGCAACGCCACCCCTGCCGATGTTGCGAAGAATCCTGATTACACATACCTGCTCAGACCGGAACGGGATCAGTTCTTGAACATGTATCCGACCGCGACCCTGGGCGGGCCGTTGATCAAGAGCCGGTTGTGGTTCCTGGGCTCCTATTCGCCCCAGATTTCCCGCACCACCCGCGTCTCGAATTTCATCAACTCCATTAGCAATGCGAATTTTGCGTCCGGTACCTTCGTGCCGTCGCCGCGCGTGACCAACGGCGTAACGCAAGGGCCGCTCACCTACAAACGGCAAATCAAAAGCGAATATGCCTTTGGCCGTCTGGACGGCGCGATTCTCAACAACCTGCGCGGCTCAGTCACGTATTTGTGGAATCCGGAAATTACGGACGGCAACCTGCCTTTCGACAACATTACGACCTCCATTCCGGTCCCCACCCTCTACAACGGCTTCTCCTTTCCGTCGGAACAGTACGCGCGGCTGCGAGGCGGGCGTGAGAACTCGAACAACATCACCAGCCAATTGACTTACACCCCGACCGACAGAATGGTCGCCACCTTCCGTTATGGCCGGTTCTTTCTCAATCAAAAAGCCGGCAATTACGCCCTCGCCAACGAACCCCGTTTTGTCTGCAGCGGCTCGCAAGCCGCCTACAACACCATTCAGACGGGCTGTCCGCGCAACTTCCAGAACCTCTCCACCAATTCCATCACCACCCGCGACGTCTCGATCCGCAACGAGTTCACCGGGGATTTCAGCTACCTGCTGGGTGATTTCGGCGGAAAGCACGAATTCAAAGGCGGCTACCTTTACGGGCGCACCCTTAATGACACGCTGGGCGGCAATGCCGGCACGGGCACGGTGACGCTCTTCTATGGTCAGGATTACGCCGCCGCAGGCATTTCCGTCAGTCTGCCCTGCGCGCTCGGCACAGCCAGTTGCATTGGCGTCGGCACGCTTTCGCGGTCGGGCGCGAAGGGCGTGGCGCGCAACAACTACCAGGCCGTTTACGTGCAGGATCGGTGGCAACCGTCCGATCGTCTCACTCTGAATCTGGGAGTTCGGCTGGAACGGGAAAACCTGCCTTCATACAACGAAGGCTTCACGTTGGCCGGGTCGAAAATTCCGCCCATTCGCCTGGGCTGGGGCAAAAAGATCGCGCCGCGTTTGGGCGGCGCATATAACCTCTTCGGCGACGGAAAGACGAAAATCTACGGCAGCTACGGCTGGTTTTATGACCGCTTGAAGTTTGAGCTTCCGCGCGGTCTATTCGGCGGTAATTTCCAGCGTGTTGATTATTTTCCGATCACAGCCGCCAATCCGAACTACATCTTCTACACGCCGTCGAAAATTTTAGGTTCGTGGGCTGATCCGCTCGGTGGCGGCGACCCTTCAACGGCAGGCGGCCTGAGTCAACTGCAAAGAGACCAACGGATCCCTTCAAACCTGTCACCCGAACAATTCACCAATCTGGGGCTGCCCATCACGGGCGTTGACCCTGATTTGAAGCCTTTCCGGCAAAGCGAGATCACGGTCGGTTTTGAACGCGAGATTTTCCGGGGTTATGTGCTGTCGGCGCGCTACACCCGCAAAAACGTTGACAGGGCCATCGAAGACCACGCCATCCTGGGTATCTCGGAATCGGAGAACTACCCCATAGGCAATCCTGGGCAAGGCTTGGATCTGAAACTTGATCAGCAGACCGGCTACGCCAAGTCAGCTATCCCGCAGCGACTTTACAACGCTTTTGAAATCGTGCTAAACCGGCGGCTGTCGAACAATTACTTTTTCAACGTGAATTACACATACGGTCGTTTGTTCGGCAATTACTCCGGCCTGGCAAGCTCGGACGAAGTCAATAATGGTAATGGCCGCACCTCGCCTGCGGTCAATCGTTTCTTCGACTATGCCATCAACGGCTTCACGGCATTGGGCGAGCCTGATAACGGCTTTTTGGCGACCGACCGCCGTCATGTGTTTAAGGCCTTCGGCGGCTACAGCTTCAACCGGTGGGGAAGCGACGCGCATGCGACCGATCTGAACTTCTTCTTCACTGCGCAGCAAGGCACGCCACAATCGACTTTCGTGACCGTGTCAGCCACGTCGATCCCGCTGAGCAAACGGGGAGATTTGGGCCGCACGCCGGCGCTGACGCAAACCGACCTGTCGTTGACACATCGTTTTAGGTTTAAGGAGCGTTATTCGATGGCCTTCGATTTCAACGTCCTGAACGCCTTCAACCAGAACACGGTGACCAGCCTGGTGACCAGCAAGTACCGGGTGACCAACGCCATTGCGTCGTCTGATATTGACCCGACCTACGATGCCAGGACGCAGACTCTGACCAACGTCGTCAACAAAATCCTGAACGGACAAATCGGGCCGCAAATCGAGGGGCTGGCGAGCGGCGCTAACAAGAGTCTTGCAGGTAGACCAAATCCGATCAGCAGTCTTTATGGACAACCGAGCGGATACCAGGGAATTCGCAGCGTCCGGTTTGGTTTCAGATTCATCTTCTGATTGAAGGAAAATCGAGACATAAAAAGCCTGCTCTTTGAGCAGGCTTTTTTATGGTTGCCCGGCACGGTTAGACAAGAACAAAGGGACAAAGAGAATTTCGATTCTCTTCGTCCCTTTGTTCTTTCGCCACTTTGAGCTTTCGCGTTGAGCCTCTTATAGCTTCGCTCCATTCAACGCCAGATTCTCGATGAAGAATTCCATCATCCGATCCTGTCGCATGCCGGAGTGGCCCACGTCGGGGCCGACCTGAACCTCGAAGCTCTTGCCCGCCCTCTGCAGCGCCTGGATAAGCTGCATCGAGTTGTTCGGGTGGACGTTGTTGTCGGCGGTGCCGTAGTAGATCATCAAACGGCCTTTCAATTTGTCGACATGATTCATGGCGTTTCCCGCGTCATAGCCTTCCTTGTTTTCCTGCGGCGTCCACATATAACGCTCGGTGTAGATGGTGTCATAGTGATGCCAGGAGGTCACGGCGGAAGAAGCCGCCGCGGCCTGGAAAACATCCGGGTGGCGCAGCAGACACATTGCCGAAGCATAGCCGCCATATGACGTGCCGAAGATGCCCACGCGGTTCTTGTCAACGTATGGCCGATTCCAGAGCGATTTGACGCCCGCGGCCTGATCGTCAATTTCAACCACGCCGAGTTTCATATAAATGGCGTCGAGGAACTTTTTGCCGCGCCCGCCGGCGCTGCGCGAATCGAGCGTCGCCACCAGGAATCCGTATTCGGTAATCGAGTTCGGCAAGGTGAAGGACTCTCGCGCCGCGTTGGTGGCGGGGCCCGCATATACGCTGACCAGCAGGGGGTATTTTTTGTTCGGGTCGAAGTTGGACGGGAAATGGAGCAGCCCGTATAAATCGGCGGCGCCGTCCGCGGCTTTGTACTTGATCAATTCGACGCGCTTCAATCCGAGTTGATCGAATTTGGCCGCGTCGCTCTTCGCCAACTCCTCGACGACACGGCCCTCGGCGTCAACCAGTCGCGTCACCGGCGGCGAGTTGTGAGCCTGAGCGATGTCGATGAAGTGTTTGCCGTCCGGCGCGATGTCCACCGTGTGATGGAAGGCCGGATCGGTGAGCCGTTTGTCCCCTTTGCCGTCTAAGCCGACGCGGTGCAATTGCAGTTTCATGTGATTATCGCCGCTCCGCGCCATGTAGTAGAGCGTTCCAGTCTCTTCGTCAACGCGGACCATGTTGGCGACGACCTCGAATGGATGGTTTGTCAGGTCGGTGAGCAGCTTGCCGCTCAGGTCGTAAAGGTAGAAGTTACGCCAGCCCGTGCGCTCCGAAGCCCAGATGAATCTCTTCCCGTCCTTCAGGAAACGCATCGCCGGCGAGTTTTCGGTCCAACTCGGCAGCCACTCTTCGCGCAAGACGACGCGGCATTTGCCGGTCTCGGGGTTGCAGGCGGTAAACTCCATGACGTTCTGCCGCCGGTTGGTTCGGTTGCAGAGCAATTCGCTTCCGTCGGGCGACCACGAAACGTTATAGACGTAATGGCCGATGACTGAATTGTCGAAGGGCTTTCCGTCGCGGACGTCTATGCGTACGGTCTTCTTCGTCTCGAGGTCGTAAATGAACAGGTCGGCGATCGGATTGGGCGCGCCCGCTTTCGGATAAGCCTCGATGTCCATCCTGCTTTGGAGCTTGGTCTGATCGAGTTGCAGGAAGTAATCGGTAACGGCGCTCTCGTCGAAGCGATAGAAGGCGAGCTTCTTGCCGTCCGGCGACCACCAAATCGCGGTGTTCTGGTCCAATTCCTCTCCGTAGACCCAGCTCGCCGAGCCGTATTTGACGCGCGTCTTCTCATTGCCATCCGTCGTGACGGCGGTCTCGGCGCCCCCCTGCGCGTCGCTCAGCCACAGATTGCGGTCGCGGTAGAAGGCTTTCAACTTTTCATTCGGCGAAAGAGACGAATTGTATTGCCGTCCGCGCTCCAGTCCGCCGGCCTCACGACGCCGGCCTCCGAGCGGGCCCGGCGGAATCGGGTTGTTCTCCACATTCGGCCCCACTTCCGCCGCCGTCCGAGTCGCTATGGTGTAGCGATAGGCTTTGCCCTCTTTGCGATATTCAAACGCCTGACCCCCGTCTTTCCAGACTACCGAGAGCAAGCCCGGTTTGACCGAGCCGGGAATCTCGCGACTCATCTTCTGGTACTGCTCATAGCCAGGCATCGTCTTCAGGCGGTCTTGCGCGCTGGTGTTTGTTGGCGCTATGCCGCTAAGAACGCATACGCCGAATAGCGCGAACGCCAATCCGTGGCGCAAAGCAGTCGCCGTCTGTTTTTTCATGTTTTGTGTCTCCTCACCCAAAAAAATCACTTTATTGAAGGAATTGAAACTGTGGCGGCCATAGCCTAAACCATCCAGAAGGATGTTTGTAGTCCCTGCGATACCGCGTCCGCGCCTGAATGAACTCCGATACGCGAAAAACATTCAAACCACCTAAAAGGCGTTCAAGACAGATCACCCACCTGATGTTCTACTGCCCCTAAAGGCTCCTAAATGTTTAGACATCAAGCGCGGTTTCGTATTTTCATTATCTGAGGTTTCACTATCCGCTCTCAGGAAGTTTACCGATGCCAAGCCAGGCGCGCAGCGCGCCGGGCGCGCCGGTCAAATAAATTAGGGGCTGAAAGCCTTTGAATTTTCCGCGGCGTAAGCCGAGTTCCCCTTAGACAAGATCGGTACAGTACCGCGCGCGTAAGCAAGCGGCCGGTCGATTAGTCGGCCGCTTGCTTACGCGCGCGGTACTGTACCGACACCCCGATGTCGCGTTGCCTGATTTAGGCGGATTCCCACAGCTCCCGACTCTGAAGTAACAACTTCAAGACACAAGCGTTTTCTGAAGTAAAAACTCGCATTACGAAACATCCACTAAAAGCTAATACGAAAGGAAGGTTGTACCCATGTCAAGGTATGTCATATCGAACAAAAGAGGATTTATAGCGCTAGTCGCTTTGGTCTGCCTGGCGGCCATGGCTGCGTCAACCTGGCGGGCATTTTCGCAAACCGGGCAAGTTCCCGGCCAGGGTCAAGGGGCAAAGCCGATGGACATAATGATTGAGAACCTGAAGAAAAGCGGAGTGGAGTTTCCCGCGGTCGAATTATTTCAGGCGCAGGAAGCGTCAGCATCCGCTTCAACTTTAAGTAGGGCCGCGGCGCAGGATGTCGTGAGTAAAGCCTTAGTTCTCAATCCTGACAGGCGAATGACGCTGCAGATGGCGCGCGGCGAAACTCAGGCGATGACCTTGAGTCTGCCCGACCCTTCAGGGAAGGGCGGCTCGGTGCATCTGGAGTTATCCAAAGTCGATATTTTTGCCGACGGATTCACGGTGGCTACCAGCAGCACGGGCGGTCGGACTGTAGATTATAAGGAGAGCGCGCATTACCGGGGAGTGGTAAAAGGCTCGCCGGGTTCGCTGGCCACCATCAGCGTCATAGGCGACGAGGTTGTAGGAATGTACAGCACGCCGGAACAGGGGAACTTCGCGCTAGGCAGGCTCGGTGGAGATAATCCGGACAATAGCCACATTCTCTACTCGGAGGCCGACCTGAAGGCGCAAAATCCTTATACGTGTGAAACCAAGGATGACGACACGAGCATTCGACAGTTCGATCTGGAGGGGCCGGCGCCTCAGGTGGCGGGAGGTTGTGTGAGAATATATGTGGAAGCGGACAACGACCTCTTTCTGAATAAAGGCAGCGTGACAAACACAGTCAACTACATCACCGCGTTTTTCAATCAATCCGCGACGATTTACTCCAATGACGGTATCGCCGTCTCGCTGTCTCAAGTCTTCGTTTGGGACACGCCCAGTCCGTACAGCGGCACTTCCTCCAGCACGCTGCTTTCTCAATTCCAGTCTTTCCGCAACTCATTCAATGGAGACCTTGGTCATCTGGTGGCGCTGAGAGGCGGGGGCGGCATCGCGGCGGGCTTCAACGCGTTTTGCAACAGCGACACTGACGCCCGGCAGTGTTTCAGCGGGATAGACCCGACGTTCTCGAACGTGCCCACCTATTCGTGGACGGTGGATGTCTTCACGCACGAATTGGGGCATCTGATGGGCTCGCGCCACACCCATGCCTGCGTCTGGAACGGCAACAACACGCCCATTGACGGCTGCGCGGCGCCGGAAGGTGGCTGCGCCCGTCCGGGGATCCCCGCCAACGGCGGAACCATCATGAGCTATTGCCATCTGGTCAGCGCGGGCAAAAATTTCACTCTCGGCTTCGGGCCGCAGCCCGGGTCTTTGATTCGAAACAGGATTACCTCCGCGCCCTGCATCGTCGCCGGCTGCGGGGGCGGAGGCGGAGGCGGCGCGGAGTTGATCACTAATGGCGGGTTTGAATCCGGGACCAGCCCGTGGGTGCTCTCCGGCGCCGCGTTGCGCAGCACGGGTACATTCCCGCGCAGCGGCGTCGCATACTCGATCGTCGTTAACGCCGATAACACCAGCGGCGCGGAATATCAGCAAATTGCCGTCCCGACCGGCGCCGCGAGGAACTTGACTTTCTGGCTGAATGTCACGTCGTCTGAAACTACGACGACCACGCAATTCGACAGACTCTTCGTCGAGGTTCGGAACACGTCCGGCGCGCTGCTCTCGACGCTGGGCACTTTCAGCAATTTGAATAAAGGGGCGTCCGGCGCTTATGTGCAGCGAGGGCCGTTCAGCCTCTCCGCCTTCGCCGGGCAGACGGTTCGCATTCAATTTCGCGCGACTAATGACGCCTCGCTCCCATCGTCTTTCCGAGTCGATGACATCTCGGTGAGATAAGCTCCGGGGCGGGAATAATAGGTGTGGCGCGGGTTGTTTACTCGCGCCACGCCTGTTGCGCTGGTGGAATGTTAAAGAACATTCCACCAGACTAAATAGCGTTCAAGACATGTCGCTCACATAAGTGGTTTACTATAAGTGGAAGGACTATAAATAAACTGGCTTTGCTGGGATGAAAAAGAATTTTGGATCTTCCGCCGCGGCGACCTAGCCGTTCAACTCTACCGACATCGACTCGATCAGCCTTTCTCCGTTTTTACGACGTTACGCCGGGCGTCAATTGCGCGTTATTTTTAGGCTAGCGCTTGGGGCCTGCGAACGACTCCCGGTATCGGGCAGGGGCGATTCCCATATAACGCTTGAACAGCCTGCTGAGATGGCTCTGGTCGGAAAAGCCCGCCGCCAGGGCGATCTCGCAAAGCGGCGCGTCGGACGCGGCCATCTCCCGGCAAGCGAACTCGAGCCGGAGTTGGCGTATATATCCTCCGACCGTAGTGAAATAGTGTTTGTGAAACATCTGGGCGAGGTATGAGGGACTGACGCCGACGTTGCGCGCAATTTCAGCGAGGGTGAGTGTCTCGGTGAATCGGTCGCGCATGAGCTGTCTGGCTTGTTCGAGCCAGCGCGGCGGATGTGAAGTCGCATCCACCGAGGCGTGGCGCGAAGCCTTGCCGATGATGGCGAGCATGAGGCCTTCGACAATGAGCGGGGAGACCTCATCCATCGACAAAAATTCCTGATAGAGATTCATGCCGAACATGGCCAGGCTCCCGCCTTTGAAATCGGATGAAAAATCAATCACTGCGCCATGCTCGCGCGCCCGTTCCAACCACCATTGCTCGATCTCGATGATGAAAAAGCGCCCGCCGGAATTCTGGAAATGCACCGAGTGCATCTCATTGGGGGCATGAAACAGCAGGCTGGACGGCTCGCACGTGCAGGTTTTCGGGCCGTATCTGGCCGTATAAGCCCCCTCAACAGCCATGCAGAAAAGGGCGCGTTCATGCGCGTGCATTGGCGTCTCGAAGTTCGGCGGATACCTGCACTCGGACAAGACAAAGCCGGGGACGCTGCAGCTTTTTAGACTCTCGCCATGGAATTGCTCCTGGTCGGGTGGAGACACTCCGGATTCGAGGATTCTTCGGCTCGCCATTTTTATCTCCCAAAAATAAAAGCGTCTGCAATTGGTTTGACCACCAGGCGCCAGGACCGCCACCAACGTGCGGTCAATATACTCTGGGGAATGGCAAAGAGCCAGACTATTCTACAATCTTACCCCCGACGCCTTTGCCGACTCGCGGCCCGCGGTTGTCGCGCGCGGGCGCGTGATCGAGATTGGCCACGCGGCGTCCGGCCTCGTAAACCAGCCGCCCGATGCGCGCCATCTTCTCGAAGTTGATCTTCTCGACGCCGTCGGTGTTGTAATGATAGTCGGGATGAAGTCCCGTCGTGAAGAATACAATGGGGATGCCTTTGGCGGCATAGCTGTAATGGTCGCTTCGATAATAGACCTGCTCCAAGTCGGTCGGGTCGTTCATTTCGAAATCGAGTTTGAGCGGCTTGGCCAGACTGTCGTTGGCCTCCACCGTGATGTTGTGCAACTCGGAGCTGATGCGGTCGGAGCCAACCAGGTAGACCGTGTTCGCTTCTTCTGGCTTGTTGTCGCGATTGCGTCCGACCATGTCCATATTGAGGTTGGCGAGGATCTTGTCAATCGGCGCAGTCGGATAATCGGCGTGAAAGCGCGACCCCCACAGTCCGCGCTCTTCGCCCGCGAACCATAGGAACATCAACGAACGTTTCGGCTTCGGCCCTGAGGCAAATGCCTTCGCGACGCCGAGCAACGTGACCGTCCCCGATCCGTCGTCGTCCGCGCCGTTCCAGATGCGGTCTTCGGCCGCGCCCTCCTTGACTCGCCTCCCCCCGCCGCCGCCCTGTGTGACCGCGCCATCGGCGTAGCCGACGTGATCGTAATGCGCGCTGAAGGTCACGTAAGTGTCCTTGAGTTTCGGATCGGCTCCCTCGACCACGCCTATGACGTTGCGCGTTAATTGCGTGCGAACGACCTGGTAATCGGCGTCGAGATTGAATGTGAGCTTGACGCCCTTGAGGGTGAACGAAGGCAGCGGCTCCTGTTTCGCGGCCTTCTCTTTCAGTTCGGCGTATTTGACCTCGGCGTTGCTGAATAAGAATTCAAAGAAATCGTCCCTGGCGGTGACGTTCGGCGGCAGTGGATGATCGAGCCGCTGCACGGTGGTGAAGTCCTCCTGCACGGCGCCGCCCCGGGCGCCCGCTCCTGCCGCCCCGGCCCCGCCCTGCCTTCCTCCGCCTCCGCCTCCGCCTCCGCCGACGCCGACGCTCGCCACAGCCTGCTTTTGATCAGTCGCATAGCGGGCGCGCCCGCCGAGCGAGCGGCGGAACTGCTGTCCCAACCCCTTCGGGCCGTTGGCGCCGAGGTAGACGACGGCTTTGCCCCTCACGTCCTTGCCCGCGTAATCGTTGTGATTGGCGAGCGGCGCGTCGAGGCCGTAGCCGAGAAATTCGACCTGATCTGCTGTAAAGTTGCGTTTGCCGCCGACATTTTTGGGAAAAGTAACGCCCTCGTCGTCTTTGAACACGCGCGTCTGGCCGTTCACTTCGACCGTGAGGGTCGAACGATTCGCGCTCTTGACGCCGAGCACACGCACGCGCTGAAAATACGAGCCGTTGTCGCCGCCAGGTTTGATGCCGAAAGAGCGCAATTGCTCGGCCAGATAAGCGGCGGCCAACCCCAGACCTTCCGAAAACGTGGCGCGCCCTTCGAGTTCGTCCGAAGCCAGATAGGACAGCCACTTTCGCAGATCATCAACCTGCGCGGCGCCTTTATCGGCCTTTCGATTCTGCGCGGGAACGGCGCTGAGCGTCAGGCAGAGCGTGACAAACAACACTAATATTCTTGTCAGACGACGAGAGCGAATCATTACTTTTCCTCCTGATTGACGTTTGGAATGGATGGAAGATTCTATCTCAGGTCTGATTACGGTTCGCCGCTGCGACGGGTTACAGCATTAG
>Ga0207428_10001636_pt1 | contig 23292 bp, 16 predicted proteins | sample RhiMethybrSRZTD1_FD_187600 | JGI IMG/M metagenome (GOLD analysis project Ga0207428, IMG submission 187600) | Populus rhizosphere microbial communities from Tennessee, USA - Rhizosphere MetaG P. TD hybrid SRZTD1 (SPAdes) (version 3) | ecosystem: Host-associated > Plants > Roots > Rhizosphere >...
ATCACGCCTCCGTCCGATGGCATTAACGGGAGCCGCTCGGCCAGGGTCACGCCTGCGACTCTGGCGTCCGCGGCAACACGTTGCTCCAGCTCTCGAGCGGTCGCTTGGTAGCGCCGCAGAAAGGACTCGTCGACCGTACTTGCCCCCTCCTCCGTCAGGCCGTCACGGTCCATCTCGAGTCGCACGGCAAGGTACTCTTCGGCCGGGAAGGCCGTTGTTGCTGACGCGATGCCTGCGGCCTGGCGCTGTACGACATACGCCACTCCGGTGAAGAGCACCGTCGCGGCGATTTGGGCGACGATCACGCCAGTCCACATCCCACCCATTCGGATCCCGCCTGCTCCAGCGCTCGCCTGACGGAGACCGAACTCCATGTTCGTTCTCGTAACTTTCATCGCCGGAACCACGCCGGCGACGACCGCCGCGAGGACAGTGAGCCAGGCCGAATATGTCAGGGTCGTCGCGGAGAGCCCGCCTTCGAACCAGAACGGCCAGCCTTCGGCCTCGGTACTCATCGCGGCGAGTGCCCACTTCAACGCGAAATCCGCTGCGGCCAGGCCGAGCACCGTCGCAATGGCGGCCAGCACGAGCGCTTCGGTGAACAGCTGCATCACGATCCGGCTGCGGGCGGCACCGAGGGCGCGCCGCACGAGAATCTCCCGCTCACGCGTCGCCGCTCGAGCAAACATCAACAGCGCGACATTGCCGCAGACCACCACGAGAAACAAGCCAGCGAAGACGTTGATCGAATGAATACCCGCCCTGACAAGAAGGTCTTGCGGGATTCCAATGATGGATTCAGCGTACGGCAGCACCTGCGGCTGCAGGTTCTCGTATTGCTTCGGGAACTGATCGGCGACGCGAGACCCAAATATCGTTAACTCGCCCTGAGCCTGCGGGAGCTCGATGCCAGTCGCCAGACGGCCGAATGCGCGCAAAAACGGCCCTCGACCTGGTTCCTGCGGCAACTCGCGCACGCGGAGCGGCGTCCAGAGGTTCTGCCGGACAGGGAACGCGAATCCTTCCGGCATGACTCCGACCACAGTCGCCGGTGTCGCTCCGAGCCGCACGACACGACCTATCACCGCCGGATCCGCGCCGAATCGCATCTTCCAGAGGCGGTTCCCCAGCACGACGACTGCGGGCGATTGCGGAGACTCGTCCTCATCCACGAGCGCGCGCCCCATCAGAGGGGGAACGCCGGTCACCCGAAACGCCGCAGCGCTAATCTCTGCGGCGTCGACGGGGTCGCCGACTTGCTCGCCCACGATCAGATTCCGCTGGACCAACCGGAACGCGCCGATGTCCTCGACCGTTCGAAGTCCCTCCCGCCAGTTGAGGACGTCGTAAGCACTCGCCGGTCGAGCACCGGATTCCGCCCGGTCCCAGTAGTTCAGCCCGACGATGCGATCTCCGCCTGCTAGCGGGAGCGACGGCTCGGTCACACGCGTAATGACCTCGAATGTACCGGCACCGACGGCGATGGCGACGGCCATCGCCAGGCTCCCGACGACCGTGAGCATGGGATACCTGGACAACATCCGGAATCCCAACTTGAAGTCCAGCCAAGACAGTCCCATGCGCATCAGGCCTCCCCGGCGTCGGTCGCGCCATCGCTCCACGACGAAATGCAGCGTGAACGAGATCGTCTGGCGCCAATAACGTCGTCGCGCGCCAGGCACGCCGTACTTCCGACAATCGCGCGGGAAGACTTCGTCGAGATCGCCTGTGACGAATTCCCGCACGTCGGCAGTAATACGGTCGGACAGACGTCTTGGTTCACGCTCCTTCCGCCGTCTTACGGCGCCGCAGGCGAAGTAGCGTCTACTTCGCCGCTCCTCCACATTTTTCCAGCATGTCTCCGAGGACCTTCAGGGCGGCCTCCTGCTCCGAGTCGCTCATCTTCGACGTGATGCTTCTGGCTTCTTCGCGTTTGCCTTGCATATCGAGAATCATCGCCCGGTGTCCGTCCGACGACAGCGACGATCTCGCGATGGGTGCGCCACATTTGCAAAACGCATCTCTCGTGACGCCTAATTCCTTGTCGAGCAACTGACTGGCGGCACCTTGTCCTTCGTTCATGCACGCTGCCACGAACTCCGAGTCACTCGGTCCCGCGCTACACGCCGTGAACAGGGCGCCCACGACAAGAGCCATTGCAAGGCGTGACAGGTCTCCCAGTTTTCTTGTCATGAATTTCACGTCCTCGATGGTGAATGGCGTCAAGAACAGGTAATAAAACGCGGCGTCATCATACTCTCGTCCGTTTTGTCAGCCAGAAAGCATAGACACGAGTGGCTCGTGACTCGGTCACGCGCGCGACGACAATTGCCGATAGAGCCAGGCCTTTGCCAACGCCCATTCGCGCTCCACGGTCGTTGGCGAAACGCCGAGCGCTTCGGCCGCCTCGTCGATCGTGAGCCCGCCGAAGAATCGCAGCTCCACGACCCGACACTGCCGCGAGTCGATCGCGGACAACGCATCGAGCGCCTCGTCGAGTGCCAGCACGTCCACGCTCGACGTCCAGGCGGCGGGCAACGCCTGGTCGAGACTGAGCACCGTCACACCGCCTCCGCGCTTGTCGGCGCGTTGCCGGCGGGCATGATCGACGAGGATCTGGCGCATCAAGGTGGCGGCGACGCCGAAGAAGTGCGCCCGGTTCGTCAGTGTCATGCGGTCGACATCGACCAATCGAAGGTAGACCTCGTGGACGAGTGCAGTCGCCTGAAGGGCGTGTCCCGGAGACTCGCCGCGAAGTTGGCGGCGCGCCACCCGGCGCAGTTCGTCGTAGACGAGCGGGACCAGGCGGTCGAGCGCCGCGGCGTCTCCCTGGCGCCAGGACAGGAGCAGGTCCGTTACATTCTGCACGCGGAGCGCTTGATCGTCAGCTCGTGGAGGAAAGCGGCGCTGGTTTGCGCTTCATATCTTACAGGGACCGATTCAGGTTCCAAGGAGTGCTTATGAGAACCATCGGCGTTCACACACGCGTCGCTTCGTTCGTCACTGCGGTGGCGTTATTGATCCAGATGTCGCCAGCCGTGGCCGCCGGCCAGGACCAAGATCACAACAGTCGACCCGTCGAAATCGCCTTCACAAAATGGGGGGCCCCGCCTCCTGCGGTTCCCCCGACGCCGTTCTTTGGTCTCTTCGAAGGCTTCGCCGGTGACGGCCTCCTGGGCTCGTTCAACGCAGAGGTTCTCTGGCGACAAGCGAGCGTGAACGGACACGTCGCTGGACTCGAGGCCATGTATGAGGTCGTGGACGGGGACCGTTCGTTCACGGCCCTCATCCGGGGCGGGTCGAATGCGGCGGGGCTCGGCCTGCTCGACGGCGTCATCCTGGCTGGGTGGCGCACCGGTGCGCGTGTGCACGTCGTGTTTCAGAGGTATCTCGCTAATCCCCTGATGCCGAGCTGCGAGGGCGCACCCGTGAACAAAAACTGTTTCGAGGGAACTATCTACGTCGGGCGCGCCCCAAACGACTGAATGTTCGGCGCTAATGCACGGGATACGAAAGAGATTGGGCTGCGAATCTGTCGTGGTGAAGACGTAGGTCGAGGGGTCTGATCCCGGCGAGATCAGACCTTCCTCGATCATCCGGGCCCCGGGGAGGGCCGCCACCCGTGCGAGATCGGTGATTCCTCTCGCTGAAAAATCCGGTAATGCCTTGCCGGCCGGCACTGGAATCGCGACGGTTCTTCGGGCGGAGGACGTGGAGGTGTTCACGTCGCCTGAGACGTAAAAGAACTTCCCGTCCTGGACCAGCCTGTTATGCAGATCAATCGCAGATGCGTTTCGGAACACCACCGCGGATAGGGACGGCCATTACTTCGACCACCGGGCGATCCCCGGTAGGTGGCGTGTGGATGATCACCCACTCACCGTCGGGGGACACATCGCCCTTGTCGAGGATCGATACGGTCAGTAATCGTTCGAACCCCGTTCCGTCAGTCTTGATCCGGGCCAGCGCGTTGCCCTTTGCCAGTGACCGGAAGATCAACTCACCGGGCGCGCCGAAGGACACCTGGTCACCGCTCTCGACGATCTGGCCCTCGCCCAGGAACGAGTCACCGCCGCGTTTGAAGGTGACCATCCGCCCGTCGGGCGACAAGCTGGGCGCAGTGGCCGAGTCGCTGAAGTTTGTGAGCTGTACGTATTCCGATGGCGACGTCACGGCGACCGAGGGTTTCACGACATAGAACAGCGCTGCGCCACCCGCGAGCAGAACCAACGCGACGACAGCCGCCGCACGTGTACAGCGTGCGCCGCTCGATGGACGTCCCCTCGTCGCCTCGTCGTCGATCTGAAAATGCATGTCACCCAGATCGCGCAAGCGCCGCTTCGGATCCTTTTCAAGGCACCGCTGAAGCAGCTGCGGACGGCGATTGGTGTTCGCTTCGGGAGCGCGTCCCAGTCCGGCTCGCTTCCAAGGACGGCCGCGATGGTGTCTGAGACCGAGCCCCCCGTGAACACCGCGCGGCCGGTGAGCATTTTCGTACATCACGCATCCGAATGCCCAGATGTCGGTCCGCTTGTCGACGATCTGACCTCGCGCCTGTTCGGGGCTCATGTATCCGGCCGTGCCCAGGACCGCGCCCGTATTAGTGTGGTTCGCGGGCCTCGTGGGCGAATGCGTGAGGTCGGGCGTCGAGGCAGCGCCCGCGGTTTTCGCCAGGCCCTTGACGGCGACGGCTTGCTTCAGCGTCGTGTCGATCGCGCGATAGACCTCGCCATTCCGCCCTCGCCGATTTTCTCGAGGATGCGATATGGACCGAGGTCACTGCCTACCATCGTGAGGGCATGCAGGATACCGTCAACTGCACACACGCGGCCGGGTCACCGCCTGGTCAACGGCCCAGGTTGACCCGCACACCAAGCATCGCGCGCCTCGGGTCGATGAAGAGCGAGGGCAGGCCGAAGTTCGGGCTGAACAGGTTGTCGCTGGCAAGCGCTTCCTCAGCGGTGTCGTTGAGCAGATTGAGCACGTCGAGCAGCAGCTCGATTCGCCGGCCGCCGACTCCAAGTGTCCTCGACACACGCAGGTCGAGCAGCGATTGCGAGGAGAGGCGGCGTGAGCCACGCGGCTCGAGCAGCACCCGAGGGTTCCCCTGATTCGGCAGCACTTGCGTCGTCGCCGCCCACGGCTTGCCGCTGAAGTGCTGGAAGTTGGCCGACACGACGAACCCAGTCTTCGCCACATCGGTCGAGCCCATCACGCGCAAGATGTGCGGGCGATCGTTGGGGAGCCGGCCGTTCGCGTTCGTCAGGTGGTTCGGGTCGCGCCCGAACGTGCTGCTGGGAGCTATGCTGTTCACTTGAGCGCCATCGGCGGTCGCTGCGCTGGAGACCTGGAGACCGGCCGTCCGAGAGTAGGTGTAGGACCCGAACGCCTGCCAGCCGTTCGATCGACGCTTGTCCAGGGCGACGACGAGCCCGTTGTAGGTCATCGAATAGCCCGCAGGGTTCGTCAGCAGGAATCGTCTCGTCGCGGTCGGACTCGTCAGGACGAACACCGGCAGGTTCTGACCGTTGGCGAGGGTCATCGTGTCCTGACGGTACTGACCGGCGACGTCGGTCCATGCGATGAAATTCGCGCCATCCTTGCGGATGTAGGCCACGGCCGCCGCCAGCCGCGGTGTGATCTCGCGGTCGATGCCAATCGAGTACTCGTCGGTGCGAGGCGTGCGCGTATTGGGGTCGAGCGCGAGGTTGAGGCGTGGATCGATCACTTGCACGAGGCGGGTATAGTCGCCGGTTGCCGCCTCGAAGGCCCTCGTCGTGGTCGGCATGACGCCGGGGTGGATGGTACCCAGCTCACCGGTCAACACCCCTTGATGAAAGCGGCCGTAGCTCGCACGCAGCATGGTCCGGCCGTCAGCGGTGAGTTTTGCGGTCGCGCCCAGCCGCGGCGACACCACGTTCCACGTGTACAGCTTTCCGATCCCCTCGATTCGGCCGTCTGTCTCGCGGCCGGCCGTATCGAGCGCGGGAACGTCATCACTGATCGCGTCGCTGTGATCGAATCGCACGCCCAGGTTCACAGTGACGCGGTCGCGTGCGGTCACCGAGTCGCTGAGGAAGAGGGCAACCGCGTTGAATCGGCCGCCGTCGATTGAGGGAGACCTGTACTCGGCCTGAAACGGTTGACCGTTGCTCTCGGTGTACCGGACCCCGCCAGGGATCACCCAGGGATGATAGTGCTCACCGCGATCGAATTCGGCGCCGGCTTTGATCTGGTGATCCCCGAAGCGCCATCCGGACTTGAAGTGGTTGAGCACGGCCTTCGATGTGATGCGATCCATGTGCAGTCCACGAATTTCCCGCACATTGCCGCTGGTGACTCCCGTGATCTGGTCGAGTCGGCTTGGTGTGGTTCGGTCCCCAGTTGGGGACGCGTCGTCGCGGGAGTGGGTGAAGCGGCCGACGCGCACGTCCCAGACGGTGTTGGAGGAGAGCGTATGCGTCAGATGGCCGAACGTCATGCTCGGAACCGTTGCCGTCTGACGCACCGTCGCTTCGCGGCGGGTGACGATCGTTACCGGCGCCGGGTTGATCCAGTGCTCCACATGGAAGCTCTGCATGAGCTGAAGCGACGGCGTGAACCGCCATGTCAATCGTGCGAAGACCTTGTCCTGCTGATACCCTCTCGGGAACGCCGGATCGGCGCCGGGCTGACTGTCGAAGTCGCGCAAGTATTGGTAGCCGGCGAAGAACCAGAGCCGATCGCGCACCACGGGCCCACCGAGGTTGGTCGTGAAGTCGCGATACCGGTCGCGCTCGTACCCGCTCGACCGTCCAGCGCTCAGAGGGATCGGCAGCTCCACGGGCTGACTCGTCAAGCCAGACGCCTGCCCGTAGTACGAGGCGTCGTATTGAAAGCGATCGCCGCCCTGCTTGGTAATCACGTTGAACACGGCGCCCTGGATGTTGCCGTACTCGACCGACACGCCGACCGATTGCACCTGGATCTCCTGGATGACATCGATGCTCGGCTCGGCGCGAGACACGCCGATGCAGGGGCACGTGAAATTGGTGCCGTCGATCAGGAACAGATTCTCGTTGACGCCGGAGCCGAATGACGACACGGTGTTCACCGTGCCGCTCGACGGAGACGTGGGCGACACCCCAGGTGCGGCCCTGATCAGATCGAACATGCTGAAGCGCCGTGTCGGAATGGACTTCAGGTAGTCCTGCCCGAAACGGGTTTCGAACCCGCTGCTTCGGGCCTCGATGCGCGAGCTCCCCTCGACCACCACCGACTCGGAGACGCCCGCGAGTGTCAACGCCACGTTCCGCTCGAGCGTGGCTCCGGCGCCGATGCTGATGTTCTCCTCGCGGTAGGCGGCAAACCGTGGCGGCAACTCGATGACCAGCGTGTACTGGCCTGGGGCCAGAACCGGGAATCGCAGTTGACCCCGCTCGTTCGTGCTGACGGTCAATTCGCCGCCGATGAGGGCAGGCGATGTCATGCGCACGACAGCGCCTGGGAGTACACCGCCCTGCTCGTCCCTGACCGTCCCAACGAGCGCTCCTGTCAAGCCCTGCGCCAGTGCCGCAACCGGCAATGCCAGCGACCATGCAACGAGCATCAAGGAGATCCGGCGCATCAGTGGCCTCTCTTCGGACTATTGGCTTACAAACGATACGGTAACGTCCGGCGCCGGGCTTCGAACGCGAAGTCTACAGTCTTTTAAATGGGGCCGTCGATCGGTTACGGCGTCCACGCTCTCCCCCGGCCGCGCTGACGTCACCTGCAGCTGCTCCTACAAGTGAACGAAGAGATGTTCGCGGCGATGTTGCACGAGGCATCCATTGACAGCCATGGTGCCACTCCATTAGACAGGAACCTGAATCGGCCCCTGTAAGATATGAAGCGCAAACCGGCGCCGCTTTCCCTCACGAGCCGTTGATCGAGCGCTCCGCGTGCATGATGTAACGGACCTGCTCCTCCTGGCGCCAGGGAGACGCCGCGGCGCTCGACTACCTGGTCCCGCTCGTCTACGACGAACTGCGCCGGGTGGCGCGCCGCCGTCTCCGAGGCGAGTCTCCGGGGCACGCGCTCCAGGCCACCGCGCTCGTTCACGAGGTCTACCTTCGACTGGTCGATGTCGATCGCATGACTCTCACGAGTCGGGCCCACTTCTTCGGCGTAGCGGCCACCTTGATGCGCCAGATCCTCGTCGATCACGCTCGCCGGCAACGCGCCGACAAGCGCGGAGGCGGTGTCTAAACCGCTTCGCGGTAGACGGTGATCGGTCGTTCGAGACCGTTCCGTTGCTGCTCTTTGGCTCCGGCACTGAGCCGGCCTGTTCTTCCTGATTTCCTGATCTCCACGTGCATATCGTTGGCGAGCCCGGTGAACCGCACCTGCTTCCAAGGCACGATTCGCGTGATGCCGGGCTCTGCGAGCTGAGCGAAACACGCGGCTAACGAGGATCAGTGCAGGGGTATGCGAAAGAGATTGCGCTGCGAGTCTGTCCTTGTGAAGACGTAGGTCGAAGGGTCTGATCCTGGCGAGATCAGACCTTCCTCGATCGTCCGGGCCCCGGGGAGGGCCGCCGCCCATGTGAGATCGGTGATTCCTCCCACAGGAAAATCCGGTAACGCCTGACCAGCCGGCACCGGAATCGCGAAGGCTCTTCGAGTGGAGGACGTGGAGGTCTTCACGTCGCCTGCGACGTAGAAGAACTTCCCGTCCTGAGACCAGCCTGTTGTGCAGAGCTCGCAGATTCTCTTCGGAACACCACCGCGGATAGGGACGGCCATTACTTCGACCACCGGGCGATCCCCGGTCGGTGGCGCGGTGATGATCACCCACTCGCCGTCGGGGGACACATCGCGCTTGTCGAGGATCGATACGGTCGGTACTCGTTCGAACCCCGTTCCGTCGGTCTTGATCCGGGCCAGCGCGTTGCCCTTTGCCAGCGACCGGAAGATCAACTCACCGGGCGCGCCGAAGGACACCTGGTCACCGGCCTCGACGATCAATCGGGGTGAGGTGCGCCGGTCGAGCGGCGCCAGCCAAATCTGCGATTGTCCATCAGCGTTCGTCGTCGTGAAGGCGACCTCCTTCTCGTCGCGCGACATCGCGAACGCGGTGACGGACTGGCCAGACAGCAGAGTGTCGCTCTTCCCGGTTGTCAGGTCGACCGATCGCAAGTCCGCCGAGGCGGGCAGCCAGCCGTCGGGGCGATTGCCCGCCCCGGCCAGCCACCAGTCGCGGACAAAGAGATAAAACACGCGAGTGCCATCGCGGGAAAGGCGAGGAGCGGTGGCATACCCTTCGGAGACGATCGCGCGCTCGCCGGCCGCGTCGTGAATCCAGACGGCGCTCCGACGCATGCCGATCGACGTCACGAGAGACCGGCCGTCAGGCGCCACGGCAATGCCTTCTTCCTCGAGCGGGCCGAAGGTGATCTGTTCGGGCGCCCCGTCAGGAAACCGCTGGCGCCAGAGGTGGGAGGTACCTCCCACGACCGCAGCGAAGTACATCCAGCGTCCATCCGGGGACCAGGCCGCTGAAAGACAGGTGCCATGAGGTCCAACCTGACGGCCAGTAGAACTGCCGTCGAACGGCACCAATCGGCACGGTTGGGTGAACGCGTGGGCTCCAGTCATTTCGACCACGAGCACCGACCGACGGTCCGGTGACAGGTACGAGTAGTGCGCCATCGCGTGCTCGTCCGGCTGGATGTAGATCTCGCGCCAGGCCGCCCGGCTCTCGGTCGAGGTCACGATCCCCATGTGGAGGCCGGACTTGATTTCGGAGAACAGCACCTGATGGTCCGCAATCCAGGTGAGTCCGGAGGCGTTGGGTAGGAGCCGCACCGGCTGGCCGCCGTACACTGGCACAGTCCAGGTGTCCCACTCCCCCGACACCCTGTCCCTGTTCGTATACGCGACTCGTGTGCCGTCCGGGGTAAATACGGGTCCGTACTTCCGGGCTAGAGACGTCGTCAGCTGTACCGACTCGCCATTCGGCAGCTGCTTGACCCAGATCTGGCCGGGTCCCAGGAACGAGTCGCCGCCGCGTTTGAAGGTGACCATCCGCCCATCGGGCGACAGGCTGGGTGCCGTGGCCGAGTCGGTAAAGTTTGTGAGCTGCACGTATTCCGACGGCGAGGTCACAGGCACTGTGGGCTTCACGAAATAGAACGCCGCCGCGCCCGCGAGCAGCACCAACGTGCCGACAGCCACCGGAAGCGCACGCCGTACGCGGCTTGATTCGCGTCTCCTCGTCGCGTCGTCGTCGATCTGAAAGTGCACGTCACCCAGATCGCGCAAGCGCCGCTTCGAATCCTTTTCGAGGCACCGCTGAAGCAGCTGGCGGACGGCGATTGGCGTTCCCTTCGGGAGGGCGTCCCAGTCCGGCTCGCTGCCAAGGACGGCCGCGATCGTGTCCGACGCCGAGCCGCCCGTGAACGCGGCGCGGCCGGTGAGCATTTCGTACAGGACGCATCCGAATGCCCAGATGTCGGTGCGCTTGTCGACGACCTGACCGCGCGCCTGTTCGGGACTCATATATCCGGCCGTGCCCAGGACCGCACCTGCGCTCGTCTGGTTCGCGAGCATCGTCGGCGAGTGAGTAAGGTCGGGCGTCGACGCTGCCCCCGCGATCTTGGCCAGGCCGAAGTCGAGGACCTTCGCCACTCCGTCCGGCGTGATCTTGATGTTGGCCGGCTTGAGATCGCGGTGAATGATCCCTTTTTCGTGAGCGACATCGAGAGCGACGGCGATCTGCCCCGCGATGCTCAGTGCGTCACGAATGGGCAGCCCAGGACTGCGAGTGCGTTGCCGAGAGACGTCCGCGAGTTTGTCCGCGAGCGTGAGGCCGTCCACGAGCTCGAGAATCAGGAACCGAAGGCCTTCAGCCTCCTCGAAGCCGTAGATCGCGCCGATGTTCGGATGATTGAGCGCGGCAAGCATTCGCGCTTCGCCCTCGAACCGTGAGAGGCGCTCGGGATCGCTCGTGAACGCAGGCGGCAGGAACTTGACGGCGACGTCCCGTTGCAGCTTGGTGTCGCGCGCCCGGTACACCTCGCCCATGCCGCCTGCGCCGAGCAACGCCTGCACTCGATACGCGCCGAGCTGCCGGCCCTCGATGAGCAACTGTGAGGGGGGAGGCGTGCCGTCGCGCCCAACCTCCGCAGGCGACTCGAGAAAGCTCTTCGCGCGCTCGTCCGAGGCCAGGAGCGACTCCACTTCCTGGCGCAGCGCCTCGTTGCCGAGACAGGCCGCTGCGAGGTAGGCGTGACGCTCGGACGCCGGCAACGCCCGCGCGCGAGCGAAGACGTCTTTCATCCGCCGCCAGTCTTCCGGGGCGACTGTCACGTGCGGATTCTACCCGGAAGCGCGGGCCGGTTTTGGTCTATTCTGACTAGCGCATGCCCCAAACCGTCGAGATCAGCCTCAGGATTCCTTCGCTTCGGGTCCGCCGCGAGGATACGGATACGTTGGAAACCATCAACAACAGCGACGTCAGATTCTGCAAGCAGATCGAGGTGGCGTCGATTCCGAAGCCCGGCGTTGTGTTGACGATGGCGAACGGCGCCGAAGGGAGCTTCGAATGTGAAGTGCTCAGAAGCGACTGGCATCATGACAAGAACATGTTCGTCATCGCTTGCCGGTATTCCAAGCGGTCTATGTCCGCGGCAGACTACTATGCTCTGATGAACTCGTCAGACTGGTCTGTCAGGGCCCTGATCTAAGAACAACACCAGCGCGGGAGTCGCGCGCGTCCGACCGACGTCCTACACAGCGAGGCACACACGATGGCCACGATGAACGGCACGATCAAACGTTTGACCGACAAGGGATTTGGCTTTATCGCAGCGAGCGACGGCGCCGAGTACTTCTTCCACCAATCCGCCTGCACGGGCACACGCTTCGACGAATTGCGCGAAGGCCAGAAAGTGACCTTCGAACGCGGACAGGGTCCCAAGGGGCCGCGCGCCGAGAACGTCCGCGTCGAGTGAGGGACGCTACGTGCGAGAGTCGAGCGCGTCCCACCGGGTGTAGGCGGCCAAGAGCAGCGTCTCGAGCTCCTCGAGTCTCGCCAGCGCCTCATGGATCTCAGAGGCTGGCCGCTTGTAGAAATCGTCCGATGCGACGGCCGTCTGGAGCTGTTTCTGCTCCGTTTCGAGGGCTTCGATGCGTGCTGGCAGCTGCTCGAGTTCCAGCTGCTCTTTGTACGACGGCTTTCGCTGCGTCCGAGGCGGCTCCTTCGCCGCGATGAGTGCCGCGTTCGCGCCGGAACCGGCGCGGCGCACGGGTGCTGGCTCTGTCACCGTTTCGGCGTTGCGCCGCTGCCGGAGCCAGTCCTCATATCCACCGACGTACTCCTGGACCCGCCCGTCGCCTTCGAAGACGAGCGTGCTCGTGACGACGTGATCGATAAAGGCGCGATCGTGGCTGACCAGGAGCAGCGTTCCCGGCCACGTGGCGAGCCGCTCCTCGAGCAGTTCCAGCGTTTCGATGTCGAGGTCGTTGGTGGGCTCGTCCATCACCAGCACATTGAACGGACGGGCAAAGAGCCGGGCGAGCACGAGACGGTTGCGCTCACCACCGGAGAGCGCCTTCACGGGCGACAGCGCCCGCTCGGGCGGAAAGAGGAAGTCTCGCAGGTAACCATGGACGTGCTGGGTCCGGTCGTTGACCGTCACGGTATCGTGGCCGTCGGCGACGGTCTCCCAGACGGTGCGCTCGGGATCGAGCTGCTCGCGCTGCTGATCGTAGTACGCGATCTGCACGTTGGCACCGCGTCGCACGTCTCCCGCGTCCGGCTGCAGCTCGCCGAGCAGCACCTTGAGCAGCGTCGTTTTTCCTGAGCCATTCGGTCCGATGAGACCGACACGGTCGCCTCGCATCACCCGCACCGCGAAGTCGGCGATCACCGGCCGGCCGTCGAAGGACTTGGTGACGCGCTCGGCCTCGAACACCAGCTGCCCGCTCCGCTCCGCGATCTCGGTCTCCAGCCGGACCGAACCGATACGCGACCGCCGAGCCGCTCGTTCTTCACGCATGGCGAGGAGCGCACGGACACGCCCTTCATTCCGAGTGCGCCGCGCCTTGATGCCCTGGCGGAGCCACGCTTCCTCCTCGGCGAGGCGCTTGTCGAACTTGGCATCGTGTGCCGCTTCGATCGCGAGCGACTCTTCCTTGCGCCTGAGAAACGTCGCGTAGTCGCCGGGCCACGACGTCAGGCGACCGCGATCCAGTTCGACGATCCGCGTCGCCAGCGACTGTAAGAAGACGCGATCGTGCGTCACGAACAGGACGGTGCCGTCGTAGTCCGCCAGAAACGCTTCGAGCCATCGCATCGTGTCGATGTCGAGGTGGTTGGTCGGCTCATCGAGGAGGAGCAGATCCGGCTGCGCGACCAGCGCGCGCGCCAGCAGGACACGGCGCCGCCACCCTCCTGACAGACTGGCCATCGTGACATCGGCGGGGATCTGCAGTCTCGACAGGGCCATCTCGACTTGCTGCTCCGCGCGCCATGCGTCGCCGGCCGCATCGGCAATGCCTTCGGCCACGACTTCGAACGTCCGCCGGTCGGCGGCGACGAGCGCATCTTGCGCCAGCCGGCCGATGCGCAGTCCCGACTCGTGCCACACGGTACCGCTCTGCGGCGCCAGCGAGCCGCTGACGATCTGAAGGAGTGTGGACTTGCCGGTCCCGTTCCGTCCGATCACGCAGACCCGCTCGCGCGATTCGATCCGAAGGCTGGCCTCGTGGAGAAGCGGGAGATGGCCATAGGCCATCGTGACCTTGTCGAGCGTGACGAGCGGCATTCGCTCGGATCGTACCATCCCGGAGGCAGCGCCACCCGCGGTTCACGGTCGTCCTCGGATCGGCTGCATCGCATTCAGATTGACGTAATTGGCAATGGCCTCGCCGACCTGATCGCTGATGGCCACCGTACTCGGGTAGTGCATCCCACCCCAGACCCGCGCGTTGTTCCCGTCGGAGCGCGCCTGTGCAACGCTGGTGTATGTGCGGGGCGGCTGTCCGGTCGTCGTCAGGGTGAAGGTCTGGCGGTCATCGAAGTAGCTGCGGAGTACGGTTGCCGCCGCTCCATTCATACTTGGGTGGCCGGCCGGATACTCGGGGTGACACGGTGTATTGACGAGCGGTAGCCACGCTGGATCCGCCGTCGTCTGCGGAAGGCCGTCCGTGTCGGCGACCACGATTGCTGTGAACGGCCGCCATGTGACTTCCAGCGGGTTGCTGCCGTAGAACAGTTTGGCGGTCCAGACGGTGAATGCGGTGTCGGCCATCGCGATGTTGAGCACGGCAAACAACCGGTTGCTGTCGGACAACGACAGGTGATGGGCGCGGGCCATCTGGTTGGCTGCCTGGTTCCAGTGGACGCTGGCGTTTCCCTCCCAGAACGGCGCAAGCGCGGTCTGGTCCTCGGTGCGCGTCGAGTTCGTCCTTCGACCGAGCGCCTTGACCGTGTTGAAATCGTCGAGATACGTGGGGCTGGCCAGCACTCGGGGAGGGCCAGGATCGAACTGGCTCGTGTTGGCTACGACGAACGGCGCTGTGAATGCCAACCCTAGACCGGTCATGGTGACGCACGACCCTCCAGTGGGCCGCCACTGGCCGACTGCCAGGCCTCCATTGAATGGAGGACGCGGAGTGCTGGACGCGAAGCCATCGGTCGCGCGCCACGCGAGTACCGTCTCCGCCACGTCCGATCCCCAGGCGACGCCGCGCCCGCGCGAGCGACTGCCGTCACCGCCCACCCGCCCGAGCGCCGCCTCGTAACTGGCGTCGATGTCCGCTCGCTGGAGCGGAGTCAGCGAAGGGAATAGCCCAAGCAGCGCGGTGTACGCCGCAGCGATGACCGCGGCTCGGCGCGATGTGCCAGGAGGCGCGCCGCCGACGACGAAGACTGGTGAGTACCGTCGTTCAACGCCGTTATAGGCATCGAAGATCGCGGTGTGGAAGATCGCTCCGAGCCGCTGGCTCGAGGAATTGGGAGTATTCGTGGCAACGAGCGTGTCGATGAAGATCTGGTTCCACTCGATCACCTGGTTCACGCTGGCGGACGGCTCCGACGGCTCTTGCGCGGTTCCGACGCGAGCGGGACCAAGGAATACCAACGTCGCGAGCACGACAAGCTGACCAACTCTGCAGCAGTTGCGCTTCATGAATCCCCCCGATCTTGTGACGCAGGTTTTCGGTGGGGCAGGAGCCACAGGGGCGTACAATCGCGCCACCCAACCGAAGCGTCAGCGCTGGACGCTATCCGTCACGGGGGTTACGAGTCCTTACAACTCGCCTTCGTTTTTGATCCGAAATGTCCGGCCCGCCAATGTTCGAGCAATCGCCGCCGTTCTATGAGTTCGGACCGTTTTCGGTAGATGCCGGCAAACGGTTGTTGTTCCGCAGCGGTGAACCAGTACCGCTGGCCCCAAAGGTCTTCGAGACGCTCCTGGCGCTCATCGAGAATCGCGAGCGCGTCCTCTCGAAAGACGAGCTCCTCAAGCAGGTATGGGGTGACACGATTGTGGAAGAGGGTGGACTCACCCGAAACGTCTCCGTGCTGCGGAAAGCGCTTGGAGAAAAGCCGGAGGACCACCAGTACATCGTGACCGTGCCGGCCCGCGGATATCGGTTCGTCGCGGACGTGCGAGCAGGACACGTATCGTCGGACACGCCCCCACCGTTGACTCAGGAACACGAGCGACCCTGGTGGAAGCTCTCGGCGCGTGGCTGGCTCGTTCTGAGTGCTGCTGCGCTCGGGGTGGCGACGCTCACGTATGCGCTACGACCGGTCCGAGCCACTGACGTGAGGGGACCGCTGCCGTCGGTCAACGCCGCTGCGTACGATTCCGTATTGCGCGCGCGGTATCTCAGCGTCCGCACGACCGATGCCGACACCCAGGCTGCGATCGCGCTACTCGAGCGCGCCGTCGCGCTCGATCCGACGTTCGCCGTCGCATACGGCGAACTGGCCGCCGCTTACGTCACACGGCTGACGTTCGTCACTCCTGAAGAGACCGGGGATCTGGAGCAGAAGGCGTTCGCAGCGGCCGAGAAGGCCCTCACGCTCGACCCAAAGGTGGCTGAAGCGTACATGGCACGGGGCGACCTGCTGTGGACCCCGGCGTATCACTTCGCGCACGAAAGAGCGGTGCGGGAGTTCCGCCGGGCAGTGGACCTGAAACCGAATTCAGATCAGGGCCATCGCCGCCTCGCGCGTGTGTATGTCCACGTCGGGTTTTTTGAAGAGGCACTCCGGCACGCTGATTTAGCGCTCGCGATCAACCCGAGTAATGCGCAGGCGCTCAACTCGCGAGCGCAAGCGTTGCTGTGGATGGGCAAGGATGAAGACGCGCTCGCCGTGCTGTTGAGCATCCCTGGGCCCGTCTTACCAGAACTCGTCGAGGCGAACACGGCGTTTGCTCTCTTTCGTTTGGGCAAACGAGAGGACGCATGGCTCCACCTGCGACGGGCGCAGGCCAAGTACCCGAACGATCCGAGCGGCGCCCTGACCGGTATTGAGGCGATGTTGCTGGCGGAGTCAGAGCCCTTCAAAGCCCAAGCGTTGATCGAGAAAGTTGCGAAGAGGAAGGCGGTGAATCCTTCCCATCACGCCGCGTACTTTGCCGCGAGCGCGTGGGCGCGGATGGGACGGGCCCAGGAGGCCGTCGAGTCACTGCGAGAGGCGGCCGAGACCGGGTTTCCCTGCTATCCGTTGTTCGCACGCGATACCAACTTGGATCCGATCCGCCAGGATCGGCGCTTTCAGGCGTTTCTCGCCGACATGCACAAACAGTCCGACTCGTTGCGGATGGCTCTATTCGGGAAGTAGATTCAAACGGCCTCTCGTTACCGTCGACGCAGCCCCTCGGGATCCTGGCCCGGCTCGTTTGGATAGTTGAAGAAGAGCTGGTTGCCGTCGAGATCCTCGACGACCAGGACCCTGTAGCCCCAGTGGCCCTCCTTGACCGTCACGCCGCGGGATTCGAATTCGGTGCGCAAGGCGTCGAGCGCCGCCACTGCGGCCTCGTGCGTCTCCGGTTCGACGTTCAGGGAAATGAACATCAGACCCTTGCCGGCCTTGTCCGGCCAGTGCTCGGCGAGGATGAGGGCGCAGCCCTGGCGGTCCACCTGCGCGACGTCGATGTGACCGTGCTCGTCCTCGACGCGCCAGGGCACGCTGAAGCCGAGCCGATCCACATAGAACGGCAGCGACGCGTTGACATTCGAGACGTGGAGCACCGGGCGAGCGAACCACTCGGTCATGCGGTCGATGCTACTACGCCCTCTGCGCGGGCGCCCTCTCCTCCAGGCGCCTCCGGCCTTCCGTAGTCACCCACGGCCGACCGTAGGTGTTTCACACTCCGAAGTTTCAACACGTCGCTCGGCAAGGGGAAGCTACAGGCTGGACGTGGCACTTCGTATGCCTTGAGCGTGTCGTCGTGGAGTCTCACGCGCGAAGGAACGCGGCGTCCGCCGCACTGGTATGCACGTCGGTGATGGTCTTCACGACGCTCGCCTTCGGACAAACGGCACCCGCACCACCGTCCAACAACGATCGTTATCGAGATGGCATGGTCATCTGGGAGACTCCTGCAGACGCCCAGGTGCCGTTCCTGTTGAAGTTCAACATCAATACGCAACTCCGATACCTCAACACGCAAGATAGCGACGAGACGTACACCGACCATCTCGGCGTCACTCGCGAGGTTCACAAGCGCAACGACATCACTGTCAATCGCGCGATGTTCATCCTCGGCGGCTACGTGTTCGATCAGCGGGCGCGTTACAGCTTCACGGTCTGGACCTCCGCCGGGGCGGCGTCGATCATTGTCGCCAGCAACATCGGCTGGCGATTCAACAATGCCCTGACGATTACCGGCGGCTACACAGGCATTCCAGGCAGCCGATCGCTGGTCAACACGTTCCCGTTCTTTACGTCAACCGACAGGAGCATGGCCGACAACTTCTTCCGCCCCGGCTTCACGCAGGGAGTCTGGGCGAATGGAGAGCTCGCGAACAGCCTGAACTATCTCGCCTTTGTCGGCAACGGTCTCAATACGCTGAATATCTCGGCGAGCAAGATCGATACGCATCTGGCATTGTCGGGCAGTGTCTGGTGGGAACCGCTCGGAGCCTATGGGGAACCCGGCAAAGCGCGGAACATGTACGACGACTACTTCGCGTCGAAAACGGTTCGCATCCGACTGGGTACTGCGTTTACACGATCCCGGGAGGACCGCTTTTCAAACCTCGATCAATCAAGTCCCGAGAACACGTCGTTGTACAACTCCGACGGCGTGCTGACCTTCTCGACCGGCGCCTTTGCCCCCGGTGTCACGCTCGACGTCGCAACGTACCGGATGTGGGCGGTTGACGGCGGCCTCAAGTGGAACGGGCTGGCGATCAACGGGCAGTACTTCGTACGTTGGCTCAACGATTTCGAGTCCGATGGCCCGCTTCCGCTCGCATCGACCAAGGACCATGGCGGCGAAGTTACCGTGGCTCACTTCATCGCGCCGAAAAAAGTGATGGTGTACGGTCGCGGCTCGTGGGTGCGCGGGCAATTCGGCGACTCCCATGAGTACGGCGGCGGGGTCAAGTGGCATTTCCTTCCGACCGAGCGACTGTGGCTCATCGGCGAGGTGTTCAAGATCGACCGAGCCCCCTATAGCGGCGCCTTCACTCCCTATACCGCCGGGATGACGGGCTTCGTGCCGATGCTGCAGACGGTCCTCGCGTTCTGAGGATCGTCGCGTGCGGATCTCGCCTCCGCTCGGCTATTCCATCCTGAGCGCTTCCACCGGATCGACAGATGCCGCGCGCCGCGCGGGCACGTAGCTGGCCAGCGCAGTTGCGATCACCAGGACTACCGGCACGGCGGCGTACGTGACCGGATCGAGTGGCGTGACTCCGTACAACAGCGTGGACAGAAGCCGTGTCAGTCCGGCCGCCGCCACGAGGCCGATCACGACACCGATGCCTGCCAGCACAAGGCCGTGACGCACAAACGCACCCTTCAACTCGCCCTGCTGTGCGCCGAGCGCCGCGCGAATGCCGATCTCGCGCCTTCGTTGCGAGACCGTGTAGGAAATCACGCCGTAGATGCCGACGATGCCCAGGAACAGCGCCATCGACGCGGCAATCGCCAGCATCACCAGCGTGAACGACGTCCGCGCCAGCGACCGATCGTAGACCTCGCGCATGGTTTCCAGCGATACAGGCAGGCTGGGGTTCACCGACCAGACGGCTTGCCGGAACTGGTTCAGAAACCCTTCTGTGCCAGCGCGCTGGCTGCGGACCACGAACGTCAGCTGGCGAATGGTATTCGGCCGCCCTGCCACAGCATTCAAGTACCCCGACATCGTCGCCCAGTACACTGTTGGCGGGGCCGGTTGGTAGACACCGTTTTCACGGACGTCCTCGACGACACCGATCACTTCATGCCACGGCATGCCCGGATCCTGGCGGAGCCGTTTGCCAATCGCCGCTGCGGGTGTGCGCCAGAGCTCACGGGCGAGATTCTCGGAAATCATCACGACCGGTCTCAGGTCGTAGACCTCAGTCCACGTGATCTCGCGCCCGGCGAGCACCCTGGTGCCCGCGGTTCGAAAGAAACCGGGCGAGGCGTACTTGAACAGACGCGACGGCGGCCTGTCGGACGTGTCGGTCCGGTCATCCGTGAGGACCGCGCCGAAGTTGACGACACCCAGGTTCAAGCCGTACCCCTCCATCGGCATCGCGCTTCCGAACGCGGCCGACGTCGCACCAGGAATTGACGACAGCGTGTCCTGAATGTCGTTCTGCATGCGCGTCAGTCGCTCTGGGTCCGCGACGGACGGTCCGCCGAAAAAGATTCGCATGATCTGGAGATGCTCCGGTTCGGTGAATCCCGGCGCGACGGTGCGTAACGACTCGAACGTGCGGATCATCAATCCAGCGCTGACCAGGAGCACGAGGGCGATCGCCACCTGAATCACGACGAGCGCGCTGCGGACCCGGTGACGCTCTCGGCTCACGCTCGCTGTGCGCCCGATGCTGCCCAGCGTCGCCCAGATGCGCGGGCCGGTGTATTTCAGCGCAGGGATGAGTCCCAACAACACACTCGACACCACCGAAAGCGTGGCAGCGAATCCGAACGTTCGCGCATCCAAGGCGATTTCGTTCAGTCGCGGAAGATTCGCCGGGCCGATAGCCAGCAGCACCCGCACACCGGCGTACGCGAGTCCCACTCCCAGCGCGCCGCCGACCAGACCGAGGAGGACGCTTTCAACCAGAAGACTCCGGACGATCCGTCCGCGGCTCGCACCGAGCGCCGCACGCACGGACAGTTCCCGCTGGCGCACCTCCGCCCGAACCAGAAGCAGATTCGCGACGTTGGCGCAGGCGATGAGCATCACCAGGCCGATCGTCGTCATCACCACCCAGAGAACGTCGGTGACGCTGCCGACCACGTCTTGTTTGAGGGGACGCAGGTCGGGTGTGATTCTCCAGGTCTCATAGACTCGTGGACTCGTGCCCGGTCCATCTGACCAGGCGTTCATCCAGATCGGGACCATGCGCGCCACGTCAGCGTTGGCCTGGGCGATGGTGATTCCCGGCTTGAGCCGGGCGACGCCGTGATAGTTGAAACCGGCGAGCGTGATTCGTTCCGGATCGAACGCCAGCGGAAAGATCAGATCCGCATCGGCATTGCCGATCCTGAATCCCTGGGGCATCACACCGACGATTTCCCGCGGACGCGAGTCCATCGTAATGGTGCGTCCGATGACGGAGCGGTCTCCTCCGAAACGCCGCTGCCAGTACCCGTAGCTGAGCATCACGACGGTCGTCGCCCTGATGACACCTGGGGGCGGCCGCGGGGGGCCGACTTGATCGCTGTCCAACAGCCAGCGGCCAGCTGCGGGCGGCACGTTGAAGGCCTGGAGAACGCCATCGGTGATGCCGATCACCCGAATCTGTTCCGGTTCGGCAAGTCCCGTAATGGTGGAAATGGTGCTGACCCACACGCCCAGCGCTTGAAACGCCCGATTCTGCTCGGCGTAAGTGACATACATCGACGGGGAAAGACTCAGCCCGTCGGAGGCAGTCGCCAATCCCGGAACGCCCGGCGCGATCAGACGAAGCGCCACCAATTCCTCTGCTCGCGGATACGACAATGGCTTGAGTAGCACGCTATTGAGGACGCTGAAGACCGCGGTGTTCGCGCCGATGCCGACCGCGAGCGTCAGCACAACGACCGCCGTGAATGCGGGGGTGCGACGCATGGCGCGACCGGCATAGAGCAGATCGCGGTTCAGCGAATCGAGGAATCGGATCATGCCCCTCCGGATAGACGCAGCACGAGCGACGCGATTGTACGGCCCGACGTATTACCCGTTTGTTACCTGTTCCGGTGTGCGCTTCAGTTGCGACGCTCTAGGCGTCTGACGGCGCCGGCCGCTCACGCAGGATCATCCAGTTGACGCCGAACCGATCCCGCAGCTGTCCGAATCGGGTCGCGAAGAACGTTTCCCGCATCGACGTGAACACGGTTCCGCCATCCGAAAGCGCTGAGAAGATGCGCTCCGCTTCGGCATCGCTGGGAACGAGCAGGGACAGGTAGGCGCTGCGCATGGGCTCGGCGGTTGGAATGTCCGCGCCCATCAGCTCTGTCCCGCCGATCGACACACGCGCGTGCAGAATGGCGTCTTTCCACTCGGGCCTGCTGTTGGCCTGGTCGGGAGACTGCCCGTGCGTCATTACCATTCCGATCTTCGCGCCGAGGTGCTGTTCGTAGAAGCGAAACGCCTCGGCGCACGCGCCTGCAAAATTCACATAGGTATACATCGTCATGGTCGCGCCTCTCCTTCTATGTGAATGACGAACGGCGACGGCCGAAATCGACACCCAACACTGAAGGAGGCGCGCGATCCGGATCCTGACTCCTATCCAGCCCGTCCGACCGGTCGCATTTGGAGGCAGAACTCGAGCAAGTCATGGTTGACGAGATCGGCATGCGTTGCGGTGAGACCGTGCGGCAAGCCCGGATAGTACTTTTCCACAGCGCCCTTGATCAGCTGTGCTGACTTCTTCCCCGAATTCTTGACGGGCACGATCTGGTCGTCCTCACCGTGCATGACCAGGGTCGGAATATCGAACTTCTTGAGGTCTTCCGTGAAGTCAGTTTCAGAAAAGGCCTTGATGCTGTCGTACGAGTTCTTGAGGCCAGCCTGCATGCTCCAGAGCCAGAACTGATCCAGCGTGCCTTGCGAAACCTGCGCGCCAGGTCTGTTGGCGCCAAAGAACTGGAGAGCGAAGTCTCTGTACGTCTGCGAGCGGTCCTTGGCCAAGCTGCTCCGCAAGCCGTCGAAGAGTTCGATGGGCAGTCCTTCCGGATTGGACGGAGATTTCAACATGATCGGCGGCACAGCGGCGATGAGGACCGCCTTTGACAGACGCTTCGTGCCGTACCGTCCGATGTAGCGCGCGACTTCGCCGCCACCAGTCGAGTGGCCGACCATGATGATGTCCTTGAGGTCCAAGGCCTCGATCACAGCCGCCAGATCGTTGGCATACCCGTCCATGTCGTTTCCGGACCACGCCTGGCTCGATCGACCATGGCCACGACGATCGTGTGCCACGACTCGGAAGCCGTGCTGTGCGAGAAACAGCATCTGGCCGTCCCACATATCGGAGTTCAGCGGCCATCCATGCGAGAAGGTGACGACTGGTCCCTTGCCCCAGTCTTTGTAGTAGATCGTCGTGCCGTCTTTGACTGTGATGGTGCTCATGCGTGTGTCTCCCCGGGGGGTCAGTAGTGGCGCCCAAAGCGCAACAACCTCGCCACCGGGAATAAACGCGCACGAGAGGCGATTCGCTTCAATCGCGTGTCGGCCGTTGCCCACTGCCACGAGATATGGTGGCTGGCCGGGACTCGTAATGGCGGCCGTGGATCCGTTCACTCGGTCATGGCGCCGACGCTGCTGCGCCTCGCAATTCGGTTTCGCATCGCGTCGCTTTCTTTGCCGCGAAACAACCACAGCGCCGGATGAGACTGCCGGAGGTCGGCGCTCGACCACGACGCGCGCATCAACCCGCGTCCGGTATGCCGATTGGTTCCGAGCAGGAGATGCCCGACTTCGTGCGCGATCGCCTTGCCGAGCAGTTCCGCGTCGTCCACGCCGGCCTCCTGCGCCATCAGCGACACGCGGTCCGCATAGACCGTTGCCAGTGAGCCGGTACCGGATTTCAGATCGATGATCGCAAAGCCGAGCGTGTCGTCGTCAAGCGGGTGGTCCAGCGCGCGGGCGGACAAAATGCC
>Ga0207428_10001639_pt1 | contig 23286 bp, 20 predicted proteins | sample RhiMethybrSRZTD1_FD_187600 | JGI IMG/M metagenome (GOLD analysis project Ga0207428, IMG submission 187600) | Populus rhizosphere microbial communities from Tennessee, USA - Rhizosphere MetaG P. TD hybrid SRZTD1 (SPAdes) (version 3) | ecosystem: Host-associated > Plants > Roots > Rhizosphere >...
CAAGGACGACCAGGCGCTCATCACCAAGCTCTCCAGGGAGGCCCAGCTGGAGCAGCGCAAGCTGTGGTACGAGCGCGAGGAAGAGTCTCTCAAGAAGATCAAGGAGGCGGGCGCTCAGGTCAACGATGTGGCCGATCGCAAGCCGTTCCAAGCCGCCGTGAAGCCGGTGTGGGACAAGTTTGGCGGCCAGCACCAGGCGCTCATCCAGCGCATCCAGGACGTGAAGTGAAGGCTGAGGGCATGTAGAGCAGGCCGGCCGGTTCCTGCGCGGGACCCGGCCGGCCGTTATTGTTGGGGCGCGAGGGGACGGCAATGAGAGCGCACTACTTCCGGGCAATGGACGCCTTGCACAAGGCCTGCCTGTTCGCAGCCGGCCTTTGCCTCGTCGTCATCACCATCATCATCCCCTACGGGGTGTTCACGCGCTACGTGCTGAACAGCGCCGCATCGTGGCCGGAGCCGATGGCGATCCTGCTCATGATCGTGCTGTCGTTCGCGTCCGCCGTCGTGTGCTACCGCGAATACCTGCACATCGGCGTCGGCATCTTGCCGGGGTTGCTGAGCGGAGTGCCGAAAGCGATCCTGGGCTGGCTCATCGAGATCTGCATGCTCGGCACCAACCTGTTCATGCTCTGGTACGGCACCAAGCTGGTTCAGGCGATGTGGTACCAGAGCATCGCCGAGTTCCCGCTCGTGTCGGTCGGCGTTTCCTATCTGCCGGTGCCGATCGGCGGAGGCATCACGGTGCTGTTCGTGATCGAGCGCCTGCTGAAGCAGGATTTCTTCAGAGAGCCTTCCGCCGAAGCGGTCAGCGCCGTGTCCACCGAATAGTCGCGAGATCGAGCAAACGCCATGGATGTGCTGATCCTCGTCGGCGGCTTCACCGTGCTGTGCCTGCTGGGCATGCCCGTCGCCTATGCGCTGGGCCTCGCGGCGATCCTGACGGCGATCTGGATCGGCCTGCCGCTCGAGGCCGTCATGCTCAAGACCTCCGACGGCATGGACGACTTCCCGCTGCTGGCCATCCCCTTCTTCATCCTCGCCGGAGCCATCATGGCCGAAGGCGGCATGGCCGAGCGCATCATCAATCTGGCCAAGGTGTTCGTCGGCTTCATCCGAGGGGGCCTGGCGCTCGTCAATATCCTGGCCTCGACCATGTTCGGCTGCATCTCCGGCTCATCGGTTGCCGACACCGCCTCGATTGGCGCCGTGATGATCCCGCAAATGATCAAGAATGGCTACCCGCGCCTGTTCGCCGTCAACGTGACGATCTCAGGCTCCCTGCAGCCGCTGCTGATCCCACCTTCGCACAATGCGGTGATCTACTCGCTGGCGGCCGGCGGCACGGTTTCGGTCGCGCATCTCTTCATCGCCGGCGTCATTCCCGGCCTGCTGCTCGGACTGTCGCTGATGGTCCTGTGCCTCATCATCGCCTACCGCAACAATTTCCCCAAGGGCGAGGTCATCTCGCTCCGCCAGGCGGTGTGCATCGGCTACGAGGCCATCTGGGGCCTGGTGACGGTGATCATCATCCTCGGCGGCATCCTCTCCGGCATCTTCACGCCGACGGAGTCGGCGGCGGTGGCCTCGGTCTACGCGTTCTTCGTGACCATGTTCATCTATCGCGACTACAAGTGGAAGGACCTGCCGCACCTGATCGGCCGCGTGGTGCGCACGGTCGGCATGGTCATGATCATGATCGGCTTCTCGATCGCCTTCGGCTACATGATGGCGCTGATGCGCGTGCCGGCCCTGGCCACCCAGTTTTTCGTCGACATCTCCAGCGACAAGTACACGTTCCTGCTCTGGGTCAACCTGATGCTGCTGTTTCTCGGCACCTTCATGGACCTGGCGCCGATGCTGCTGATCTGCACGCCGATCTTCCTGCCCGTGATCAAGACCTTCGGCATCGATCCGGTGCACTTCGGCATCATCATGATCCTCAACCTCGGCATCGGCTTGCTGACGCCGCCGGTCGGTCCGACCATGGTGGTGGGCTGCGCCATCGGCAAAGTCTCCATGGAAGCGGTGTCGCGCTCGATCCTCGTCTTCTACATCCCCATGCTGATCGTGCTGGGGCTCGTCACCTACATCCCGGCGCTGACCTTGTGGCTGCCGAACCTCCTCTTGGGGAAATAGGACTCGCTATGGCTTCGCCCCGTCAGCTGGGCTATCGTTCGCGCAGACCCGTACGGGCAAAAACAATCGGATCTCGCCAACAGCCGCGGGAAAATCAGGAGGAAACAAATCCATGAAACGCAGAACGGTTCTCGCCGGCCTCGGTGCATCGAGCCTCGCCCTCGGCGTCGGCTTTCCCAACATTGTAAGAGGCCAGGCACCGATCACGCTCAACGGGGCCGTGCAATTCAACGACGACCACGCCTTCACCAAAGCGCTCGTCAAGTTCGAGGAGCTGACCAAGCAGTATTACGGCAAGCCGATCAACTTCAACCTGCACAAGAACTCGGCGCTGGGCCTGGAGAAGCAGTATTTCGAGTACATGGCGCAGGGCAAGGCGGTCGACTACGGCATCGTCTCTCCCGCGCACATGTCGACCTTCTCCAAGGCCGCGCCGTTCATCGATGCCCCGTTCCTGTTCCGCGATCTCGATCACTGGAACAAGGTGCTCGACGCCGACCTTCTCAAGCCAGTCGCCGACGAGATCGCGCAGAAGGCCGATGTCATGCTGATCGGTTATGCCGGCGGCGGCACGCGCAACATCTTCATCAACAAGCCGATGGGCAGCCTCGCCGACATCAAGGGCCTCAAGGTGCGCGTGCAGGGTGCGCCGATCTGGTCGAAGACCTTCCAGGCCGTAGGCATGGCGCCGACCGTGATTGCCTATAACGAAGTCTATAATGCCATCCAGAACGGTGTCATCGCTGCTGGCGAGAACGAGGCGGCGGGTGTCGAGCAGATGAAGTTCTACGAGGTGGCGCCCAACCTCGCCATGACCCAGCACGCGATCACAATCAGGCCGATCTGCTTCTCCGCCAAAACCTTCAAGGCGCTGCCGGCCGACCTGCAGGCAGTCGTCCTCAAGGCCGGCAAGGAAGCCGGGGCCTACGGCCGTAAGATCGAATCGAGCGAGGACGAGCAGAAGCTCGAGGCGCTCGAGAAGGCCGGCAAGCTGAAGCGCGTGCCCTTCAAGGACCGCGCCGAGATGGAGAAGCTCGTCGCCCCTGTCATGGCCGCCTACGCCAAAGAGATTGGCGCCGACGAGATCTACGCCAAGATCGCCGCCATCAAGTGATGCGAGACACGTGCGACGCGAATCCCCTCTCCCCGCAAGCGGGGAGAGGGAGAACATGAGCCTCTGGCGCCGATTCACGCGAGCTTACGCCGCGCTGCTGTCGTGGCTCCTGGTGCTGTGCGTGGCGATCCTCGTGATACCCGTTACCCTGCAGATCGTCTCGCGCTACACGGCGCTGATCCCCTCCTACATCTGGACCGAGGAGATGGCGCGCTTCCTGTTCATCTGGACCATCATGATCGGCGCCATGATCGGCGTGCGCGAGAGCTCGCACTTCGAGGTCGACGTGTGGCCCGACCTTCCCCGGCGCGCGGAAGCCGCCGTGAGGATCCTGGCGCGGCTCGGCATCCTCGCGCTGGCCCTCATCTTCGTGTGGGGCGGCATCGAGTTCACGCGCTTTGCCTGGTACCGCATTTCCGAGCTCGCCGAGTTGCCGCTGTGGCTGATCCACATCGCCTGGCCGATCGCGGGTCTCACCTGGATCGTGTTCCTCGGCGAGCAATTCGTCGACGAGCTCAAGGTGCTGTTTGGGGGCGAAACGTGATGGGCGGCAGCGTTCTGAGCGCCGGCACGGCCGCCATCATCCTGTTCGGCACGTTCTTCCTGCTCATCGTCATGCGTGTGCCCGTCGCCTTCGCGCTGGCGCTCGCCTGCCTGCCGATCCTGGCGATCGAGCCACGCCTATCGATCATGATGCTCGCTCAGGAGACCTTCAACGCCTACAACTCGTTCATCCTGCTGGCCGTACCGTTCTTCCTGCTGACCGCCAATCTGATGACCATCGGCGGCATCACCGACCGCCTCGTGACGCTATCGCGAACCATGGTCGGCCATTGGCCCGGCTCGCTCGCCCAGATCAACGTCGTGCTGTCGGTGTTCTTCGCGGGCATCTCGGGGTCCTCGACCGCCGACGCGGCGAGCCAGAGCAAGATATTCATCGATGCACAGACGAAGGAAGGCTACGACCTGTCCTTCTCGATCGCCATCACGGCGGTGTCGGCGGTGCTCGCCGTGATCATCCCGCCGTCGATCCTGATGATCGTCTGGGGTGGCCTGATCTCGACCTCCATCGGCGCGCTCTACCTCGCGGGCATCCTGCCCGGCCTGCTCATCGCCGGCGCACAGATGGTCACCGTGCACGCGTATGCAAAGCTGCGGAACTATCCAACCTATCAGCGCTCCACCTGGCGCGAGCTCCTGTGTGCGAGCTGGGTGTCCATTCCGGCGCTGACGACGCCGTTCATCATCGTCGGCGGCATTCTGCTGGGCTGGTTCACCGCCACGGAGTCGGCGTGCGTGGCGGTGCTGTACTCGGCCGTCCTGTCGATCTTCATCTATCGCGAGATGGACGCCAAGCACCTCTACCAGGCGCTGCTGGACACCGGCCGGCTGGCATCCGTGGCGCTCTTCTGCGTCGGCACCGCCAGCGCCTTCGGCTGGCTGCTGGCCTACTACCAGATCCCCAAGGCGCTCCTGTCCAACGTCGCCGCCTGGGGCCTCGGTCCGATCGGCGTGAGCTTCTTCATTGCCTTCGTCTTCCTCGTGGTTGGCTGCTTCCTCGACGCCATTCCAGCCATCATCATCGTCGGCACGGTGCTCGAACCCTTGGCACGCTCGGTCGACCTGCACCCCGTCCAGTTCGCCATCATCTCGATCGTGTCGCTGGCCTTCGGGCTCGTCACGCCTCCCTACGGCTTGTGCCTGATGATCTCGTGTGCGGTGGCGGGCGTGCGCCTGCGTTACGCCCTGAAGGATACGCTGATCATGCTGGTGCCCATGATCGTCGTGCTCATGGCGCTGTGCATCTGGCCGGACATCGCACTCTTTCTGCCGAAGCTGATCGCGCCGCAGCTGTTGAAGTAGCGGTAAAGGTGTCAGACCCTCCGGGTCTGACACCGTTGCGCCAACACGGCGCGGAGCTATGGTATCAGGCCCAGAGGGTCTGACACCCAAGGGACGAAATCCGAGGTAGGAGGAGAGTGAACATGATGACGTTGAGGTCCGCCGCGGGCGGATTGTCTGCCCTGGCGGTGGCGCTCAGCCTGGCCAGCGGCGCGCCGGCCCAGGAGCAGAAGTTCGTGACCATCGGCACCGGCGGCGTCACCGGCGTCTACTATGCGGTGGGCGGCGCCGTGTGCCGGCTGCTCAACAAGGAGCGCAAGGCCCACGGCATCCGCTGCTCCGTGGAATCGACGGGCGGCTCGGCCTTCAACATCAACACCATCAAGGCCGGCGAGCTCGACTTCGGGCTGGCCCAGTCGGACGTGCACTACAATTCCGTCAAGGGCCAGGGCCAGTTCAAGGACGCGGGGGCGTACGCCGACCTGCGCGCCGTCTACTCCGTGCATCCGGAGCCCTTCACCGTGCTTGCCCGCAAGGAGCTCAACGCCGCCAAGTTCGAGGACCTCAAGGGCAAGCGCGTCAACGTCGGCAATCCCGGCTCCGGCACGCGCGCCTCCATGGACGAGCTGCTCGACGCGCTGGGCTGGAAGATCTCGGACTTCTCGCTGGCCTCCGAGCTCAAGGCCGACGAGCACGGGCCGGCGCTCTGCGACAACAAGATCGACGCCTTCTACTACGGCGTCGGCCACCCCTCCGCCAACATCCAGGACCCCACCACCAGCTGCGGCGCCAAGCTCGTGTCGATCAGCGGCGCCGCCGTGGACAAGCTGCTCTCCGGCAAGCCCTATTACGCCAAGGCCACCATTCCCGGCGGCATGTACGCCAACAACGCGCAGCCGACCGAGACCTATGGCGTGATGGCGACCATGGTGACCTCCGCCAAGGTGCCCGAGGCCGTCGTCTACCAGCTGGTGAAGGCCACCTTCGACAACTTCGAGGAGTTCAAGAAGCTGCATCCGGCCTTCGCCAACCTGAAGCCCGAGGAGATGGTGAAGAACGGGCTCTCCGCCCCGCTGCACGCAGGCGCCGAGAAATATTACAAGGAGAAGGGCTGGCTGAAGTGATCGCCAACCGCGGCTAGGTCTGGCTCGGGGCGCCGGCGTCGGCGCCCCGAAATGTTTCACGCAGAATGCAGGTCCCGCGAGAACGGTCATGACGGCGAATGGTGCACCGGCGGCCGCCAGCAAGGCCGACCTCGAGCAGCTGGTCGCCGAGGCCGACATCGGCGGGCGCAAGCCCTCCGGGCTTGCCGCCAAGGCCATCGTGGCGGTGGCCGTGGCGTGGTCTCTGTTCCAGCTGTGGTATGCCTCCCCGCTGCCCTTCATGCTCGGCTTCGGCGTGTTCAGCGACACCGAGGCGCGCTGCTTTCATTTGAGCTTCGCGCTGTTTCTGGCCTTTGCCAGCTATCCGGCCTTCAAGTCCTCGCCGCGCCGCTACGTGCCGCTCCTCGACTGGGCCCTGGCGGCGGCCGCGATTGCCTGCGTGCTCTACCTTGTCGTGTTCTATCGCGACCTCGTCCTTCGCCCCGGACTGCCGACGTTCGCGGACATCCTGGTGTCCGTCGTCGGCGTGGTGCTGCTGATCGAGGCCTCCCGGCGCGCCGAAGGGCCATGGATGCCGGTGATCTCGCTGTCGATGCTGGCCTATGTGTTCCTGGGCCCCTATCTGCCCGGCCTGATGGCGCACAAAGGCTCTTCGATCGGGCGTGCCGCCTCGCACTTCTGGATCACCTCGGAGGGCGTGTTCGGCGTAGCGCTCGGCGTCTCCACGACCTTCATCTTCCTGTTCGTGCTGTTCGGCGCGCTCTTAGAGAAGGCCGGCGCCGGCAACTACTTCATCCAGGTCGCCTTCTCGCTGCTCGGCCGCTTCCGCGGCGGGCCGGCCAAGGCCGCGGTCGTCTCCTCCGGCATGACCGGTATGATCTCCGGCTCCTCGGTCGCCAACGTGGTGACGACGGGCGTGTTCACCATCCCCCTCATGAAGCGCGTCGGCTATACGCCGACACAAGCCGGCGCCATCGAGTGCGCGGCGGGCGTCAACGGCCAGTTGATGCCGCCGGTGATGGGCGCGGCGGCTTTCATCATGGCTGAATACGTCGGCATCACCTACGCCGACGTGGTCCGGCACGCCATCCTGCCGGCGCTGCTGACCTACGGCGCGCTGTTCTATGTCGTCGACCTGGAGGCGGTGAAGGCCGGCATGACCGGCATCCCGCAGCCGCGGCGGCGCACGCTGCAGGCCGGCCTCTTCAAGGCCGCCGTCACCATCTCCTCTATCGTCATCCTGAGCGCCGCCATCTATTGGGGCCTCGGCTGGACCAAGCAGGTGTTCGGCGAGGCGGCGAGCTGGGCCGCCTTTGCCGTGCTGATCGCGGCCTACATCGCCCTCATCGCCAACCGCGCGCGCTATCCCGACCTCGCCCTCGACGACCTGAGCAAGCCGGTGAGCGAGGTGCCGGACTTCTACGAGACGGCCCGCACCGGCATCCACTATCTGTTGCCGGTGACGGTGCTGATCTGGTGCCTGATGGTGGAGGAGATGTCGCCGGGCCTCGCCGCCTTCTGGGGCGTCGTCGCCATGTCCGCCGTGGTGCTGACGCAGAAGCCGCTGACCGCCTTCTTCCGCCGCCAGGGCGATATCGCCGCGCGCTTGCGCGACGGCTGGTGGGATTTCATGGGCGGCCTCGAGTTCGGCGCGCGCAACATGGCGGCCGTCGGCATTGCCACCGCCACCGCCGGCATCATGGTCGGCACCGTCACGCTCACCGGCATCGGCCTGGTCATGGCCGAGATCGTCGAGTTCCTGTCACAGGGCAACATCGTCATCATGCTGGTGCTGGTCGGCGTCATCTGCATCATCCTGGGCACCGGCCTGCCGACCACGGCGAGCTACGTGGTGGTGGCGACGCTGATGGCGCCAGTCGTGGTGGAGCTGGCCGCCGAGAACGACCTCGCCGTGCCGCTGATCGCGGTGCACATGTTCGTGTTCTATTTCGGCCTGATGGCGGACGTGTCGCCGCCGGTGGGGCTTGCCGCCTATGCCGCGGCGGCGATCGCCGGCGCCGATCCGATGCGGGTCGGCTGGCAGGGCACCTGGTATGAGTTCCGCACGGTGCTGCTGCCCTTCATCTTCATCTTCAATCCGGAGATCCTGCTGATCGACATCGGCGGGGTCTGGCACTTCTTCGTCGTCGTCGGTTGCGCCACGCTCGCCATGATGGCGTTCGTGGCGGCGCTGCAGGGCTACTTCTTCGCGCGCAGCCGCTGGTGGGAGACGGCGCTGCTGCTGCTGATCTGCTTCACGCTGTTTCGCCCCAACTTCTGGATGGACCGCATCGTGCCGCCCTACCGCGTCCTGCCGGCCGCCGAGGTCATGCGCGTGATCGATGAGACCAAGGGTGCCGGCGCCGTGCGGCTGCGGGTGGCGACGCAGGACATGAGCGGCGACGATGTCGTGAAGGCGATCCGCCTCACCCTCGGCGACAAGGGCGATGCCCGCGCCCGGCTAGCATCGGCCGGAATCGTGCTCTCGCTCGGCGAGCAGCCGACCATCACCTCGGTGCGCCCCGGCTCGGAGGCCGCGCGCCAGAAGTTGCGGCCCGGTGACAAGATCGAAGGCGTCAGCGTGCCGAACGAGCGCCCGAGCCCCTTCCTGTTCGCCATCCCGGCCATCGCCCTGCTCGCCGGCCTCGCCTGGCTGCAGCGGCGCCGGCGCCAACCTGCTTTGGCGTGAGGCCGTCATACGGCAACCAAGATTTGCACCGAGCATGCAAGCGATATCGAGACGGCCGGACGCCGCCGCATTGCCATCGACGGGGAACCTTCCATGCGCATCTCGCTTGCCCTGCTTTTGATGACTCTCGCCTCCAGCGTCGGCGCCGTTGCGCAGGATCGGCCCGCGGTGCCGCCGGCGGGCGCGCCGGGGGTCGTCACCGAGGGCAGCGGCAACGTCTCGATCGGCGGCCAGTCGGCGGCCCGCAAGGGGGACAGGACGGACGGCGACGGGGCCATCGTCGAGGGATCCTCCAACGTCTTCATCAACGGCAAACCGGCCGCGACCATGGGCGACAAGACCAACTGCGGCGGCATCACCGTGGGCGGCGGCGGCGGCGTGTTCATCAACGGCAAGCCGGCCGCCCGCACCGGCGACATGACGACCGGCTGTCCCGGCAAGTAAGGGGCGCCGCATGTCCCAAGGTGCGTGGCGACCACTTTTCATCGTCTTCCTGGCCGCGCTGATGATGCTTACGCCCGGCGCGCGCGCCCAGCAGCCTCCCAAGGAGCTGCAGGAGCTGCGCGAGACCTCGCACGCCTTCTATCGGGCCGGCGATTACGCCCTGGCGCTGCAGTTTGCCGAGCGTGCCCTGCCGCTCGTCATCCGCACCTACGGCCCCGACCACGAGCAGACCGGGTTGCAATACTACTCGCTGGGCCTCACGGCGGAGAAAGCCGGCAATCTCGCCGCCGCGCAGCGCCACTACACGGAGACCGTGCGCGTGCGCGAGAAGGTCTACGGCGTGCAGGGGCCCAGCGTGGCCGAGGCGCTGGAGGCGCTGGGCGCGGTCCACATCAAGCTGGGCCGGCCAGATGCGGCCGAGCCGATCTTTCAGCGCGCGCTCAAGCTGAAGCAGGACCTGATCGGCTTCAGCCACGCCTACCAGGCAAGCGGCCATGCCAACCTCGGCGACGTGGCGCTGGCGCGCGGCAACTGGCCGGCGGCGCTCGCCTCCTATCGCCAGTCGATCGGCCTGCTGACCGGGCAGGACACCTCCCAGACCATGGCCAAGGCCATCGTCGACGACGAGATCCGCCGCTATCGCGATACCTTCGTCGGGCTCTGCCGCGCCGCCTGGCAGACGAGGGAGCAGCCCGCCACCAATCGCGCCGCGCTGCTGGATGAGACCTTCCAGGCGGGCCAGCAGGCGTGGACCACCTCGGCCGGCTCGGCGCTGGCCAAGATGACGGCGCGCATCGGCGCCGGCGACACCGACCTTGGCCGCAGCATCCGCCGCGTGCAGGACCTGTCCGAGCGCATCCTGCGCCTCAATGCCGACGATCAGCAGCTGCTGACCGGTTGGAGCGCGGTGCAACGGGCCGATCCGGCTTACAGCGCCGCTCTGGAGGAGTTTCGCGCTGCGAGTGCCGCCAACGCCCGAGACCCTGCCACGATCCGCCAGCGAGACTTGGCGCGGCAGTTCCAGGACTCGCTGCAGCGCTGTCCGCCGAGCGAGAAGAAAGCCAGGTGCGAGACCAGCGAAGCGGACCGCGCCGCCATGGCCAAGGAGCTGGGCGAGCTGTCGCGGGCCATCGGGGCGGGGGCCGGGGCCATCATGGCCGTGCACCGCCGCATGGAGGCGGCAGAGAAGGCGCTGCCCGGCTACGCCGACTTCCAGGCGCGGCGCACCGCGCTGCGCAACGACATCGACCGCGCCGACACCGAGGTGCGCGACGCTCGCGCCCAGATCATCAGAGCCTTCCCGGCCTACGTGGCGCTCGCCGATCCCAAGCCGCTGCGCGTTGCCGACGCGCAAGCCTTGCTGCGCAGCGATGAGGCGCTGGTCGCCATCCTCGTCGGCTCGGCCAAGAGCTTCGTATGGGCGCTGACCCGCGAACGCGCCGAGTGGGCCGAGATCGATGCCGGCACGCAGGTCCTTTCCGAGCAGGTGGCGGCCTTGCGCAACGGCCTGGACCCGCTGGCACAGCAGGACGCCGAAGGCGCCCCCGGCAGCCGCCCCGGCGTCATCGGGCGCTTCGACTTGGGTCGCGCCCATGCGCTCTATCGGCTGGTGCTCGGCCCCGTCGCCGGCGTCGTGGCGGGCAAGCGGCATCTGATCGTCGTTCCGACCGGCCCGCTCACCAGCCTTCCCCTGCAGGTGCTGCTGACGGCGCCGCCGCCGGGGCCGAACGTGCCGCCCGCGCAGGCGCTGCTCGAGGCGTCATGGCTCATCAAGGCGCATGCGCTGAGCGTGCTGCCGTCGGTGCCTTCGCTGCGGGCCTTGCGCACGCTTGCCGGCGGCACGGCCGCGACCAGGCCGTTCTTCGGCATGGGCGATCCCGTTCTCGAGGGGCCGGGCCCGGACCGCCAGCGCGGCGCCAAGCAACGCTCGGCAGCGGCGCCGGCGCGCTTCTACCGCAACGGCCTTGCCGACATCCGCGCCGTGCGCGAGCTGACACCGCTTCCCGATACGGCCCGTGAGCTCGAGACCATCGCCAAGGCGCTCGGCGCCCCGCCCGACGCCGTCAACCTGCGCGAGGCCGCTTCCGAGGCCAAGGTCAAGTCGGCCCCGCTCAACCAGTACCGCATCGTCCAGTTCGCCACCCACGGGCTGGTGGCCGGCGATCTCTCCGGGCTTGCCGAGCCGGCGCTGGTGCTGACCCCACCGGAGGCGCCGACCGAGGCCAACGACGGCCTGCTCACAGCCTCCGAGATCGCCACCTTGAAACTCGACGCGGACTGGGTCGTGCTCTCCGCCTGCAACACGGCGGCCGGCGGCGGTGAAGGCGCCGAGGCGCTTTCTGGGCTCGCGCGCGCTTTCTTCTATGCCGGCGCGCGGGCGCTGCTGGTCTCGCACTGGGCGGTCTATTCCACGGCCGCCACCGAGCTCACCACCAAGACGTTCGCAACGCTGGCGGCGAGCCCCGGCCTGGGCCGAGCCGAGGCGTTCCGGCGCGCCATGCTGGACCTGATCGCCGAGGGCAAGGAGCCCGCCTACTGGGCACCCTTCGTCGTGGTCGGCGAGGGCGGGGCTAGTGGGGTCGGAGCCGGCGGGGTCAGACCCTAGACCGAGCGAGGAACTCCGGGCACCGACAGTGAATGAGGGTCTGACCCCATAGCACTGACCCCATGCTCCTACTCCGTGCGCAGGTTGAGCCGGCGCACGAGGGCGCCGTAGCGCTCGTAGTCGCTGCGCAGCAACGCCTCTAGCTCCTCCGGCGTGCCGGGATTGGGTGCCAACGCCGTCTTGAGCAACAGCGGCCGCAGCTCCGGATCGCGGGCGACCTTGTTCATCTCCTGGCTCATTTTGCGCACGATGGCCGGCGGCGTGCCCGGCGGCGCGAACATCGCAAACCACACCAGGAAGTCGAGCTCCGGATAGATCTCCTTGAGCAGCGGCACATCCGGGAAGTCCGGGCGCCGCGTACGATCGAGCACTGCCAGCAGTTTGGCCTTGCCGGCCGAGACGTGTGGCATGGTGTTGGGGTCGGCGTGGACCTGCACGACGCCGGCAAGGAAATCGGCGAGCGATTCCCCGCCGCCGCGGTAGGGCACATGCAGAATGTCGAGGCCCGTCTGCAGCTTGAAGGCCTCGCACATCAGGTGGCCGTAGGATCCGACGCCGGCGGTGCCCCAGCTGAGCTTGCCAGGATTGCTCTTGGCGTAGGCGACAAGGTCCGGCACCGAGCTTGCGGGCACGGATGGGTGCACGGCAAACAGCAGCGTGCCGTCGGTGAACTGAGTGACCGGCACAAGGTCCTTCAGAGGATCGTAGGGCGTGCGGCGCAGGTGTGGCAGGATCACGACGCTCAGCGAGGGCGTGACAACGAAGGTATAACCATCGGGCGCCGCCTTCACCGCCGCCTCGATGCCCAGTGCGCCCGAGGCGCCGCCCCTGTTCTCGATGACGACCTGCTGGCCGAGCGCCCGCGACAGGCGGTCCGCGAACGGCCGCATCGAATTGTCCGCCGAGCCGCCCGGCGCGAAGTTGACGATCACCCGCACCGTCTTGTTCGGCCAGTCCGAGGCTCCCTGGGCCAGCGCAGTCCCGTTCACCGCGGCGAGCGCGAGCCCGCCCAGCAGCCATCGCCACACCATGGTTTCCTCCCCATGCTGCCCGTTGCCATGCTTCCGAGTATCGGTTGCAGGAAGGCGCGGGACCGAACCTAGCACGAATGGAGGGTACCCGCACTTTTGTGGGTCCGCGAGCCGAACGTCGAGGTCGGCCTTCGACAGTTGCTGCAATCGCAGGCTCACCCGCCGAGGGCCATCGTGATGACCGGCACGGCCACCGCCCAGATCTGCTCGCCGTAGATGCCGATGGCGGCGCCGGCCAGCAGCGCCGCGATCCAGCCCGCCCAGCGCGCCGCCGCCGGAAGCGGGTTGCTGCCGACCCTCACCTCGATCATCCGATCGGGCGGTGCAGATTCGAATGTGTGGCCGTCCCGACCGACCGTGCGCGCCGACACTATGAGCGCCAGGCCCCGGCGCCCGCGCCGCCGGGCCACCACCGTCCAGCGCCAGTTCGCGTAGTCGTCGTGGTTCGTGCTGTGGCTGTCGACCCATTGCGTCTCGGGGGTTGCGGGCTCGATCCAGAAGCCACCACCGGGCGCTCTGAGGCGCACCGACAACGCCCTCACCAGCGGCCGTTCGCCGGGCGGTGCTGCGCCGCGGCCATTGAGGGTGGCGATCAGGCCGTCGATCCGGTCGCGGGCAATGCGCACCTCCGCCGCCACCGGTACGCCGACCCGCATGCGCCGCGGCACGTTTTCGACCAGCAGGCCCTTCTCACGCTCCCCGGCGCCCCGTGGCATAGGCGGCGATCGGGGGGCCTGCTGCGGTCTTGCGCTGGGCCGCTCGCGGCCAGCAGGTGGCGCTCCGGCATAACTGCCGTTGGCTGAGGGTGGGCGTGCGCCGTTGCCGCGCTCGCCAGGCTCCGGCCAAGGCGCGCGTGGCGGCCGGTTGGGGAAGCCAGGTTGTGGCGGCAGGGGTGGCCGCCGGGGTCCTTCGCCCGCCCCGACCAGCCGGGCCGGGAGGGGCGGCTGCGGGCGCGGTGGTTGCGGCCTTGCCTCGGGCGGCGGCGTCCAGGCCGGATGCGCGTCCCGGGCAATCGGAGGCGGAGGCGGCTGTAGGGGCGCCGCCGGCGGCGCAGCGGCTTGTGCGGCAGGCTCGGGCGCCTCGGGGCGGACGGTCGTTGCGGTCATTGCCGCCTGAATGGCACCCGTCAAGGCGTCGGTCTCGGCCGGCTCGATGGGGGCCGGACTGTCCTCCTCCGCAGAGGCGGGCTTTTCGGGAGCCGGTGTGTGTGCTGCCGTCTTGACGGCGGGGAGCTCGGTCTTGGCGGCTCCCATTCCCGTGCGTCGCTGGATGCGCGCGCGCGCGGCCGCCAGGATGTCCTCCGCCGACTGCGGGGCTCGGGTGGCGTCGGCCGATGGCTCGCCTGCAGCAACCGCCTGCGAACTCTCGGCCGGCGTCTGGGCGGATTGCTCGGCATCGTCCGGCTCCGCCGCCGCGTCGGCCTTGGGCGTGGCCGGGGCGGGCGGCGACTTGAGCGTGGGCTTCAGCCGCGCCTTGGTATTTGCCCGCTGTAGGGCGCGGATCGCCTCCTCGAAGGTCATGCCGAGCGCCTTCAACAGCCCTGCGGCAGGCGTCTTGCCGTCGCCGACGACTGCCGCCAACACGATGGCGCCATCGATCTGCCGCCGGCGCGACTGCTTGGCCGCCGAGGCAGCCGCCTGCAGCACGCGCAGCAGTTCGCCATCCGGGCGCGGCTCGGCGCTACCCTCGCCCCGCATCTCCTCGGGCATCCGGCCCAAGTAGCCCGACACCTCGGTGCTCAGCCGCCCCAGCTCGATATTGGCAGCCTCCAGGATCAACGCCGCTTCGGCATCCTCCGTCAAAGCCAGCAGCAGGTGCTCCAGCGTGACCGCCCGGTGCGACTGCTCGCGCGCAAACCGATGGGCCCGCTCCAGGCTTTGGCCCAGATGGGTCGACATCGGAATAGAGCTGAGCTCCTCCGCAAGCGGCTGCGGCATCGATTGCTCCCGGCTGCGCTGCCGATTTCCCGCGCAGCGCCTGCGGACGTGCTCGCCCCCCAGCCGAACACGCCACCCAACAGGGCTCGGCAGGCGAACCTCTTCCTGCTTGCGAAGCACTCTACCGCATGGGGGCCGCCTTGACACGCCCCGGGGGCCAAGAAGTTGTGCAGCCATGGCCGGCAACCGTTGCAAATTCCATTGAGCCGCCAGGCTGGGCGTTATAAGTGCAAAAGCTCGAGACACGGGGGATGCCACCCTCGGGGCACCGAATCAGGGGTTGCGGCCATGGCCAAGGATGAACCGGCTACGAGCGCAAGCGGACCTGCGGTGCTGCCCGCCGTTACCCAGGCGCGCATCCTGGCCGAAGCCCTGCCGCACATGCAGCGCTACGACGGGCAGACCGTGGTCGTGAAATTCGGCGGCCATGCCATGGGCACTCCCGAGCTGGCGGCCGCCTTCGCCCAGGACATCGTGCTTCTGAAGCAGGCCGGCGTGAACCCGATCGTCGTGCACGGCGGCGGCCCGCAGATCGCGGGCATGCTGAAGCGCCTGCAGCTCAAGAGCGAGTTCGTGCACGGCCTGCGCGTCACCGACAAGCCGACCGTCGAGGTGGTCGAGATGGTGCTTGCGGGCCTCATCAACAAGGACATCGTCACCGCCATCAATCGGCAGGGCGGCAAGGCGGTCGGCATCTCCGGCAAGGATGCCAATCTCATGATCGCGCGCAAGATCACCGAGATGCCAGACCCGGAGTCCAATCTCATGAAGGCCGTCGACATCGGCTATGTCGGCGACCCCGTCGAGGTCAACCCGCACATCGTCGAGGTGATCTCGAGCTCCGACCTCATTCCGGTGATCGCCCCGGTCGGCATCAGCCGCGAGGGCGAGACGCTCAATATCAACGGCGACACGTTTGCGAGCGCGCTGGCCGCGCGCATGAAGGCCAAGCGCCTGTTGCTGCTGACCGATGTGGCGGGTGTCCTCGACAAGGAAGGCCACCTCGTCGAGCGGCTCTCGATCGAGCAGGCGCGCAAGCTCATCCGCGAGGGCGTCATCACCGGCGGCATGATCCCGAAGATCGAGGGGTGCATCGAGGTGGTGGAGGCCGGCGTGGAGGCCGTCGTCGTCCTCGACGGGCGCGTGCCGCACTGCGTGCTGCTCGAGCTCTTCACCGAGCACGGCGTCGGCACGCTGGTTGCCCGCAAGGCGAAGAAGTCGGGAGGTTGATCAGTTGACGGCTGCGAAAGAACTCGGCGCGAATCCCCCTCCCCCTTGCGGGGAGGGGTTAGGGGTGGGGGTCGGCCGACGCGGCTTCGCGCGCACGCAGGTGTGGATCTTCGACCTCGACAACACGCTCTACCCGGCCGAGTGCAACCTGTTCGCCCAAGTCGACCAGAAGATGGGTGAGTTCATCGCCCGCCTCCTCGGCGTACCGTTCGCCTATGCGCGCCATTTGCAGAAGACCTACTATCGCCAGTTCGGCACCACCTTGACCGGCTTGATGCAGGTGCATCGGATAGACCCCAAGGCGTTCCTCGACTACGTGCACGACCTCGACCTGTCGGTGGTCGACGAGCATCCCGCGCTCGCCGCAGCGATCGATCGGCTGCCCGGCCGCAAGCTCATCTTCACCAACGGCTCGCGCGCGCACGCCGAGCGGGTGGCGGGCAAGCTCGGCGTCCTCAAGTGCTTCGAGGGTATCTTCGACATCTGCGATGCCGACTATGTCCCAAAGCCCACCGCCAGTTGCTACGACCACTTCTGCCGCGTTCACGGGGTCGAGGCGGCCACCTCCGCCATGTTCGAGGACATCCCGCACAACCTGGAGGCCCCGCACGCGCTGGGCATGACGACCGTGCTGGTACGCTCCAATGCCCGCGGCGACCATCCCGTTCAGCAGATGATCCACGCCTGGGTCGAGCCGCCTGCGCACGTGCACCATATGACCCACGATCTTGCGCCGTTCCTGGCCACGGTGGGCAATGCGATCAATCCCCCGGCATCGGCTCCCGATGCGTGACCGGCGCCGGGATGGGGGCGTCTGACGTCATCGCGCTTGCGGCAACAGGGGCGGAATTGCGCTTGCAGCCAGGACACGGCTGACGGATCTTTCTCGAGCATTGGACTTGGGCCTCGTTGCGCCGCCGATCGCATCGCATTTCCAGCCGCCAGCCCTTTCGCATGGGTTCCCTCCACGGCCTTCTTACTCAGGAGAAGGATATGGCAGACCGGTACAGGAATTTCGAGGAACTGCGCCAATCCGAGCGCGAAGGCGTCGACTTCCGCATCTGCTGCACTCGACGCGAGCAGGCGGTGACGATCGTTGCTCCCCATGGCGGCAAGATCGAGCCGGGTACCTCGGAGATCGCGGCGGCGATCGGCGGCGCCGACTACAACGTCTATTGCTTCGAGGGGATGAAGCCCAGCGGCAACTCCGCCCTGCACATCACGTCAGCCAATTTCGACGAGCCCAGATGTGTGGAGCTGGTTTCCACCTCGGACTACGTCGTGACTGTGCACGGCCTCAGCGGTACAAACGAGGCGATTGATGTGGGAGGCCTCGACCAGGCCTTGCGCGATTCGATCTGCGCCTACCTTGTCGGCGGGGGATTCACCGCCCAAGTGATCGAGAGCGGGGCACATGCCGGTACCGATCCCCGCAACATCTGCAACAGGGGGAGCAGGGGCGCAGGGGTGCAGCTGGAGATCACCAGAGCCCTGCGCGACGCCCTCACGGGGCAGCCGGAGCGCATGGCCGATTTCGCTTCGGCCGTTCGCAGTGCAATAGTGGGCGAGCTCGGCGAGCAGGGCGGCTCACCCCCGCAGAGTCGGCTGGCGTAGAATTTCGACGAGCATCGCTCGGCAGCCTTCGCGAAGGAAGGACACCATGACCCCCCGCCTCGTCCCGCTCTCGGATCGTGTCCCGCCGCGCCGCATTGCCGATGGCGTGCGCATCGGGCATGTGCATCTCAAGGTCGCCGATCTCGATCGCGCCCTTGCCTTCTACTGCGACATCCTGGGCTTCGAGCTGACCCAGCGGCGCGGGCGCGAGGCGGCCTTTCTCTCCGCCGGCGGCTATCACCACCACATCGCCCTCAACACCTGGGAGAGCCTCGGCGGGTCGCCGCCGCCGGAGGGCTCGACCGGACTCTACCACCTGGCGATTCTCTACCCGACGCGGGCCCTGCTGGCCGATGCGCTGCGCCGCGTCCTGGCCGCCGACATCGAGCTCGACGGGGCCAGCGACCACGGCGTCAGCGAGGCGCTCTACTTGCGCGATTACGACGGAAACGGCGTCGAGCTGTGCTGGGACCGCCCACGCGAGTTGTGGCCGGTGCGGGCCGACGGGCGTCTCGACATGGGCCGCCTCCCCATCGACCTGCAAAACCTCCTAGCGGAGCCGCCGTCCTCGCCATAGCGCGTTGAGACCCAGCACAAAAAAATGCCGTGGCGAGGCTCGCCACGGCATTCTCACAACAGAAGAAGCAATCCGCTACTGCTTCTTTCCACCCTGCATCGGATCGTCCTGCTCGCTCTTCTGCTTCTGCTTGGTTTGCCCAGTCGGGTTGTTGCCCGGGGCCGGGGTCGCCGGGTCGGCCGGGGGACCGATGGCCGCGCCGCCGGTTCCGGTGCCCTTGGCGTCTGGAACCTGCTTGCCCGGACCCTGGTCGGGCGCGCCAGGCTGCGCCTTGCTCGGCGAATCGGATGGCGTGGTCTTCGTGCTCGGTGCCTGGGCAAGCGCCAACGTGGCCCCGCATGCCAACAGTGCTGCGGCCGCAACAGTCCCGATAATCTTCATGCGCGTCTCCTTTGCTTCGAGGTGGAAGTGAATTCCAACGTCCGCTTGCCGATCGGGCTCACCAATAAGGGCGCACGTTGTAGTGGGTATGCGTCTGCGTCTCCCAGTTGCGATTCGACCAGGAATCGTCGCTGAACTCCGGGGCGTCACGCAGTTGCTGCTCGGTGATGCCGGTCACGTAGCCATTGAGCTTGGTGTCGTACTTCAGCGCGCCCCAGGGCACGGGATAGTGACTGTGGCCGAGGCCGAGAAAGCCGCCGAAGCTCATCACGGCATAGGTGACGCGGCCGGACACCTTGTCGATCATCAGGTGATCGATCTCGCCGATGCTCTTGCCCTTCATGTCGTAGACGTTGGTGCCTTCCACGTCCTCGCTGGAGATGAGCGCATGGTTGGGATGTGCAGTGGCAGTTGCCATTGAAGACCTCCGCATTCCTCTTTTTCGCGTCTGAACGCGACGTGTGAGGGAAACGCGAGCCTTCATCGGCGGTTCCGCAAAGGCAAAGCTATCTTCGTCGCCGCTTCGCGCACGCGTGGCGGCTCGGGGACAAGGGGGTTGTGCGGAAGATTTTTCGAATTGCGGGGAACCGGGTCGCGCGTCGCGCGTTGAGTTCGTTCTCTTCAGTCCGCCGCGAACTGCACCGCGCCGATGGCCATGGCGACCGCGGCCTGCGTCGGATCGATGACGGGAACGCCGAGGGCCGCTTCCAGCGGGCGGCGGTGCCGCGCCATGCCGGCGCATCCCATGACGATGACGTCGGCGCCCTCCTTGTCGCGCAGCGCGCCGCCCACCTCGATCATGCGCGCCAGCGTCTTCTCGCCCGCGGCGGTCTCGGCGACGCTCATGTCGAGCGGTCGCTCGCCGGCAAAGCGCTCCATCAGGCCCATCTGGCGCATGTAGCGCACATGCCGGCGGATCGAGCGCTGGCCGATGGCGATGACGCCGAACCGCTCGCCGCGCGCCAGGGCCGTCAACACGCCCGCCTCGTTGATGCCGAACACCGGCCGCGCCGTGGCCTCCCGGCACGCCTGCAGGCCGGGGTCGGAGTAGCAGGCGATCACGAAGGCGTCGACCTCGTTGCTGCCCGCCACCAGTCGCCGAAGCGGCAGGGTCACGCTCTCCACGTGCTCCTGGGTCTCGATGCCGTAGGGCCCCTCCGTCAACGTTACGCAGTCGATCTCGGGCCCATCGTTGAAGGCGACGGCGGCCAGCGCGTCGGCAAGCCCCTTGGTCACGACCTCGTTGGAGTTGGGGTTCACCACCAGGATGCGGCGGCGCGCGCGCGAAGCCATGCTGGCGTCCTCCTCGATTTGGCGCCATTGTTGCGAGGCGGGCGCGCGCCGTCCAGCGCAAAGCCGAATGCCAGCCAGAAAGAGGTGCCAGATGCCACAAGCCGCGTTCGATTGCGTCATCCGCGCCGGCCGCGTCGGCACGGCCGTCGACGAGTTCGACGCCGATATCGGCATCCAGGACGGCACCATCGCGGCCATCGGCCGCGATCTCGCCGCCGGGGCCATCGAGATCGACGCCAGGGGCAAGCTGGTGCTGCCCGGCGGCATCGACGCCCACGCCCACATCGAGCAATTGTCCGCCGCCGGCATCGTCAACGCCGACACCTTCGAGAGCGCCACCACCGCTGCCGCGTTCGGCGGCACCACCACCGTCATCTGTTTTGCCGCTCAGCACCGCGGCATGAACCTGATGACCGTGGTCGCCGACTATATGGCGCTCGCCCGCAAGGGCGCGGTGATCGACTACACCTTCCATATGATCCTCACCGATCCGACCAAGGTCACGCTGGAGGAGCACGTGCCGGCCCTCGTCGCCCAGGGCCACTCCACGCTCAAGGTGTTCATGACCTACGACCTCCTCAACGTCGGCGACGAGGGTCTACTCGATATCCTGCTGGCGGCCCGCCGCAACAAGGCGTTCGTGTGCGTGCACGCCGAGAACCACGGGATGATCTCGTGGATGGGCAAGAAGCTCGTCGAGAAAGGCTACACCGCGCCCAAGTACCACACCGTCAGCCATCCGCGCGGCTGTGAGGCCGAGGCCTTCACCCGCCTCATCGCCTTCGCCGAGCTCATCGATCAGCCGATCATGATCTTCCACGTCTCCACGGCCGAGGGCGTCGATGTCATCCGCCGGGCGCGCGGGCGCGGTCTCAAGGTGTTCGCGGAGACCTGCCCGCAGTACCTCTTCATGACGGCCAAGGACCTCGACAAGCCGGGCGTGGAGGGCGCCAAGTGGATGTGCTCGCCGCCGCCGCGCACCGAGGCGGACCAGGAGGCCATCTGGCAGGGCCTGGCGCTGGGCGATCTGCAGGTCGTCTCCTCCGACCACGCTCCCTACGCCTTCGATGCCACCGGCAAGCTCAGCGCCGGCGCCAATCCAAGCTTCAAGCAGATCGCCAACGGCTTGCCCGGCATCGAGGCGCGGCTGCCGCTGCTATTCGACGCCATGGTTTCCAAGGGCCGGCTTGGGTTGCCCAAGTTCGTCGAGCTCACCGCCACGGCGCCGGCCAAGATCTACAACCTGCATCCGCGCAAGGGCTCGATCGCCGTCGGCGCCGACGCCGACCTCGTGATCTGGGACCCGAAACGCCAGGTGGCGCTGGCCGACGGCATGCTGCACGACCGCACCGGCTATACGCCGTACGCGGGGCGCACGGTCAGGGGCTGGCCCGAGACGGTGCTACGCCGCGGCGAGGTCGTGGTGCGCGCAGATAAGCTCGCCGCCAGGCCGGGCTCGGGCGCCTTCCTGCCGCGCACCGGCGGTGCCGCCGCCGCCCCGCTCGGCCGCCTCGCCGCCGACATGGACCCGGCTCGCAACTTCGGTGCCCGGCTTTATTGAGGCGGCCCGTGGCCCGCTGCCTGCAGCTGCGCGTGGGCGCGCCTGATGAGCACGGCCGCGCCATCGGTCAGCCGGTAGCGCGCCGTATCGTCGATATCGGTGAAGGGCACGAACCGGGCCGCAAGCTCGTCGTCCCCGGGGCGAGGCTCGCCCGCCCGCCAGCTACCGCAGAATACGGCGATCACGTAGTGGGCGAGCAGGCCGCCGTCGGTCCGGCGCAGGATCACGTCGTGGACATCGACGAGACTGTCTAGCTCGGCCTCCACGCCCGTCTCCTCCCGCACCTCGCGCAGGGCGGCCGCCTTCGCCGTCTCGCCCGGCTCGATGTGTCCGCCGGGCAGGCTCCATCTTTCCCGCAGAGCCCCCTTGCCGCGCTGGACGAGCAGCACCGCGGACCCCCGGAAAATGGCGGCGCTGGCGGCGCAGCGCGGCCAGCCCTGGACGCCCGGGGCGCTCGCGTCGGCCGATTTGCGGTCTTGCGCCATGCGGGGGGGAGCCTAGCCGAGACGGGCCTTGGTCGTCGATCTTCGGTCAATGCCGCGTTACATGATGCCTCGCGCTGGCGGGCGGAACCGTTTATTATATGGCCGGCAATGGCTTGCCGATGCCGGCCAGCATGCAAGGGCACCCAGGGCGGCAGCTCGTGACGGGTCCTGCGGCGCCGGCAACTCGGGGGAGATCGGGATGATGCCGTACAAGGGGGGCGATCTGGATTTGCGGTCTGCGGGGCCGACATTCGGCGAGCCTTGGGGGCGACCGGCGGCCGAGCCCGATCCAATCGCCGTCGACGAGCTCGTGCTGGCGTGCTGCAACCGCGCCTACGAGGTGGCGCGCTTCCACGGCTCGGCAGACGTGCGGCTCGACCATCTCCTGCACGCGCTGACGCACGTGCCCGCCGCGGCTCAGGTCTTGGCCGAGCTCGGCATCCGCGCCGACGCCCTGCGCCGCGAGACAGCGGTGGCAATTGCCGCCGATGCCCCGGCCGCGCCGGCCGATCGCGCCAATGGCCCGCGTGCTTCCGCCGCCTTGTCTGAGGCGCTGCGGCGGGCCGCCGATGTGGCGTCTGCGCGGCATCTGCCGGCCTGCCTCTACGACCTTCTGCGCGCATTGCTGGGCGGCGGACCCGGCTCGCCCGCGGCCCACCTGTTGATGCGCGCCGCGGTCGATCCGCAACGCCTAGAGCGCTGGCGCGACGAGCCGCGCCGCGACGCCTTCGTTCCCGCCAGCTCGATCGGGCAAAACGGCCCACCCGCCGCGCCCGACGCCGTGCTCACCTGCCTTGCCCAGGTGGAGGCTTCGATGCGTGCGTTGCGCGAGGACATGGCCGCCGACCGCAAGGCCACGGGCGAGCTCCTGCGCGCCCTGCAAACGGAGCTGCTGGCCTTGCGCGAGGGCGGTGCGCGCGCTGGCGGCAGCGATCGCAGCGCGGCGGCCGACGCAGCATTGGAGGCGAAACTCGCCGAGTTCGGCCGCGCCATGGCGACGCTTGCCGGACGTCTGGCAGCCGTCGACATGCTGGCAGCCAGCGACCACTGGCAGGCGCTGGGCATGCGCCTGGAGGCGGTCGAGGGGCGCATTGGCGCCCAGACCACCGAGCTGTCGGGCACGCTCTTCCAGCGCCTGCAGGAGGACGCCGAGCGGCATTGGCAGGCGAGAGAAGGTCAACACGTCGCGCTCGAGGCCACGGTGCGCGACCAGCTGCGCAAGGCCGAGGAGGAAAGCAAGG
>Ga0207428_10001643_pt1 | contig 23262 bp, 16 predicted proteins | sample RhiMethybrSRZTD1_FD_187600 | JGI IMG/M metagenome (GOLD analysis project Ga0207428, IMG submission 187600) | Populus rhizosphere microbial communities from Tennessee, USA - Rhizosphere MetaG P. TD hybrid SRZTD1 (SPAdes) (version 3) | ecosystem: Host-associated > Plants > Roots > Rhizosphere >...
CAGCGACATCAGGATCTGGAAGGCCGCGGCCGGGAGGGGACTGAGCTTCTGCTTCGGCATAGTTGACCATCGTTATATCGATGATCGACTATACGGTCAAGTAGCATCCGCCTTCAGGCGGATTGTTCCTTTACGATCGAAATCGACATGCCGTCGACCTTCTTGCCGAGGACGGGAATGATGATCGACTCGAGCCGCTGATCCGCGGCCAGTTTCGCATTGAACACGCGCGCCGCGCGCGCATTGTCTTCCGCGGGGGCCTCGTCCAGGACGGCGCCGTCCCTGATCAGATTGTCCGCCAGGATCACGGTGCCGGGTCGAGAGAGCCGCAGACTCAGATCGAGGTACGTCGAGTAGCCCGGTTTGTCGGCGTCGATGAAAATCAGATCGAACGGCTCGGGGCGTTGCGCGATCAAACGCGCCAGCGTGACGGCCGCCGGGCCGACCTCGATCGTCACGCGCTGACCGACACCGGAGCGATCGACATTCGTCCTGGCGACCTGGGCATGCTGCCGATCCAGTTCGAGACTGATCAAGACGCCGCCCTCCGGCAAGGCCCGGGCAAACCACGTCGTGCTGTAGCCTCCGAGCGTGCCGATCTCGAGCACGCGTCGTGCACCGCTGATCTTGGCTAGCAGGTATAGCAGTTTCCCCTGGTTCGGCGAGACCTGGATCTGCGGCAAACCCGACGCGTCGGCATCTGCAAGGTTTTGCTCGAGGACCGGATCGTGTTCGACAAACAGCGACTCGATGTACTTTTCGATTGGAATGCGCAGATCAGGAGTCATGACGGTCTACCGTCATTCTACTGAGCTCGTGTGCTGCGGCCCGGGCTTACGGCCAGGGAATGACGCGCGGCTCCTTCGGCAGGATCGGTGGCCCCACCGCCTTACCGGGCAACATCACCGATAGTGACGGAATCGAGTCGGGCTGCACCGCGGTCTCCATGATCTCGGCCCGCGAGCCGTCGGGATCAAACAGATGCATCAGCCAATGGCGATTATTACCGACGTGGGCTCGGACCCAGAGGTCAGTGTACTTGCCGCGGTCCTGCACAAGATCACGTGTCGCCTTCATGTCGGTGACCTCGAGCGCCATATGCTCGACGGCGCCCATCGACTCGCGCTCGAACTGGGCGCGGGTGGCTGGGTTGTTGGGATCAAGACGCGGGTACTTCGTTTCGGTGTTGCTGTCAGAGTTCGGCGTCTCTATGTACTCTCCGCGACCGACATCTCGCCCGCGGGGCAGCCCCAGCTTGTCACCGTAAAACGGCGGCGCCGCCGCGCGATCCTCGGTGTAGATGCCGACGTGCCATAAATGCGTGGAGATCCGCCGCGAGTCGAGGAGCTTCCCACGCAACTGCCCTTGTTGTGACGTCGGCACGTATTCGATGAAGTCAAGCTTGGCGCCGCTCGGACCGAGCACGCGGAAGACGGGATTGCCGTCCGGACCGTTCGTGATCGGGGTAGGTGTCAGGCCGCGCCCTGTGTAGATGGCGTGAAGCTTCTTGAGATCCGAGCTCTGGAACATCACGCGCGCCTGGCGGCGGAGCTCGCCCGGCTTCAAGTCCGGCACGACCTCGACGTACTGATCATCGTTGATCTTGAAGTAGACCGAGGCGACGCGTCCGCTCTGGTCCTTTGTGCTGAACGCCTCCGCAAACCCGAGGACGCCCTGATAGTAGCCGCGCGCCTTCGTGAGATCGCTCACCCGGAAACCAATCCCGGCGAGTCCGACGATTGGCACGTCGGGCGTCGCCGGCGCGGCAGGCTGTGCGCCCTGTCCACCACCGCCACGTTGCGCGATAAGCGCCTGGCCGGCGAACAGGACGACGAGCAATGCGATGATGACGTTCTTGCGAGCCATGTCCGCTCCTCGATCTAGTAATTCTTCAACCACAGATTACGGAAGGATGCCTTGTTATCGCCGCGTCCTTCCAGCTGCACCGACAGGTAGCCCTGCGGCAGGAACTTCGTCGGGTGGTCGTCGATGAAGACCGACATCAGGACGCCGTTGATGAAGAACATCATCGTCCGGTCGCGGGCGACCAGGTGCATCTGGTTCCACTCGCCCGGTTTGTAGGCCTTCATCATCGCGGCGTTGTCGCCAAAGGTAGCGAGTGTCTTCGGCATCTCGCCGTCGGCCACCGCCGCCCGGACGACCTGTCCCGCCTGCGCGCGATCCGGCCGCGGACGAACACCGTTGCGGCTCGCGCCTGAGCAGCATTCGATCAAGGCGCCGACGTTGGCGTTGTTGTTGTCGAAGTCAGCCTGATAGCCGCGCGTTTCCCACTTCGACATCGGGCGCCCCTCCACCTCGCCGAGGCGCGTCGCGCGGAACTGCACGCCGCTGTTGGCGCCGGCGCCGTCGAGCTTCACTTCGAACTTGAACTCGAAATCCTTCGGCTGACTGGCGGTATAGAGGAGATACACCGACCCGGTCGGCGGCTCGGCCTTTGAGTTGACGACAATCGCGCCGTCTTCAATCTTCCAGAGATCCGGGCCGTCCCAGCCGGCCAGTGAGCGGCCGTCGAACATACGGGTCCACCCGGCCGTGTCGTTGAAATTCACCGGGTCCGCCGGTACATAGCGGGGCGGGTTCGCCGCTCTTTGAGCGGCGACCGCCACCGTTGCGAGGCTGAACGTGAGAATCAGAACGTAGGCGCGCATCCGTTCCTCACCTGCAGCCCCGCGCTAGAACGCGTACTTCAGCGCAAACTGCATGATGCGTGGATCGCCGGTCGTCGCGGTAATGCGTCCCGCGGTGTTGTTGGCGTTGAAAAACTGCACGTTCGGGTTCGCCCAGTTTACGTTGTTGAAGAGATTGAACGCCTCGACACGCAGTTCGATGCGCCGTCCGGCCCCGAGTGGGACGTTGCGGGAGAACGCGAGGTCGGTGTTCCAGAAGCCCGGACCGGTGAGCATGCCGCGAGTCGCGTCGCCGCGGCCACCCGCTGGCGCGTTGGCAAACGCCGCAGGGTTAAGCCACTGCAGCTGGGTGTTGAAGCCTCCGGTATTGGTAATCCAGGTCGGATTGTCGAGATATGGATCCACTCCTGGGACCATCACCGGCCGCTGATTCGGCTCACCGGTGAGCGCATTGTCGCCGGCCACCGTAGGCGTGAGCGGGGAACCGCTGCGTGCCTGGAAGATCAGGCCGACTTGCCAATCCTTCGTGATCACACGCACCAGACCACTGCCCACTCCCGGACTGTTGAGGACAGAGCTCAGGTTGAAGAGATGGCGGCGATCGTTGTCGCATCTGCCCTCGGCGTAACTGTAGTCGGGCACCACTTTGTAATCCGGCGCCTGTGGGGTGACCAGGAGATTCCAGCCGATATCGGTGGCTGGCTCGCCCTGATTGATGCACTTGCTCAATGTGTAGTTGGCATTGGCGCTCCAACCCGAGCTCAAGCGCTTCGAGAGGCCGATCTTGAGCCCATCGTAGTGGCCGGCGCCGTCCATCGACGCCATCGTCACGCCGGTATGGTTGCCGCCGGTGTTGAAGCCGAACTTCGGCCCCTCGGTCGGGTTGAGAAGGTTCAGCACCGACCGCGCCTGGCGGTTGTTGGTACTGGTGTTCGAGCAGGGACCCGGTGCGGTCAGGCCGTATTGGCCGGCGACGCAGTTGCCGGGAATGTAAACCGCCGGGTTCTCTGCGTAACCGGGAATCCACACGTGACGGGTCTGATTGCCCGTGTAGGTCACGTCGAGGAGCACCCGCGACCCCAACTGCCGCTGAAACGACAGATTGTACTGGTAAGAGCGCATCGGCTTCGCATCGGTCGGCATCACCACATAGCCGCCATTCAGCGGGAAGGCGACATTGGGCCCTGGCAGGTTGATGGGCTCACCCTGGCGCGGGAAGCCGGCCGCCGCCATCGGGTCGCCGCCCGGCGTCGAGCTCCACGGATCGAGAAAGTTAACCGGACAGCCGTTTCGGTTTGGTTGACCGGGGCACGTGCTCGGCACGATCGCATCGGCCGTGTTGCCGAACGGCGCATTCAACATGTGGTGGGCCGTCGTCCAGAGCTTCGGCGAGTCATAGTAGATGCCGAAGCCGCTGCGAATCGTCTGCTTGGCGTCGCCCTTCGGATCCCAGACGATGCCGAACCGCGGCCCGAGCTGGTTGTATTGGTTGAAGCTGTTGGCGTTGTTGGTCGGGAAGCCCGGATCGCCCTTGTACATCAAGCCGAGCGGCGCGTTCGGATACACGGTGCTCCGGATGCCCTTGTCGAAGTTTTCACGGCTCCAGCCGATGACGTAGCCGTTTCGGTCCTGCGGCGCGAAGTACGGCTCCCAGCGCAGGCCGGCGTTCAAGGTGATTCTCGAGCTGACGCGCCAGATGTCATTCACATATGCGCCCACAGCATGCACGTAGGCGTCGTTGATCTGGCTGCCGCCCAGCCGGTATCGCGACGGGTAGCCGAGCAGGAAGTCGGCGAAGTTCAATCCGCCGTTGGCGTTGGCGGTGCCGCTCGTCATCAGGCCATCGAACGTGAATGCCCCGTCAGCCTGGAACGGTCCGTCGCCAGTCGAGCTCGGCCGCGTCCAGGAGCCGCCGAATGAAATGCTATGTGACCCGCGCGTCCAGTCGAAGTCCTGTGAAACCTGCGGCGTGTTGACATAGAAATTTCCAGTGAAGCCGGAGCCCCAGAGGCCCGCCTGGAGCATGTCCTGGCCAGGAATCTTGCCCTGGGTGTACATCCATGACTTCACGCCGAGCATCGCCAACGTCGGCACGCCTTCGCCGTTCGTGCGTTCCGCGTGGGTATTCTGATACGCGACGCGGGTGGTCGAGAGCATGCGCTCGTTGATGACGTAGTCGAGCCCGGTAGCCATGGTGTGTTGGTACGCTTGGTTGCCGTTGCCAGCGGACGCGTCGAGCAGGTTCGGCTTGTTCTTGTCGAATGCCGGCGGATCGTTGAAGAAGGCCAGGAAGTCACGGAAGAACACGCGCTTGTTCGGGGTCATCTGGAAGTCGAGGCGCGAGACGTACTGCTGGTCGGTGCTGCTCCGGTCCTGCACGTACACGTAACGACCACAGCCATCCGGATCGAGGGCTGGATCGACCGTCGGCAACATGCTCGCGATCTTGAGCGACAGGGGATGGAACAAGGCCGGGTCGATCTGATTGTTCACGAACGGAAAACCCAGTGTCCGCGGAGCCGACACACAGGGCACCGAGAGCGCACGGCGGAAATCGCCGCGAAGCATCTCAGGCGTCAGGATCGTCTGGTTGGAGGTCGGCGTCTGAGTGTTCTTCGTAACCTGGGCGCCAAGGAAGAAGAACAACTTGTCCTGCTTGATCGGCCCGCCGATCGTTCCCCCGAACTGGTTGCGCTTCAGACCGTCGTCACGACCAAGACCGCCGTTCTCCTTCTTTTCGAAGTAGCTAATCGCATTGAACGTGTGATGGCGCATGAAGTTGAACGCGTTGCCGTGAAAGACGTTCGTCCCTGACTTTGTCACGGCATTCACTGTGGCGCCCGTCGACATGCCGAACCGCGCGTCACGGACGCCGCTCTCGGTCCGGAACTCCTGCAGCGCGTCCGGGAAGGGAATCGCGCTGCCCGCGTTTGACTGCGGTTCATTGTTGTAGCCGCCGTCGACGAGGTATTGCGTGCTGTTCCCTGTGCCGCCGGCAACCGAGATCGCAACCTGGCCGGGGAACCCGCGGTTTCCGGTGGTCACTCCGCCCTCGACCGCACCGCCTTGGAGGAGCAGCAACTGGGTTGCGCTACGGCCGTTCAACGGAAGGCCGACGATGAGTTCCTGCGGGGTAACCTGACCCACGGTGAGCGTCCGCGTCTGGACGAGGCCCGCATCCGCCGTGACGCTAATGGTCTCAGTCAAGGCGCCGAGCGTGAGCGTCACGTTCGCCGACCGAGAATCGCCGACGTTCAGCACGATGCCGAGCTGTTCGAACGCGTTGAAGCCCGACAACTGCGCCGTCAGCTTGTACGGACCGATGGGAAGGTTCGTAAATGTGTAACTTCCCTGTTCGTTGGTGATCTGGAAACGGGACGCCCCGGTTCCGGTGTGCGTGACTGTGACTTCCACGCCTGGCAGAGCGGCGCCGGACGGATCGACGACGGTCCCGGACAACTGTGCGGCGGCGACGCCTTGCGCGAAGGCGGCCGGCGCCAACGCCAGCATCGCCACGACAAACACGAGCACGACAGTTCGACGAACCATCTGGCCTCCTGATGTTCTCAACACAACAACAATCGTCCGATCCGCGCGTACGGGGGGTCCGAAACGACGCGGCTGCCGGACGCTCATCGCAATCCTGCACTTCACGGCGCGTTGCGGCTTCACCCTAGCACCCGGGGTCGCTGCACCCAACGATGTAACCGTGCCGGTACGGTAACTTCCCGGAAAGGTCTGGAATTGCCAGCGTTTAGCGCGGATAATCCGCCCACGCCCGACTCGTAAGAGCTGGCGCCGAAGGCACGTCAAATCGCCTCTGGTTGAAGAATCTGCCCTGAGTGGCAAGGTCAAAAGTCGATGAAATCAACAGCCACCATCATCCTGGCAACTCTGTTCGTGATCTCGCAGTCCGGCACGCCAAGCGGGCAGCAGTCACCCGATCAATGGCCGAACTATCAGCACAATTCGAACTTCTCGCCGCTGACCGCGATCACGCCGGAGAACGTGAAGAACCTCGTGCCGGCGTGGACCTTCAATTACGGCGCCGGTTCGTCTCCCGCGGGCAACCTCGGGCTCGACTATCGCTTCGAAGTGCAGCCGCTGCTGATTGGCGGCGTGATGTACTTCTCGACCCCGGCGTCGCCGACCGATCCGAACTTCAAGTCGACGATCACCGCGCTCGAGCCTGAAACCGGCAAGGTGGTGTGGCAATACACGACTCCGCAGCGCGTGCACGGCCGCGGTCTTGCGTATTGGCCCGGCAATGGCACGGTGGGACCGCGACTGTACTTCGCGATGGACAAAGGCTATCTGATGGCCGTCGATTTGAAGACGGGTCAGCCCTCGCAGGGGTTCGGCGACAACGGACAGATCGATGTGTATGTCTCGGTCGCATCCCCGGATGTGCCAGCGAGCCGCCGCGACACATTCACCATCCCGAACCCAGTCTCCGTTTACAAGAACCTGATCATCGCAGGTGCGCGCCCGGGTGAGCTCGGTCCACCTCAACCCCGCGGCGACATTCGTGCGTGGGACGCCATTACCGGCAAGCAGGTGTGGGAGTTCCACGTCATTCCGCAATCGGGAGAGGCGAACTTCGGAACGTGGCCATCCACCGACCTCAAGGATCGCAGTGGCGCCAACATGTGGTCGACGATGACCGTCGATGAGCCGCGCAACATGATTTACGCCGGCCTCGGTGACGCGAACCGTCCGGGACCCGAAGGGAAGAACCTCTACACGGGTTCACTGGTGGCCATCGATGCCCGCACCGGCAAGATGAAATGGTTTCACCAGCTCATTCATCACGACATCTGGGACTTCGACATGCCAACGCCGCCGCTCCTTGTCGACGTGCGGCGAAACGGCCGGGTGATTCCTGCCGTGTTCCTCACGGGAAAGTTCAACCTCGTATTCATGTTCAATCGCGACACGGGAGAACCGCTTTACGGATTGACCGAGCGGCCGGTTCCGCGCAGTGACAATCCCGGATCGTACTCCTGGCCTACGCAACCGTTTCCTGACACACCGGAAGCGATCGGCCGCGTCGGCATGAGCAAGGCCGACATCAACAAGACGACGCCCGAGATCGAGAAGTACTGCACCGATTTCTGGGAAGCGAACAACATCGAGACGTCGCAGCTCTATTCCGTACCGCTCAAGCGCGCGGGACTCGTCACCTTCCCCTCGTCGGTGGGCGGACCCAATTGGGGGCCGTTGTCGTACAACCCGCAGCTTGGATATGTATTTATCAACTTGCATAACACCGGCAGCTTCAGAGCGGCTGGTTCGCCTGGTCGCGGCGAAGGCGGCGGCCCCGGAGGCGGGCCAGGTGGTGGTCCCGGAGGCGCACCGGGTCAGGGACGTGGGCAGGCGCCCGGCGAACCTGGTCAAGGTGGTGGCGGGAATCGCGGGCAGCGCATTGGCGGACAGTTTTCTTATTTGTTCCCAAGCGGGGCGAGCATGCCGTGCTGGGCTCCGCCTTACGGTGAGTTGGTTGCTGTGAATGTGAACACGGGAAAGATTGCCTGGAAGTCCACGCTGGGAATTCAGGAATCTCTGGCCGCCGATCTCGGGGACAAGGGTGTCAAGGTCGGAACGCGCAATCTCGGCGGCAGTATCGCGACCGCGAGTGGGCTGGTGTTCATCGGCGCCACCAACGACCGGCGTTTTCGCGCGTTCGACGCGAAGACGGGCGCCGAGCTCTGGTCGGCGACTCTGCCTGCCAGCGCGCACTCGACGCCGATGACGTTCATGGGCAAGGACGGCGCCCAGTACGTTGTGGTCGCAGCCTCTGGTGGCACGTCGATCGGCGGCGGGTTGCCGATTTCAGACGCACTCGTGGCGTTCAAGCTCGGTGCGCCCAGCAGCAGATGAACTCAGCGTTACGAACCCCGCAGGAGATGAACATGCGTCGACTGTTGTTGATCGGATCGTTTGTCGCCGCCCTGATGGTGGTCGTGTCGCTCGGTACGACCAGCATGTTGGCGCAAGCTCCTCCGCCTGCGGCACAGGCGCCGGGGCAGGGACGCGGTGGCCAGGGGCAAGCTGATCCCTGGCCCAACAGCAAGAAGCTGCTCGCCGTTGCCGATGTGCAGAGCGGCTTTCACCATGACTCAATCTCGCACGCGCTGGCGACCGTGGAGCAGATCGGCCGGAAGGCCAACGCCTACGTGACGATGATCCGTACCGACTCGCAATTGATCACCAAGGGGCAGATCATCGGCAAGGGCCGTTACGAGGGGCGCGGCGTCAATGCGCGCACGCTCGATTACTACGACGCGATCTTCATGCTCCCCAGCGGCTTTGGCACCATGACGGAGCAGCAGAAGAAAGAATTGCTCGCGTTCGTGCACGACGAAGGCAAGGGCCTGATCGTCGGGCACGCCACCGGTGTGGCGTTCACCGACTGGCCGGAATACGCCGAGATGGTCGGCGGTTACATGGACAGCGAGTTCAACGCCAACGCGAAGATCATTGTTGAAGACCCGGCGTTTCCCGGAGCCAACGCCTTCGGTGGGCCGACGTTCATGTTCAACGATCAGCACCCCGTCTTCAAGGCGCCGTACTCGCGCGACAAAGTGCACGTCATCATGCGGCTCGATCCTGATTCGCTCGACGCGACGAATCGCGCCCGACGCGCCGACGGCGACTTCCCGGTGGTGTGGGCGAAGCAGTACGGCAAGGGGCGGGTGTTCAACGTTGGATGGGGCCATCCAGACACGACGTGGGACGATCCGCGCTTTCAGCAGATGATGCTCGAAGGCATCAAATGGGCCATGGGCGTCACGAAAGCCGATGTCACTCCGAGGCCGTTTCCGGGCAAGCCGGCGAGCCCGCCACAGGAGGACGGGCTTCCAGAAGGACCCGGGAAGAGCGCCGTGTTGAAGATCTGCAGCGAGTGCCATCCGGTGGAGCAAGCCGTGGCGATGCGCGGCAGCGAGAAAGACTGGAAGGACGTGATCGAGTTGATGATCGATCGCGGCGCGACCGGCAGCGAGGACGACTTCAAGAGCATCATCACCTACCTGGCGAAGAACTACGGGCCCAAGTAACAGGAGCGCGAGATGTCTCCACGGCATTCCCGTCGCGACGTCCTGAAGCTCCTTGGCAGCGTCCCGCTGGTCGCTGGGGCAGGGACGTCGGTGGTTACAGCGGGGCAGGTCGCGACACCGAAGAAGGCGCGGCTGTGCCTCGTCTCTCGCCATCTGCAATGGGCCGGCATCGAAGAAGGGATCGCGACGGCCGCGGAGGCCGGATGCCAGGCGATCGCATGGACGGTTCGTTCCGGCGCGCACATCCTTGCTGAAAACGTCGAACGTGATTTGCGAAAGGCTGTCGAGCTGACCCGCAAGGCAGGACTCGACACGCCGATGGTGATTAGCGCGATCGTGGACGCAAAGTCGCCGCGAGCAGAGGCGATTCTCAGCACGATGCAGGGCCTCGGCATCCGCTACTTCCGGGCGCCGAGTTTTCGCTACGACTACTCGCAGGAGCTCGAGCCGCAACTGGAAGCACTGAAGCCCCGCATTGGCAGTTTGGCCGCGCTCAATCAGAAGTACGGCACGACCGCGATGTATCACACGCACTCGGGCGCCGGGAATGTTGGCGGCGGCGTCTGGGATTTGTGGCTCGTCCTCAAACACTTCGATCGCGAGCTGGTGGGACTGAACTACGACCTGGGTCACGCCACGATCCGGGGAGGCAGCGGGTGGGTGGAGACCAGTCACTTCGCGCACAAGTACGTGCACGGCCTGTCCGTGAAGGACTTTCGTTGGGCGAAGAGCGGCGGCTCACGGCGAGTGGGGGCCTGGTCGGCGGAAATGGTGCCGGGTGGCGAGGGAATGGTCGACTTCGCCGGCATGCTGTCGTACTTCAAGTCGGTCGGTTTTGCGGGGCCGGTCGAGCTTTACCAGGAATACTCGGTGACCGTCCCAGGCGTGGCGCAACCCGTCAACATGCTCGGGACCGACTTCGGCACATGGAAGCTCGAGATGCCAAAGTCGGAATACATCGCGTTGCTGAAGCGCGATGTGCAGTTCTATTCGAAAGCCCTGGCCGACGCGGGTCTGCTCTAAGGATCTGATCGGACCGCGTTCAGGCTTTGCTCAGCGAACGGTGAACAATGTCGAGCACGCCGGCCAGGAGATCGACTTCGACCTGGCCCGGTGCCGACGCACGGCCGATCATGCCGAAGCACAGCGCTGATCCGAAAATCTCTCCGGCGAGACGCGACACGACCCCGGTACCGCCCATCGACATCGTCATCATCGGCCGCTCAGCATAACGACTCGACATCTCCCAGGTCGCGCGCAGCAGTTCGAGCACGTCGCCCGGATCACGAGGCATCATTGCCAGCTTCAATATGTCGGCGCCGAGTTCCTGCTGGCGCCGCAGGCGGGCGAGCAGTTCGGTGGCGGGTGGCGTGGCGGAGAAATCGTGGTTCGACAGCACGACGAAGACGCCGGCTTTGTGCGCGGAGGCAATGATCTGGCGCACGACCGCCTCGCTTCGGTACATCTCGACGTCGATCAGGTCGGCGAACCGCGTTTTCAGCAGCGTCTCGTACAGCGCGCCGTAATCGGGATCGGCGATCGCCTTGTTCCCGCCTTCGGCCTTCGTGCGGAACGTGACGAGCAGCGGCTTGCCCTTCAGCTGCGCAGCGACCCTGGGCCCGAGGGCAGCGAGCTTGCCGGCGTCGAGCGCGATGTCCAGGAAATCGATGCGGAATTCGACCATATCGGTCTGCGCGCTGGCACCAATCGTCTGGGCCTGTGCGATCGCTTCATCCGCCGTGGCGGCCGTGATTGGCACGATCGTCTTGACGCGGCCTTCACCGATCGCGACATCGCGGATCTTGACGACACGCAGCGGTGGACGCTGGGCCGGCGCAGATCCTCCGACAGACGCGGCGGCGCCGGCGATTTCGGGCAGCAGGTTGGCGACGAGCAGGCTGCTCCCCGCCGTCAATACATCACGACGATCCATACGTTCTCCTCGCGGTCTTGCGTGACCTAGCTACACCGCTGCCGTCGCGGGGTGCGCGGCAAGGAACTTCTTCGATGCCTCGAGGCAGCGGAACGCGTGCTCCGCGTAGCCCAACTCCTTGGCTCGCGCGAGGTGCGGCGCTTCGATCGAACAGGTGACGTTCGGGATCCGCTGCATAATGCCCGCGACATCGATGGCCCCCTCGCCGGGGTAGAGCCGCTCTTCGCGCGCCTGGCGCGTCAGCTCCTCGGTTGCCGTCGGGATCGCGGCCGGCGCGTCGCACAGGTGGACGAAATTGAACCAGTCGCGCGGCACCAGGGCGAGGTCTGCCAGCGGCACACGCGATCGCGAGAAGTGCAGCATATCGACCAGCACGCCGCAGTTCGTACGCCGCGATGCCTTCAGCACATCGAGCGCCTCGCGTAATGTCTTGACGCTCGCGAACGTGACGAACTCCAGGTTGATCGTCAACCCGAGCGGCTTGGCGATGTCGCAGAGTTGATCGAAGCACTCGGCGGCAAAGACGCGGTCGTTCGTCCAGATGCTCGAGATGACATGCTTGGCGCCGAGCTCCGCACCGACCTCGAGTTGCGGCAGGTACTTTTTCGGATCCGTACCGTCGGCGACGCGTGCCAGCTCGACATCGTGTACGCGGACCCCGGTGGAGGCGAGCGCGCTTTTCGTCTGACGCAACAGCTGCGGATTCGCTGAAAGATCGAAGTTCGGCTCGTTCGGCAGGCCCATGTAAATCGGACGGAGGCTGACGAAGTCGTAACCCGCGCGCGCCGCGACGTAAGTCATCTCCGGCGGGGGAACGCCGAAGACCGTCAAGTACGCGAGTGAGAACTGCCGATTGGCTGTTCGCGGCGTCTGCTCGATAGCGGCCATGCCGACCGCCTGTTCCCACCCGACGGTCGTGGCTGCCGCACCGAGAATCGACGCCGCCCGCAAAAAGTCCCGTCGTCGCATTCCGCTGTTGCTCATCGCGAACCCCTCCAATTGCTGCCAATTATGCGCCGCCGAACTCGCCTGCGACCGGCTGATACCGTGTCGGTACGGTTACACGTCGGCTCAATGCGGTGCGGCCAGATTCACGCGCCGGCGCGGGTCTACGAAGAACGTACAGATGGCGCCGAACACGTAAATGGCCGCCGTGATATAGAACGGCACGGTCCACGAGTTCCACCAGCCAACGGCGTAGCCGACGACGAGCGGACTCAAGGCGCCGCCGATGTTGCCCCAGGTATTCATCGCGCCGGTCACGATGCCGGCGTTGCGACCGCCGATGTCGTGGCAGATCGCCCAGCACGAGCTGACGGAGAGATCCGCGACGCCGAGGGTGGCCGCGAGGAGGATGGCCGCGGCCATTGCATTCTCGGTCTGAGCGGCGCCGATCAACAGCAAGCCGGCAATCGGCAGCGTGACGACGCCCATTGATCGCCCGATTTTCAATCCGTATCTCTTGACGAGGGCGTCCGTCAGTTTGCCGCCGCCGTAGGTCGCCACTCCGCCCGTAAACAGCACGATGCCCGATAGCCATCCCGCTTGCTGCAACGTGAAGCCGCGAACGTCCTTCAAATAGGTGGGCAGCCACGTCAGGTTGAAATACAGCGTGTAGCCCATCGTGAAGTACATCCCGTAGACGAGCAGCAGATTCATCGACAGCAGCTCGCTCCATCTGAATGCCGGCGGCTCGCTCCGATCCAACGACCGCTCGATGAGCGCGAGTTCGGCCTGATTGACCTCAGGGTGCTGCGACGGTTCATCGCGGAACCATCGCCACCAGAACCACGCCCAGATCACCCCAAGCATGCCGAACGCAAAAAACGTTCGACGCCATCCGATTGAGGTAATCAGCATCACGACGATCGGCGGCGTGATCGCGCCGCCCATGCGTGTGCCCATGAAGACCCAGCCATGGGCGGCGCCGCGCTCGTCCACCGGAAACCACTTGGCAAAACTTCTCGACGTGTTCGGGAAGGCGCCGGCTTCGCCCATGCCAAACAGCAATCGCGCGACGAGCAGCGACACAAAATTCCACGCCAGGCCGGTGGCGGCCGTGAACGCCGACCACCAGATCACGATCCGTGTGAGGACCTTCCGCGGCCCCATCACGTCGCCGAGCCAGCCGCTGGGGATTTCAAACGCGGCGTAGGCCCAGGTGAACGCACTGAATACCCATCCCATTTGCACCGCATCGAGCCCCATTTCGCTGCGCACGGCGGGTGCGGCAGAGGAGATGGCGACACGATCCAGATACGTGATGATGGCGAGGATGGTCGTGAAAGCGAGGACCTTGCGGCGCGCGTGGGTTGGCTGCATGGGGCTCCGATTAGTCGGTTGGCGACGTCCGCGCCTCTCGCGCCGCGATGGCGGCGTGACGCGCCAGCAGGCGTTGCGCCCGCACGACGACCGGCACATCAATCATCTTGCCGTCGAGGGACCACGACCCGCGACCGGCAGCGGCGTGGACGGCATCGCCTTCAACAATGCGCGTCGCGTACGCGACTTCCTCCGCCGATGGCGAGTAATAGCGGTTGACGATCGGCACCTGTCCCGGATGAATGCATCCCGCGCCCATGAACCCGAACTGGCGCGAGCGCTGGACCATGCGCGCGAAGGCGTCGAGATCGGCAAACGACGCCAGGCTGTCGATGAACCCCAGCGGCATGATGCCGGCGGCACGCGCGGCAAAGATCATCTGCTGCTTCGGCATGAGCAGGGTTGCTTCGCTCGGCTCCATGCCGGTTTCAAGCGCGAAGTCCTCGCCACCGATGTTCATCGCCACCAGTCGAGGACTGGCGGCGGCAATCGCCCGCATCTCGAAGAACGCGGCCGGCGACTCGATCATCGCAATCAACCGCGTCTGTCCCGTTGTGATCCCGTTCTCCAATTCCAGCCGCGCAATGTACTCCGCGATCCGCCTGACGTGATCCGCGCTCTCGGTCTTGGTGATCGCGATACCGTCCACGTCCGGGCAGATCGACGCGTCGAGGTCTTTTTCCGTGACGTCCATCGGACTGTTGACGCGCACGACCACGTCGGCGCCGCCACGGCGCACGCGGGCCGCCGCCCCCTGCACCGCGCGGCGGGCGGCATCCTTTTCCGAGGGTGGCACGCTGTCTTCGAGGTCCAGTTGAATGCAATCGGCGCCACGCGTGTGCGCCTTTTCCACAAAGCGCTCCACGTTCGCCGGCACGTAGAGCAGCGAGCGCCAGACCGGGAGGTTGGGTTTCATGCGATCGTGACTCGGTCTCAGAAAATCTCGGAGTTGTAGAACTCGCCCAGCAGCTCCTGCTCGGTCGGCCGGTCCTCGGGGATCGTCCGGCTCACCCAGGTCGTGTTCATGTAGTGCTTGATGCTGATGTTCTCGCTGATGATGTTGCCCCCCCACGTGCCGCAGCCGAGGCTGGCGGTCATCGGCATCCCGTTGGTAAACGACCCGGCGTTGCCGCTGACGTTTGGCTGCCGCACCATGATGCGGCTCACCGGCGCCATTAACGCCAGCCGATGAATGTGCTCGTCGTCGAACGACGCGATCCCGACGGAGTGACCCTTGCCGCCGACTTCGAGAATGTCGGTCACCATCTGCAGGACGTTGTCGAAGCCGCGGTATTTGAAAATCGCGAGCACCGGTGCGAGCTTCTCGCCGGAGAAGCGATGTCCTTTGCCGATGCGGTCCTCGGTCACGATGATGAAGCTCTTACCCGCGGGCAGGGCAATGCCGGCCTTCGTCGCAATCACGGCGGCAGCACGCGCCACGGTGTCGATGGTGCGATGCCCGTTGGCGTCCCACATCACGGCTTCAAGCGAACGCTTGTCGTCGGCGGTCGCGAGATAGCCGCCTTCTTCCTGCAGCTGCGCGAGAAATGCGTCGTAGATGGTCGCCTCGACCAGCAGGTTGCCGTCGCAGGAACAACCGGAGCCATGATTCTGCGTCTTGCTGATGCGCGTATTCCTGGCCGCCTCGGCGATGTCTGCGGTCTCGTCGACGACGATGGTGGCATTGCCGGCGCCCACGCCGTAGGCCGGCTTACCCGAGCTGTACGCCGACTTCACCATCGCGGCACCACCCGTGGCAATGGTGAGATCGCAGATCGACATCAGCTCCTGGGCCAGCGGAATGCTTGGCTTGTCGAGGCACAGAATCAGATCTTCAGGCGCGCCCTGTTTGCTCAGCGCCGTGCGGATGACGCGCGCGATTTCAAGCGCGGTGTTCCGGCTCATGGGGTGAGGCGAAAAAATCACGGCGTCGCGGCACTTGATGGCATTGATCGCCATGTTGACCATCGTGACGAGCGGGTTCGTGACCGGCAGCAGCCCCGCGATCACTCCGGCGGGTTTTGCGTACTTCACCAAGCCCTTGTCCGGAATTTCCTCGATGATGCCGACGCTCTTCGCCCGCAGGGCATCGCGCAGGATCCCCAGAATCTTCCAGCGCCGCGCCGGCACGCCGTCGGCGCTGCCCATGCCGCTTTCGTCAACGCTCATCCGGGTGAGGCGGCCGAATGTTTGTTCGTTGGCGGTGGCCCACGCCACTGCCCGGCACCATCGATCAACGGTCGATTGATCCGCGCGAGAGACGGCGGCCATCGCGGCACGGGCGCGCGCGAGCAGCGCCTGCGCGGCGGCGGTTTCTTCAACCGAAAGGGTTCTGGGCGGCTTCACGCTCATCATCTTAAGCGAACCCGTTGTGTCTGAACTTGAGTTACGGTTACACACCGCGTATCGTGACACCTCATGAAATTTTTCCGGCAACTGGACGAGATGGAGCGCTGGTGAAGCCGCTCAATGGCGTACGCGTGCTGGATCTGTCCCGAATGGTGGCCGGCGGAATGGCAGGCATGCTGCTCGCCGATTTTGGCGCCGACGTCATCAAGGTCGAACAGCCGGGCACCGGTGATCCGCTGCGGCAATGGACCACCGACGGCCACCCCCTGTGGTGGAAGGTCTACGGGCGCAACAAGCGCTACATCACGCTCAACCTGAAGGAGCCGCGAGGCCGCGAATTGTTGCAGCGCCTGGTGCCGCGATTCGATGTGGTGATGGAATCGTTCGTCCCGGGGACCCTCGAGCGCATGGGCCTCGGATGGGACGTGTTGAGCGGCTGGAATTCACGTCTCATCCTCGCGCGCATTTCCGGATGGGGACAGACTGGTCCGTCGAGCCAGCGACCTGGATTTGGCACGTTGATCGAGGCCGCGAGTGGCTTTGCCGCGATGAACGGCGAACCCGATGGCAGCCCCATCGTCCCGAGCTTCCCGCTCGCCGACATGACGTCGGCGCTGTACACCGTCAATGCGATCATGTTCGCGCTGTATCATCGCGATTTGCATGGCGGTACCGGGCAGGTCGTCGATGTCGCGCTATTTGAATCCTTATTCTCGGTGCTGGGCCCATTGGCCGCGGAGTACGCGGCGTCGGGCCGCTTGCGCGAGCGCAATGGCAGCCGTTCGAAAAACGCGGGTCCCCGCGGCTGCTACCGGACGAGCGATGGCCGGTTTATCGCCGTCAGTGGTTCCACGCCGAAGATGGCCGAGCGCTTTCTGGTCAGCTACGGTCTCGGCGATCTGCTGGCGGATGAACGCTTTGCGACCAACGAAGCGCGTGTCGAGAACGGTCTCGAACTGGATGCGGCGATCGCCAGCGCGATAGCGAGCCGCACCCTCGACGAAAACCGCGAGATCATCAATCGCAATGCTCTGACCGCCCACGCGGTGCAGACCGTGGCCGATATCGAACGCGATCCGCAATGGCAGTCGCGCCAGCTGCTGCTTGATGTCCCCAATGGCAGCGGCACGGTCCGAATGCACAACGTCGTGCCTCGGTTGTCCGCAACTCCTGGTGGAATCACCTCGGCGGGCGGGGCGCTCGGCGAGCACAACCGCGAGGTTTATGCTGGTGAACTTGGCTTGGAGTCCGACGATATCGTGGCGCTAGAAGCGGCTGGAGTTATCTGATGACGGGAGCGATGTTCATGGCCCACTGCCTCCAGCAGGAGGGCGTGACCAAGGTATTCGGGCAGTGCGGGCACACCAACTACGCGTTAATCGACGCGTGTCACAAGCTCGGCATCGAATACGTGTCGTTCCGCCACGAGCAGCAAGCGGCCCACGCGGCCGACGCCTACTTCCGTGTGACCCATAAGCTCGCAGTACTTAACGTGCATCTCTCTCCAGGTCTGACCAACGCGCTGACCGGAGTCGCTTCAGCGGCGGGCGACGGCACGCCGATGGTCGTCATCACCGGCAACACGCCGTCGTATCACCACGCGCGCGAACCGCATCAGGGCATGCGGCTGCATGCCGATGCGTCTCAAGGAGACATCTATCGGCCGATCTGCAAGCGCGTGTGGCGCATTGACGATGCGAAGTTTCTGGTCGATGTGATGCCGAGGGCGCTCAACCTCGCGCAGACCGGTCGTTCTGGCGCGGTGTTACTGGACGTGCCGATGGACGTGTTCTCACAGCACATCGACGCGCCGGCGCAAGAGATGTCGAGCCGGCGTCCCGCCTACGGTCGTCCCGGCGGCTCGCCCGATGGCATCGCCGACGCGGTGCAGTTGCTGCAGTCGGCAAAAGCGCCGGCGATCTTTGCCGGCAATGGCGCAATGCTGTCCGAAGCGTCGACCGAATTGAAGGCCCTCGCAGAACTCCTCGCGATGCCGGTGGCCACGACCCTGATGGGCAAAGGCGTGTTCGCCGAAGATCATCCGCTCGCGTGCGGCATGACCGGCATTTGGGGGACCCGCATTGCCAACGAGACCATGCATGCCGCAGACGTGATTGTGGCGGTCGGCACCGCGTTTGGCGAAGCCGACTGCAGCTCCTGGCGTCCTGAACACACGTTTGCCATTCCGCCGACACGACTGATTCAGATCGATATCGACCCGCAGGAGATCGGCAAGATCTATCCCGTCGAAGTCGGCATCGTTGGCGACGCGAAAACCGTGTTGCGGCAACTGCTCGATGCGCTGCGCGGGTGGTCGCCCAATGCGAATGCCATGCAGCGCCGGGTCGAAGCGCTCGATCGCCAACGCGCCGGCTGGAACGCTGAGATCGCGGCGACCAAACGCGACGGCGGTACTCCGATTCACCCGGCCCGACTACTCGATGAAATCGCCGCCGCGGCTCCGCGTGATGCCATCTATGTGACCGATGTCGGCTGGAACAAGAACGGCGCAGGTCAGCAGCTCTATTCGTACCTGCCGCAAACGTTCATCACCAGCGGCGCGCTCGCCACGATGGGCTTTGCGCCCGCCGCGGCAATTGGCGCGAAGATCGGCGCGCCGGATCGGACGGTCATCTGCCTGGTCGGCGATGGCGGCTTTCTGTCGGTGTGCGGCGCGCTGACGACGGCCGTTGAGCTCGGCGTGCCCGTCGTGTGGGTGATCTTCAACAACTATTGCTTCTCCACGATTCGCACCGTCGGCACGACTTATTTCAGCAATGCCTACGGGACCGAGTTCCGTACGCCGGACGGCGAACCGTACAACCCGGACTTTCCGATGCTCGCGCGCGCCTTCGGCGTCGACTCCGCACGAGTCGAGTCGCCGGACGCCCTGCCTGCGGCGTTGAAGACCGCTCTCGCCGCAAACAAGCCATATCTGCTGGAAGTGGTCACCCGGGGCGACGTGCCGATGCCGCGCACGGGTTATTGGGATATCGCCGATTTTCTCGCCCACGGCAACGATTGATCGTCGCGCGACGCCCGTCGAATCGGTCTAAACTGCTCCCAGCCTGAGACTTAGCGGCGCGTCACGCCCGGTTACCGTAGCGGCACCGTAACACGCTCGCGACTGGACCGCCGAGTATCCATAATCCATTCGGCCCTTTCATCAGGATTTATGGCACCACGGACGATTACGCCCCAGGAAAGTGAACTCGCGCAGCGACTGCTGGCCAACGCCCGCCGGGCGATGCAGCAGATTGCCAACTACGACCAGAAGAGCGTCGATCGTCTCTGCCAGGCGATTGGCTGGGCCGCGGCCAACCCGGATTCCGCCGAGAAACTCGCCAACATGAGCGTCGACGAGAGCGGCATGGGCAGCCGCGAGCCGCGGCGCCGTGCCAAGGTGCTGGGCATCCTCCGCGATGCGCTGCGCCAGAAGAGCATGGGCATCATCGAAGAGATTCCCGAGAAGGGCATTGTCAAGTACGCCAAGCCCGCCGGCGTCATCTGCTCGCTGATTCCGGTCACCAGTCCGTACATCACGCCGATCGGCATCGCGATCTACGCAATCAAGTGCAAGGACGCGGTGATCTTCTCGCCGCATCCGTCGAGCAAAAAGACGACCAACGAAACGATTCGCCTGATGCGTGCGGCGTTGAAGGAGTTGAGTGTTCCTGAAGACGTGCTGCAGTGTGTCGAGCAGCCGAGCATCCCGCTCGCCAACGAGTTGATGGCGATCTGCGATCTGACCATCGCCACCGGCGGGCCGGCGATGGTCAAGGCGGCGTACAGCTCGGGCAAGCCTGCCTACGGCGTCGGCGCGGGCAACGCGACGATGGTGATCGACGAGACCGCGGACATCAAGGAAGCGGCGCGCAACACGGCGATCAGCAAGACGAACGATCACGGCTCGGGATGTTCCGCCGACGGCAATCTCGTCGTCGACGCGACGATCTACGACGCGCTGCTCCAGCAGCTGCAGCAAGAAGGCGGGTATCTCGTCAACGCGCGGGAGAAAGAGTTGCTGCAGCGCGCCTACTGGGATGATCAGGGCCGCCGCACCGCCGACACCATTGCGCGGCCCGCGGCCGCCATCGCCGCGAAAGCCGGCATCAACCTGCCGCCGAACAAGACGTTCTTTCTCGTCGAAGAGGCGAACATCGGCAAGCAGCACCTTTACTCCACGGAAAAGCTGGGCGTCGTGCTGGCGGTCTTCAAGGCGCAGGGCTTCGACGATGCGCTCGACAAGGTGCGGCAGATCTTCGAGACCGGCGGCCGCGGCCATTCGTGCGGCATCTATTCGTTCAGCGACGATCACGTCAACCGGCTCGCCCTGATGGCGCCGGTGAGCCGCATCATGGTCCGCCAGGTCCAATCGAGCTCCAACGCCGGCACGTTCACCAACGGCATGCCGATGACGTCGAGCATGGGCTGCGGCATCTGGGGCGGCAACATCACCAACGAAAACGTTTCGCTCAAGCACTACATGAACGTCACCTGGGTGTCGCGTCCAATTCCGGAAGACAAGCCAACGGAAGCGGAGCTGTTCGGCGAGTTCTACAACAAGGCCATCCCCGTCGGAAAGAACTGACCTCATGAATCCCATAGCCGTCCAGGCAGCGGTGAAGCGCGCTTCGTCGGGAACGGAGACGCGGATCGCGTCGTACCTCCTGACCGATTACCTCGAGCGTCTCGGAGTGGAAGTCATCTTCGGGTTGTGCGGTCATACCGTGATCGCGTTTCTGGATGCACTCGAGAAGAGCAAGATTCGGTTCATCAGCACGCGTCACGAGCAGATCGCGGCACACGCCGCCGATGGATACGCGCGCGCATCCGGAAAAGTCGGTGTGCTGATGACGCACCTCGGACCCGGCCTGACGAATGCGGCGACCGGTGTCGCCAATGCGGCGCTCGATTCGATCCCGATGGTGGTGATCGCCGGCGACATTCCCAGCTACTATTACGGCCGCCATCCACACCAGGAAGTCAACCTGCACCAGGACGCGGATCAGTTCCAGATCTACCGGCCGTTCTGCAAGCGCGTCTATCGCGTCGACACCGTGCGGGACCTGCCGCGCATCGTCGAACGCGCGTTCCATCTCGCGCAGTCCGGCCGTCCCGGCCCGGTACTCATCGACGTGCCGATGGACATCTTCTCGGCCGATCTCGAAGTCGACGCCTTCGCGACGACGCCGCCTGAGATTGCGAAGTCGGGCCTCGATCCGGCAACGGCCGCGCGCATCGTCGATGCGCTCGCGACGTCACGGCGTCCGGTGCTCTACGCCGGCGGCGGCGTGTTGTCGGCGCGCGCGACGAAAGAACTCCAGGAGCTCGCCGAATCGCTGCAAGTGCCGGTGGCGCATACGTTGATGGGCAAGGGATGCCTGCCGCACGAGCATCCGCTGCTGCTTGGCCAGTCCGGCTTCTGGGGCACGCCGATCGCGAACGAGAAGTGCCGCACCGCCGATCTGATCGTGGCGATCGGCACGCGTCTCGCCGAAGCGAATTCGAGCTCGTGGGATCCGCGATTCACATTCTCGATTCCACCGACGCGCCTGATTCACATCGACGCCGATCTCTCTGAGATCGGACGCAACTATCAGACGGAGCTTGGCGTCTGTGCCGACGCGAAGCTGGCCCTCGCCGCTCTTGCCGACGAGGCGAGGAGCAAGCGCCACGCCGATCGCGGCCCGTTGAAGGAAGAGATCGCACGCGGCCGAAAGGAATTCGCCGGCAACTGGGCGGATCAGTGGAATTCATCGCAGTTCCCGTTGCGTCCGGAGCGCATCCTGAGCGAGCTGCGCCGCGCGGCCCCTGCCGATGCCTTCATCGTCACCGACGTGGGCTGGAACAAGAACGGCGTCGGCCAGCAGTTTCCGATCGACGTGCCGGGCACGTTCATCACGCCGAGCGGCCTGGCGACCATGGGCTTCGGCCCGGCGGCCGCGCTCGGCGTCAAGGTCGCGCAACCGAAGCGCCACTCGATCGCGTTGATTGGCGATGGTGGCTTCAGCGCCAATCCATCGGTGATCGCCATGGCCATGGAAGCCAATCTGCCGGTGATCTGGGTGGTGATGGACAACTCCGCCTTCGGCACGATCGCCGGACTCGAGCAGATGCATTACGGCACCACCTTCGGCTGCATGTTCGAGTGCGACGGCAAGCCGTACCACATCGACTACGCCGCGATGGCGCGTTCGTTCGGCGCCGACGGCTACATGGTGACCGCGGCGGATCAACTGCGGCCGGCCCTCGAGGCCGCGCTCGCATCGGGCAAGCCGTCGTTGATCCAAGTACCAATGGAGAACGCGCCGACACCGACTCCGGGTCACTGGGACATCAACGACATCTATCGACGTGGCGAATGAGGAAGGGCCTGAAGGAGGCAGCGGTGGCTAACTTGAAATACTTTGCAGTGTGGCTCGGCGCGATTCTGTTGACTGTGCTCGCCGGTTCTGCGGCGTGGGCGCAGTCGGTGTCGAGTGCTCAGGTATCCGGCGTGGTTCGTGATTCCAGTGGTGGCGCGTTGCCTGGCGCCGACGTGACGATCACCAAGATCGACACGGGTGCGGCGCGTTCGGTCGTCACGGGTGCCGATGGCGCCTACGTGTTTCCCAACCTGCCGGTTGGTCCCTATCAGCTGAAAGTCGAGCTGCAGGGGTTCAACACCTATCAGCAGGACGGCATCGTGCTGCAGGTCAGCTCGAATCCGCAGATCAACGTGACGATGGCGGTGGGCACCGTCAGTGAAACGGTCACGGTGACGGCGAACAGCGCGATGGTCGAAACCCACTCGACCGGCATCGGCCAGGTCGTGGACAACCAGCGCGTCGTCGAGCTGCCGCTCAACGGCCGCCAGGCAACCGAGCTGATCTTCCTCGCGGGTCTGGCGACATCAGCGCCGGCAGGCGACCTCAACACCAACAAGAATTTCCCGACCGTCACGATCTCC
>Ga0207428_10001647_pt1 | contig 23246 bp, 29 predicted proteins | sample RhiMethybrSRZTD1_FD_187600 | JGI IMG/M metagenome (GOLD analysis project Ga0207428, IMG submission 187600) | Populus rhizosphere microbial communities from Tennessee, USA - Rhizosphere MetaG P. TD hybrid SRZTD1 (SPAdes) (version 3) | ecosystem: Host-associated > Plants > Roots > Rhizosphere >...
GCCAGGTCTGACTATGACATGCTTCGACATTGATTAAAAAAGTATAAATTATTTTATGTTTCAAGCTTCAATGTTGAGCACAAACACAATAGGATTAACGGGTTTGTTGTTACCTAAAATAAGAATGCCTTTAGCACTAACAATATCAATATTGGCAGATCTGCTCGATTATGTGGCTGCTCCATTGCTTGGCATTCCAATCATTGGAGATGTTTTTGACTTAATTGTAATGAGCATGCTGTACTCTGTAACTAAAAGTAAGGTGTTATTCATAATGAATCTTGCTGAATTTATTCCTTTTCTCGGTGACTTTTTACCTGTTTACACGGTTTCTACAATCATTTGGATTTTAAGACAATCAGGATATCATGGTTTTTTTATGGCTCGAAGTCTATTAAGATTATATTCAAGTACCCGCGCTTATGTGCGAGGCGGCTGATTGAAGTCATATAAACTAAAACGGTCGAAATTATACTAGCAATAAACAAAACAGATTCTTTATTTGAAGTCGATCCATTGCATACCGAATTAAGAATTTTGGACTGATTCTTTATCAAGTTTGTAGTTATCAAATTAGATCTTAGATCCATAAGACCAAGACAGCTATCTTTACTATCGCTATTATTACCATTGTTATTACTAGTTTGTTGGTGATTATCTCTTTTTGTTGTTTCTGTATTTTTTGTAAAAAGCACTAACCGTACGATTGATCCTCCAATTACTTGATCTATTAAGGGGTTGGAAAACAATTCTGACATGGAAATCCATAATTCAAAAATCATAGAATAAATTTATAATCCCTTTGACAATTTTTAGTTGTGAAAATAAAAAATCACGAAATCAATCCTGCCTTGCTTATCGTTGATATGCAAAATGGATTTGTAAGTAAGGGAGGTTCTTATGATTTAATGGGGTTAAATGTTTCTAGATATAGCGAAGTAGTTCCGTGTCTCAAACGTCTTATTGCACTTTGCAGGAGAATCAAAATACCAATTTTTTATTCTCAGGCAGTTAGGGAAGAGTCTGGAATTGACCTGTTGACAAGGTCTCACAGAATTCTCCCAAAGTCTAGGGAAGAAAGAATAAAAAGACGACCAATTTGCATCAGAGGAAGTTGGGATGCTGAAATTGTTGATGAACTGAAACCCAGTTTGGATGACCACGTGGTTATCAAGAGGAGAGATTCTGTATTTCAAGATACAGAAGTCGAGGTCTGGTTAAGAAGTTTAGGGATAGACTCAATAATTTTCTCGGGAATAGATACATCGATATGCGTAGAATCGTCTCTACGAGATGCATTCAATCATGGGTATGATATTGTGCTAATTTCGGATGCTACAGCATCCAATAACCTGGACCACTACAATTCAACACTTGACAATATTCGTAATTACTATGGATTAGTCATGAATCTCGATGAGTTTACTACCAATATTGGTAAAGATCAAAGGTAATTAATTAAGCTACTCCACCTCGAGCCTCCTGAGTACGAATTGATTATTCATGACAATCCGTATGTAGGAATGGCTGCCCCATTAATCACCTTAGAATCTGCAGAACAGAGGAATAAAATGACATTAGCCAGATCTTCTTTTAATAACCACTTTTTAAAGTCCGCATTTGGCATCGCCCTTCTGTTTGCCTCAGTGTCTATTATTGTAGGTAAAATGCAGTTTACATTAATATTATTTTCTTTGAATTCCTGCGATGTTGATTCTACAAACCTTATCAATCCCGCCTTTGATGCGGCATATGCAGAATCATAACCATCCGATTTTAATCCAGTTCTCGACGATATATGGACAACATTTCCACCTTTTCCAGATTTCATAACGGGGATCACATGCTTGCTTATCAAAAATGCAGATTTTAGATTTCGACCCATCATTGCGTCCCAATCATTTTCTCCAACTTCCATAATGTTTTTCCCTCCCAAATAACCTCCGACTAAGTTAACTAGTACATCTATCGTACCGAATCTTTCAACAAGTATTGGTATTACTTTGAGTATCTCTTCTTCTCTAGTAATATCCAATTTGATGAGTTCAACTTTATGATTTGCTTTCTTTAGTTTCTCTGCTTCTTTTTCATTAAAATAAGACGAAATGGTTCTTGCGCCAGAATCTATAAATTTTTTTACCAATGTGCTTCCGAGAGCTCCTGTTCCTCCTGTGATTAAAACAACTTTATTTGAAAAATTGTATGTTACATCCATTATATCATAGAATATCAATAATCATATTAGTATATATCGCAGCACTAAAGTTATCAAATACTGGTGTTATGGGAATAAAAAATTGTGCTGCGATTTCAACAGATATTGTATACTTGCCAGAATCACTAAATCGGAAGGATGGTAACATAACTCCATTAATTGAGTGATAAAAAGGCTCCCCATACTTCGTAGACATCTTGAATAGCTCAATTCCATCTCTTTGGATAATAAAATCGCAATCTACATGACGCATTCTAATTTGCTTGTCTCCACTATTTTCAAGCATGTTAACCATAAAAAAGGTCGGTTCTCCGCTTTTTACTTCTGGACCATATTGCAAATTAATAAAATATTTTCCATCAGAAGTAATACTTGAGATTAATTTTTGCAGTGCTTTCTGAAAACGGACTTTTAGTATTTATCAGTGAGAAAGAGTTCTGAAAAGTAGTAAAAAATATTAATAAAACTATGGAGATTATCGACGAAATACAAATAATATTTCCCATATCTTTATCTGCCATAAGCATTATTTTAATCAAAAGACTAAAGTTACTGCAAAACGAGTGCCAATTTATCATTTTTATTACAACTCAGTCGAAATTTAAAAAAGCGAGTCTTAGAATATACATGATGTAAAACTTACCGAATGAAAATAGATTCTCTGACGAGTTTGCAGACATAAATTTTGTGACCGTCGGGATTAGAACCTTGCATGTAGTGCTCTTCTACTAACTTGGTATTTAGCTATTTCGAACTCTATTCGAGTAAATGCGTCGCAGTTACTTTTGTTGGGGAACAGTCATATTCAGCAATCGTGTGTATCAGACTGTCGGAACTGTTCCCCCATCAATAACGTATTCACTCCCGTTGATTGAAAATGCTCTGTCCGAAACTAGAAATGCGATTAGTTCTGCCACCTCTTCTGGACGACCTGGGCGGCCTATAGGAATCCCCCCAAGAGATTTCATTAATTCTTGGCGTGCTGTCTGCATATCTGTGCCCGACTGTTTGGATAAACGTTCGATGAGAGCTTCGGCAGCGGAGGTTTCAATGAAACCAGGGGCAACTGAATTCACACGAACTCCCTTTGGTCCCACTTCATTTGACAATCCCTTGCTGTAAGTTGTCAGCGCTGCTTTCGCTGCCGCATACGCCAGCGTAGCCTCAAATAGAGGGAGCTTTCTCTGAATGGACGACACATGTATAATAACGCCACCGTCCTGCTGCAGCATCCTAGGAAGTAATCCTCTGTCAAGACGGACAGCTGCCAATAGGTTTATGTTCAGCTCTTTTTGCCACTCTTCATCACTTAATTTGATAAAGCCTCCGCTTGGCGCTGCTGATGCTCCTAAAACATTCACAAGAATATCAATGCCCTCGTAATGGGAGATTACTTCACTGACCACACGGGTGCAGCCTTCGGATGTACTAAGGTCGGATTGAACAAATTTAAGTTTCGCATTTTCATCAACGTTTGACTTCGTACGTGCAGTAGTTATAACTGTGGCGCCACCATCTAGAAGCCGTGTTACCACAGCCTTACCTATTCCAGCAGTGCCACCTGTTACAAGCGCGCGTTTTCCATCAAATTCATTCGCTATGAATGGAAATTTGGACGGTATCATGACTATTTATGGCAATGAGTGATATAAGATGTATTTGATGTGGCTCTCCGTTAATATAATCACGAAATGAATAACACCTAAAAATCATTGTAATTGCAGAAAATGCGAAACAATAAGTCCTTTGTATCCAGCAACATAACAATAGATGGTAACAGTCAATTACTCGCAAATAGGTCTCACGGGGAGATAGCTGGCGTCTTGAAGAATCCGACTATTGTTAACTTAACGCCTTAGTCGAATCGCCTAATAAATTTGGATTTAATTCTCTAAATCTGGTTTCCCAGCATACTCACGATTCGCATGGGAAAATTTTCCTCTAATATATCTGGCCTAAGGATTATTACTCTTGTTCAAATAGAACTCTTATTAATCTTGCATTGTAATACATGACTAGAATAAAATGTCACGTCAAGTAGATGATAACAGTTATTCATCGGCAAATGCCATAGCTGTGGCAGGATTAAACCTTGCTTTATCCTATGAAAATGCAGCTGTTGATAGACTGGAGAAGAGACTGTCTGAAACCATCGTACCAGAAGTTAAACAAAAAATAATTCACCATCTTGACCAAACCAAAAACCAACAAGAAAGACTAAGGGAGAGAATTAAAGTACTTGGAATGGGAATGGAGCCTACTTCTGATAAAGGTAGACTACCCATACCTGAACCACCACAAAAACTAAAGATGATGATTGAAAGCAGCAGTTCAGATAAGGAAAGGGAAGTCTGGGAATCTTTAAACGATTTGATAGTAGAAAGAGCCGAAGCTATTATGTACAGAGGTGGAATTGAAGCTCTACAGCTACTTAAGGCAGATAAGAAGACTATCAAAGCATTAGAGAAGAACTTAAAAGAAGAAGAAGTATTTGGAGATTGGCTAGAGAAGATTAATCCAAAAATAGCAAAAAGGTTATTGACCAAACAGATAGAAGAGAAAAAGCAGGGTAAGAAGAAGATGACGAAAAAAATACAAGAAGAGAAAGAAGAAGAAGCTGTATCACCAGCAGCTGTATAGATTTAGAAGTAAAGAGATGAGGCTGATTTTTATATCTCTTCTGTAGACTTAGCACTTTTATACGACTAGTTCTAAAATATAATACTGTGAAAAGGTACGCTTATTCCTCTATTGTTCTGGTAATCATGACTACTATGACATTAGATCTGGTCATACAGCCAACAAATTACGGTGTATTAGGAGAGTTACCTTCTAGGAGTACATGGGAACCAATTTCTTCTGTAACTACTGATTTGACTGGAGCATCCATCATGTCTGCATATTCTAACTCAAGTCAGACAGATAACACAACAATGAATATTCCATCTAATGATACCATACTAAATTCTAACATCACAAAAGAGTCAAGTTCTCTAAATTCTAACATCACAAAAGAGTCAAGTTCTCTAAATTCTAACATCACAAAAGAGTCAAGTTCTGTAAATTCTAACATCACAAACCAATCAAGTAGTCTAAATTCTAATATCACAAACCAATCTAGTCTTAATACTACGATGCCGAATCAATTGCCACCTGAATCTATCAATGGAAGTAGAGCGGGTAAAATTTGACAAGTTATCTAGTAGACAATAGACAATGAAACGCTCATAATGATTCCTGCAGACATTTCTAACTCAATTAACTATTTACATAATCAAAAATTAGTACATGGTCCCTTTCTATTTTATACCAACAATTAGTATAGCTTCATTCTCGAACCTAACTTTTCCAGTACTATCAGCATACTTTTCTGACCCTTTACTAATTGCCTTAACTATTTTTTCCCTCCTTTCGTTTGTCTCTCCTGCTAGCATTTTTTGAAGAGCAGGACCACCATGGTCAATCGTAAAGGTTGTAAAGTCATCAGTTGAATCAAAATCACAAACCATCTAATCTTCCTCTCCTCAAAGGTTGACTTAATTAGATGTTAACTACAGTTCGGTGTAGAAGGAAAATCTGCTTTTTCTTCATTATCCGCCCTAAATTTTACTATAGTTGGTGGTTCGCTGGCCTGATTAAGAACACATTGTCCTGTTATTTCAATCGGTATAGAAGCTACATTAGTCAAACTACCGCAGATATCATCACGGGTTTCTTTACCCTTGAGGATAAATTCACCTGAGGAATATATTTTGACGTAATCAAATACACCAGATTTTAATGCGCTACTACCATTTGTAGCAATAACAATGTCATAATAACCACTCATGAGCGGGGTAGACGTTGAGGAAATAGAGATACCTCCCTCATGTTGGTCACCTGTGGGACAAGTAATGGTACCTGTCCCGCTACTTGTATCATCAACCCTTGTGTAAGCATTAGCTTCAGGTAGGTAGCCAAGTAGTGAAACTGAAATCAAAATTAACAATAACATTAAGATTGTTCTGGAAATGATACTTTTTAGCATTGCAGTTTCCATCATTGTAACTATTATTAAAATATTGTTTCATTACTAAGTAATACTTTGCAATTCGTATGTGTACACCAAGATAGTCATTCCAGAATCCATTTTTTATCTGGGTCAAGTTCTGGATTCTTTATTTTTGAATCTAAGATATCTATTATTTGTTCTTTGTTTTTAACATCGTGAAAGGAAATTTCTCTTCCCAGAAATTCAGAAAAAAGCATATTTGTCTTTAAAGTATTGTTAATGTGGCTCTCAGATAGGCTATTTTTGTTCATGTACTCATAAAGTTTTGAAGTTAATTTGGAATGTATACTATTAGAAAGTGATTCAATTTTGCTAACAGGTGTCGACAGTTTGACTGGCATTATTTTTCATAACCCAAATGTTCACGATATAATCTAATCAAGTATATGAACCCACATAGTTTATGGACTGGGTGGGATTTGAACCCACGACCTTTTGCTTGCGAAGCAAACATTCATACCACTGAACTACCAGCCCCAAGAATGATGAACTTAAACCCCGATATAAAATGTCACGATTGATTTACTTGATTATGTCTAGGATTAAATATATTCCATAAGCCTTATCGAAAAAACAAATATCCCAGTTTTAGTGGAATCGTCATAATAGAGAATGGTAGTGTCTTATTTAGGCAATTATTTTTTATACCAATGTCTGTTAAAAAACGGTATGATTGAAAATGATAAGAAAATCCATGAGATGACAGATGAAGATTGGAAAAATAAACTTACACAGGAGCAATATGAAGTTTGTCGTAATAAAGGTACCGAAATACCATTTTCAGGAAAGTACTATTATTCAAAGGATAAGGGAATTTACAAATGTGTTTGCTGTGGAAATGAGTTATTCAAATCAGACACAAAGTTTGATTCAGGTACAGGTTGGCCCAGTTTCTATGCACCACTAAACCAAGGAAGTGTAGAATATCATACAGATGATAGTTTTGGAATGAAGAGAGTTGAGATTACGTGTAAAAAATGTGGATCACATCTTGGGCATGTTTTTGATGATGGTCCTCTTCCCACGAAAGAACGATACTGTATAAATTCTATATCTCTAAGATTAGTAAAAGAAAATAATGATGATAAGGATATATAAAAAATTTACAAATTTTTTTAGTTTTCATCAAGTACTCTTTCCAATGGCCCTCATTGTTTCCTTGTATAGTGCTATTGCCTCTTCCCCATATGCTTGTAATCCATATTGAATTCCGTCGTCACAAGTCACTTCGACAAAATAGTGTTCCATGCCATTATCCAACATCCGCAGCCGTTCATGATATCTTGTAATCTTGCCATTCTCCTTACTACACAACACTAATAGTCGTTCCGGTGCATCCATAGTACATCAATGTATCTAGATGATAACGACCCCCGATCCGTACTTACTACTTTTGTATGACGAGTCGACATACACGGGTTTCCTTTCTCTCCGTTTCAAAATATTTAGTTTCGATATTAAATGGAGCGACCCTAATGTCACTGAGAATCCGACTACATACCATTCCAACATTTCAATTATTCCTAGTGATTCCATAACTCACTTTGTAAGTGAATAATATTTAAAAAGGACTAAGCTATGTTTATGAATAATCATAATATCTTCTAATAGCCTAATTTATTTACAATTATAATTTATCATCAATAACTAATTAGAGGCAAGATAAATAAGTTAAGTATAAAAAATCTTCATTTGAATAATAATAATAATAATAGTATAGTAACATTTTTTCAAGATAAATCATCATCAAGAGAGAGACGATATTAAAACATGATTCATGGTAGAGAAAGTCCACATGCCTTAAGTTGATTTATCACATAGGTTACCTCATTGGTATCAACCCTTCCAATAGTTGACTTTGGATTACTTCCTACAAGTATGTTGATTAGTTGAGAAATCAATTCTGCGTCATAAAATGTTATCGTCTCAGAAAGTAACTGTGCTATTTTATTCGGGTCAAGAGAATTATTTATTTTACCGCTTAAAATTAAAGATGCAAATTTTTGGATTGATTCATAGATTCCGATATTGTATCCGATAAATGCTATTCTCTCAGGTTTCTCTACTAAAGGATCCATGATCTGTAGTACTCCGTTTGATATTTATTTGTGTTTATCAGAGTTTTATCTTAAGATATCAAATAGATGTACATCGTATGCACATATCGAACTAATTGGATTATTTACAACGAATCAACTATTTCTGAATAATTACTTACCATGTTGTCAATATATTTATTAGTCTTATAAATGAGATCGTTTACTAAATTACGGTTCAACAAGTCATATAACTTTACTTTTTTATATTGTACCTTCCTGGCAAAGTCTTTATTTTCATCATAATTGAAATCTTTATCTTTTATGCAAATGATATTATCATCTAACAGTTTTTTCATACGCCATGAAATTGTAGATGCCGCCTTTCTGGTGGATTTTACTATTTCTTGTTGAGAAATTGGACCCCTCTCAGAAAGCAATTTTATAATATCATAAGATGTTTGATTTCTCAAATTTCCTAGGATTCCCATGACTTCAATTGAAATATTTCGTGGAAAGAATCTCGTGAGTCTATTTTTTCTTTCTACGTTTACTAGTTCCAGTTTTTCCAGTTTATCAACATGGTATGAGAGCACTCCATTTGAGAAATTTATCAATCTCAATAGTTCCCTATATCGAATTCCAGGATTTTCATCAATGCACAATAATAGCCTTTGCTGAAACTCAGGCAACGTGTTAATGGAATACTGACTTGCAGAATTATTGAAGGTTGAATCCAATTTGTAGTTCAATTTGCTTTAAGAAGTCCCAACCCAAATAAAGCTAACATAATTAGCAGTACTATATGTGGTAACTCAATATTTACAGAAGGTAGAATTATGTTGGTTAGGTTACCTGTAGAAGTTAGCAACATGATTACCTCTACAATTGCAAGTGTTACAAACCCTAGTGCCATAAATAACATCCTTATTTTGTTATTTTTTAGATATGCAAAAATTGACACCAATCCAAGGAAAACTGAAATATTCAAGCTTACAATATGAATTAGAATATGATATATCATTGACTGGTGCAAAATATGAGGTATGGTTAAGGGGATGAGGAGAGAACAAACTATAACGGTAGTAAGTGCAAAGAATTTGAGTTTATTATCCAGTAACTTATATCTTCTTTGCAATTGCACGTTAATAAATAATTACTGTTACAAGATTTAAATCAATTGGTACATCTATCGAAACTACCCGTATTTCAACAAAAATAACCATTATCCTAGTTGTTGTTTTGGCTTGATTGAAACTGGCCATTACTGGCCAGTCTAATGTTCGGACATGACTAAATGAATCGTAGTACCTGTTACAACCACGCCAACAAGTACAGGTAAATTAAGAATCAAACGTTATTGAACATTGTGGTACAACATTGGAAGTACTTGCATGGGTTACTAGTATACAAAACATAGTTCCAAGCTCATCTATTGTTCTTTTACAATCGAAATATTTGTTTTAAGGTCCATGATGCTTCTAGCATACATAAAAGCACTAATTATAATGCCAACTAGAATAGCTGGGGCAACAAAATTCTGGTAATTTATATCTAATTTAACAATCGACGGCGTGTTTGAAATAGAACTCTTTGTTGGTTCTTGAACTTGCTGCTGAACCATTGAACCTGCGCTAGGTTGTATCATTCCGATCGAGTTTCCTCGCTGTTCAGCAAACCATATGTTTCCATTTGAATCAGTAGTAAGCCATTGTATGAAAGGTGAAGGCGCTTTAACGGAAACTTCCCTGATTTTGGATTTTTGAGTATCGATTACTGCATTCTTATTTATTGTATGTTCTGCTACCCATAAATTGCCATATTTATCAAAAGCCATTCCAAATGGAAGTCCTGCCTTATTAATAATCGGCAAATCAGTAAATAATTTAGTGAATGGATCAAAAACAGTTATTCTGTGACCATCATGCTGTGAGATATAAATTTCGCCACTGTTCTTATCAATTAGCAATGCAGTAGGACTCAATAACGATCTATTACCGCTTGGGGAATACTCTGTTATAGAGTAATTAGTACTAGGATCAATTTTTGCCAATTTCCCACCTTCATCAGTTACCCATATTAAATTGTTAACAGGATCTGAAGCAATAGCAAACGGACGAACATTTTTGTCTTTGAGATTTAATTTTAAAGTAATGTTACCTACAGGAGGGTCAAAGCGCATTACTTCACCTGATCTTGGTGAGGTTATCCAAATGGTGTCATTTGAATCTATTGCAATACCTGATGGGGTAACATAGTTCGGAATGGGATACAATTTACTAATATTGTTAGTAGGATTAAAACTTCCAATAGCTTTTGTCAGAGGATCTACATACCACAAATTATTCTTTGAATCTATTGTCATCAAAGTTACGATATTTGTGCCATTAATCTTGTGTTCAATATAATTATGGTTGTTAATATCAAATGCAAAAATGCGACCACTTCCAATAATTGTGTCACCAAACCATATGTAATTTCTACTCTTGTCGTAAATTGGATATAAGGGTTGTATAGTAGTATTTGATATAGGGTATTCTGTTACATTAAATTTTAGCTTCTCAAAATTTGGTTTTACAATCAAGTTATCAAATGAAGCAACAATACCTGACATATTTTGTTTTGCGGGGATACCTTGTACTTCCAAGTCCCACGTTCCCGGTATGCCAAATGTAGCATTAACAGAGTATATTCCTCGTGATTGCTTTTCTAGGGCCACAGTAATTGGACCAATAGATTCTTCAATTTGGCTGTATTTTATTTGGGCGGATTGTAAATCAATAGGTTTCCCATTCATATCCAAAAACGACACCTTGAAATTGTTATTGCCAACCTCAAAGGGGGATATTGATAAGTCAACTTTGGTACCATTATCTAGAAATCTTGTTGTCTCAAATGGTACATTTTGAGTTGCCACTTCAGTTGCGGCTTGAGATTGATTCTGAACTTCACTTTTAGGAACGCCAGTATTTACCAACAGACCTACGCTTAAAAGCAGTGCAATTCCAAGTATGGATTCAATCACCAGTGCCTTTCTAAATTTATTGACTACTGATTCTGCATTCCTTTCACTTTCTGATTGGTTTGAGAAATTGGGGTTGTTAGATTTGTTTCCGATAACTTGTCCTACTTTTAATGATTTAACGACATGCTTCTGAATAAATATACTGCTATACCCTCCTAAAATAACCATCAACCCTGCGATAGTGAGCTTTGCAATTAAAACGGTACCATATAAGGAACCAATAACTAAACTTAAATTATCTTCAAGTATGTACAATAAGAACGGACCGGTAATAAATATTATACCCAATAATGTTACTACTAATGCAGACTGTCGTGGAATCCACACCGAAATGGTTCCCAATTTGTTATACCAATTCATCGTTGACTCTTGTAATTTTGGAATTAGGACAAATGCAAGATAAAAAGTGCCGCCTATCCAGAGGGATGCAACTAAATTATGTATGAAATCAATGATTATTGGCCCCAGTTGTTTACTTGATGCACCGTGTCCAATCAAGCTGGTTGTAACTAGTAAAATTATTCCTATTATTAAAAAGCCTGCGTTCTCCATTGTAGAAAATGAATATGATTTGCTCTTTCTAAATTGTCTTAATTCAAATAGTGATAGACCAAGAAGAATAAATGAAATTATTGATCGTTCAAGTAATACAGTCCCAAATCTGGTTCCAAGTACATCAGCTAAGCTTCCGTTAATCGAGATTGCCTGAAAGAACAGTATAGCAAAATTTGAAGATACCAATATTATTGAAGCTACTACATAGTAAATGGCAAGTCTTTTGCTTACTTTATTTCTAATTTGAGAAATGGATTCAGTAAGTGAACTGATTTTCGAGAGTGGTTTCCAGATCCAAAGGGTTCCAAATGCTGCTCCTACTATCATTACCTGTGCCACAAGCGTAGGGAATCTTGCTATTGCCTCTGGTAGATAAAGCGTCGATGTTGTAGTGCTGGCTGATAAATTTTTAGGTACCACCACCGCCTCCCCAATACCAAATACAAATGCATTATCTGTTACATGGCCATCGGTTTGAGATAAAACGTTGGTTGACACTGTGTAAGTTCCATCTTTCAAAGATGGTACAGAAACTGTTAATGTAGATTCATCATTTTGCAAGTGATGGAGGTCGCCTTTGTCTACTTCCTTTCCATTAGAGTCCAACACTTTGAGGTGACTGAAACGTAAATCAACAGGTTCGCTAAAGAATACATTTACCTGTTGTGGAGACTGGGCTAGGGATTGTGATGATGAGGGGTTGCTACTCAGTACAAATGCATGTCCAAAAGACGTGTGGATAGCACCAAAACCCATGAGGCTTACCAAACATGTTATCAGAATTAAGTGCAAATTCTTAGTAGATAATGAAAAAATAGAACCAAAACCAAAATTAATAGTCAATTTATCTCTAGGAAATTATGTTGATTTGATTATTTTACTATTCCTTTTTTTCTAGTACACGAATCGAATTAAGAGGATAAAGGATATAACATGTATGACGATATAATTAAAGATATATGCAAAGGACTAAAATTATTCTTCTTGTTGGCTTTTTTCTGCTCTCATTCATAGTCTTTATAGGTCATCTTGATGTTTCCTTTGCACATACCAGTAAGTCTTTTGGAAATACCACTGTTGAAATCGGATGGTTGAATGAACCCCCGCTTGCTTCTGATCTAAATAGCATAACTCTACAGGCAAGTAAAGGAGTTAGTGGTAATCAAACACCCATTCTAAATGCTCTTTCGAATGTTTCGGCCTCTGTCAAATTTGGAACCATGACAAAACAATTAGATTTTCAACCATCGCCCACTACGGATGGTGAATATGATGCGAAGATAATTCCAACTAGAGTTGGACCAATTAGCATATTAGTTCAAGGTGATATAAAGGGACAAAAAGTTGACAGTGAATTTAAGATTGAAGATGTAGAATCAAAGGGAACCCTTTCATTCCCCGACAGTTCCGTCGATACGAGTAACACAAATAACAATGGACAGATTCAGAACGCTATGAGCAAATTATCTAATGATGTTCAAACCAGTAGAGATGATTTGAATTCATCACAGAAAGAACTGACTAATATTCAAGAATCCATTAATGGTTTACAAAAAAATTTGAATAGTTCGTATTTGCTATTGATAACTACTCTCGGGATCGCTATTGCTGGCATTGTAATCGCGGCATATTTATTAAATATACTACGTGTAAAGAAGGGAAAGCTAGAGGGTGCCTAGCACGGCAATAGCAGCTACTTAGCGGTATTAAGAACCACGTCATGAGATATGGGTAGCTTAGACTACAGTGTGGGATAATTGTCAATAGCGCCAAAAATGTCTTTAATCAAGATTTTTCTATATCTTATATTCGGTTAGGTAATTTTCATGGAGTAGTAAATAGTAATGAATTAAAAACAGGGCAATTATTAAATTTGATATACTATCTTGATGTCTGTACAAAAAATATTGTATCGTAGATATGTTATTGTTTTGATCGTGCTCGTTTTTGTTTGTTTGAATGAATGTAACCACTCACAGTTTATCTTCGGTCATTTTTTTGGAACGACCAAGAATATTGGAGGCTACCAAATAGTTTTTGCGCCATATCCTGCTCTTCCTTTGGCTCGTGACAACTCAACTTTACTCAATTTTAGTATCCTTGACAAGGATAATAAGAACGTAAATAATATCTCTGCATCACTAATTGTAAAAAACAAGCTGAATGGTTCCATCATTCAAATTTTTCCATTTCAATTTTATGAATCAAGTGATATTACTTTTCCGTACACTTTCAAAGAAATTGGAGACTACCAGATTTCTTTACAGTTCAAGTTAAATGGCGATACCACTTATTCCCAAACTCCAATATCGGCGGATTTTGACATATCAGCTACAAATCCGAATCAGGTAATACCTACTGATGAGCTCATAATTTACTATTTAGTGCCCGGCTTGGCTGTAATAGCCGCCATTGTACTGTATTTGAGACACAAAAACAAGATTTAATCTCAATAAGAATAATCATGATATTCAACAGAAGGATAATCAAAAATTTAGTATTTCTTTTATTGGTAAACACCGGTATTATCTTTACACGTTGTTATTCTAGTAGAACATGCTAATTTATTAAGCATAAGCATTCATTCAATCTGAGAAGTATGGCCCTAATATAGAAGTTCATGATATCCAAACATTAATTATTACATCTTGGACAAATTATACTTTGAAATATAAGTTGGATAAGGATAACTATGTTTAGCTAGATGACCACTTTATACTTGTCAATCTTAACTACTTAATTCGATTGGTGTACCACAATACTATTATTGTCTTGAAGTATATAAGGATCGGATGAATAAATACTACTATTTTATAGTACCGGGGCTTGTATTGTTACTTGCCTTAAATTCAAACACACACAACTTCATATTTGGTCACACTTTTTCTGGAGGTGAAAGTGCCACTTTTTTGACCAAGGTTGAAATGATGAAAATAGAAGCACAATTGGCACAAAAGGATCTTGCGTCAAATGCTACTAATGCAAAAGAACATGCTGATCATACAACTGAACACATAACGGCTAATGATACTAAAGAAATTAACGAAAGAAACCCTCGACTTGCTACTGAGCTGAATAACACATTATCAGATTTTGTAAAGACATTTGAGTCTCAATCACCATCAGAATCAGCAGTTAAAGACAAGCTTAGTGGTCTTAGTGATGTAATATCTGAGGTAGTAAGCGCTAGAATAGATAAGCAGCAACTCGATAATGTAACCGTAAAAGCGCAAGTAGTTAACGATTTGGTTGGCGAAGGTCTGGAACACTACAATAGTTCTCTTGGGGAAACTGTGAAATCTGAAACTCCAAAGATAGTGGATGATGCCGACTATCAGAGTGCGCAAGCAGCAGTCTCACGTGCAATCGACCTGTATAATGAAATCAAACCAAGCGGAAATGCAAATTCAACTGAATTGGGAAAGTCATTGAATTCACTAAAAGACACGATTGATAGCAAGAGTCCCTTTGATCAAGCTGACAAAACAATTGATGATAAAATTACACCTTTGCTAAATGATATGTTCAAGCTAAAGTTGGCTGTAGAAGAAGCTCATGGAGCGGAAGGACAAGATCATGGCGGAAACGAATCAAAAGCCTCGTCAGGAAATGAGACCCATTAGATAAATAAAAAAGGATGAAAGTAGGCTGTCTCTTCTGTTCTATTATTTTATTACTCATTTTTATTTTACTACCAGAAAACGAATTTGTTAATGCTCTCATTGTTGAGAATAATCCATTTTACGGATTAAGTAATCAAAAGATAAAGGCTGTCGAGTCTACCACTGATGATAATTTGATAAATGTTAAATTAGAATACGCCCCCCAAGCATTTAAAATTGGTATTCCAGAATTTTTCAAGGCTACTTTATCTTACAAGGATACAAATGAAATAGCATTGCATGCAGATACGGACATAGTAATATCTAGAGATGGTAAAGAACTTTTTAAAGAGTCAAGTGGATACTCTAAACCATATGTTCACACTCCAAATGGAATAGTTCTCTCTTCCTATAAGTTTCCAGATTCAGGACAATATGTAATCTCGGTAAAAGTCCTGGGATTAAACTTTATGCCTGTGAATCCAAAACAAGTAAATTTTGCAACCAACGTTACTCACTCAAATGATAAATATTTGATACAAATAGGAAAATGAATCTCGCCTTTTCAATGCCCTTGAGGAGAAAAGACATATCCATACTCGTTCCTCATTATTCTCATTAAGAATATTTTTTAAACATAGGAAACTAGATCTGCATGAATTCAAAATAGTTCCAGTATTTGACATTCATACGTTTAAAGGAGTAAATAAGGGTTGATACAAATATTTGCCGTGTTAAGACGAAGCTTTCTAATACTGCTATTGTATATTGTGTTCAGCATATCACTTTTCAGTAATATTGATAATTTTTATAATGCAAAAGTATATGGTCATCAATTTACTCCAAACGAAACTGCAAACTTTGTAGGGATTATTGGACAGATGCAAGCAGAATTGGGACTCGTTCCGACAAACCTAGCAACTAATAATGTGTCACTGGCTCAAAATCATGCAAGTAAGGCAGCTTCCCTTCTGACTCCAAGGATATTGGTAGAAATTGCAGAAGACAATCCACGATTAGCCGGTGATCTTAGAAACACAATGATTCAGCTGCAAAGCATATCATCATCTTCAGAGAGCCAAGTAAAAAGTGTTAGTCAGCTAGTAAATGACCTTAATAAAAGACTGGGGGAAGATGCAGACGTCAGAATGGCACAGGTGCAACCTACCTCTTCAAACCCTCTAGAGGGTGCCATGAAGGTTCTAGGAAACCTATTTGGTGGTAGCAATACGGAAGTAAAGGATCAGGATACAAAGCTTGATGCGTTAGCTTTAGCCAATGTGATAGATGGTGTGCTGACAAACTATGGTAATGCATATCATGTTGGATTTGATATGACCAATATGTCGAACATGGTTATGATTGGTAACAACAATAGTCCGAATTCCATGGTAATGAACAATCCTGTAACCGCAAACAATTCTGGCAGTAGCAATATGAATATGAATATGAATATGCAATCAATGAATACCTCATCCAATACGATGACGATGACGGAACACGGTAGCCAAATGAACACGGGTTACTCATTAGGTAATGTGTCAGACTACCAGAGCGCTCAGGCACTGGCTGCAAAGGCATCCGAAATCTATAACACTAAGCTTAAGCTTACAACAATGAACAACAACAAAAACGTAACAGCTTTTGTTACCAATCTGGAAAAGGGTCTCACTCAACTTAATGACTCTATTTCAAGTAAAGCTTCGCCTCTAGATGTTATGATGATAGTTCACACACAAATTCATCCTAACCTATTGGAAGCCTTCAACTTGCAGTTGCGTAAATAATAAACTCATCACCTTAACGAAGTGATTGTCCGTTTTGGTTCAAGTCTAATTTCGTTCCTCAAGGTATTGTTGCACTATTCTGAGAAGTTTTAGCGACTTAATACAAAAGTAGGTCCATATGCAGCAATTATAAGAGACAGCAGAATTACGATTAAAGTATAATTAACTGGCTTATTTGGTGTATTTGCCTTCAAGTTTAAGGATTGAGTGACTTTCCATGTCAACAACACATCTCAGCATTGTACGTTACTAAAAAAATGGATTAGGAACACATAGCATATGTACCTAATCCATTAATGAATCGAGTAGTTTTTTTGCAAGCTGTCTTCATTTATTTGTTGATGAAAACTAAATATATATTATGGTACATTCGACGATTGTACTAAACCTAGTCCAACGTCCATTCAAATTTAATTCTAAAGAATGCACAAAACTTAACTAGTATGAAAAACTACTACAGGTTACATTCCAGACCTTGCATTAGATTTTTGACGTTTTCTTGCATTTTATCTAAATATCCCATTCCTGAGTCTTGTTCAGCCTTTGTTAGTCCTTCTGTGGGACTTAAGACGAGAACTTTACCATCTGGAATTTCTTGAGCGACCACTGACGCAGAACGTGGATCTATCAATTCTTCTGAGTAAATAATATTCAAGTGCAGACCCTTTGCGGTATTAATAATGTTTGTGAGCTGTTGTGGCGTTATCTCTGCTTCCGGTGTGCTAGAAATACTGTGTTGATTTAATCCATATCGTTTGGCAAAGTATGAAAAAGCATTATGAAATGCGATGAAATCTTTTTTCTTGCATGACAGTAAATCAGTTCTTATCTCCTTATCAAGACTGTCAAGCTCATTTAAGAAATGCCTAGTGTTGTTCGTGTAGTAGTCCTTATTATTAGGATCGATCCTGATTAGACCGTCGCGTATATTTTCTACCTCTTTTTTTGCAAGGTCTGGATCCAACCATACATGAGGATCAATCGTCTTATTGTTCTTATCCAAATACAAAACGTTCAAGCCTGCACTAGCATCAATTTTATGAGGGGCGCTAATTTTATCAATCCAATTTTCCATTCCCAATCCGTTGTAAACCAAAACATCAGCAGAAATTACATTTTGTATTTGGTTTATGGTTGGTTCAAAATCATGCGGTTCTATGCCAACAGGAATCAGCAAAGATGAATCAATCAAATTACCACCTATTTTCTTTACAAATTCCCCCATAGGGAAAAATGTTGATACTACCTTCAATTTGTGTGAGGTATTTTGAACCAATTGTAAATCATTTGACAAATTTTTAGATATTGCACCAGTCGAAACGCTTTCATTTAATTTGGGTGCCACGATAGATTTTTGATTTTGCCCATACAAATTTTGATAGTGAGATGAAAATAGGATTGATAATAAAAGTAGAGAAGACAAGATTGTTATTTTGTTCAAATTCAAGTTCATAAAGTTAAATTACCAAGAGCATATACATATTTTATGGTTTTTAGCAAGACCGAGGTATAATGCATTGAAAATTTTCGGAAAGCATTAATAGTTATTTTTACTACTGTTTTTTAGGATAACCTTTCCCAAAGATCTTAACAATTCCTCCTCCATTATAAAGAACTTAGTTGGATTACGCATTTTATTATTTGCGTGATAGGTAATAATAATTGATTATATCTCCTTCAACTTCCTTCACTTTGATTCCTTTGAAACCTGCTTCTGTCAGTTTTTTTATGGCCATTTCTTTACCCCACATAGTTCCAAGACCTTCACCATTGTATGCTAGGGAGACAGACATACAGTGCATCGTAGATATCGTATAAAGTGCAGGAGCTAATGGACTATCAATATTTTTATCAACCTTGCTTGAAGCCGCAATGTCTTGCATCAGGAAAAATCCCCCCTTTTTTAATGAGCTATGTATAGCTTCTAGAACCCTCGTTGGTTGGGCCTGGTCGTGAATAGTATCGAATGCTGTGATGAGATCAAATTTTCCCAGCTCCTCAATTAATAACGCATCTTTAACCTCAAATCGAACGTTTGTCAATCCCATATTGTTCGCTTCCTCTTTAGCTGTCGTTATCCCCTCCTGTGAAATATCACATCCAGTAAATATGGAGCGTGGAAAGGCCTTTCCCATAAGATTGACCGCATGGCCTCTTCCGCATCCAATATCTAAGACTTTGATGCCATCTTTCAATCTGCCATTTATTTCAGGATTCAATTTCAATATTTTGTCAATTAGTCTATTGTCAAAAACTCTTGCTGATTTCTCTGCATTTAACTGTTGAAATTCTGGATATTCCGAATATGGAAGACCGCCACCGTTCCGAAAACATTTAACAATCTTGTCCTCCACATCACCCATTAGTGATATATATTGAGCAAAGACCGCTAAATTATTCAAACCTGCTTTCCTAGTTAGAAAAGCGGAATGCTCTCTGGAAAGATAATATTCCTCAGTTGAGGAATCGTATTTAATGATTTTTCCTGTTACCATTGCACCTAGCCATTCTCTAACATATCGTTCGTTAAGCTTTATCTTTTGTGCAATCTCTTGACTTGTGGATGGTTCTGATTCTGACATAAGATCAAAAAGCCCAGTTTTGTGACCTATGCTAATCATAAGTGAGAGCATTCCGCCATTTAGAAACTGAAGCATCTGTGATGCAAATTCTTCAGGCAGCGATTTGTCAAAATCTTGTTTTACCAAGAAAAATACGTCCATACTCATTTGATTTAAATATTATTCAAAGGTTGAGTTTCAAAACACTTAGACTCCCTTTAAGGTGATATAACCATTAAATTTTGGTATTTGCCAATTTGATGAAATTGACAAGACAGACAGTAGATGAAGAAATTACACCCATACTAAATTATATATTCAAGCTGAATTTGGCTGAAGAGGGAGACCATGGAGGAGAAGGCGATCATGCAGTAGGAGGACAATATCTTAAGCAAAGTGAATCAGTTAGCTTAACAGAAAATGGAAATCATGGACTATTGAATGGATAAAGTTTGGTAATTTTTTTACGTCACTCTTCACCTCCTATTCCCTTTAGTTCTAAATTTATATTTGGTAATTAATGACTCTTATTGATGCCCTATATTGAGGTCGCAGGCTGGTGATAAGCGTCCTATGAAAATTGAAAAATTAAAAGCCTTGAGCATTAATATTAAGCTCCTCGCCATTATCCTGTCATTAACACTGATATTTTCAAGCTTGTCTATTTTGAATTTTCATTCAATTTATTCTCAAGATTCGGAGGATGCAAAGAGTCTTAATTGTAAGGATAATGCGGATCAATCTCAATACGTTAGTAATGTCGGGTTGCAAAACAATTCAAATCGATCAGGGCCTGTTACAAACGATCTTCCTGGTTTTCATTATGTAAAGAAATTTAGTAATAACGGTACCCTGATTGGCGCTTGGGGTACTAAAGGAACCGGTCCAGGACAATTTTTACATGCCCATGGAATTACAGTTGATTCCAAGGGAAATGTTTACGTAAGTGACGCAGAAAAATGTAATGTCCAGAAGTTTGACAGTAATGGTAAGTTCATTACCATGTGGGGTAGCAAAGGAACAGGTCCGGGACAATTCTTGCAACCTGAGAGCATGGCCGTTGATTCAAAAGGCAATGTATACGTAGCTGATTACGCTGATCAACGTATCCAAAAATTTGACAGTAATGGTAAGTTCATTACCATGTGGGGTAGCAAAGGAACAGGAGATAGTCAATTCATTAAACCTTGGGGAGTTGCAGTTGATTCAAAAGATAATGTTTATACAAGTGATCAAGACAACCCTGAAGTTCAAAAATTTACTAATGATGGAAAATTTTTGACCAAATGGAATTCATATTCTCCTGGCATGTTATTTGTCCATTTGCATGATATTACATTAGACTCAAATGACTCAGTATATGTTACTGATGGCAGAAACAATTCGCAGGTTGCAAAATTTGATGATGAAGGCAAATTTATCACAAAGTGGGGGGGATACGGATATGGCAATGGGCACTTTGTAGAAGATCATGGAATAGTGACCGATAAGGAAGGTAATGTATATGTTGTAGATACAAGAAATGTACGTATCCAGAAATTTAACAGTGATGGTGATTTTGTTACAAAGTGGGGATCAATTGGATGTCGAGATGATCAATTCTTGATTCCACACGATATTGCGATTGACTCTTCTGGAAATATTTATGTCTCAGATAGTGGAAATGTTCATTTTCTAGCAAAAAAAACGTGCGCGTCATATGATAATCAATAGTTGGCATATGCATTTGTTATCCACTGGATAATAAAAGTCACCATGGAATTTTACTGATAAATGCTGGATAGTATTGGAAAATTGAAATCAGCGTCCCTTAGGAATTACGGGGGAATAAAAACTTGGAGCGCATAATATCTTTTTCATTTGTCATTCTTATTATCGGTTCGATATCTTCAGTCCAGTTGGCTTTAGCTGATTTGTTAAGTAATTCATTACAACAGCGTATTGGAGATTATGATATCCAAATTAATACTGTGCCCAAAGTTCCTATCTCAGGACAGGAAACCCGGATAAACATAAGAATAACCACAGTTAGTAACAATCCAATAATAGATACGCCTATTATCATAAAAATATCAGATGAAAAAAATGAATTAATTAGAACACAACCCATACTATTGCCGAGTGGACACTACTCGTACAACTATATTTTCAAAAAGGCAGGAATATTCCTCTTAAGTATTGATATTTTAGATAATCCTACCATTGGAGATTTCAATGATTCAAATAAAAAAGTTGTCTTTGATTTCCCGGTTACTGTATCAGAGCCTATTTCAGTAGAGCTCACTTCATTAACTCTACCTATCACCGCCTCTGCTGTTGTGATTGGTACAGTCATAGCCTTTGTGCTATTGAAAAGATTCAAACGCAGTAAAAAGGTAATCTAAAAAAGTGAATGTCAGTTGCTACGAACGAGCGATACATGTAGAGAAGTAATTTTACTCAAATTCAAATTCATCAAGTTGAGTGCAATTCCCGGCATACGTATTAAAGATACTTTCTACACCGTCTAATGTCGATTGATTAATTCTACCTTCTGCTACTTCGTTACCAATATTAAGCGCATGAATTGCCTCGTATAATTTTTTAAAATCACTACATGAAATTGAAAAATGATTATTGATATCTTCAGACATCATACCGGAGTTATTAGCAGCAGAGTTAGATTCTAACGTACTAATGTTATTGGTAGTTTTGAGGTCATCATTTTCTTGGCCTTGTACTTGTGGATTCTGGAGATTCAGACCTGGACTCAAATTAAAGATTCCTAGCGTTAGTAGTCCGAACAAGAATAAAGATACAGTAATCACAGTCCTTTGATTTAGATTAATTTTGTATCCCATAGTCAATTATCTATTGATATAATGCATGTCAGGATTAATTAATGATTAGAATGTAAATTAAAGACTCTATATAGAGATTTAAACTGTTAACTTAAGGAATTTTTTTCTTGAAATCAACTAACATTCTGAGGTATATTTAAGTATTTAATTTATTCTATTTTAAACGCTTTCAAACTCTTATTTCGCTACAAACAAGATATAAAATCCAATCTAGAATTCTTAATTCGCTGTGTAATTCATCGGCTTCAAAGATATCCTGCGTTTGATTTATTTCTAAAATAACCTCATTCATTTTAGATTCTAAAACTTCACAAATTGGAATATCTGGAATTTTCATTTGTACTAAAACCCAGTTTAAGGCTAAGCGAAATGTTTAGTCTTTTTCCTCCAATATTCTCAACTTATTAAACGAATATTGTAGAGGTTGTGATTACTATTGTTCGAGATGATTAAACATACCCGTGATAAGGTTTCCACCGTGGCTAATTAGGCCCATAAACTCCTTACCAAGAGGTTCTAGGCTTTTGTCTGACATCATCTTTGCGTATACTTCTTTTCTGTGATTTTGATCTCT
>Ga0207428_10001649_pt1 | contig 23211 bp, 22 predicted proteins | sample RhiMethybrSRZTD1_FD_187600 | JGI IMG/M metagenome (GOLD analysis project Ga0207428, IMG submission 187600) | Populus rhizosphere microbial communities from Tennessee, USA - Rhizosphere MetaG P. TD hybrid SRZTD1 (SPAdes) (version 3) | ecosystem: Host-associated > Plants > Roots > Rhizosphere >...
GGCGCGGCCCCGACGGGGATCGTGATCGATGTGATCCGCGCCACCTCGACGATGTGCCAGGCGCTCTCCGCGGGCTACGCGCGCGTGTTCTGCACGGCCGAGGTCGAGGACGCGCGTGCGCTCCGGGAGCGGCTCGGCGACGGCGTCCTCGGCGGCGAGCGGAACGCCGTGCGCATCCCCGGCTTCGACCTCGGGAACTCGCCGCGCGAGTACCTCGTGCCGGCCGCCTCGACGCTCGTCCTGTCGACGACGAACGGGACGCGCGCGGTCGTCGCGGCAGCCGAGCGGTGCGAGCGCGTCCTCGTGGCCTCGCTGCTGAACCTCCGGGCGGTGGTGGAGGAGACGCGCCGGGCCGGCGACGACGCGATCGTCGTCTGCGCCGGAGTGCAGGGCACGCTCGCCCTCGACGACGCCTTCGTCGCCGGGCGGATCGTGGAGCTGCTGGGATGGGGCCGGACGGATGCGGCGGAGGCCGCGGCTCGGCTGGCGGGCACATGGGCTGGGCCGGAGGACGCGCTGCGCGCCTCGAAGAGCGGGCGCAACCTGCTCGAGAACGCGCCGGAGCTCGAGGAGGACATCGCCTTCTGCGCGCGCGAGAGCGTCCTCGAGGTCGTCCCGCGCCTCGTCGAGCTGCGCGGCGGCGCGGCGGAGATCTCCGCATGAGCACCGCTCGCCGCCGGCTCGCGGTCGTGGGGGGAAGCCATGTTTCCCCACGTGCTCCCTTCTTCCCGAAGGCGTGGGGAACCGCCCGGGTCCCCACGCCCCTCCCTGCTCGTGGGCCGGAGGTTGGCCCATGAGTGACGACCTCGACCCGAGGACGCGGGGCCATCCTTCGGTGTTCGCCGAGGTCGCGGAGGCCTACGAGCGTGGGCGGCCCGGGTACCCCGAGGAGGCAGTGCGCTGGCTCGCCGGCGACGAGCCGCGTGACGTCGTCGATCTCGGCGCGGGGACGGGGAAGCTGAGCCGGGCGCTGCTCGCGCTCGGCCACCGCGTGACCGCGATCGAGCCGCTGCCCGAGATGCTCGACCTGTTCCCGGCGTCCGCGCCGGGCGCGAGCGGGATCCTGGGGACCGCCGAGATCATCCCGCTGCCCGACGCCTTCGCGGACGTCGTCGCCTCTGGCCAGGCGTTCCACTGGTTCGACCACGCGCTCGCGCTGCCAGAGATCGCTCGTGTCCTCCGGCCCGGGGGCCGGCTCGCGCTCGTCTGGAACACGCGGGACGACGACGACCCGTTCATGGCGCGGCTCAGCGAGCTGATCGGGAACGAGCGCCTGGGCGGGGAGCACAGCTACCTCGCCGTCGACGAGAGCGGGCTCTTCGGGCCGGTCGAGACTGCGGTCTTCCGCCACGAGCAGGTCGTCGACCGGGCAACGCTGCTCGACCTCGTCCTCTCGCGCAGCCACTGCGCGAAGCTTCCGATGGGGGAGCGCGAGCCCGTGCTCGAGGCGGTCGGAAGGCTGTACGACGAGCACGCCGGCCCGGACGGCCTGCACCTGCCCTACGTGACGGAGTGCTACCGCGCGACGAAGAAGGGAGAGCGATGACGGACCTTCCCCGCTGGCTGCTGCGCCTCGAGGGCCTCGCGGTCTTCGTCGCGGCCCTCGTGCTGTACGTCGACGCCGGCTACGGCTGGCTCCTGCTCCTCCTGCTCGCGCTCGCACCCGACCTCTCGATGCTGGGGTACCTCGGCGGCCCGCGCATCGGCGCGCTCACCTACGACGTCGTGCACACGTACGTCGGCCCGCTCGCGCTCGGCGTTGCAGGTGTCGTCGGTGACACGGATATCGCGATCCAGGTGGCGCTCATCTGGGCGGCGCACATCGGCGCCGACCGCGTGCTCGGGTACGGCCTCAAGTACCCGACGGGCTTCAAGGACACGCACCTGCAGCGCGTCTAGTCGAACTCGCGGCAGACGGCCTCGACGTTGTTGCCGTCGGGGTCGAGCACGAACGCCGCGTAGTAGCGACCGCCCTCGGGCGAGCTGTACTGCTCGCGCACTCCGGGCGGGCCGTTGTCCGATCCTCCGGCCTCGAGCCCTGCCCGGTGAAAGGCCTCGACCTGCTCGCGCGACTCGGCGACGAAGGCGATGTGCACCGGCCCGCTCGTCGTCGGCTCGCCGTCCGTGACGACGAGGTTCGCCAGCTGCGCGCCGCTCTCGCCCTCCCAGATCGGCGGGATGCCGAGGGGCTCGAGGAGCGCCTTGTAGAACGGGACGCTCGCCTGCGCGTCGCGAACGCGGATGTGGACGTGGTCGATGACGACCCGCGTCCAGTCCCAGTCGACGGTCACGCCTCGACGATACACATGCAACGCGGCGCCGAGCGGGCGCGCGTAGGGGTTGGGCAGCGGGATCCGCGTGTAGCGATTCCGCTCCTGCGCGGAAATCTGCTTGACAGGGGAACGTGTGTTCGTGTAGAACATGTGTTCGAATGGTCGCGTGCCTCCTCATTCCGGGATTCGAGCTGAGGGCGGCGCTGCGCCTGCGGCCGCGGCTCGCGCTCGCCCCCGCAGCGCTCGCGCCCGAGCCGGGCGAGGAGCCGCTCCTCGGCCCGGTGACCGCGGTCGCGGAGACCGCCGGCGTCACGCCGGGGATGCGCCTGGGGGAGGCGCTCGCGACGTGCCCGTCGCTCGTCCTCGTCGACCGCGACCCGGCCACGGTCGAGCGCGAGTGGGAGGGCGTTCTCCGACGGCTGGAGGACGCAGGCTTCGCAGTCGACCCCGTCGAGCAGGGGGTCGTCGTCTTCGAGACGAAGGGCGTCGAGCGGCTCTACGGCGGCGTCCGCCCGGCCCTCGCACGCGCGCTCGAGGCGGTCGGCTCGGGCTGGGACCCGCGCGTCGGCGCCGCCGCGCGCCGCTTCACCGCGCTCGCCGCGGCGAGCGTCGCCCGGCCGGGTCAGACCCTGATCGTCGCGGAGAAGGAGGAGGAGTCGTTCCTCGAGCCGCTGCCGCTCTCACTGCTTCCGCTGCCTCCCGACCGCTACGCCGAGCTCGAGGGGCTCGGGCTCCGACGGCTCGGCGACTTCGCCCAGCTTCCGCAGGACGCGGTCGCGGAGAGGCTGGGGGTGGAGGGGAGGAACGCCTGGCGGCTCGCCCGCGGCGGACGCAGGGCGAAGGTCCGCGGGCGGAAGCCGGCGTTCGAGCTCGCCGAGGCGCTCGCGTTCCCGGAGGCGGTGGCGAACGAGCTGACGCTGCGGCGGGCGCTCGGCTCCCTCCTCGAGCGCCTGCTCGCGCGCCCCGAGCGCGCCGGGCGGCCGTTCCGCAAGCTCGCGCTCGCGGCCCGGCTCGTGGACGGGGGCTCCTGGCGGCGCGCGGTCACGCTCCGCGACGCGACCGCCGAGCTCGCGCGACTGCGCTCGGCGCTGGGGCCGAAGCTCGTGGAGCTCCCCGGCCCGATCCTCGAGCTGCGCCTCGAGGCGGTCGAGCTCGCCGAGCACACCGGCCAGCAGCTCGCGCTCGTCGAGCCGGCGGGCGAGGAGGTGGGGGTGCGGCTGCGCGAGGGCCTGCGGCAGGTGCGCGCGAGCACGGGGACGGGCTCGGTGTGCGCGGTGGTGGAGGTGGCGCCGTGGTCGCGGATCCCGGAGACGCGAGCGCTCGTCGTCCCGCGCGACACGTAGCGGTCTCATGGGCCCTCCCGCGGTAGGGCGGCTGAACGCGCCCCGGCCGGCGCTCGTCGAGATCGGGCCCGGAGGGGCGCCGAGGGTCGTGAACCGCGAGGAGGTGACGCTCGTGCGCGAGGAATGGCGCGTCGTCGACCGCTGGTGGACGGAGGATCCGGTCGACCGGCGCTACTTCGAGGTCGTCCTCGAGAGCGGCCGGAACGTCTGCGTGTACCGCGACCGGGAGGCGGGCTGTTGGTTCAGCCAGAAAGCCTAGGTCTCGACGTCGAAGACGTCGTGCCGCTCGAAGAACGCGCGGTCGGGCTCGATCCCGCGCTCGCGAAGCTCGCGGAGCTCCTGCCGGTAGCGGACGAAGCCGCCGGGAGTGTGGAGGTTGAGCATCCGCACGGGCGCGTCGCTCACGTTCCGGAACCAGTGGACGACGTTCGGCGGGGCGAGGACGTAGGTGCCCGGTCTCCCCTGGACGACCTCGTCGCCGATGTGGAACTCGACCTCGCCCTCGAGGACGTAGAACGAGTCGCTGTGCCCCTTGTGGAAGTGGGGGTCGACGCCTCTCCCGGCCTCGAACACGACCTCGAGCAGCGCGAGCTCGGGGCGGTCGGCCTTCACGGCGCCCCCCTCGCCGGGAGCGAGTGCGATCGGCTCGCCCATTCAGCCGGAGAGGCGCACCGCGGTCAGGGCCGAGGGGTCGACGCCGCCGTCCGGGGGCGGGTCGTGCTGGTCGAAGCCGGGGTTGCGCCCGCGCAGGTAGTCGCCGAACCCGCTCGCGGGCATGTGGAGGTTGTAGGCACGTGCCGCCGCCGCGCTGTCGTTGTCGAAGCCGTGCGCGAGGTCGGGAGGGAAGACGACGAGCGTCCCCGCGGGCCCGCGCAAGGGCCCGTCGCGCAGGGCGAAGGAGAACTCCCCCTCGACGACGAGGAAGGCGTCGGCGTGGTCGTGGTGGACGTGCAGCTCCGCGCCGTGCTGGCCGGCGCCGTAGGCGAACTCGGAGACGATGAGCTCGTCGGCGTCCACGAGCACGGTGGCGCGGCGGTCCGGCCGGTCGGTGATCTTCTCGCCCTCGTCTCCGCCCGCGCGGCGCACGACGACGAGCCCGGGGTCGCCGGAGGCGTACTCGGGTGCGGGCCGCTGATCGAACGCGGCCCGCACCGCCCGCAGCCCCTCCTCGTCCCGTGCGGCGTGGAGGCCGCGGACGAACTCCCCGAAGCCGCAGCTCGGGACGTGGAGGTCGAGGAAGCGCGCGGGTGCCTCGCCCGTCACCGCGAACGTGTGCACGACCTCGGGCGGGATGAAGACACACGACTCCGCTCCCACCCGATGCTCGCCGTCCTCGAGCCGGAACGTGAGCTCGCCCTCGAGGACGAGGAACGCCTCGGCATGGCGCTCGTGGACGTGCAGCGGCGGCGCGACGCCCCCGGGCGCCGAGCGCACCTCCGCGATGCCGATCTGCTCGAGGTCTGCGAGGAGCGTGACGCCGAGGCCGCCCTCGCCGGTGATGCGCTCGCCGTCGCGGATCCCGACCATCCCCCGGCAGCCTAGTGTCCTACGTCGAGCTGCACTGCCACTCGTCGTACTCGTTCCTCGACGGGGCGTCGCAGCCGGAGGAGCTCGCAGCGCGGGCGGCCGAGCTCGGGTACGAGGCGCTCGCGCTCACCGACCACGACGGCGTCTACGGCTCGCTCGAGTTCGCGCACGCCGCGAAGGCGCTCGGCGTGCGGCCGATCACGGGCGCGGAGGTGACGCTGGCCAGCGGCGTAGGCTCGACGGAGCCGCCCAGGAGCGGAGGTGTCGGCTTTGCCGGCCCTGTAGCGGGAAGACGCGCGCACGTCACGTTGCTCGTCGAGAGCAGGCGCGGCTACGCGAACCTGTGCCGCCTGCTCACCGCCGCGCACGCGGGGACGCGACGCGCTGGCAGGGAGGATCGGGAGCCGCTCCCGCCCTCGGTCTCGCTCGAGCTCGTCGCGGAGCTCTCGGAGGGGCTCGTCTGCCTCTCCGGCTGCGCCCGGCGCGGGCTCGGGGTCGTCGACCCGAACGGCGCGGCCCGGCTCGCGACGGTGTTCGGCCGCGAGCGGTTCCTCGTAGAGCTCCAGCGCCCGTTCGAGCGTGGGGACGCCCACCGGAACGCCCTCCTCCGCGACCTCGCCGGGCACCTGGGAGTCGAGACGGTCGCGACCGGCGACGTCCACGCGCACCATCCGCGGCGGACGCTGCTCCAGGACGTCCTCGTCGCGATCCGCTGCCGGACGTCGCTCGAAGGGTGCGAGCAGGAGCGGCGCGGGAACCGCGAGAGCCACCTGCGGCCGCCCGAGGAGATGCTCGAACGCTTCTCCTTCGACCGCGACGCGGCCCGGCGGAGCGCGATCCTGGCCGAGCGGCTCGAGTTCGACCTCACCGAGGAGCTCGGGTACTGCTACCCCGACTTCTCGGATAGCGAGGAGCCCGCGATCCGCAGGCTCGCCGCGATCTGCAGGCACGCGCTCGACGACCGGTATGCGGGAGCAACAGTCGCGCAGGCGCGCGCGCGTCTCGACGGCGAGCTCGCGCTCATCGACGAGCTCGGCCTCGCCGGCTTCTTCCTCCTCCACCACGAGGTGCTCGAGCTCGCACGCGAGTGCGCGCTCGAGGTGCGCGGCCGGGGGACGCCGCGGAGCTTCCTCCCGCCGGGACGCGGGCGGGGGAGCTCGGTCGGCTCGATCGTCTGCTACCTCACCGGCCTCTCACACGTCGACCCGGTCGCCAACGAGCTCTCGCTGGGGAGGTTCCTGAACCGCGAGCTCGCGTCGGTGCCGGACATCGACCTCGACTTTCCGCGCGACATTCGCGAGAAGCTCATCGTCGCCGTCACCGAGCGCTACGGACGCGAGCACGCCGCGCTCGTCGCGAGCTTCGCGACCTACCGCTCGCGCGGCGCGATCAGGGACGTCGGCAAGGCGCTCGGGCTCCCGTACGCCGAGCTCGAGCGCCTCTCCCGTCTCTCGGACGGCTGGGACGCGCGCCGCGTGGGCGAGGAGCTCGAGCGGCTCCCCGACGGCGAGCGCATGCTCGGATCGAGGCGCTGGCGCGCGTTCGCGTGGCTCACGGGCGAGATCGCGGGCCTTCCGCGGCACGTCTCGCAGCACCCCGGCGGGATGATCGTCTCCACGCGCCCGCTCGTCGAGCTCGTCCCCGTGCAGCCGGCGGCGATGGCGGGCAGGCAGCTCTGCCAGTGGGACAAGGACTCGTGCTCCGACGCCGGGTTCCTCAAGATCGACCTCCTCGGCCTCGGGATGCTCTCCGCGGTCGAGGACTGCGTCGAGCGGATCGCGGAGAACCACGGGGAAGTCGTCGACCTCTCGCGGATCCCCTTCGACGACGGCGAGGTCTTCGACGAGATCCAGCGCGCGGACACGGTCGGGACGTTCCAGATCGAGAGCCGCGCGCAGATGCAGAGCCTCCTCCGCACGCGGCCGGCGAATCTCGACGACCTGACGGTGCAGGTCGCGCTCGTCCGCCCCGGGCCGATCCAGGGGAAGGCGGTGCACCCGTACATCGACGCTCGCGAGCGCCTGCGGGAGGACCCCTCGTACGTCTGGCCGGTCGACCACGAGCTCCTGCGCGAGCCGCTGCGCGCGACGTTCGGCGTCGTCGTCTTCCAGGACCAGGTGCTCGAGGTCGCGATCGCGCTCGCCGGGTTCACGGTCGGCGAGGCCGAGGGCTTGCGACGGGCGATGAGCCGCAAGCGGAGCCACGACGCGCTCGAGGCCTACCGCGGCAGGTTCGTCGCCGGAGCCGCGGCGAAGGGCGTGGACGCAGGGACGGCGGACGGCGTCTTCGACAAGCTCGTCGGCTTCTCGGGCTTCGGCTTCCCGAAGGCGCACGCGGCCGCGTTCGGGCTGCTCGCGTACCAGTCGCAGTGGCTGCGCCGCCACTACGCCGCGGAGTTCCTGTGCGCGCTCCTGAACGCGCAGCCGATGGGCTTCTACCCGCCCGCCACGCTCGTGCGGGACGCGCAGCGGCGCGGGGTCGAGGTGCGTCCCGCGGACGTCAACGTCAGCGGTGCGTCGTGCGCGATCGAGGACGGGAGCGTCCGCATCGGCATCTCCTACGTCGCCTCGGTGGGAGAGGAGGATGCGGAGGGCCTCGTGACCGAGCGCGAGGCGAACGGGCCGTTCCTCGACGTGGGTGACCTGGCGCGCCGGGCGCGGCTCTCGCGCGAGGGGCTGGAGGTCCTCGTCAAGTCCGGCGCCTGCGACTGCTTCGGGCGACCGCGGCGCGACCTGCTCTGGGAGCTCGGCCTCGCCGTCCGCCCGCAGTCGGTGAGCGGGACCGCCGGGGAGGCGAAGCAGCTCCCGCTCGAGCTGGAGCCGACGACCGCGACGCCTCACCTGCGTGACCTGACGCGCTGGGAGCGGATGCTCGCGGACTACCGGCACACCGGGATGTCGGTGGGGACGCACCCGCTCGCGCTCCTGCGCCCGCATCTGCCGGACGGGACGCTCTCGAGCACCGAGCTCCACGAGCAGCCGCACGGCCGTCACGTCGCGTTCGCGGGGATGACGGTCGCGCGCCAGCGCCCGTCGACCGCGAACGGGATCGTCTTCATGCTGCTCGAGGACGAGCACGGGCAGGTGAACCTCATCGTCCCGCCGCCCGTCTACGACCGGCATCGCGCGACCGTCCGCGCGGAGCCGCTCGTCCTCGCGAGCGGTCGCTACGAGCGGGTCGGCGCGAACCGGAACGTCCTCGTCTCTCGGATCGAGTCGCTCGGACCGCTTGCGCGGGCGGCGGCCGAGAGCGACTCGGTGTGGGAGTCGCTCCCGCGCCCGCACTCGTTCGGCCGGCGCTAAGCCTGCTGGGCTCGAGACGCGCGCTTCTCGCGCTGGTCGAGTCGGCGTTGGAGCGTGAACGCCGTCTCGATGAGCGTGAGATGCGTGAACGCCTGGGGGAAGTTGCCGACGAGACGCTTCTGCTCCGGGTCGTATTCCTCGGCGAGCAAGCCGAGGTCGTTACGGAGCGCGAGCAGCCGCTCGAAGAGCTCGACGGCCTCGTCGAGCCGCCCCTGCTGCGCCCACACCGCGGCGAGCCAGAACGAGCACGGCAGGAACACGCCTTCGCCGGGCGGGAGCCCGTCGACGGCGACGTTCTCCTCGTCCGCGCGGTAGCGCTCGACGAAGCCGTCGCGCAGGAGCTCGCGCTCGATCGCGGCGACCGTGCCGAGGACGCGCGGGTCCCTGGCGGGCAGGAACCCCACGAGGGGAATGAGCAAAAGGCTCGCATCGAGGCGGTCGGAGCCGTAGGACTGGACGAACGCCCCGCGCTCGGCGTCGAACCCGGAGCGGAGCACGTCCTCCTTGATCTCGTCCCGCGTCGCGCTCCAGCGATCGAGGGGCCCGTCGCGGTCGAGTCGCTCGACGCTCTTCACGGCGCGATCGAACGCGACCCAGGCCATGACCTTCGAGTGCGTGAAGTGCCGTCGCGGCCCGCGAACCTCCCAGATGCCCTCGTCCTCCTGGCGCCAGGCCGACTCGAGCCACTCGAACGTCTTCCCCGCGACCGACCAGGCGTCGTCCGACGCTCCCACACCGCGTACGCGCGCCTGGTAGAGGGCGTTGATCACCTCGCCGTAGACGTCGAGCTGCAGCTGGTTCGCCGCGTTGTTCCCGACGCGGACCGGCTGCGAGCCCTCGTACCCCTCGAGCCACGGGAGCTCGAACTCGAGCAGCCGTCTCTCTCCCGCGACCCCGTACATGATCTGGACGTCCTCGGGCGACCCGGCGATCGCGCGCAGCAGCCAGTCGCGCCAGGCGTGCGCCTCGTCGACGTAGCCGGCGCGGAGCATCGCGAGCAGCGTGAGCGTCGCGTCGCGCAGCCAGCAGTACCGGTAGTCCCAGTTGCGGACGCCGCCGAGCGCCTCGGGAAGCGAGGTCGTCGGCGCGGCGACGATGCCTCCGGTCGGCGCGTAGATCATCGCCTTCAGCGTGAGGAGCGAGCGGTGGACGGCGTCGTGCCAGCGCCCCTGGAAGCGGCAGATGCCCGCCCACTCGTCCCAGTAGGTGAGGGTGTCCTCGAGCGCCGTCTCGGCATCGATCGGCTCGGGAAGCGCCTCGTGCGAGGGGTACCAGGTGAGGACGAACGGGATGCGGTCGCCCTCGGAGACGGTGAACGAGCCGTACGTGTGCAGGTTGCGGCCCTCGAGCTCGACCGGCGTCCGGACGCTGACGCCGTCCGGCCCCGCGATCGCCACGAGCGTGCCGTCGAGGTTCCGTACCCAGGGGACCGTCGACCCGTAGTCGAACCGGAGCACGAGCTCCATCTGCATCTCGACGCGGCCACGGATGCCCTCGACGATGCGGACGACGTCCGGCTTCGTCTCGCGCGGCGGCATGAAGTCGATCAGGCGGACCGCGCCGGTGTCGGTCTCGAGCTCGGTCTCGAGCACGAGCGTGTCGCCGCGGTAGCGGCGCCCGGGGGAGTGGAACTCGGCGGTCGGCCGGATCGTCCAGTGTCCGTTCTCCGGCGTTCCGAGCAGCGCGGCGAAGATCGCACCCGAGTCGAAGCGTGGGAGGCAGAGCCAGTCGATGCAGCCGTGTCGGCTGACGAGCGCTGCCGACTGGAGGTCGCCGATGAGCCCGTAGTCCTCGATGAGCGCCGACACGTCGCTAGTCCTCCAGAAGCGCCGCAAACCGTCGGAAGCGCCTCGTCGCGGCGCGGTTGAACGCGGACCGGTACTCCTCGGCAGTGTGCCCGTCGAGCGTGGACGCGTACGCCTCCCGAAGGTCGTACAGGCGGTCGGCGAGGGCGTCCACGACCAGCTGATACTCGCCGAAACGCTCCTCGGTTTCCTCTTTCGGGCTCCTCGACCAGGCATCGTCGGCCGCGCTGGCCTCCCGCAGGAGGTCGCCCTCGTCCGTCGCGAAGAGGTCGAGCTGCCGCTCGAGAAGCTCGTCGAACCTTCCCCGGCGGCGCAGCATCAGGTGACCTCCCGGTAGAGGTCGAGGTGCGCGGCGGCCGAGGCCTCCCAGGTGAGCTCGGCGCGGGCGCGTTCGGCGCCCTTCCGGGCCCCGGCCAGCGCGTCGGCGTCGTCGAGCAGGCGCCGCAAAGCAGCGGCCATCGCTCCGACGTCCCCCGGCTCCACGACGGCGCCGGCGCCGAACCGGCCGACGACCTCGCCGAGCCCGCCGATGTCGTAGACGATGGCCGGGACGCCGGCGCCGAGGACCTGGAGCAGCGCTCCCGAGACGTCGATCTCCGCGCGGTAGGGGAAGAGCGCGACCGTCGCCTCCGAGAGCGCGCGCCGCAGCTCCGCGTCGGGGAGAAAGCCGAGTCGCCACTCGGCGCGGTCTCCGGCGATCCGTTGCAGACCTTCGAGCGGGACCCGCGGGTCGCCCGCGACCAGGAGCCTCGCCCCGTCGACGCCGAGCACCGCCTCGACCGCGTCCTCGGTCCCCTTGTAGGGCCGGATGAGCCCGAGCGCGAGCGCGGTCCTGCCGTCGTCCTCGCGGAGCACGTCCGAGCGGAATGCCGGGTGAGGGATGACACGAAGACGGTCTCCGGGGAGGCCGAAGTCGGCGAGCGCGGCGCGGCCACGGTGGGAGTGGACGACGACGCGGTCGCAGCGACCGAAGAGTGCCTGCCAGACGCCCTTCTTCGACGCGGTGCGCCGCGGGACGATGTCGTGGGCGGTGAAGACGACCGGCGACCGTGGTCGGAAGAGCCAGCGGTCGGCCTCGGCGGCGCCGAACCACTGGACGTGGAGGACGTCCGGCTTCACCGTCGCCAGCCGCGCCATCCCGAACGGGTGCTCGAGCGCCTTCACCGCGAGCCGGAGTCGTGCGGAGCCCATGCGCGACGAGAGCGGGTAGAACCACTCGCGGGTCGCGTAGCCGTCGGAGGCGGCGACGGAGCCGAAGCGGAAGCGCGAGGTCACGAGCTCCACGTCGGCGCCTGCGCGTGCGAGCGCGGCCGCGAGCGACCGGTCGTAGGGCGGCGTGTACGCGGGCGGGTCGGCGAGGACGACGCGCATGGCCGGAAACGTTAGAGCGTCACCGGGCAGAATCCCCGCCGTGACGTTCGAGGCAGCGCGCGCGCAGTTCCCCGTGCTCGAGCGGCTCGCATACCTCCAGGCGGGAAGCGTCGGCCCGCTCGCCCGGTCGACGCTGGACGCGATGGTCGCCGACGAGGAGCGCTGGCTCGCCGAGGGGAAGGGGACTGCGCGCCGTTTCGAGCACATCCTCGAGCTCCGGGAAGTGCTCCGGCGAGAGCTCGGCGCGCTCGTCGGGGTCGACCCCGAGCAGGTCGCGATCACCGCATCGACGACGGACGGCTGCAACATCGTCTTCGCCGGCCTCGACCTCGGCCCGGAGGACGAGGTCGTCACGACGACCGACGAGCACTTCGGGCTCGTCGGCCCGCTCCACGCCTCCGGGGCACGGGTCCTCGTCACCCCACCGGACCCCGATCGCATCGTCGCCGCGGTCACCCCGCGCACGCGACTCCTGGCGCTCTCCCACGTGCTCTGGACGACCGGCCAGGTGCTGCCCGTGCACGAGCTGAGGCAGGAAACCGGCCTGCCGATCCTCGTCGACGGCGCGCAGTCGGTGGGGACGATCCCGGTCGACGCGCGCGGCCTCGACTACTACACGATCTCCGGGCAGAAGTGGCTGTGCGGGCCGGAGGGGACGGGCGCGCTCGTCGTCGCCGACCCGGACCGTCTCCGGGTCGGTCGCCCGAGCTACCTCGCGCAGCAGCGTTACGAGGCGGACGGGTCGTTCGAGCCGCGTCCCGGGGCCGCCCGCTTCGACCCGAACCTCACGCCGAACGCGGCGGTCGTCGGCCTCCGGGTCGCGCTCGAGACGGCTCCGGACTGGCGCTTCGAGCGCGCCGCGACGACCGCCGAGCAGCTGCGCCAGCTCCTGCTCGCAGCGGGCGCGGACGTCGTCGTGCCGGAGCAGCGCGGGACGCTCGTCTCGTGGCATGTGGCCGCGGAGGAGAGCGCCGCGGTGGTCGCGCGCCTCGCGGGGGACGGCGTCATCGTCCGCGACCTCCCGGGCCGTGGCCTCGTGCGTGCCTCGGTCGGCTGGTGGACGAGCGGCGAGGATCTCGAGCGGCTCGTGGCTGCGCTGTAGGGTCGAGGCATGTGCTTCGACCTCGACTCGTCCCCGCCGATACGGCCGCTCTCGGGGGCGGCGGTCTCCCACGACGATCTCGTCCTCACCGCGGACGACGGAAACAGGTTCGCCGCGTTCGCCGCGTCGCCGGACGAGCCCGCGAGCGCCGGGGTCGTCGTCCTTCCCGACGTCCGGGGCCTCTACCGCTTCTACGAGGAGGTTGCGCTGCGGCTCGCGGAGCGCGGGTACGCGGCGGTCGCGTTCGACTACTTCGGGCGCACCGCCGGGGTCGAGAAGCGCGACGACGACTTCGAGTACATGCCGCACGTCGAGCAGACGACGCCCGCGGGCGTGCAGGCGGACGTGGCCGCCTGCGTCGCGCAGCTCCGAGACGCCGGCTGCAGCTCGGTCTTCACCCTCGGCTTCTGCTTCGGCGGGCGCAACTCGTGGCTCGCGGCTGCGAGCGGTCACGGTCTCGCCGGCGCCGTCGGCTTCTACGGACGCCCGGGGGAGGGCCGGCCGGCGGGCACGCCTGGGCCGATACAGCGAGCCGCGGAGATGGAGGCGCCGATCCTCGCCCTCCAGGGCGGCGACGACCCCGGGATCCCGGTCGAGGACTCACGGGCGTTCGACGACGCGCTCGCCGCGGCCGGGGTCGAGCACGAGGTCGTGATCTACCCGGGGGCACCGCACAGCTTCTTCGACCGCAAGCAGGAAGCGTTCGCGGCGGAGAGCGAGGACGCGTGGGCGCGCGTCCTCGCCTTCCTCGAGCGCCACTCCTGATCGCTCAGCCGACGGTCGCGCAGACCGCGTACGCGGTGAGCGTGCCCCCCGCCTCGCCGATGACGAGCCAACCCTGCCCCGCACCGAGCGCATCGGCCGGGCCGTCGAAGCTCGCCTCCGCGCCGCCGGTGCCGTTGTAGCCGCCACCGAGCGCGACCTTTCCCTGCGGGCACTGCGCGAGCGCGGCGCCGCTCGCGTTGACGGCTGCCTGGACGACCACTCGACCCGACACACCGGCAGGCCCCTGCGGGCCCTGTGCGCCTTGCGTCCCCTGTGGTCCCTGTGGTCCCTGTGGCCCCGGCGGCCCCTGAGGCCCTTCCTGGCCCCACGTCACGTCGGTCTCGTTGGCCTGGCAGGCCGCGCCCGCCTCCGCGTCGATCAACCGGACGTTCCCGTTCCGGTGGACGCAGGCCGTGATGACGCCGTCCGCGGCGGGTATCGCGGAGTAGGCCGCGCCGGCGGCCACGACCAGCGCGACCGCGCTGGCCAGGATCGCCACTCGTCCCCTGCTCATGCGTGCTCCTTCCCCTAGGGGCGCACGGCGCCGATGGGCTCGTGCGCTCGACGGACTCTTGTAGTGAACGCTCGCCGCTGCGAGGCGGCATGCCCCGTCTAGGGAGCGTTCGCCGCGGTGCGGAGGCCGAGCTCCTTCGCGATCGGCTGCATCGCGGAGACGACGTTCGCGATGTGCTCGTCGAGTGAGAGCCCGAGGAGCTCCGCGCCCGCGTAGACCTCGTCGCGGTGCACGCCCGCGGCGAAGGACGGCTGCTTCAGCTTCTTCTTGACGGACTTCGCCTCGAGGCCCTCGAGGCCCGTCGGTCGCACGAGTCCGCACGCGTGGACGAAGCCGGAGAGCTCGTCGCAGGCGAAGAGCGTCCTCTTGAGCGGCGTATCGCGCGGCATCGCCAGATGCTCGGCGTGCGAGAGCACCGCCTCGATCAGCTCCTCCGGGTAGCCCTCCTCGCGCAGGATCGGAGCTCCGTCCTGCGGATGCTTGTCCAGCGTGGGGTGGATCTCGTAGTCGAAGTCGTGCAGGAGCGCGGTGGCACGCCAGAACTCCTCGTCCTCGCCCTGGATCTTCGCGTAGAAGCCGACGGAGGCCTCGACCGCGAGCGCGTGCCGGAGCAGCGCCTCGCTCGTCGTATAGCGCGTGAGCGTCTCCCAGGCCTGGTCGCGGGTCGGCCGCACGGCGGAGTACGATAGCCGCCGCCGTTGGCTGCCCAGGATCGTGACCCGACCGTTGCGCCGCATGGCACCTGGTCGTCGCCGATCAGCGCGGAGCTGGTCGCGCGCGCGGGGACGTCGCTCAGCTTGCCGTGGATCTCGGGCGGGACGACGTGGTGGCTCGAAGGCCGCCCCGCCGAGGGCGGGCGCGTCGTCCTGATGGAGAGCGAGGGCGGCGAAGACCCGAGCGACGTGACGCCTGCCGGCTTCAACCTGCGGACGATGGTGCACGAGTACGGCGGCGGCGCATACTGCGTCGCTGACGGGGTCGCCTTCTGCTCGAGCTTCGACGACCAGCGCCTGTACCGCGTCGAGCCAGGCTCCAGCCCGGTGGCCATCACGCCGGACGTCGAGGGCCGCACACACCGGTACGCGGACGGTCGCGTCACGCCCGACGGCAAGCTCTGGATCGGAGTCCGCGAGCGCCATCCCGAGAGCGGGCGCTCCGCCGACGTCGTCAACGAGCTCGTCGTCGTGCCGACCGACGGCTCCGCGGAGCCGCGGATCGTGGCCGGAGGACGCGACTTCTACTCGAACGCACGTATCTCTCCGGACGGGACGCGGCTCTGCTTCCTCGCCTGGGACCTCCCCTGGATGCCCTGGGACGGGTGTGAGCTCTTCACCGCCGGGCTCGGGCCCGACGGGTCGCTGAGCGACGTTTCGCTCGTCGCGGGCAAGGCGGGTGAGGAGTCGATCTGGCAGCCCGAATGGAGCCCCGGCGGCGACCTCGTGTTCGCGAGCGACCGGAGCGGCTGGTGGAACCTCGAGCGTGTCCGCGCCGGCAAGCGGGAGGTGCTGTACGCGGCCGAGGCCGAGTTCGGCTATCCGGCGTGGGTGTTCGGCGCCAGCTCGTACGCCTTCCTCGGAGACGGCAGGATCGTGTGCAGCTACGACCGCGAGGGCCGGACGCACTTCGCGGTGCTCGATCCCGAGACGGGCTCGCTCGACGACCTGGGCCTGCCCTACGACGCCTCGCGGCTGTATCTCGTCGCCGAGGGCTCGACGGCGGTGCTCGTTGCGGGCTCCGCGACGAGGCCGCACGAGGTCGTGCGGCTCGACGTCCCGACGGGGAAGACCGAGGTGCTGCGCCGGAGCGCGGACGTCGAGGTCGACCCCGCCTACTTCTCGGTGCCACGCTCCATCGAGTTCCCGACCGAGAACGGGCTCACGGCCTTCGCGCTGTACTACCCGCCGACCAATCCCGGCTTCGCCGGCCCCGACGGCGAGCTCCCGCCGCTCATCGTCATGAGCCACGGGGGCCCGACGGGCAACGCGACACCGATGTTCAGCCTCGAGATGCAGTTCTGGACGTCGCGGGGTTTCGCGGTCTGCGACGTGAACTACGGCGGGTCCACCGGGTACGGGCGCGCGTACCGCGAGCGGCTGAACGGCCGGTGGGGGGTGGTCGACCTCCAGGACTGCGTGAACGCCGCCCGCCACCTCGTCGAGACCGGGGAAGTCGACGGCGAGCGACTTCTCATCACCGGCGGGAGCGCTGGCGGGTACACGACCATCTGCGCTCTCACGTTCACGGACGCGTTCGCCGCAGGCGCCTCGTACTTCGGCCTCGCCGACCTGGAGGCGTTCGGCGCCGGAGACACGCACAAGTTCGAGCTCCGCTACGAGCACACGCTCGTCGGCCCCTACCCCGAGCGCGCCGACCTCTACCGCGAACGCAGCCCGATTCACTACGCCGACCGGATCTCGACCCCGATGCTCGTGCTCCAGGGAGCGGACGACGAGGTCGTCCCGCCTGCCCAGGCGGAGGTGATCGTCGCCGCCTTGCGCGAGCGCGGCGTCCCGCATGCGTACCTGCTCTTCGAGGGCGAGGGGCACGGGTTCCGCAAGGCGGAGAACATCGTGCGGTCGCTCGAGGCCGAGCTCTCGTTCTACCTCCAGGTCCTCGGGCTCGAGCCCGGCGACCCCCTGCCGAAGCTCGAGATCGAGCACCTCTCCTCGTGACGCCGCCGTCTCGCGTCGCGACCGGCCCGGAACCGGTCGCCGAGTACCATTCCCGCGCCATGGAGTCCTTCGTGATCGAGGGCGGGCGCCCCCTGAGCGGCACCGTGCGCGCCGCCGGGAACAAGAACGCGGCGCTCCCGATCCTCGCCGCCTCCATCCTCGCGAGCGACGTCGTCCACCTCTCGAACGTCCCGCGCATCCGCGACGTCGAGACGATGGTGGAGCTCCTCGGGGACATCGGCGCGGACGTCGCCTGGACCGGCCCGAACGAGGTGCGCGTCGATCCCGTGGGCGTCGAGAAGAGCGATCTCGACCCGGTGCTCGCGCGCGAGATCCGCGCCTCGTTCCTGCTTGCCGGACCGCTGCTCGCGCGCTTCGGGCGGGTCACCGTCCCGCCGCCCGGCGGCGACGTGATCGGGAGACGCAGGCTCGACACACACGTGCACGCGTTCGCTGCGCTCGGCGCCGAGTTCGAGATCGACGGCGTCTACGACCTCTCCGCCGACCGGCTCGTCGGCACGCGCCTCTACCTCGACGAGGCCTCGGTCATGGGAACGGAGAACGCGATCATGGCCTCCGTCCTCGCGGAGGGAAAGACGGTGCTCGGGCACGCCGCGTGCGAGCCCCACATCCAGGATCTCTGCCGGTTCCTCGTCTCGCTCGGCGCGCGGATCGACGGCATCGGGTCGAACGTTCTCCACATCGAGGGCGTCGAGCGCCTGACGGGCGGGGAGTTCCGCATCGGGCCAGACCACATCGAGGTCGCGAGCTTCGTCGGCCTCGCGGCGGCGACCGGGGGCGAGGTCGTCGTCGAGGACGTGTCGCCGGACGACCTGATCTCGGTCGTTCCGGCGTTCCGCAAGCTCGGGATCGAGATCGAGGTCTCCGACTCGAGCGTCCGGCTGCCGCCCGGGCAGGACCTCCACGTGGAGGACGACTTCGGCGGGCAGATCCCCAAGATCGAGAGCGGCATCTGGCCCGCGTTCCCGGCCGACCTCACCTCCATCGCCGTCACGGTCGCGACCCAGGCGCGGGGGACGATCCTCATCTTCGAGAAGATGTTCGAGAGCAGGCTCTTCTTCGTGGACAAGCTCGTCTCGATGGGGGCTCGCATCGTCCTCTGCGACCCGCACCGGGTCGTCGTCACCGGCCCGGCGACGCTCTACGGAGAGCGGCTCGAGAGCCCGGACATCCGCGCCGGGATGGCGATGGTCATCGCAGCCCTGTGCGCCGAGGGAACGTCCACGATCGGGAACATCCGTCAGATCGACCGCGGCTACGAGCGCATCGACGAGCGGCTGCGAGAGCTCGGCGCCTCGATCGACCGGGCCGAGCTCTGATGCAGGAGGGTGCGGCGCAGATCGGCCGCGGCGTCGGCCCGAGCAGCGTCGCCACCGGGGTCGCGGTCCTCGACCACCTCGTGGGACTGCTCGCGTCGACGGGCGGCTTCGAAATCCGCCTCGAGGTCGCCCCCGATGAGCCCGAGGCCGAGGTCGGCACCGCGGGGGCCACGCTCGGGGCCGCATTCCGGCCGTTGCTCGCACGCGACGGAGCTGCCCGCCGCGGGCTGGGCGTCACGCCGGCGGAGGAGGCGCTCGCGATGGTCGTCGTCGAGGTGTCGGAGCGGTGGCTTGTCGTGTCCAACGCGGACCTGACCTCGACGCGGGCAGGAGGGCTGCGCACGGACCTCGCTGCCGCCTTCCTCAACGGGCTCGCGGAGGCGGCCGGCCTGACTGTTCACGTGCGCTTGCTCGAGGGCGAGGACTCGCAGCACGTGCTCGAAGCGATTTTCAAGGCACTCGGCGTGGCGCTCGCCCGCGCCTGCGCCGACGCGTGACCACCCGCTCGCCGACCAGGAGGCAGGCATGGCAACGAAGGACGTCATCAGCACCGACCGCGCTCCCGGGCCGTTCCAGGGCGCTCCCTACAACCAGGCGATCCGCGTCGGCGAACTCGTCTTCGTCGCCGGCCAGCTCGGCATCTCCCGGGAGACCGGAGAGCTCGCCGGCGACGGTGTGGGCGAGCAGACGGAACAGATCATGCAGAACCTGGGCGCGATCCTGGAAGCGGCCGGCAGCAGCCTCGGCCAGCTGCTCAAGACGACCGTCTTCCTCGTCGACCTCGCAGACTTCGGTGGGATGAACGAGGTCTATGCGACGCACGTGGGAGAACAACCTCCTGCGCGCTCCACGGTCGGCATCTCCCAGCTCCCGAGTGGAGCGCGCGTCGAGATCGAGGCGATCGCGCACGTCTAGGGGTCCCGCGGCCGCGCTCGTCGGAGCGAAATCGCCGCGCACCACCTCACAACAGGCCTACCCGGGCAACAGCAGAAGGAGCCTCCACCGCCCGAACGCGAGACGCAGTCCGGAGAGGCCCAAGTTACAAGTTGTAACTTGGGCTCGAACGGGGCCCGATGTCGCCGACTACCTCTCGCGTGGCGCCGGCGGCTCCCCGGTGACAGCGCAAGTGACAAGTTGTAACTTGCCGTCTCTTGCGGGCCCGTTCGATCGCCCGGCGCCGCGCGGAAGGGCGGCAGAATGAGCCGGTGCGGGCGGAAGCGGTCATCGCGACCCACGGGAACACGGACTTCGACGCGTTCGCGGCGATGCTCGCCGCGCGCCACCTCTACCCGGGCGCCGTCGTGGCCGTCGGCCCGCTCAACCGCAACGTCCGCGACTTCTACCGGCTCCACGCGGAGGAGCTGGGGCCGATCGTCGAGGTCTCGCGGCTCGAGCTCGACGCGATCCGGCGCCTCGTGGTCGTCGAGACGACGAGCGCCTCACGCCTCGGCGAGCTGGAGCAGGTCGCGCTCGATCCCACCGTGGAGAAGGCGCTGTTCGATCACCACGCGGACGCCGACCTGCCCGACTGGGTGAACCCGGCGATGGCTGTGCTCTCCGACGACGGCGCGCTGACGACGACGCTCGTCGGCATCCTCGCCGAGCGGGAGCTCGAGCCGACCTCTCTCGAGGCGACGACGTTCGCCCTCGGGATCCACGAGGACACGGGCTCGCTCACCTACACGACGACGACGCGGCGCGACGTCGATGCGCTCGCGTGGTGCCTGCGGCACGGCGCTCGCCAGGACCTGGTCGGCACCTATCTGCACATGCCGCTCCAGGGCGACGAGCGCGAGCTTCTCCAGCATCTCCTGGATGCACTCGAGCCGCTGGACGCGGCCGGCGAGGAGATCCTGCTCGCCACGGCCACCTGGCCGGCCTACGTGGAGGGCGTTTCGAACCTCGCACACAAGATCGTCGACCTCACCGACGCTCGCGCCCTCGTCCTGCTCGTCGAGATGGAGGGCCGCGTCTTCCTGGTCGCGCGCAGCCGCACCGACCGGATCGACGCCTCGCGGATCGCAGCCGCGCTCGGTGGCGGCGGGCATCCGCAGGCGGCGTCGGCGATCGTCCGCGAGGGCCTGGACGCCGTTCGCCGGCGGGTCGTCGAGGAGCTGGGGCAGCTCATCGACGAGCCGCGGCGCGCGCGTGACGTCATGTCGCGACCGCCGCGCGCGGTCGGCCCCGACGACAGCGTGCGCGATGCGATGACGCTCTGCCAGCGGCATGGCCAGAGCGGGGTGTTCGTCGTCGAGGACGGTCGCGTGGTGGGCTCGGTCAGCCGCGAGGACCTCGACAAGGCACTCGGCCACGGACTCGCGCACGCGCCGGTGCGCGGGATCATGAGCGGCCGGGTCGTGCGCACCGGGGAGGAGGCGACGCTGGCGGAGCTACAGTCGCTCGTCACCGCCGCGGAGGACGGCCGCGTGGCCGTGCTCCGGGACGAGGAGCTCGTCGGGATCGTCACGCGGTCGGACCTCCTGCGCGAGCTGGAAGGCGTGGAGTCTCGTTCCGAGGAAGCGGTCGAGACGCTCGCGCAGGAGCTGCGCGAGCTGACGGAGCTGCAGCCCCTCTACGACGCGATCGCCGCGCTCGGGGAGCGCGCCGACGGCGTCTACCTCGTCGGCGGGACGATCCGCGACATCCTGCTCGGAGAGGTCGGCTTCGACGTCGACATCGCCGTCGAGGGTGACGCGATCGCGTTCGCGCACTCGCTCGCCGGCGCTCTCGGCGGCCGCGTGACCCCGCACGAGAAGTTCGGCACCGCGATCGTCCAGTACGGGGACGGCGCCCGCCTCGACGTCGTCACCACCCGGACCGAGTTCTACGACGCTCCCGGGGCGCTCCCCACGGTCGAGCGAGCCGGTCTCCGGGAAGACCTGCTGCGCCGGGACTTCACGATCAACGCGATGGCGGCGTCGCTCGCGCCCGCAGACTTCGGCCGCCTCGTCGACCCGCACGGCGGCCGCGCCGACCTGGAGGCGCGCGTCCTCCGGGTCCTCCACAACCTCTCGTTCATCGACGACCCCACGCGGATCTTCCGTGCGGTCCGGTACGAGGCGCGGTACGGCCTCCGGCTCGACGAGCACTCCGCGCGCCTGGCGCGCGGCTGCATCGAGATGGGTCTCGTCGGCGACCTCTCGTCCGCACGTCTTCGGGACGAGCTCGTCGCGCTGCTCGAAGACCCCGGCGCGGTGGAGGGGATCCTGCGCCTCGGGGCGCTCGGGGCGGACCGGGCCGTGCATCCCCATCTCCGCGCCGACGAGCAGGCCGCGGAGCTCTTCGGCCGAGCGCTTGCTCTTCGCGACGAGCTGGCGCTCGAGGTCCCGGCGTGGCGCCTCGGCCTTGCGGCGCTGGGACGCGAGCTGAGCTCCGACGAGGCCTATGACTGGCTCGAGCGCTTGAAGGTGCGCCGCCGGGACGTGGAGCACGTGGTCGGCGCGATCGCGGTCTCCCCGCGGATTCTCGAGCGGCTCCGTGCGGAAAGGCTGGATCCCGCCCAGGTCGTCGGCCTGATCGAGCGGTACGCCCCCGACGCGCCCCTCCTCGCGCTCGCCCACGACGAGCTCCCCGAGCTCCGCGACTACTTCACGCGGCTCCGGGATGTCCGGCTCGAGATCGACGGCTCCGACCTGGCGGAGCTCGGCCTCGGGGAGTCTCCGCGCGTGGGCGAGGTTCTCGCGGAGCTCAGGCGGCGGAAGCTGAACGGGGAGCTCGACGGGCGCGAGTCGGAGCTCGCCGCGGCGCGAGAGCTACTGGCCGCCGCGATCGAGGCATGAGCGTCGCCGCGCCCCACGAGATCGCGGAGCGGTATCGCCGCATCCGCGACGAGGTCGGCCCGGCCGTGACGGTCGTCGTCGCGACGAAGTACGTGTCCGTCGCCGAGCTGGCGGCTCTCGCGGAGGCCGGGGTCGAGGTCGTGGCGGAGAACAGGGCCCAGGACCTCGAGCGCAAGCACGCCGAGTACGGCGATGCGTTCCGCTGGCACTTCATCGGTCACCTGCAGTCGAACAAGGTCAAGGTCGTCAACCGGCTCTGCGAGCTCGTCCACTCGCTCTCCTCGGACTCCGCGGCGCGGCGCCTCGAGATCCCCGCGCTCCTCGAGGTCGACCTCGCGGCGGAGGAGACGAAGTCCGGTGTCGAGCCCGCGGAGATCGCCGGCTACCTCGAGCGCTACCCGTTCGTCCGCGGCCTGATGACGATGCCGCCGCTCGCCACGGATCCCGAGGCCTCGAGGCCGTTCTTCCGCCGACTGCACGAGCTCGCCTCCGAGCACGGTCTCGCAGAGTTGAGCATGGGGACGTCGCAGGACTATCGCGTCGCGGCCGAGGAGGGAGCGACCTACGTGCGGGTCGGGGAGGTCCTCTTCGGACCTCGAGGCCCGGCGCGCGAGCAGGGCTAGAATCGGCCGGTCATGGGCTTTTCCGACCTCTGGAACCGGACGCTCGTCTACTTCGGCATCGCCGAGGAGGAGGAGTGGGACGAGGACGGCTACGTGACGAACGAGCAGCTCGAGGAGAGCTACCGGCAGCGCGACCGGCACAACGTCCGCCGCCTGCCGAGCGCCCCCGAGGCGGACGAGTGGCCTGCCGAGGAGCCGACGCGGTCGCGTCGGGGCGGGGCGACGCGGCTGCGGAGCGTCGACACCGGCCCGCCCGCGAAGGTGCACCTCGTCGTGCCGCGGAGCTTCAACGACGCACAGCAGATCGCCGACCGCTTCAAGGCGCAGGTCCCGGTGATCATCAACCTCCAGGGCGCCGATACCGACCTCTCGAAGCGCCTGATCGACTTCTCGAGCGGCCTCACCTACGCGCTCGACGGGAGCATGCAGCGGGTCGCCGACAAGGTCTTCCTGCTGACTCCGCGGAACGTCGAGCTCTCCGCGGAGGAGCGCGCGAAGGCGCTCGAGCGCGGCGGCTTCTTCAACCAGGCCTGACGGTGGGGATGTCCGAGTACGCGCGCCGCCTTCGCGAGAAGGTGGGCACCGATCTGCTCTTCTGGCCGGTCGTCGCGTGCCTGGTCAGAGACGGCGACCGTGTGTTGCTCGTTCAGCACACCGAGGGGAGGTGGACACTCCCAGGCGGCGCGATGGAGCCGGGAGAGACTCCTGCGGAGGCCGCGCGTCGGGAGACGCTGGAAGAGGCGTCGGTCGACGTCGAGCTGACGCGGATCGGGGGAGTCTTCGGAGGCGACCCGG
>Ga0207428_10001651_pt1 | contig 23203 bp, 17 predicted proteins | sample RhiMethybrSRZTD1_FD_187600 | JGI IMG/M metagenome (GOLD analysis project Ga0207428, IMG submission 187600) | Populus rhizosphere microbial communities from Tennessee, USA - Rhizosphere MetaG P. TD hybrid SRZTD1 (SPAdes) (version 3) | ecosystem: Host-associated > Plants > Roots > Rhizosphere >...
AAGGCCGAGCACGAGGCAAAGGGGCAGGGGAGCGGAGGAGGCGTGCCACAGGAGCACGGTTCCTCGTCGTCATCGTCCCACGGTCACGATCACGGCCAGGGCCAAAGCGCAGAGCCCCACGGTAACGCCGGTGGAAAGGGCCAGGGGAACGGCAACGGGAACGGCCACGGCAACGGCCACGGCAACAACGGCAAGGATCACTAAGCCCGCCGAATCGGCAGTCGAACCGCCCTCGAACGATGCTAGGGGCCCTCGCCCTCCCCGAGCACGGCGGCCCGTAGCGCGCTCTCGGCCTCGGGCACGGTAAGGGCGAGCACCTCGTCGCCGTCGGTGATCACGGTCTCGGGTTGCGGGATCACGACGTGGCTCTCCCGGATGATGGCCACGATCGTGGCGTCCGGTGGCAGCCGCAGCTCGTAGAGCGGGCGTCCGGCCGACGGGGAATCGGCGGGGATCCTGAGCTCGACGATCGAGATCCCGCCGCGTTCGAGCGGCAGCAGGCGCACGAGGTCGCCCACCGTCACCTCCTCCTCCACCATGGCGGTCAGGATGTGCGGCGGCGAGACCGCAGCGTCCACGCCCCATTGCTCGGTGAACAGCCATTCGTTGTCGGGGTGGTTCACGCGGGCCAGCACCCTGGGCACCCCGAACTCCTGCTTCGCGAGGAGGGCGGTGACCAGGTTGTCCTCGTCGTCGCCGGTCGAGGCCACGACGACGTCGGCGGTGTTGAGTTGGGCCTTCTCGAGCACCCAGGGCTCGCATGCGTCGCCGATCATGTGATCGACCTGCGGGGCCCACTCCCTGGCGATCTCGAGGACCGCCGGGTCCTGTTCGATCAGCGTGACGTTGTGACCGCGGTTGGCCAGGTCCGACGCGAGATGCCGTCCGACCGCGCCGGCACCGCTGATCACGACGCGCATCTCAGTGCTCCCCGATCGGCTGCATGAGCTCCTCGAGGGTCTCGAGCGCGTCCTTCTGCACGATCACGGCGGCGTAGTCGCCCTCCTGGAACGTGCTCGAGGCGACCGGGATGAACCCCTTGCCCCCCCGGTCGACCCCGGCGACGAGGATCTTGCCCTCCAGGTTGAGGGAGGAGACCGGCTTGCCGACGAGGTGCGTCGGGATCTCGATGCGCATCCGGAACAGGTCGCCGGCCGCGAGGGTCTCCTTGATCTCCTCGCCCGGGTGCGTGAGCATGAGGATCATCTGCTTCACGCCCCATCGCGTCGTGGAAACCGTCGGGATGTTCAGGCGCTCGTAGATGTCCGCCCGCATCGGGTCGTAGATGCGCGCGATCACCTTTGGGACGTGATAGGTCTCGCGCGCGACCCGGGCCGACAGGATGTTGGAGTTGTCCCCGCTCGAGACCGCCAGGAACGCATCGGCCTCCTTGATGCCGGCGTCCTCGAGCACGTCACGGTCGAACCCGAGCCCCACGATCGTTCGGGCCTCGAACCCCGGGGGAAGTCGGGCGAACGCCGCGGCGTTCTTGTCGATCACGGTGATCTCGTGACCCGTCTTCGAGAGCTCCTGCGTCAACAGGATGCCGACACGGCCACAGCCCATGATGATCACGCGCACGGCTGGCTACCTTAGCCTGGTTGGCCGGTCGTCGCAGCCGTCGGATCGCCCGACGGCTGGGTCGAGGCGGGGCCCGGCCCTCGCCGCGCGAAGAAGTACGGCACGACGGCGATGTCGACGTGGTCGTAGCGGCCCAGCGCCCGGGCGATGCCACGGCTCGTGCGGTCGTGCAGGAGCCGCTGCGTCGGGCGCGCGAAGTCCCGCCGAGGGAGCACGACCGTCACCTCGGTGTCGGCCGCCATGAGCTCGGCGACGTACCGCTCGACGGACCGAGCCACGTCCCGGTCCCAGCACTCCACCAGGTCGAGCGCGACGGGGACCTTGAGGTCCATCCAGGTCGAGATCAGCTCCTCCTGCATGTCTGGATCGACCGCAGCGTGGACCGCGACCACCTCCTCGACCCCGAGCGCGAGCGCGTACCGGATGGCCTGCATCGCCGCCCGATCGGGCCGATCGATCAGGACGACCACCCGGTGGATCGGACGCGGGAACAGCCGCCTGCCGTCCCGGTCGCTCCCGGGGCGGGGCTCGGGATGGTCGCGCACGAGCGTCACCCGGATCCGGGGGTTCGGCGCGAGGTCTCGTGTGAGCCGTGCGCCGGTCCGTCCACGCCGCAGCCGCTCGAACCGACCCATCCGAGACGGGCCCGGGACGATCACGGTCACGTCGCCGTCGCCCGGCAGACCCCCTGCATACGACGCGATCACCGTCGAGGCGTCCCCGTCGTTCGGCAAGATGCGGAGTGGCACCTCGATCCCGAGCCGCCCCCACGCGGCGATCAATCGCTCGTCGTCGATCGGGTCGCCCTCGACGTGGACGGCGGTGGTGGTAGCCGAGCGGATCGTCTGCGCGTACTGGAGGGCGTGCATCGTCTTGCGGTCGAGATCGTCGACGAGCAGCACCGAGGTCGACCGGCCGGCAGCGTGATGGTCGAACGCCTCGAGCCCCTCCTCGAGCTCGGCGTGCTCGCGGTTGTAGTGGTGGTTCATCCGGACGAGGATCCAGACCATCACGGGCACGAACACCATGACCGCCCACGCCCCGTGCGCGAACTTCGTGATCGCGATCACCACCGTCACCACCGCGGTCGTGAGGGCCCCGAGGCCGTTGATCGCGAGGCCGTGACGCCAGCCGGGTTCGCGGAGACGGAGATGACGCCTGGCCATCCCTGCCTGCGAGAGTGTGAACGAGGTGAAGACGCCGATCGCGTACAACGGGATCAGCCTGTGCACGTCGGCCCGGAACACGACCACGAGGAGGGTCGACGCGATCGCCAGACCGATGACACCGTTCGAGAACACGAGCCGATGCCCGCGCTTGGTCAGAGGCCGTGGCATGAAGTGATCCCGCGCGTGGAAGTTCGCCAGGCGCGGGAAGTCGGCGAACGACGTGTTCGCCGCCAGGATCAAGATCAGGGTGGTCGCCACCTGGAGCATCAGGTACAGCGCCGTCCCGAAGGCACCGGTGCCGAAGACCGCCCGCCCGACCTCGGAGATGACGGTCCTGGTCTCGGTCGGCGCCACCTGGAGCTTCATCGCGAGGAACGAGAGCCCCAGGAACATCACACCGAGCAGGCTGCCCATCCACATCAGGGTGGTCCGGGCGTTCAGCCACTCGGGGGGTTTGAAGGCCGGCACGCCATTCGAGATCGCCTCGACGCCGGTGACGGCGGCGCCGCCCGACGCGAATGCGTGCAGGATCAGGAACAGGCCGATCGCGCCGGTCGTGTCCACGACGTCGGGCGGGAGCGGCAGGGGATGCAGGTCGCCCGCGAACGCCCGCGCCATACCGGTGCCGAGCAACACGAACATCATCACGATGAAGAAGTAGGTGGGCACCGCGAACAACCGGCCGGACTCCCGGACGCCGCGGAGGTTGCCCCACGCGATCAGCCAGATGAAGGCGACCGAGAGCCAGACGCGGTAGCCGAACAAGCCGGGCGCCGCCGACGTGATCGCCGCAACCCCGGCGGCCACCGAGACGGAGACCGTGAGCACGTAGTCGGTGAGCAGGGCCACCCCGGCCAGCTGGGCCGTGAGGAGCCCGAAGTTGTCCTTCGTGACGATGTAGGCGCCGCCCGCGCTCGGATACGCCTTGATCGTCTGGCGGTAGGAGAACAGGAGGATCGCCAGCACGCCCAGGATCGCGAACGTGACCGGCATGAGGACCGAGAAGGCGAGCACGCCCACCGCCGGGACCGCGACCTTGAGGATCTCCTCGGTCGCGTACGCGACGGAGGACAGGTTGTCGCTGGCGAACACCGCCAAGGCCGTGGGCTTGCCGAGGCGTTCGTGCTTGAGCTGTGCCGTCGGCAGCGCCGGACCGAGGAAGACGCGTTTGAGCGCGTGGCTCGGACCCGGCGGCAGGGCGACGGCGGGACCCGGCGAGGATCGGCCGGTGCCGGCCCGTGGGGGCGCCCGGTCACCGGTCGGTCGCGGAGTCTCGGTCGTCTGGGGGTGAAGGTGGGTGCTCACGCCTATGAGGGTGCGCCCGCGTGCGTAAACGTCGTGTGAAAGCGCCTCTCCAACGCGTGAAGAACCCGTAGCCAAGCCGTAGCGTGAAGTCATGAGCGCGCTCGGAAGGGTCCGAAGGTCCACGAAGGTGCGCGCGGTGGGCACCGCCCTGCTCGCGCCGGCGGTCGCGACCGGTCTCGGGCTCATCCTCCAGCCCGGGCGGGCGCTCGGGGCGATCTCGATCTACCTCCTGGGCGTCGTCGTCGCGGCGGCGGTGGGCGGCCTGTGGAGCGGGCTGGTCGCGTCGGTCCTCAGCCTGTTGTGCATCAACTACTTCTTCACCGAGCCCCTGCACACGCTGCGGGTCACCGATTCGGAGGACGCGGTCGCGTTGGTCGCGTTCCTCGTGGTTGCGGCGATCGTGGGTTCGCTCGTCGCGCGGACGCTCGAGGAGAAGGCCCGGGCCGCCCGGGGGGAACGCGAGTCGCGCCTCCTCAGCTACCTGGCCACCAAGGTCCTGTCGGGCGAGCGCCTCGAGCGCGTTCTCGAGGACTTCGCCGGCTCCCTGCTGGGACCGCTTCATCTCGCGCGCTGCGAGATCCGAGCCAGGACGCGGGCCGGCTCGTACGACGTCGTGCAGACCCGTGACCTGACGCCGCCCGGGGAGGAGCGCCGCCTCCCACTCGACGTGGGCGGGGAGGTGTTCGGGACGTTGATCGTGGTTCGAGCGGAGGGCCAGCCACCGATCGGACGAGACGACGTTCGGCTGCTCGAGGCGGCGGCGAGACAGATCGCGATCGCGCTCGAACGCGCAGGGCTCGACGCCCAGGTGAACATGGCTCGCCTCGATGCGGAGACCAACCAGGCACGAGCGGCGTTGTTCTCCGCGGTGACCCACGATCTTCGAACCCCACTCGCCTCGATCAAGGCGGCCGTCACGAGCCTGCTCCAGGACGAGGCCGCGCACGACGACGCGCAACGACGGGACCTGCTGCAGACGGTGCTCGAGGAGACCGACCGGCTCAACCGCCTGCTCGGCAATCTGCTCGACCTCGCTCGCTTCGAGGCGGGTGCGCTCACCCCCGCCAAGCAGCCGGTTGCGATGGACGAGATCCTGGAGTCGGTGTTGCACCGTTTGCAGTCGCGGCTGTCCCGGTTCCGCGTCCGCACGATGATCCGCGACACCCCCGAGATCGCCGCCGACCCGGTGCAGCTCGACCAGGTGTTCACCAACCTGCTCGAGAACGCCGCCCGGTACTCGCCGCCGGGTGGCGAGATCGCGATCGTGATCAGCCCCTGGAAGCGCTCAGTCCAGGTCCGGATCTCGGATCAGGGCCCGGGTATCTCGCCCGAGGAGCGCGAGCGGGTATTCGACGCCTTCTACCAGGGTGACGACGGCGGGCACCCGGGAAGCGGGCTTGGGCTCACCATCGCCCGCGCGATCGTGCTCGCGCACGGCGGCCGCATCAGGATCGAGGGTTCACCGACGGGCGGCGTGTCGGTCGTGTTCGAGCTGCCCGCGCTCGAGAGCTCCGTGCCCGAGCCCCGCGCCGCCGACCTGCCGGTCTCCGAGCCCGAACGCCCGGCCGCCGAGCCCGGTCGTTCGGTCGAGGCAGCCCGGGGTGTCACCGAGCGTTCCCCGTGACCACGGTGCTCGTCGTCGATGACGAGTCGCAGATCCGACGAGCGCTCCGAACCAGCCTGGAGGCGCACGGGTACGAGGTCCGAACGGCATCCAACGGCGAGGAGGCGATCGTCGCCGCCGCCGAGTCCGCGCTCGATCTCGTGTTCCTCGACCTCGGTCTGCCCGATCTCGACGGGACCGACGTGATCCGCCGGGTCCGGTCCTTCTCGCTCGTACCGGTGATCGTGCTGTCGGTCCGCGATCGGCAGACCGACAAGGTGGCGGCGCTCGACGCGGGGGCCGACGACTACGTGACCAAGCCGTTCGGGATGGAAGAGGTCCTCGCCCGGCTGCGCGCCGCGCTCCGCCGCAGCCCGGCCGACCAGGCCGAGCCCGCGATCTTGACCTTCGGTCCGCTCGTCGTCGATCTCGGGAAACGGCTGGTCACGCTCGACGGTGAGCGCATCCACCTGACGAAGACCGAGTACGCCCTGCTCGAGGCGCTGGTGACCAACCCCGGGAAGCTCCTGACCCACCAGTGGTTGTTGCGGCGCGTCTGGGGACCGGGGTACGCGAACGAGAGTCACTACCTCCGCGTCTACATCCGGGCGATCCGCCGAAAGCTCGGAGACGACGCGACCGCGCCCCGGCTGATCCTGACCGAGCCGGGCGTCGGGTACCGATGGATCGGCGACGAGCCTCCGCCTCGGCCATGACGCATCCTCGGCAGCCTAGAATCCCCCGCGATGGCGACGGTCGAGCGAGCCCCGGCACCGCGCGGCGTGGTCAAACGACTGCTGCTGGGCCGCGCTCTGGCTACGAACAAACAGGAGCACCAGCTGCTCCCCAAGCTGCTCGCGCTTCCTATCCTGTCGTCGGACGCGCTCTCTTCGGTCGCGTACGCCACCGAGGAGATGATGCTCGTCCTCGCGCTGGCCGGCGCTGCGGCGCTCAGCGCGAGCCTCCCGATCGGCGGGGCGATCGCGCTCCTGCTCGCGATCGTGGTGACGTCGTACCGGCAGACCGTGCGCGCGTATCCGCGCGGCGGAGGGTCGTACATCGTCTCCAAGGAGAACCTCGGGACGGTGCCGGGGCTGATCGCGGCGGCGGCGATCCTGACCGACTACGTGCTCACCGTCGCCGTGAGCGTCACCGCGGGCACCGTCGCGGTCGTCTCGGCCGCGCCCTCGATCGAGCCGTACCGGGTGGAGATCGCGATCTCGTTCATCCTGCTGATCACGGTCCTGAACCTGCGCGGCGTCAAGGAAGCGGGGACGTTGTTCGCGGTCCCGACGTACGGGTTCGTGATCATGGTGTTCCTGACGCTCGCCGTCGGGGCGGTCCGGTGCCTCGCCGGATGTCCCGTCGCACCGTCGGCAGATCTCGAGCTGCCGGTGGTGCACGCGCTGACCCTGTTCGTCCTGCTCCGGGCGTTCGCGTCCGGGGCCACGGCGCTGACCGGCGTCGAGGCGATCGCGGACGGCGTCCAGGCGTTCCGTCGCCCGCAGTCGAAGAACGCCGCCATGACCCTCGCGACGCTGGGCGTCATCAGCATCACGATGTTCCTGGGTATCACGTTCCTGAGCCACGCTCTCGGGATCCGCGTGAGCGAGGGGTCACCCGGACCGTCGGTGCTCGCGCAGATCGGCGAGACGGTGTTCTCGGGCGGCTTGCTCTTCTACGTGCTCCAGGCGTTCACCGTGGGGATCCTGATCCTGGCGGCGAACACGGCCTACCAGGACTTCCCCCGGCTCTCGGCGATCCTGGCGCGCGATCGGTTCATGCCCTCGCAGTTCCGCAACCGGGGGGACCGCTTGGTCTTCTCGAACGGCGTCATCGTGCTCGCGGCGCTGGCGTCCTTGTTGGTGTATCTGTTCGACGCGGAGCTGACGCACCTGATCCAGCTCTACGTGGTGGGCGTGTTCACCGCGTTCACCCTGTCCCAGACCGGCATGGTGCGCCGATGGATCCGGCTCAAGGGACCGAACTGGCAGCGGTACGCGGTCATCAATGGGGTCGGCGCGCTGACGACCGGCGTCGTCCTTGTGATCGTGACGCTCACGAAGTTCTCGCGCGGCGCCTGGATCGTGATCCTCGCGATCCCGATCATCGTCGGCTTCTTCCTGGCGGTGCACCACCACTACGAGAAGGTCGGCCGGATCCTGCGCGAACGCCGCCTGGACGCGAGCGCCGAGCCGGGCAACACGTTCCTCGTCCTGGTGGACGACCTGGGGCCGGCCATCTTGGACGCGGTCCGCTACCTGAGGGCGGTCCGGGCGGAGGACGTCGTCCCGCTGTTCGTGGGTCCGCCGGATCGGTTCCGCGAGACGGCCGCCGCGTGGCGGGACCTCGCGCCTCGGCTGGGGGAGCTCGAGGTCCTCGAGGGTGGGGACGACCATCCGGGCCGGGCCGTGAAGCGACGCGTCCGGCTCCTGCCCCGGGACGAGGGCGACTTCGTGACGGTGGTGATCCCCGAGGTGCTCGTGTCGAAGTCGTGGATACAGTTCCTTCGCCGGCGCCGGGCATTGTTCCTCAAGAGCGCCCTGCTGTTCGAGCCGGGTGTCGTCGTCACGGACGTCCCATTGGTGCCGGAGGAGCGGGAACGTTCGGCCGGGTCGCACGCCGAGCATCCGACCGACGTCGTGCGTCACGTCGTGTTGGTGCCGGTCTCAAGCGTGCACGACGCCACGGTCCGGGCGGTCGTCTACGCGAAGTCGCTCAGGCCGATCCACGTCGAGGGCCTGTACTTCATGGGGGACCCCGAAGAGGCGGAGGGCGTGGTCGAGGCGTGGCACGAACGTGGGATGGACGTGCCGCTCGTGATGGTGGAGGCACCGTTCCGCGATATCGGGATCCCGCTGCTGGACGAGATCCGCAAGCAGACGGACCGTGGAGACACCATCGTGACGGTGGTGTTACCGGAGCTCATTCCGGCCCACTGGTGGGAGAACCTCCTGCACAACCAGACCGCCTTCTACATCAAACGCCTCCTGCTGTTCGAGCCGTCCGTCGTCGTGACGAGCGTGCCGTTCCACCTGCGGACCGTGCCGATCGAGGTACCCGAGCACATCTGAGCGAACGCGGATGAGCGCCCGGACCGCTCCGCAGCCGACCGGGACCGTCCTCAAGCGCATCCTGGTGGGTCGCGCGTTCTCGAGCGCCCATCTCGAGCACACGCTACTCCCGAAGGTCCTCGCCCTGCCGGTGTTCGCGTCGGACGCGCTGTCGTCGGTGGCATACGCGACGGGCGAGATCTTCATCCAGCTCGCGATCGTGAGCACGGTCTTCAAGGGGTACGTGATCCCGATCTCGGCGGCGATCGCCGCGCTGATGGCGATCGTCGTGATCTCGTACCGGCAGACCGTGCGCGCCTATCCCTCGGGCGGCGGCGCGTACATCGTGAGCAAGGAGAACATCGGGACCTGGGCGGCGCTCATCGCGGCCGCCGCGCTGCTCGTGGACTACATGATGACGGTGGTCGTCTCGATCGTGGCCGGGGTCTTCGCGATCGGGTCCGCGTTCCCGGTGGCCAACGACCACAAGGTGCTCCTGTCGATCGGGTTCGTCTGGCTGGTGACGATCGCGAACCTGCGGGGCTCTCGCGAGTCCGGCACGTTGTTCGCGATCCCCACGTACGGGTTCGTGGCGGCGATCCTGGCCACGATCGCGATCGGCCTGTATCAGTGCGTCGGCGGCTGCCCCGCCACCGCCCCCGTGGAGCCCATCGCGAACGCAGCGAGCGTGGCGACGGCGGTCGGGGTCTTCGCCGTGCTCAAGGCGTTCTCCTCGGGGGCGACCGCCCTCACGGGCGTCGAGGCGATCTCCAACGGCGTGCCCGCCTTCCGGCGGCCGCAGGCGACCAACGCCGCGCAAACGCTGGCGATCATGGGCGTCATCGCGATCACGATGTTCCTGGGGATCTCTTGGCTGGCCGTGCACGTGCCGGGCACGGTGGCGAGCGACGTTCGCTCGATCCCCGCGCAGATCGCGCACGCCGTCTACGGCGGCGGCATCGGGTTCTACGTCGTACAGTTCTTCACCGCGGCCATCCTGATCCTGGCGGCGAACACGGCATATCAGGACTTCCCGAGGCTCTCCTCGATCCTCGCGCGCGACCGCTACATGCCGCGGCAGTTCATGAACCGCGGGGATCGACTCGTGTTCTCCAATGGCATCGTGGTCCTCGCCATCGCGGCCTCGATCATGATCTTCGCGTTCGAGGCCGACCTCACGCGGCTGATCCAGCTCTACGTGATCGGCGTGTTCATGTCGTTCACCTTGTCCCAGAGCGGGATGGTGGTCCACTGGTCGCGCGAACGCCGATCGGGGACCACGCCGCGACACGTGTGGCGTCGGTCGATCGTGATCAACGTGATCGGTGCGTTCGCGACCGGCATCGTGCTGATCGTCGTCATGATCTCGAAGTTCACCGCTGGGGGCTGGCTGTCGTTGCTCTTCATGGTCATCCTCGTCGCCACGTTCCTGACGATCCATCGTCACTACACGGTGGTGATGCGGCAGCTCCGTCGAGGTGCCGTGCGAGCCGGCGCGATCGGCGTCAACCACATGGTGCTGGTCGTCCGCGATCTCGACACCGCGACGGCCGAGGCGCTCGGCGCGATCCGTTCGATCAGACCCACCGAGCTTCGGATCGTGCACCCCGTGGAGGAGCCGGACGGCGACGTGCCGTTCGAGCTGCAGGATCGGTGGCGAGCGTTCGCGGGCGGAACCTCCCGGCTCGAGCCCCTGCCCATCGGAACCGGGAGCCTGCTGGACGCGCTCCGAACGTACGTCGCCAGGCTCAACCGCGCGCCCCAGGACTTCGTGAACGTGGTCATCCCCGAGATCGTGCAGAGCTCGCTGCTCCGGTATCTCCTCGGCCGGACCCAACTGGTTCGTCTCAAGGCCGGGTTGCTCCGAGAGCCCAATATCGTCGTGACCGACGTGCCGGTGATGGTTCCGGACGACGAGCCTTCGACCGGGGCTGCCCGCCCCCTCATCCCCGCTCGCACCGTCGCCCTCGTGTTCGTCGCATCCGTGAACGACGCGGCGAAGCGAGCGGTGAACTACGCGGAGACGCTCGAGGCATCGGAGACGCGCGCGATCTACTTCGAGCTCGACCCCGACTCGGTGAGCGAGATCCAGGAACGATGGGTGGACGAAGGGATGCGGATCCCGCTCGACATCGTCGAGGCTCCGTTCCGGGACCTGACCCGCCCGATGTTGGAGGAGGTCCGCCGGTTCACGTCGAAGCCGGGGACCCTCGTGATGGTGGTCCTGCCCGAGCTCATCGTCTCCCAGTCCTGGCATTTCCTCCTGCACAACCAGAACGCGTTGTTCGTGAAGCGCTTGTTCCTCTTCGAGCCGAACGTCATCCTGTCGAGCGTGCCCTACGTGCTCGGCGATCGAGAGCCGGAGACGGTAGCCGCGGAATGATGGATCGCGAGGCCGCCGTTGCGCTCTGCCGCGAGAAGTGCCTGAAGGAGACCACGGTTCGGCACCTGATCTCGGTCGAGGGCGTGATGCGAGGGCTCGCGAGGCGTTTCGGGCAGGACGAGGACCTGTGGGGTCTGACCGGTCTGTTCCACGACCTCGACCAGGATCACACGGGCGACGACGCGGCGAACCACGCCCGGCTCGCCGCCGAGTGGCTCCGCGAGGCCGGCGTCGACGAGCGCGTGATCAACGGCGTGCTCGCGCACGCCTACGAGGAGTACCGCACCGACCTGATGTCCAAGGCCGTGGTCCACGCCGACGCGGTGGCGGGGCTGCTGGTGGCCGCGGCCCTCGTCCGCCCGGAGCGCAGCGCGGGCATGAAGGTCTCCTCCGTCAAGAAGAAGCTCAAGGAGAAGGCGTTCGCACCCGGCGTGAACAGGGACGAGGTCACCGGCGTCGAGGCCGGCATCGGCCTGCCACTCGACGAGTTCTTCGCCGTCTCGATCGAGGGGTTGCAGACGGTCGCCCCCGAGATCGGTCTGTAGCGGCACGTGCTCGAGGCGATGGGGTGGGCGCTCCTGGGCGCCTCGTCGCTGCTCATCGGGGCGCTCGTCGCGTTCTCGTTCCCGATCCCTCGCAAGCTGTTGGGGTTCATCCTGGCGTTCGGGTCGGGCGTGCTGGTCAGCGCCGTCGCCTACGAGCTCGTCGAGGAGGCGGTGACCGTCTCGGCCGACCGGTACGCGGTCGGGCTCGGCTTCGCCGCCGGCGCGCTCGTCTTCTTCGCCGGCGACGTCGCGATCGATCGATGGCTGAAGGCATCCTCCGGGGGAGGCCTCGGGATCGTGCTCGGCGCGGTGCTCGACGGCATCCCCGAGTCCGTCGTGATCGGCGCGTCACTGCTCACCGGAGAGACCGCGAGCGTGGCCGTGATCGTGGCGGTGTTCCTGTCCAACATCCCCGAGTCGATCTCCGCCTCGAGCGACCTCGTTCGAGGGGGGTGGTCGCGGTGGAGGGTGCTGCTGCTCTGGGTGATCGTGGTCGCGGCGAGCACGCTGGCGGCCGGACTCGGGTACGTGGCGCTCGAGGGCGCCTCGGGCTCCTGGATCGCGGGGATCCAGGCGTTCGCGGCCGGCGCGATCCTGACGATGCTCGCGGACGAGATGATGCCGGAGGCGTTCGAGTACACGGACCACAACAAGACGGTGGGGCTCGCGGTGGCGTTCGGGTTCGCGCTGTCGGCCGCGCTGTCGTTCGCGGACTAGCGCGTCCGGGCGGTCGCCACGGCGCGCGCCGCCTCGTGGCTCACGGGATGGCCGGTCACCGCGAGCAGGAACGGCTCGCGTTCGAGCGCCAGGAGGCGGAGCGGCGTCTTCGCGATGACCGAGGCCGTCCTCGGGACGTCGCGCAGCAGGGCGATCTCGCCGACGTATGCACCCGGTCCCTGCTCGGAGACGTGTTCACCTCCGCGGGTGATCTCGACGGTGCCCTCGACGATCACGTAGAAGAGGTCGCCGGGATCGCCCTCCCGGATCAGCACGTCGCCGGCCGCCGCGTCGCGCGCGATGACGTCGGCCATCACCCGTTCCATCGAGGGGGCCGGGAGCGGCGCGAAGAAGGGGATCGCTCGGAGCAATCGGAGGATCTCGGCGTCGGGCGCCTCGGCGGACCGGTCGATCGAAAGCAGCCGGCCCGATGACACGAGGATGATGATCGGCAGAAATGCGCCGACGACCACGAGTGCCGTCTGCACGCCAGAGACCTCGATCAAGACCGCGGCCCCCACGGACCCCACGACCAACGCGAGCATCATGAGGCCCTCGAGGACGCCGAACACCCTCGACAACACGTCGTTCGGGGAGATCCGTTGCAACAACGTCCGCCCCGACACGTCCCCCACGCTCCGCCCGGCGCCCGCGGCAGCAAACAGCACCGGCGCGCTCACGGCCGACGGTGCGACGGCGACAAGGCCGATCGGCGCACCGAACAGCACCGCCCCGCCGGCCAGCGACGGGGTGAGGCGGCGACGCCCGACCAGCATGATCGTCGAGGCCGCGCCCACGATCGCGCCTGCGCCGAAGGCGGCGCTCAGGAAGCCGGCGCCGCCGGCACCGATGTCGAGCAGGTCGATGGCCGTAGCCACGAACAGCACGTCGAGCGCGCCAACGACGATCACGCCAGCGGACAGGAGAAGCACGACGAGGCGAGGTTCGCTGGCGCGACGCAGGGTTTCGAACCCCCGGAGCGTCTCGTGGAAGACATCGGCGGCGTCGATCCGCGCCTCGGGCGTGACCGCTGCGACGTCCACGCGCAGCCTCGCCACGAGCAGCGCGCCGATGAGCGTGACGACAGCGAAGGCGGCGAAGACGGCGGCGGAGCCCGAGGTTCCCAGCAGGATGCCCGCGATGATCGGGCCCAGCATCTTCCCCATCCCCTCGACCACACCGGAGACGACGTTCGCGGCGGTGAGGTCCCCCGGTGTGGCCGTGAGTGCCGGCAGCAACGAGTTCTGTGCCGGTCGGGTGAACGTGATGCTGATGGAGGCGACGGTCGCGGCGGCATAGACGAGGCCGGCCGGGGCGTCCGCGTACAGGGTCGCTGCCGTGGCGCCCAGCGCCAGCCCCTGGACCACGTAGTCGACCGCGAGCACCCGGTCGCGCCGAAACCGATCGCCCGCGTATGCGGCGAGCGGCGCGACGACGGCGGATGGCACCAGCAGGATCGCCGAGACCGCACCCATCTCGGCGGCCCCGCCGCGCTCGAACGCGTAGACCAAGATCGCGATCCACGTTGCGAACTCGGTCATGTTGAAGCCGAGGAACGCGAGTTCAACCCTTCGCAGGTTGCGGTCGGCCAGGACCGTCCGGAAGCTGCCGCGGCGCTGGGTCATCGGTCGGATGGTCGCACCGCCGTTCGGCGCGGTCGAATCGGCGGACGGGGCTCGCTGTTCGAGCTCAGTCGGTGGGCGACGGACCGGTCCGGCGATCGAGCAGGACCGCCGACACCTCGGCGCCAAACACGAACAGCCCGCTCGCGAGCCGCAGGAACAGGAGGAGTGCGACCACGGTCCCGATCGTCCCGTACAGCAGCGTCGCCCGCCTGACGTAGTAGGCGAGGAGCAGGCCGCCTGCGAGCTTGAACAGCTCCCACCCGGTGGTCATCACGAGCGCGCCGGGCAGATGGGACCTCCAGCCGATCGAGCCGGGCGTGAGCACCGTGTACGCGAGGAGGAACAGGCCGAACTCCATCGCTGCGGTCGCCGCGAACCCGAGCACGCGGAACGGGATCTCGAGGCCCGAGGAGACCCGAATCGCGGAGACGATCCCGGTGACGACGGGCAACGCACCGACGAGCACGATGAGGGCGAGGGTCGTCCCGAGCGCCCGGAGGCCTCCGCGCACCGCGCCCTCCGGGTGGGTGCGGAAGATGACCGCCAAGGCGCGGCTCGCACGACGCGACAACCCCGACGCGGTCCACAGGAGCGCCAGGAGGCTGACCACACCGAGGGTGGCGCTCGCGCCGGTGAGGTTGGCGAACTGCTCCCCCGTCCCCTCCGGGAGCTCGAACGGCAGCACGTCCTCCGCGAGCCCGATCAACGCGAGGCCGACGAGCGAGAGCGCGAGGGTCGACAGGAACAGCTGGTACGCGAGCGCGGCCGCGTGGGTGCTCACGTCGTCGGCTCGGGAGCGTGTGCCGATGGCTCGCAGCAGCGCCAGCGACCGCGACTGCGTTAGGGTGGCCATCCTCGGAAGCATGGCACGGGGGGCATCGTGAACATCCGGCCCGCGACGCACGAGGACGACGGCTTCCTTCGGGAGATGCTGTACGAGGCCGCGGCGTGGAACCCCGACTGGCCGCGCGAGCGGATGATCGCGGCGCTCGCCGACCCGATGCTCGAGCGGTACCACCGCGACTGGGGCCGCGAGGGCGACGCCGGGGTCATCGCCGACCTCGATCGGCAACCGGTGGGCGCGGCCTGGTACCGGCTGTTCACCGCCGAGCAGCCGGGGTACGGGTTCGTCGACGAGAAGACGCCCGAGCTCGGCATCGCCGTCGTCCCCCTCCACCGTCGCAAGGGGATCGGCGAGACCCTCCTGCGAGCGCTGATGGTTCAGGCGCGCGAGGACGGGTACCAGGCGCTGTCGCTCTCGGTCGCCGTGCACAACCGGTCGCGGATGATGTACGAGCGCGCGGGGTTCGAACCCGTCCGGGAGGAGGCCGAGGGCGAGTCCTGGGTGATGCGCGCCGAGCTCGGCTGACCGGGCCGCGAGGTCGAGGGCTCAGGTGTCGTCGACGCGCTCCGCGATGGCGGTGCGGGAGGCCCTCGCCGCCTCCTCGCGGCGGATCTGGCGGATCCGGTTCCACACGAACCACGCGAGCCCGACCAGGAGGGCCCCGGCGATCACCCAGGCAAACGGCCGGATGATCGCCTCCGCCCGGTCCCACCGCTCGCCGAGCAGGGCGCCGATCCAGGCCAGTGCGATCACCCAGGGGAGGCAGCCCAGCACCGTGTAGACGGTGAAGCGCCAGAACCGCATCCGGACCACGCCGGCCGGCAGGCTGATGAAGGTGCGGATCACCGGGAGGAGGCGGCCGAAGAAGACGGCCGACTGCCCGTGTTGCTCGAACCACGCGTGAGCCCGGTCCACCTCGTGGGGCCGTATCAACAGGTATCGACCCCACCGGTCGATCAGCGGACGGCCGCCCGAGTAGCCGGCCCAGTAGGCGAGCCACGACCCCACGAGGTTGCCGAGCGTCCCCGCGAGCACGACCAACCAGAACTCGAGCTGCTGCTCGGGCGCGAGGAAGGGGGCGGTGACCAGCGCGCCGCCGAACAGCATCGTGACCTCCGAGGGGATCGGGATGCAGGCGGATTCGAGCAGCATCAGGACGAAGATCGCCAGGTACCCGTACCGGGCGATCTCTCCGGTCACGAAGTCGGTGAACAGGGCGAGCAGGGCCGGTCTCCAGGGTCGGGCGGGCCGAGCGGTCGGCCCCGCCGGGAATGAACCGAGCCTAACACCGCGTTAGGAGGTATCCGGGACGAGCAACTCGGGGAGTGTTGTGCGGGCCCGGGCCGAACCCGCCGGGGCCCGAACCGGGAGCGCCCGGGCTCGGTGAGCGAGCCGGCCATCTCGGGCTCGGATGTCCCGGGTCGCGAGGAAAGGGCTGGTACCCTGCCGCGCGGAGGCCCCAGCCACGGTCCCCCGGGCCGCCATCCCCAACGACGACGGAAAGTAGCAGGTCATGAGCAAGACACTGGTCGTGGTCGAGTCACCGGCCAAGGCCAAGACGATCGAGAAGTACCTGGGCGGCGACTACGCCGTCCGCGCTTCGTACGGGCACATCCGAGACCTCCCCAAGAGCGATCTGGGCGTCGACGTCGACAACGGGTTCGAGGTCTCCTACGAGGTCCCAGAGGATTCGAAGAAGCACGTCGCCGCCCTGAAGAAGGCCCTGAAGGCCAACGAGGACCTGATCCTCGCGACGGACTACGACCGGGAGGGCGAGGCGATCGCCTTCCACGTGGCATCCCTGCTCGGGGTCGATCCGGCGCAGGCCAAGCGCGTCACCTTCACCGAGATCACGCGCGACGCGATCCTGGAGGCCTTCCGTAGCCCGCGCGAGATCGACCTGAAGCTCTTCGATGCGCAGGAGGCGCGGCGCGTGCTCGACCGGCTGGTCGGCTACAAGATCTCGCCGCTGCTATGGCGGCGGGTTCAGCCCGGGCTCTCCGCCGGGCGCGTGCAGTCGGTCGCGCTGCGGATGATCGTCGAGCGCGAGCGCGAGATCCGCGACTTCACCCCGGTCGAGTACTGGAGCGTCGATGCCCGCCTCACCCCGTCGGGCGAGGATCGTCCGTTCCTCGCCCGGCTCGTGAGCGTGCCCGAGGGACGGATCGCGAGCGCGCCCGACAAGAAGGGCGTGCTGCTGACCGCCGAGGCCCAGGCAGCGGCTCACGTCGAGCGGCTCCGCGAGGCCGACTACCGGGTGGCCAAGGTGGAGAGCAAGGAACGCAAGGAGGGCCCGCGCCCCCCGTTCAAGACCTCCACGCTGCAGCAGGAGGCGGCCCGCAAGCTCGGGTTCGGCGCCCGCAAGACGATGACGCTCGCGCAGCGCCTCTATGAAGGAGTGGACCTGCCCGGCGAGGGCACGGTCGGACTGATCACGTACATGCGGACCGACTCGCTCAGCCTGGCCGAGGCGGCCCTGCGCGAGATCGGTGAGCTCGTTCGGACCGAGTTCGGGGCCGAGTACGCGCTGGCCGAGCCGCGCCGGTTCAAGACCCGGTCGCGGAACGCGCAGGAGGCGCACGAGGCGATCAGGCCGACCTCGGCGCTGCGGACGCCCGACCGGGTGGCCGCCGCCCTGGATCGGGACCAGTTGCGCCTGTACACGCTGATCTGGCAGCGGACCGTCGCCACGCAGATGGCGCAGGCCCGCTTCAACCAGGTGGGCGTGGACATCGATGCGACGGCGGGCCCCGCGCGCTACCGGTTGCGTGCGACCGGCCGCACGATGATCTTCGACGGACATCTCCGCGTGTACGCCGAGGGTCGGGACGACGGGACCGACGAGGACGGCGAGCGTCGGCTGCCGGAGCTCTCGGCCGAGCAGGCGCTCTCGCTGCTCGAGCTCCTGCCGGAGCAGCACTTCACGCAGCCGCCCCCGCGCTTCTCCGAGGCGTCCCTCGTCAAGGCGCTCGAGGAGCTCGGCATCGGCAGGCCGTCGACCTATGCGTCGATCATCTCGACCATCCAGGACCGCGGCTACGTCCGGCTCGAGGACCGCCGGTTCTTCCCCAACGACGTCGGTGAGGTCGTGACCGACAAGCTCGTCGAGCACTTCCCCGACATCGTCAACGTGAACTTCACGGCCGAGATGGAGGAGGACCTCGACGAGATCGCCGAGGGCGACCTGCAGCGCGTGCAGGTGCTCCGGCAGTTCTACACCCCGTTCGCCGACGCGCTCGAGCGGGCGGAGGAGAAGTTCGAGCGGTACGTGGAGGAGCTCGACGAGGACTGCCCACGCTGCATCGAGGAGGGGCGGACGCCTCCCGGTCGCCTGCAGAAGCGCCTCGGGCGGTACGGCTTCTTCATCGGGTGCACCCGGTTCGCCGAGGAGGACGGCGGCTGCAAGTACATCCGCAACCTCGACGGCCAGGAACGCCCCGAGCCGGAGATGCTCGACGAGAACTGCCCCGACTGCGGCCGCCCGCTTCAGCGCAAGTTCGGTCGCTTCGGACCGTTCGTGGGCTGCTCCGGGTACCCGGACTGCACGTACATCAAGAAGGACCCGCCGAAGTCGACCGGCGTCACCTGTCCTCAGTGCAAGCAGGGTGAGATCGTCGAGAGACGGACGAGGTTCGGGCTGATGTATGGGTGCGAGCGGTACCCGGACTGCGATTTCGCCGTCAACCATCCTCCGGTGCCCGACCACCCGTGCCCCGAGTGCGGCTCGCTCCTGATCCGCCGGCCGAAGAGCCTGCGTTGCTGGGGGTGCGGCGCCGAGCTCGACGACGAATACAACGTCACGAAGCAGGGTGACCCGGAGGCGGAGGCCGAGGCCAGGGCCGCGAAGTCGGCGGCTCGGGCCGCTCGCGCGGCGGCCAAGGCCGGCGCCAAGAAGAAGACCACGGCCAAGCGGACGGCCGCGAAGCGGAGCTCGGCCAAGCGAACGACCGCGAAACGCACCGCCGCCAAGCGCACGACGACGAAGCGGAAGACGGCCGGGCCGGCCAAGGTCGTAGGCGCGACCACCGCGGAGGAGGCCGACATCGCGGCGGACGGGCCTCGCCTGGCGGCCGCGGAGGAGTAGGTGTCGACCTTCGCCGACGAGGTCGCCGCGCTTCGCGGGACCCGGCCGGCGACCTTCAAGGACCTCATCACCCATCCGGCGTTCTCCAAGCTCCTCGCTGCGCAGACCGTGAGCTCGTTCGGGGACTGGGTCGGGTTCGTGGCGGTGACAGCCCTGGTGGCGACCAAGGGTGGCGACGCGGCCGAGTACGCGATCGCCGGAGTCATGCTCGCCCGGACGCTCCCCGCCATCCTGTTCGGGCCGATCGCCGGCGCGATCGTGGACCGGGTCAACCGCAAGACCCTGATGATCACGGCGGACATCTCGCGAGGAGCGCTGTACGGCCTCATGCCGTTCCTCGGCCCGCTCTGGGCGATCTTTGGCGTCTCCTTCGTGATCGAATGCTTCTCCCTGTTGTGGACGCCGGCCCGCGATGCGTCGCTGCCGAACCTGGTCCCTCGTCGGCAGCTCGCGAACGCCAACTCGCTCGGCCTGATCACCACGTACGCGACGCTGCCACTCGGCGCCCTCGTCTTCACGTTCCTGTCCGGTGGGTCCGGTCTGTTGCCGTACTTCAAGGACAACTCGGCCTTCCTTGCCTTGTGGCTCGACGCGTTCACGTTCGGGCTCTCGGCGCTGCTCGTCAGCAGGATCGTCATCCCGCGGCCGGCCCCCACGTCGTTCGCGAGGCTCGACGTCTCGCGCGTCGGCAGGGACATCGCCGACGGTGTCCGGTTCCTGCGCGAGAACTCGCTCGCATCGTCGATGACGCTCGGCATCGTCGCGGCGTTCAGCGCGGTGGGAGCCGTCCTCGCGCTCGGACCGATCTTCGCCAGGACGACGATCGGTGCGGGCGATCCGGGGTGGGGGATCCTCGTGACCTCGTTCGGTATCGGCATGGGGATCGGGTTGGCGTCCTCGAACAAGATCGTGGAGTTCGTCCTGCGCGAATACGTGTTCGTATGGTCGATCATCGCGGCCGCCGGGACCCTGCTCGTGCTCGCGGCGATGCCCGCGATCGGGCAGGCGGCGGTGGTCGCGGTGGTGCTCGGGGGCTTCTGCGGCTCCGCGTGGGTGAGCGGCTACGTGCTGCTCCAGGAGAACGTCACCGACGAGTTCCGGGGGCGGACGTTCGGCGCGCTCACCGTGCTGTCGCGGCTCGGTCTGTTCCTCTCGCTCACGATCTTCCCGGTGATCGCCGGCGCCATCGGTGCGCACACCCTGACGGTCGGTGAGCGGACGTTCGACCTGTCGGGTACGCGCATCTCGTTGATGATCGCGGGGGTGGGGGCACTCCTCGCCGGATTGCTGACCCGGAGCAGGCTCCGGCGGTTCCGGGTGGGCAAGCAGGAACCGCTCGGGTTGGTCCCCAAGCTGAAGCGGCCGCCGACGAACGGCCTGTTCGTCGCCTTCGAGGGTGTGGAGGGTTCGGGCAAGGGGACGCAGATCCGCCTGGCGAAGGAGTGGTTGGAGTCCCAGGACATCGAGGTCATGGTGACGCGGGAACCGGGAGGGACGCCCGTCGGCGAGGAGCTGCGGACGCTGCTGCTCTCGCACGACACGGGTCACATCGAGCCGAAGACCGAGGCCCTGCTCTTCGCGGCGAGCCGGGCGCAGCACGTGGCCTCGGTGATCCGGCCTGCCCTGGCCGCGGGCCAGGTCGTGCTGACGGACCGGTACATCGATTCGTCCCTGGCCTATCAGGGCACGGCGCGCGGACTCGGCGAGCAGGACGTGCTGACGCTGAACGTGTGGGCGACCCAGGGCCTGTTCCCCGATCTCGTGCTCCTGCTCCACCTCGAGCCGGAGGCCGGCCTCCTGCGTTCGCTCGAGGAACCCGATCGCATCGAGCTCGAGGGTCAGGACTTCCACGCGAAGGTCTCCGACGCGTACCTTCGGATCGCCGAGGAGCACCCGGAGCGGTTCGTCGTCGTGGACGCGGACCAGACGCCGGAGCAGGTGCACGAGCAGGTGGTCGAGGCGCTCGGCAGGATCTTGAAGGAGCGAGAGGAGGACCGGCGTGACTGAGGAGCGCGGCGCGGGGTTCCCGGTGCTCGACCGCGTCCCCGGTCAGGAGCACGCGATCGCGTTCCTGCGCCAGGCAGCGGCGCGGCCGCACCACGCGTACGTGCTGGCCGGCCCCGAGGGCGGAGGCAAGCAGCTCGCCGCGCGGGCGTTCGCGGCGGCGCTCCTGTGCAAGGAGGGTGGGTGCGGGATCTGCAGGGACTGCCGGCTCGCGCTCGAGGACCGTCACCCGAACGAGGTCGTCGTCGAACCCGAGGGTCGCGACATCCACGTGGAGACCGTCCGCGCCGAGATCTGGCACCCCGCGTACCGCACCGCCCCGGAGCCGGGTCGGAAGGTCTTCGTGATCCGGGAGGCCGATCGACTGAACCCGGCCGCGGCCGACGTCCTGTTGAAGGTGCTCGAGGAGCCGCCCGCCGACGCGGTCCTGATGCTCCTGTCGGCCCGGCCCGACGAGCTGCCCGAGACCGTCCTGTCGCGCTGCCACGTCGTCTCGTTCCGCCCGCTCTCGGAGGCGTTCGTCGCGCAGACCCTCGCCGCCGAGGGGATCGACCCGGGTCGGGCCGCGCTCGCCGCCCGGCTGGCCGGGGGCAACCTCGGACGAGCCCGCCGGCTCGCGACCGGCGCGGACGGGATGTCGTTCCGCGAGGCGGCCCGCGATGCGCTCGAGCACGCCTCGAGCGGACCCGCCGGTGCGCTCGAGGCCGCCGACCTCGTGCTGGTCGCGGCGGAGCGCTACCGCAAGGACCTCGGCGCGCAGTTGGAGGAGGAGCTCGCGCCGTTCCTGGACGAGCGGGGTCGCCCGGAGGAGGCCTACCGGGGCGCGATCCGCCGGCTCGAGGAGCGGCACAAGCGACAGGTCCGCCGGGCCGAACGGGACTACGTGGACCGCGTGCTGCTCGGGGTCTCGGCGTTGTTGCGCGATCGCGTAGCCGTCGCGGTCGGGGGCGGCGCCGACGTCTTGATGAACCCGGATCTCGCGCCCGTCCCGGGCGACGTGACCTCGGCGACGACCGCGATGGCCGCGGTCGAGGAGGCCCGCGCCGCGCTCGCCGAGGACCTGAACCTCAACCCGCGGCTCGTGCTCGAGCAGGCGTTCCTCCGGGTCGGCCGCGCCGAGTAGCGCCTGCCAGTACGCCAGTTCGGGCATCCGAACAGTGGTGTTGGCATCACTGTCGGAGCGTGGCCTCGGTGGGACGCTTATGTCGGAGGACAAGGCGATGACGGTTCGAGTGCTCATCGTGGACGACCAGGAGCCGTTCCGGCTGGCGGCGCGCATGGTGGTGGACGCCACCGACGGCTTCGAGGTGGTGGGGGAGGCCGAGACCGGCGAGGCCTCGGTCGAGATGGCCCGGGAGCTTTCCCCGGACCTGGTTTTGATGGACGTGAACCTGCCGGGGATCAACGGGCTGGATGCCACGCGGCAGATCCTGGCCGAGCGTTCGGACCCCGTGATCGTCCTGTTGCTCTCGACCTACGAGGAGGAGGAGTACGCGCCGCGGGCCGCGGAATGCGGCGCGGCCGCGTACATCCCCAAGGCCGTGTTCGGGCCCGACAAGCTCGAGTCCGCGTGGGCGGCGGCCAACGAGCCGGCCGCCTAACCGACCGGGACTCTACCCAAGACCGTCGTCCCCTCTCCCGGCGCCGACCGGATCTCCAGCGCGCCGCCGATCGCATCGAGACGGTCCGCCATCCCCTGCAGCCCCGTGCCGTTCGACCCGCGCTCGCCCACGGAGAACCCCGCCCCGTCGTCGGACACGGCGAACGTGAGCGTCCCATCCGTCTGTGACAGCGAGACCGTTGCCTGGGTCGCACCCGCGTACTTCGAGAGGTTGTTCAGCGCCTCGAGCGCACAGAAGTAGACGGCGGCCTCGACGTCCTGCGGGTACCGCTCCACGCCGTCGGTCTCGACCGAGATCGGGACGGGCGACTTGCGCGCCTGCGACTCGAGGGCGGCCCCGAGCCCCTGGTCTGCGAGCAGCGGGGGATAGATGCCGCGTGCGAGATCGCGGAGGGTCTCGAGCGCTGCTGCGGTGTCGACCTGGAGCTGCGACATCAGTTCGAGTGCTTTGGAGGGATCGCGTTCGATCATGCCTTCCACGAGCCGCTGCTTGACCTGGAGCGCGACGAGCTGTTGCTGGGCTCCGTCGTGGATGTTCCGTTCGAGCTTTCGCCGTTCCTGGTCTTGCGCGGCAACGAGCCGCTGGCGCGAGGCTCGGAGCTCCTCGATCAGTCGGACGTTGCGCAGGACTAGCCCAGCCTGTGAAGCCAGGTCGCGGAGGAGCCGCTC
>Ga0207428_10001652_pt1 | contig 23192 bp, 14 predicted proteins | sample RhiMethybrSRZTD1_FD_187600 | JGI IMG/M metagenome (GOLD analysis project Ga0207428, IMG submission 187600) | Populus rhizosphere microbial communities from Tennessee, USA - Rhizosphere MetaG P. TD hybrid SRZTD1 (SPAdes) (version 3) | ecosystem: Host-associated > Plants > Roots > Rhizosphere >...
GCTGCACCACACCTGCAGGTCGCGAATCGTTCGCTTGAATGCCGCCGGCGTCACCGGCGGCTCGTCGGGATGATACGGCGCCCAGCAGCGGTTCAGCGCATCGACGAGGAGCCCGATGTCATCGGTGCGACAGAATCGGTACGCGCTCATCTCCGCCTCCGCGCGAGACGCTACGGCCCGCTGGCGCTCGCTCGCAATCCCGCGAGCTTTCACTGCGCCTTCCGACGCGATTCGCGCGGTATTCGGGCTCTTTCATTGAGATCGTGCGTCGCCGGAGGCGATGGACGGATTCGACGGATAGTTCGCGATCATCTAAGCCAGCATCTTCTTGCCGATCTCGATGCCCTCCTCGACGAGCGGCAAGTCGATCGTTGACGCGGCGCGTTCCCGCGCGAGCTCCTCGATACCGCTCTTGCGTCTTGTTCCCGCATGAAGCCGGCCGGGACGCGCAAGACACGTTGCGCGGCGTCGGCCGTCCACTCGAATGCGCTCCGACATGTCGGAAAAACTTGGAGGAAATTCTGATCGTGAGCGGGTCGCGCGCAACGTGACAAGCCTGTTAGCGCGTGGTTGACAGTGTCGTCCAGTTATCAGTTGGGAGAGGCCGCAAATCTTGTCTGTTTGAGTTCTTGATTCCATTCGGCTGCCTTCTCGGGTCTTCCCCAATCTTGATACAGCTTGACGATGCGATTGCCGGCTTCCGCCAAGCGTGACCGATCTCGAAAGGGAATCCCGGCTTCCCGCTGCGCCATGCCTTCATAGCCGGAGACAAGTAGCGGTTCGGCCTCCGCAAACTTCTTCTGACCTGCCAGGCTCGCGCCGAGCAGACCTTGGCAGTAGTAGCGTTCCCAAAGTTCGGGCGAGGCTTTTTCATAAAGCTTCAGCGCGTCGCGAAGGCCCCTCTCTGCTTCTACGTCTCTCTTTTGCTGGAGCCAAACACTGTTCAGCGACGTCTGCGTGGACAGAGTATCCCCGTGGTCCTGCCCCAATACTCGGCGCTGAGCTTCCAAGACCTTGACGAACAGGGCGTCCGCCTCTACCAACCTATCTTGCTTTTGATAAACCTCTGCGAGGGTACTCATGACTTCCAGCGTCATAGGATGTTCCTTGCCGAGGACGCGGTCGCTGGGGCCCGCTGCCCTGGAAAGTAGCGACTCGGCCAGTCCGTATCGACCCTGCGCGACATAAAGTAACGCCGAACTATGCGCAGCTTGAATGGTACGGCGGTGCTCCTCACCAAAAACGCGGCGCGATATCTCCAGCATTTTCCGGGTGAGCGGTTCGGCTTCCGTGTACTTGCCTTGTGTCGTATACGTCGTCACCAAGTTGCTCATCACGAGGATCGTATTCTCGTGCTCTTCGCCCAGGACGCGGCGATCTATTTCGTATACTCTCCGATACATGTCCTCGGCTTCCGTATATTTCTTTTGACCATAGTAAATACCACCCAGAGTCACCATGGAGGTCAACGTCGACGGGTGCTCGTCACCACGCAAGCGCCGTACACTTGCCAGCACCTGGGTCTGGAGTGCCTCGGCTTGAGAGTACTTGCCTTGGCGGGCGTAAACGACGGACAGGTGATCTTGAGTGGTCACCGTGTTGATATTCTCCTCACCCAGAGTGCGTCGTTGCAGCTCCAACGATTCCAGCAGGAGCGGCTCAGCCTTTGCGTACTTGCCCTGACGTTCGTAGAGAAACCCTAGTCCACTCATAGCTGACAGTGTTGTAGAGTGACTTTCGCCCAAAACGCGACGCCGGACCTCTAGAGTCCGTGCCAGGAGCGGCTCGGCCTTATCGTACTTGCTCGTCATCTGGTACACCCAACCCAGCGCGAACATGCTTGCAAGCGTGTCCGGGTGTTCTTCGCCCAACTCCCGGCGGCGCAACTCGAGGGCACGCTCCAGCTGCCGCAGTGCTTCCGGATAGAGGCCGAGGTCGTCATACGTATTTCCGATGGTCTGCCGGATTGAAGCCTCCACCAAGGGCTGGTTGGCGAACTTCCCTTCGATCCGCGTGGCCGCCCGATCCAGGGCGGTGCGAACCTTGAGATCCGGATCGGGTTTGGTGTCCGGCCTCGCTTGGGTATCGGCGCTCGCCTGCGCCATAACATCCTGTCGCAAAAAGTCACTGATCGCGCGCGCCTCCGACTCGGCCCGGCGAGCCCGCACTGCCATCCAAGTGCTCACGACGGCCCCACCCACCAGCAACACGATGAAGGCGGCCGCAATGGCGAGACCCAGCCCGTGACGTCCGGCAAATTTCCGCAAGCGATACGCCGTGGAACGAGGTCCGGCCTCGACCGGGTTCCCGGCCAGATACCGCTCCAGATCGCGAGCCAGCCCGTTGACCGTCTCGTAACGCCGCGACCGGTCCTTCTCCAGCGCCTTCATCACGATCCAGTCCAACTCGCCATGCAGTAGCTTCGGCAGCCGCGAGGCATCGACCCGCCGCTGGGCCGCGATAGTCGCCGATATCGCTGACCGGCGCACCCGGGCGCTCGGGTGCGCCGGCTCTTCTTCGCGGATGCGTTGCAGGGTGTCGACGTACCCGACAGTCTCCGTGCAGTTCGGCGCTAGAGGCGTTGCGCCCGTGAGAAGCTCGTACAAGACCGCGCCCAGTGAATACACATCGCTGCGCGTATCGATATCCTGACGCGTCAGCTCCGCCTGCTCGGGGCTCATGTACTCGAGCGTGCCCACGACCATCCCGACGTTGGTCATCATCGTCGCGTCGCTCAATTGGTGGCCGAGTGCCTTGGCCAGACCAAAGTCGATCACCTTCGCGACAGGCCGTCCCTCCCGCTCTGCCACCAACAGATTCGATGGCTTGATATCTCGATGGATGATGCCCTTCTGATGCGCGTGCTGAATCGCCTGACAGACCGGGATGAAGAGGGCGATCCGCTCTTCGACGGTCATGCGTTTGGCGTCGCAGTACTTCGTGATCGGGACGCCGTCCACCAACTCCATCGCGAAATACGGTCGGCCCTCCGTCGTCGCACCGGCATCGAAGACGCGCGCGATGTGCGGGTGATCCATCAGCGCCAACGCCTGGCGTTCGCTCTCGAAGCGTGCGATCACCTGCCGGCTGTCCATGCCCGGCTTGATCACTTTCAGCGCCACGTCCCGGCGCAGCGGGTGCGTCTGCTGGGCGTGGTACACAACGCCCATGCCGCCTTCGCCAAGCTGCCGCATCAACTTGTACGGGCCGATCGGAGATCCGGGAAGGCCTTCAGAGACACCGACAGCGATTGAGGCCGTGACCGCCGTGTGGGCGACCAGCAGCGCATCTGCCTCGGCGAGCAGCATTCGATTGCCGCCGCACTGCTGTCTCACATAGGCGGCGCGTTCGGCCGGATCCATCGCCAGCGCCGCATCGACAATCTCTCTAGCCGTCACTTCGTGTGCTTGGAGGGCGCTACGATACTCCCAGCGCGACCTAATGACTACTGTAGCTTAGACCGTGTACGCGCAGCGGTTCTTCACCCGCACGACTTCACGACCCACGATTGCCTTCTGCAGGCCGTGACGTCCTGTGACGCCGGCGCGTCCTTCAAGAGGACGGCCAGGAGATGGCTGCGATCGGACTTCGCTGCCTTTGGAAACGGATTGTTCTCGATGAGCGTCTACCACTCTGTGCTGGGGGTGAGGGCGGGCGGTCGCATAACGGATCTTCCGAAACCGCCCTCATCGTTCCTTCTATCGTCTGGCGAGCCGGAGTGCATTCTCGCCTGATAGGCGCTCATCTCCGCCTCCGCGCAACGCGCTCCCGCCCGCCGCCGCTCGCACGCAATCCCGCGAGCTTTGGCGTGGTCTCGCCGAAGCCGCCCCAGGCGGCGACGGCGGACGAGACCTGGCCGTGGCAATGCGAAGGCCGGCGCCTTCGCTACGCGAGCTTCGGCGGGACTTCGCCTTCCGACGCGCTACGCGCGGTAATCGGGCTCACTTCATTGAGATTGTGCCTCGCCGGAGGCGATGACGGATTCTTCGGATAGTTCGCGATCATCTCCGCCATCATCTTCTTGCCGATTTCGATGCCGTCCTCGACCAGCGCGAGATCGATCGTCGTGGCGGCGCGCTCTCGCGCGAGCTCCTCGATTCGCTCTTGCGTCTTGTCCCGCATGAAGCCGGCCGGCACCCGCAAGACGCGCTGCGCGGCGTCGGCGGTCCATTCGAACGTCGAGATCAGCGGATTCTTCTTGTCGTCGCGCGCCACGAGCCGCTTGTCGCCCCTCGACCCTGCTCGGGGCGACCCTGAGCCTGCCGAAGGGTCGGTGGTGACGCCTGCGGTGGTCGTCCCGATCTCGAGCGGTGAACCAGTCTCTTCTTCGATCACCTGACGGGCGAAGTCGAGCGTGATCGCATCGAGCTTCATCATGCGCGCGCGCTTTTCGACACGCGCCTTGACGCGGCGGCGTTGATACGCGTTCTTCATCGTCCAGAGGCCCTTTCGGGCGTCCTCGGACCAACGCAGCTTGCGTCCATCGTAGGTCGTCTCTTCCTCGAGCCCACCCTCGACGGCGGCGATCTTCTCGATCATCTCCTGCGAGATCACTTCGAAATCCGTCGCGCCGCAGACGGTGCACTTGACGGCGCCGCTCTGCGCGGCGGCGACGCCGCACGACCGGCACATCGACACGGGACCGGACTTGGCGCGCTCGAGAGCTACTGCCTCGGCCAGCGCCTTGGTCGCGGCCGACGCGCGTTTCGGCATGAACCGATCCATCGCTTCATCGATGACCGCGCTCGTGATCACCGAATGCCCCTTCTCGAGCGCCAGGCGAAGGACGCCGGTGCGGGCGATGCCCTTGACCTGCTCGGGCACGTGTGTCATCCGCTCCTCTGCTTCGGGAGTCCATCGCACGGTCTCCTCGGCGCGCACGTCGAGCCGTGGCACCTCGAGACGCGTGGAGAGGAGCACATCGCAGGGCGCGGCCCGGAGAATGTTCTCCGCGTTGCTGCCAAGCCCCGTCTCCTCCTTCGGGCTGTGGACGCCAATGCGCCCCAGCACGATGAGCCACGGATTCGTCTTGCGTGCGTGGTCGACGATCTTCTGAAAGGCTTTGCCGTCGAGGAGCGTCTTCTTGATCGCGACGCCGTCCTCGCCCGCCATCCGTTCGCTCACCTCGAGATGCGACTGATAGATCTGCGCGAGCCCGGTGTCGATGATCTCCTCGTGCAGCTGATTCTGCTCTTCGAAGCGGAACACCTTCGCCGCCTGCTCGGTGAGGACGTTGACGATGCCGTTGAAGACGGAGTAGTGCAGGTAGGGGTCGTAGACGGCGATCGCTTCGATCCGCTTGTCGAACGTGCGTGCCAGTTCCATGGCGGTCATCAGGGCGCCGAATGACTGCGGGCTGCCGTCGATGCCCACGAGGATCGTGTCGCGCTCGGGTTCATCCGGCTCGGGAACGTGTTTGACTACCCAGACATCGCGATCGGATTGGCGGGCGACGCGTTCGCAGACCGAGCCGATGACGCTGTCCCGCGCGCGACCGACTCCCAGTGCGCCGATCACGACCAGGTCGTGTTGTGATTCGGCGAGGTCCTTGAGGATCTCGATGTGATGTTTCCCATCCATCATCCGCGGCTCGAAGACGAGGCCCGACTCCCCGCAGAGGCGGGACATGCCATCGAGATAGCTGTCGGAGATGAGCTTGAGGCCCATCGTGATGAGGCTGTCGTGGATCTTGCGCTGGCGCTCGAGTTCCACCTCGTCGATGTACTCCTCGGGCAGCGTGTACTCCATCTGCCGGAAGCGATAGTCGTGCAGCTTGGCCGCGTAGACATGGCAGCCCACCAGCTTTGCCGAGAACGCCTTGCCCAGGGCCACGCTGCAGGCGACGGCCCGGTTGGAGTGGTCTGAGTTATCGACTGGAACGTAAATGCTCTTGTACATCGGATCCTCTTGATAGCTTGCGACAGCTCAGGCTTTCGTCGCTGACGGTTGCATCGGCTTCCGTCCGCGTTCGGGCGCCTCATCGTGCGCGCGCCGGCGAGACCGCACCCAACCGATGAGTGCGAGCTCGATAACGAGAATCACGAGCGCCGTTCTCACCATCGGGCCGACAGCCGATGGGACCACTTCTGGCTCGAGGTAGACAGAGTGCCAGACGGTGAGGCCTCGCCTGTTGCCACGCTCGCGCGAGAACCCGTCCCAGACCGAAAAGGCGATCGGCATGAACCCTCCGGGCGAGAACGAGGCGCCCGAGCTTGGGCGAAGGGGTCGCTTGAAGATGACCGACCATTCCCCCTGATCGTAGTTCGCGACACCGGTGAGATCCCCGGTGTCGTTGGCCGCGATATCTGCGCTTCCCCGGCCGGTGAGCTGAAGAGGCTCGGGACGGGCGAGATCGAAGAACCAGAGGTCGACCGAGTTCTGGGCGTCGCCGAAGATGAAATAGGGCTTGCGGGCGCCCGATGGCAGCACCGAAGGAATCTGGATCGCCATGGCATCAGAGAACTCGGATGGCTGCTCGGCGGCTGGCGTCTCCTCCGCGAAGGGGTCTTTGTCGGTCTTCTGCGCCGGCGCGACCTCCGCATCGCCGAACGGGTTCGTTCCGGTCGGCTGGCCGGCTCCCGGCGCGGCTCCTGACGCGGACTCTTCTTCCTCCGGCGGCACGGGCAGAGACGGTCCGTTCTTTCCCGTCTTCTCCGCGCGCATGTCGTGCCATCGAACAAGAAAACCGATTGACTCCGCGTCGTAAATCGCCTGAACGGTCACGGAGGTCGCTGGAGGATGAAACGCGCGTCCGGGCTCCATGATCTGCCCGACGATCGGGAAGCGTGCCACTGGCGCGGATTCGAACGCCTTGGTTCCGTTCTTCAGATCGATCGGATCCGGAACGAACTTCGCGACGACGAGGTTGGTGTAGCCAGGTCCGCTGCTCCCGGAGAGTGAGACGATGAAGTCTGTGATCGCCCATCGTTGCTCGGGCGAGAGGCTGTCGGAGAACGACGGCATCGGCGTACCGTTGAGCCCGGTGCTCATGGTCCGGAAGATATCCTCGCGCGACGGTCCTCCCCGGAAGGTCCAGGGTTCCGAGAGGTTTGCTGCGCGTATCGGCTGCCCCAACTCGTCCATCAGCGTTGGCGCCGACGGTCCGTCTCCCCGACCGAGGTTCCCGTGGCACTTGAGGCAGCCGGTCTCGGCGTAAAGCTTCTTCCCGAGCTCGATCGACTCCTTCGTCGAACTCGGGGCGCTCGGAAGTTCAACCGGCTTTGGAACGAGTTCCTTGTTCGAGAAGTCCGGGTAGAAGGTCGTAATGAAGTAAGCGAGATCCGACACTTGCTGGTCGGAGAGTGCTGGCCAGGCGGGCATCGACGTGTAGGGCATCCCGCGTCTGATGATGTTGACAAGGTCCTGATGGGTCGGGAGCGCCCCGTTGGGAGTCGTCCGAACCTTGAACTTGCCCGACGTGAAGTTGCGGGGCCGGGGGTACAGGTGCGGGGTGGCGTAGCCTTCGCCGTCGCCCTTGTCGCCGTGGCACTGCGAACAGTATTGGGCGTAGAGCTTCTTGCCGGACTCTCGCTGCGCCTCGCTGCCGACGTCTTGAGCCGTCACGCGCACCGATGCGATCTGCACGATCTGCGCGGCCCACAACGACACGAGCAGCACAGCGACGCACCCGCGCGGACCGATTGTCCACCTGCGCGGCTGCTCATGCTTCGGCGTGAACTTGTCTGAGAGAAGGCTGGACGTCATTCGGAAGCCGCCTCCTCCCTGGCGCGAGGTCTCTGCCCCGTGAAGTCGTAGAGAAACAGGATCACGTCCCAGATCTCGTCTTCCTTCAGGAACTTCTCCCAGGCGGGCATGGCCGTGTCCCAGGGCCCCCCTTCTTCGGGCAGTCCGGGGCCTCCCTTCGAGATCCGCCAAAAGAGGAACGTCTCGCGAAGCTGCGCGACCACGTCGTGGAAGTTCGTCGGGATCGGGTCCAGTCCGTGCGCGAACATGCCGTTGGCCGACATGTTGTCGCCGTGACAGAAGACGCAGTTTCGATAGTAGACCTGTCGCCCGTTCTCGACGTGTTTGCGGAACTCTTCCGGACTCGATCGCTCGAGCGCTCGGAAGGGGTTCTCTCCGGCGTCCAGATCGATCCTTCTATCGTGGACGGTGATCTGCGTCGGGGACGCAGGATGGATCGTTCGCGAAAAGAGGGGAGGCTCGATCGGGACGTTCATCTGCACGTAGACGTTCGCGGCCGCGAGCGCCGGGATGGCGACGACCGCTGCGCCGAGGAACGGGGTGTAGCGCTTCTCGGTCATGAATCGGACGAGCGGGCCGGAGACTTCTTCGCGGCGCTGCTGGCTGGAGGACATGTACGCCAGGATCGCAATCGAGGCGATTCCCATGTAGATGGAAATGACCGAGGTGGGAATCGGGGCGGTGAATCCGAATCGAAGAAGGATGTAGATCCCGAGCCACCACGCGCAAGCCCATATCAGCAGATTGGCCCGACGGAAGCGCAGGAGCGCGAACACGGTGGCCACGACGAGGACGACCGCGATGTTCATCGTGTCCCTTTCGTGGGCGCGGCGGGAGCCGGTGCTCCGCCCGGCTTGGCGCCCGGTGCCGGAGGAGTTGCTGGAACTGGCGCGGCCGGCGCGCCGCCCGGCGCGACGCCCGGAATTGCGGGAGCTGGCGCCACGCCCGGCTTGGCGCCCGCGGCCGGAGTAGTTGGAGGAGCTGGTGCTCCGCCTTGCGCAGCGCCCGGTGCCGGAGCTCCGCCCGGCGCGGCGCCTGCGGCCGACGCAGTGGCTGGAGCCGGCGCTCCGCCCGGCGCGGCGCCTGCGGGAGTGTAGTAGTGATGACTCGTCTGGAGCGTCACCGTCGGCATGCCGCCAAGCGTCTGGAGGTATGCGATCACGCAGAGGATCTCTTGATCGTTGAGACCAATCGGAGGCTTGTTGATGACGGGCATGCCCGGATTGAATCCAGGCACGATGAACTTCTCGGGTTCGTAAATTGATTGGGCGAAGTACTCGATATCGGTCAGGCCGGGGACGCGGGTCTGCGCACGGGTATCGACGCCCTCGAGGTCAGGGAACCGAAGCGCTCCCGTCTTGCCGATGGTGTGGCAGGTAAAGCAGAGTCCCTTGCCATCCATGATCTCGCGGCCCACCTTGACCATGTCGGCCGTGGTCAGGTCGGCTCTGATCACCGTCTCCTGAGGAGGCAGCACTTCCTTTTGCGGCACCATCTGGCCGACGTACGTATAGAACGACGTCGCCGCGATGACGAGTACACCGACCCGGACAGGATGCGGGATCGTCATGACGTCCGCCCATGTTCGCCGGAAGTTTTCAAGGCGAACCCCGGCACGACCGCGCCGGAGCCTTCGGGGACGCTGGCCTTGCTCGACACGAAATCCGGCTTATCGTGCAGGCTCGTGATCCAGAACACGAAGCCGATCAACGCAAAGAACAGGAGAACCGTCATCGAGACCACCTGCGTCGCGAAGCCAAGGGTGGGCGTGAACGCGTCGGCCGAGGTGTCCCGAATGACGCCGTAGACATGCCAATGCTGACGGAGCCCGGAGCGCACATAGCCCATGAGCCCCATGAGCCAGGTGAAAGTGACCGCGATGAAGATCAACACGTACTGCGAGATCGCAGGTATCTTTCCCCACCGTACTTCGCCGGTCCTGCTCGCGCCGCGGAACAGGAAAACGTCGATAGCCGTGATGGACACCATGGCGGCAAGAACCGAGCTGACCTGCGGGACGGACAGACCGATCCGGACCGTCGCCTCGACGAAGTACCCGTAGATGCCCAGGAAGATGACGAAGATTGCGGCCGTCGCGAAGATCGTGAGCTGCGCCGCATGCCCCATCTTCGCCCACGGCACCGTTGCGACCTTTCCCGTGCGGCGATACAGCAAGAAGCTCATGAACGTCGTGAGGATCAGGATGTTCACGGCGGTGTTCTTGGCGGACATGACACCGAGGTAGCCCAGAATCGGGTGTGTCGACCCACCCATCGCCCTGAGTTCGGAGACAGTGGCGATGATCGACCGCGGCGTCGCCCAGACCGCGAAGCAGACCGCGATCCCGATGAGAAGGTATTTGATGAACCGCTGAAGCGGCTGCATTCCCTCAACCCGCCCCATCCCGAGCCAGAGATAGTAATTGGCGGCGAGGAAGAGGTTCCCGATCAAAACCGCTTGGATGATGAACAGCCACGAGAAGGCCCCGCCCATCATCGTGAGTCCGAGCGTCTGCGAGTACGCGTAAATCTCCTTCGCGAGCCAGTAGCCGGCGAACGGAAGCGGGAGAAAGGCGCTGATCGCGACGAAGTTGCCGATGTATCCCATCCAGTCGTAGTGCGCGCGCTCCTCGTCGGTGTCCGCCTGCAGGAACTTGAAGGCCGCATAAGCGGCCGCGACCGATCCGCCGAACGCAATGTTGGCGATGACGCGATGGACGTTGATCGGCATCCATGTGTGGTTGTAGACCGCGTCCCAGACTGAGAGAACCGCCCCAGAGTCCGAAATGCCTCGCGGCGACATCATGAACGTGAGCCAGGCATTGGCGATGAACATGATCGCCGTGCCGACGAGGTTGAGGCCGAGCCCCAGGCCAAGATGAACCAGGGGATGGAACTTCCCCCAACCGTAGTAATAGGTGTAGAGGAAGAAGGCCTCGAAGAAGAAGAGCAGCACGTACGGGAGAAACGTCGGCGAGAACACGCTCATCAGGTAGTTCGTGAACTTCGGATACAACGCAATGAGCATGAAGGTCAGGAACGCCCCGAACGTCGCTGTCATCGAGAACGACGTGGAAAGCAGCTTCGTGAACTCGTACGCGAGCCGGTCGTATCGCGGATCTCCTGTCTTGTAGCCGATGGCCTCGATGATGAACGCGAAGAGCGGAACGGCGAGGACGAAGGCCGCGAACAGGAGGTGCAGCTGCGCGACGGCCCAGATGGCCACGCGGCTTCCGACGACGGGGAAGGTTCGGTACTCGGCCTCGGCGTACGGCGTTGCCTTGGCTGTTGCCTCCGCTGCGGCTGTCTCGGCAGCCACTCCTTCCGCGCGCGGCGTCGTGTCGACGATCGTGGCAGGAGCGCGGTAAGGCTCCTTGTACTCGCGGTTCGTCAGGAACGTGGCGACCAGCAAGACGGCACCGAACATCACCAGACCGGTGACGGGACCGACCACGAACAGCAGTTTGCGGTTCAATGCGCCGTTCAACACGCCGTTGGTCACGATATCTCCCTTACTTGGCGACTGCGGGCTTGTCCGCCGGCTTGCCCGCCGCAGCTTCAGCGGAGGCGGGAGGTTGAGCGGGGGCGGGAGCTTGAGCGGCGGCGGGCGCGGCGGCGGCGGGCGCCGCTGCGGCGCGTGCCAGCCGGTCGCGCTCGAGTTCGCGAATGTGGGCGATGATCGCCCACCTGTCCGCAGGGGGGATCGGCCAGCGGTAGGCCGGCATCAGACCCTGACCGTTGGACATGATGTCGAAGATCTGCCCGTCCGGGTACTTCTGGATCTTCTCTTGGTGAAACGTGGCAGTGGGAACGTTGGCTCGCTGGAAGAGAATTCCTTTACCGTCCCCCCGAGCGTCGTGGCAAGGCTGGCAATAGATCGCGTATCTCTGCCGTCCGCGCTCGAGCAGCGCATCGTCCACAGTCACGGGTATCGTGGCAACGAACTGCCCGTCCGGTCCTTTCCCGGTGAAGAAGGCCCCGTCTTCCTTGAGCCCGCCGATCGGGATCGTTCCGGGAATCGGCTCGCGCATGGCCGAACCGTTGTAGAAGAAAGTACTGGCCGTCTGCGGGAGAACCTTCGGCTGGTCGTCCATGCTCGGGTTGAGATGGATGGGCGGACGGCTCGACGTGCAGCCGCGCGCGCAAGCGCTGACACCAACCGCGGACGTCAGGATGAGCGCACCGAGCACGAATCGTGTGCGGGCGATCATGCCCCGGGCCTCTCTTCCTTCGGCTCGCCCCTCGACTGAGCTCGGGGCGACCCTGAGCCTGTCGCCCCTCGACCTTGCTCGGGGCGACCCTGAGGCTCTCGAAGGGTCGAAGGGTCGAGGTCCGGATTCGGGTTGCGCACCTTGGTGAGATAGGTCGTCCTGGGTTTGGTGTTCAGCTCTTCGAGCAGCGCGTAGTTACGTGGGTCGGCCTTCGCCTTCGCGACGCGGCTGGCACTGTCGCGAAGATCGCCAAACTCGATGGCCGCGGCCGGGCACGCCTGCTGGCATGCCGTCTTGACGTCGCCGTCACGAAGCTCCCGCCCCGCGAGCTTCGAATCGATCTTCGCGCGATTGATCCTCTGCGTGCAGTAAGAGCACTTCTCCATCACGCCCCGCGCCCGCACCGTGACGTCGGGGTTCATGGCGAGCTTCAGAACGTCGGGCGTGTCCTTGGTGAAGTTGAAGAAATTGAAGCGCCGCACCTTGTAGGGACAGTTGTTCGAGCAGTAACGCGTCCCGATGCACCGGTTGTAGACCATCACGTTGAGGCCTTCTTTGTCGTGGACGGTCGCGGCCACGGGGCAGACCTGCTCGCAAGGGGCATCCTCGCACTGCATGCACGGAACCGGCTGGAACACGACCTCCGGGTTCCCGGACGGCTCGCCGGAAAAGTACCGGTCGACCCGGATCCAGTGCATCTCGCGCTGTCTCGCAACCTGGACCTTCCCGACAACGGGCACGTTGTTCTCGCTCTGGCAGGCGACCATGCACGCGTTGCAGCCGATGCAGGCGTTCAAGTCGATCGTCATGCCCCACTGATGGCCCTGTTCGTAGGTGTGCTCCTTCCAGAGTGAGAAGTGTGGCGGTTTCTCTTCAAAAACACCGAGCGCACCGGGACGGCCTTCGTCCTCTTTCGGTGTTCGAAGTTCGGCCACCGTGGACTCGCGGACGAGGGGCCGCCCCTCCATGCTGCCGTGGTCCTGGGTGGCCGAGAGCGAGTACTTGCGTCCGAGCTTGGTCAGTTTGACGCCGCTGTCGAATCCGAGTGCCTTGGACGCTCGGACCTTGAACGCGTCAAACCCCACTCCCGATCCAATCCGTCCCGCGCGCTGACGGCCGTACCCAAGAGTGAGGGCCAGCACGCCGTCTGCCATGCCGGGCAGGATCCAGACAGGAAGCTCGAGCGAGCGGCCCGCGTAATCGACTCGGACCAACTCCTCGTTCGCAAGACCGAGGGTCTCGGCGGTCTTCGGGCTCAAGAGCGCGGGGTTGTCCCACGTGAGCTTGGTCAGGGAATCGGGAAGCTCCTGCAACCACCCGTTGTTCGCGAACCGGCCGTCGTGAAGTGATGGCGACGGGACGAACACAATCTCCAAATCACTTCCAGATCCCGTAGCGCCCGCGAGCTCTGCAAAGGCCGCCCCTTTGACATCGGGAACGACTTCTGTGAGCTCGCTGCCGGCAAGCAGCCCGTCATGTAAGACGCGGTTCCACTTTCTGTCGAAGTCGGCTTCTCCCAGGATGGGTTTCCATGTGTCGCGCACGATGTCGTAGCCCGTACGTTCCTTGTCCCCGACCTTTTCCCCGACCTTGTCGCCGACCATGAGCCCCAACACTTCAACCGGAGTGCGTCCGCCGAACAAAGGAAGGATCAGCGGCTGCACGATGCTGAGCGTGCCTCCCACCGCGCGCGCGTCGCCCCACGATTCGAGGTAGTGAGCGCGAGGGATGTGCCACTCCGCCTTGGAGGATGTTTCGTCGACGTTGTGACCGAACGCGATCGAGTGAGGGACCTTCGCCATCGCCGACGCGAAGTCGAGATCGGCGGGTGCATCGAACACAGGATTCCCGCCGAGGATGACGAGTGTCTCGACGGAGCCTCCCATCATCGAGGACACCAGCGACGTCAGCGAGCTCACGTTCGGAAGCGCCGCGTCCTTCGTCTCGTAGTAGCTGACCGTCTTGCCGGTGTTGCCGAGGTGCGCGTTCAGCGCGCACACCGCGGCGTGGACCGCCGCGGGCTGACGCTCTCCGGCGACAATCAACCCCCTGCCGCGGTTCGCCTGAAGGTCCTTCGCAACGGCGTCGAGCCAGCGTGCGTCGACACCGGGGACATCCCCTCCGGCCTGGGCGCCGGGCGCACCGAGGCGCGCCGCGAGTGCCGCGACAAACGCGGCGATCTGCCGGCTGTCGAGACGGAGCCGGTGGTCCGCCATCGCTCCGGTCAGCGAGTAGACGCCTTCGACGGCGTAGAGCCGGTTCATCGAGCCGCCTGAGGTCCCTGCACGCCTTCCGTCAGCGAAGCCGCGGGTGTGACGGATCGTCTCCGGATCGGTGAGCAGCGGATCGGCATCCAGGCTGAGAATCACTGAGGCTCGATCGAACCGGAGCATGAGATCGACGTCGCGCCCTGTGGCCTGGCGCAGACCCGCAAGCCGGTTCTCGTCGCTGACGGCGTCGTACGTCGCCCATTGCAACTTGGGGAAGCGCGTCCGGAGCATGGAGACGAGGCGCGCCAGCGTCGGCGAGGAGAAGGACTCGGACAGGACTGCGAGGCGGGCGCCCCCATCCGCGGCATGCGTTTTCGACAGTTCTCCCCAGGCCGTCACGAAATCGTTCCACGACTTTCGCGCGCCTTTCAGCGTGATCGATTGCGAGCGATCGGGATCGTAGAGACCGAGCACCGACGCCTGGACGCGCACGCTCGAGGCCCCAAGCGTCGACGGGTGCGCCGGGTTTCCTTCGATCTTGGTTGGCCGCCCTTCATGGCTCTCGACGATCAGGCCGTAGGCGCTTCGGCGGAACGGCATCGTCGTGGCGTAATAGCGCGGGATCCCGGGGACGAACTCCTCGGGAGCAGCGACATATGGGACGATCTCTTCGACAGGTCGCCGGCACCCCGCGAGCCCGGCGAGCGACAGCGACGCGCCGACGAGCGTCATCATCTCGCGTCGGGTGATCCCGTCGGGGAGCTCCGAGGCGCCCTCCGGAAACTCGCGCTCGAGAGCGGCGCGGTATTCCGGGAGATCCTCGATCTGCGCGAGGCTTCGCCAGTAGGTGCGGCTCACCGGTGGCACCCCGAACACTCAGTGGGAGGATTGACCGACCGTCCGCCGAGCTGCTTCGCGAGCAGCTGAGCGTCCCGAGGCGGGGTCCACTTCATATTGGTGACCTCCGAGACGGGGCGTCTGTTGGGACCGGGGTTGCGGTGGCACTCGAGGCACCAGCTCATGCTGAGGGGCATCATCTGTGTGACCGTTTCCATCTCGTCGATGCGGCCGTGGCAGCTGACACAGCCGATCCCCGCCGCTACGTGTGCCCGGTGCGTGAAATACGCGTAGTCGGGCAGCTTGTGGACGCGAATCCAGTGCATCGGCCTGCCGCTTTGGGCGCTGTCCCGAATCGGTGCGAGCAGCGCGCTGTCCCTCTTCACGGTCTGATGGCAGTTCATGCACGTCTGCGTCGGCGGAATGTTGGCGACGTTAGATGTCTCGACCGAGGCGTGACAGTACCGGCAATCGAGACCAAGCTCGCCGACATGGAGCCTGTGGCTGTACGGCACGGGCTGACGCGGACTGTAGCCCACGTCTGTGTACCACGGGGAGCCGTAGTACCAGACGCCCGCGACCGCAAGCGTCGGAACGAGGATGCCCGCGATGGCGCCGACGATGGGGAGCTTGTTCCACCAGGGAGGGAAAATCTGGCTCAATGCCTAGGACTCCCGAGCGCCGGAAAGTCGGTGCACAGGCCACGAGTCTGCGATGGGACTCTGATGACTCACCGTCGCGCCCCCAAAAGAAGTTGTGGTAGGGATGAGATCCCGGATTGAGGCGCGATCTTATCTATGAACTCGGACGAGGGTCAAGCGCGCACGTCAGCCCTTACTGCCCCGCGAGCTTGCTGACGAGCGCGGCCGTCCTCCCACGCGCGAGCTCCGCTGCCGTCTTCCCCTGTTTGTTCTTCACATCGAACCGCGCGCCCTTGCTTGCGAGGAACTCGATGATGCGATCGGAGCCGCGCTGTACGGCATAGTGCATCGCCGTCATTCCGGCAGTGTTGGCGGCATGGACATTGGCGCCCTTGTCGATCAGGACCTTGATGACGTCGACCGGATCGCTCCGGTCGCCGGCTTCAGTGACTTCTTCGTCGCCGCCGCGCGGTGCGCCGAGCCCGGCCGCCGCCATGAGCGGCGTCGAGCCATCGCCGATCGGCTTGGAGGGATCGGCGCCGCCATCGACCAGGAGCGTGACGGTGGCGAGGTCGACCGAGCGGACGGCACGGTACAGCGCGGTTGATCCTGGTGCGACGTTGATGTTGCCCTGCGCCTGCCGCGGCGGAATCGTCTTCGTGTAGGGAGCGTTGGCATCAGCGCCCTTGTCGAGCAGAAGCTTGATCACATCCAGGTGGCTGACGCCGTCCTCGCTGTCCGGCGGGTTCGGGCGGTTGGTGTACTTGGCGAGATTGCGCATCTCCGTCGCGATGTAAAGCGAACCGTCGTTCGCGTTGGCGCCTTGCTCGATCAGCGCGCGCGCGAGCGCGTAATGACCGTTGAAGACTGCGGTCTGCAGCGCGGTGAAGCCGTACTGCGGCTCGGTGGCGTTGATGTCGGCGCCTCCGGCGACGAGTGCCTCGGCCGCCGCCCGCGCGCCTTGACGTGCCGCCAGCATCAATGCCGTGACCCCGCCTTGCGGCCGATCGTGAATGATGCCGCCCGCGCCCCCGGTGAGCGCCTGGAAGGTGTACTCGACGCTTCTCGTGTTGACGCGCGCCCCGGCTGCGAGCAGCGCCTTGACGACGGCGGCGTGGTTTTCGGCGGCCGCGAGCATCAACGGCGTCTGGCCGCGAAACTTCTCGGCGGCGTTGACATCGGCATTGGCCTCGATCAGCAGCTTCACGCTCTCGAGACTTCCTGCACGCGCCGCGAGCATCAGTGCCGTCTCACCCTCCCCGTATGCGGCATCGGCCTGTGCGCCCGCGCGCAACAGCGCGGCGATGACGGGACCGCTGCCGAGTGTGGCCGCCTCGTGAAGCGGTGTGACGCCGTATCGATTCGCCACATTCGGCTTGGCTCCGGCCGCGAGCAGCGACTTGACGGTTTCCACATCGTTCCAGTGAGCTGCCCATTGCAGTGGCGTCGATCCATCGACGTCCGCCGCATTCACTCCAACGCGCTGCCGAATGAGTGTCTTTGCCGCCGCCGCGTTCTGATTCTTCAGCGCCGTCACGAGCCGCAGGTCGGCTTGCGCAGCCGCCGGCCTGCCTGGTCCGAAGACCAGTGCCAGACCCACGAGACATGACAGCACGCAGGACGCTTTCACGGCACCCTCTCAGATTTCGACGCGACCCGAGCTCTGGCCGAACTTCTCGGTGTCGATGCCCGCCTTGTCCATCAGCGAGATCATCAGGTTCGAGAGCGGCGTGCTCTTGGCCATCTTGATGTGCCGGTTGCCGTGGTGCTTCCCGGCGGCGCCGCCGACGAGCAGCGTCGGCAGGTTCTCGTGATCGTGCTGGTTGCCGTTGGTCATGCCGCTGCCATAGAGGAACAGCGAGTGATCCAGCAGATTGCCGTCACCGTCAGGCGTGGCCCGCAGCTTCTCCAGGAACTGCGCGAACAGCGACAGATGATAGATGTCGATCTTCATCTTCTTCGCCACCTGTTCCGGGACGTTGTTGTTGTGCGACACCGGATGATGGCCGTCGGCGACGCCGATCTGCGGGTAACTCAACGTGCTGAGCTCGCGCGCCAGCATGAACGACGTCACGCGCGTCAGGTTGCCCTGGAAGGCGAGGTGCATCAGATCGAACATCAGGGTGACGTGGTCTGCCCAGTTTTCCGGGATGCCGACTGGAGTCAGCGGCGCTTCGATGCCGGTTTCGTTCCGCTGCTTCTCGGCCTGGACAATCCGGCGCTCGATCTCCCGCACGTTGTCGAGGTACTCGGTCACCCGCGTCCGATCCCGCGGCCCGAGCTGCAGCTTCAGCTCGTTCGCGCTTTCGGCGATGGCATCCAACAAACTGGTGTTTCGCTCGAGCCGCGCCCGGCGCTCGGCGGGCGTCGCTCTGTCGCCGCCGAACATCCGTTCGAACACGACGCGAGGGTTGATTTCCATCGGCAGCGGCTGCGACGCCGATGCCCAGCTGATCGTGCTCATGTACGAGCAGAGGAAATCGCCGGCGCAGCTCCCCAGGTGGCTCGAATGATCCTCGGTCGCGAACTCCATCGACGGGAACGTCGTGTCCCGCCCAATCTTCTGCGCAATGTACTGATCGACGGTCGTCTCGAGCTTGAGCAATGACCCCTTGGAAGGAAACGTCCCGCTCAGCCACATCGCCGAGCTCACCGAGTGGCCGTTCTCTCCGTAGTTCGAGAGATTGGTGAGAACGGTGAGCTCTTTTCGAAACGGCTCGAGCGGTCTGAGGATGGTCGTGAACTCGAAGTTCGCGCCCTCCTGCGCCGGCGTCCACTCGCGCATGATCGAGCCATGCGGGACGTAGACGAAGCCGAAGCGCTGCGAGGGCGCTGCGGGCGTCGCGGCCAGTGCCTTGGCAGCCGGCACCATGCTGTCGAGGAGCGGCAATGCCACCGTCGCTCCGAGACCTCGCAGTACTGTGCGGCGGGCGATCGCCTTCTTCGTAATGATCATGAGTCCGATCTCCTACGCTGAAACGGCGCGCTCTTGACGATGCCGAGCACGAGGGATGAGAACGTGTAGCCCGAACGACTTGCGTCCTTCACGATCGCGCGGACGAATGGCATGTCGTGGTACTCGATGCCGTGCCCGAGGCCGTACGAGAGCAGCATCTCGGTGACATTCTGCGCGAAGAGCTCTGGTCGGCGCACCAGCGCCTGTCGCAACGCGACCGGCCCGTCGATCCGGGTTCCGTCCGCCAATTGCGACGAGGGATCGATCGCTGCCCCATTATCTGTCGTCCGCCACCGGCCGATCCCGTCGAAATTCTCGAGCGCCAGGCCGATGGGATCCATCAGCTTGTGACACCCCGAGCAGGCCGGGCTCTTCCGGTGCTCTTCCATCCGATCGCGCATCGACTTCGCCTTGCCCGGATTCTCGTCCAGCGGCGGCACGACGGCCGGGGGTGAGGGCGGCGGCGTCCCGAGGAGATTCGTCAACACGTATTTGCCGCGGAGCACGGGCGACGTGCGATTGTTCTGCGACGTCAGCGCCAGGATGCTGCCGTGTCCGAGCAGTCCCTTGCGCGCCTCGTTGCCGACCGTCACCCGGCGGAACTGCGTGCCGTAGACGTTGGGGATCCCGTAATGGCGTGCCAGCCGTTCGTTGACGTACGTGTAGTCGGCGTTCAGAAGGGTGAGGACGCTCTTGTCTTCGAGCACCACGCTCTCGAAGAGCATCTCCGTCTCCCGCTGCAGCGCCTCGCGCAGGTTGTGATCGAAATCGGGAAAGACGTCGGCGTCCGGCTGCAGGCTCCTCAGGTTGCGCAGGTAGAGCCACTGACCGGCGAAGTTGCTGCCGAGCGCGCGGGCGCGCTCATCCTTCAACATGCGTCGCACCTGCTGCTCGAGCACCGCCGGATTCTGCAGCTTTCCAGCTGTCGCCAGGCCGAGCAATTCCTCGTCCGGAATGCTGCTCCAGATGAAGAACGACAGCCGCGACGCCATCTCGAGATCGCTGATGCGATAGCTCGCTCCGGCCTGCTGCGCATCCGGATCACGCTCGACCCTGAATAGGAAGCGAGGATGGACCAGGATGAATCGCAGCGCGCCTTCGATCCCTGTGTCGAAGTCGCCGCCGTCGGCGCGTTCCTTCTCGTAGAACGAGAGGATGCGGGTCATGTCGGCCGGTGCGACGGGGCCGCGGAACGCACGGCGCGCGACCGCTGCGAGAATCGTGCGCGCGCATGCCCCGCCCTCACGATCCGATGCGGGAGTGCAGGTGAAAACTTTGCGCCGGCTCGGAGCGCCGGGCGACGGCACCGCGTTGAACGGGCCCTCGATGGTGACCTTGTCCAACTCGGGAATCCCGACGGGTGTGATCGGGTCGAGACGCTCGCGCTCGAATGGCTGGAGCAGCTCGACGGTCGTCGCCGAGCTCTTTTTCAGGAACGCGACCCCGACTTCGTGAACGCCGGCCGTCACCTTCAAGCGCTTCTGGAACCGCTTCTCCATCTCGTCGCCGGCAAGCGTCGGCTGCAGGTAGTTCGCCTGCTCGTCGACGGGCCCGCCGAAACGGGCCAGCACGAGGCGCTGACCGTCCATCGTGACTTCGAGATCATGGGACAGCTCGAGACCGCGGACGATGTTGACCGTCTCGCGATAGAGACGGGGACTGATCACGTACTCGCCGTCGGCGGGAAAGTAGTGGCGGATCAGGACTCCGCCGCGGGTGCCGACCGGGAGTCCTGGCACGTGGTCGTGCTGCGAGAGATCGCCGCGCACCCTGAACGTCTCCAGTGACGGCGTGATGCGCGGGCTCGCCACGGCCAGGGCGCTGACCTTCCACGCCGCCGAGAGATACCGTTCCATCAGCGACGTCGAGACATTCAAGACGGTCGCGTTGTTGTCGAAGCCGTACGCTTCCTCGTCGGGCGGCAGCAGTGTCGAGACCTCGAGCTCGAGCCCGAACAAGTCGCGAATGGCGTTGCCGTATTCGCTTCGGTTCAGCCGGTGCATCGTTGCCTTGCGGAGCACCGGGGAGGCGGCGGCGCTGGAGTCGATCGTCGTTTCGAGATGCGCGACGAGGCTGTCGAGCGCCTGCTGCGTCGGCCGTGGCATTCCGGGAGGCGGCATCATCCCGGCGCGCACCTTACGAATCACCTTCTCCCACACGTCGGCGTGGCGCGAAATGTCTGTGAACGAGACGGCATCCAGCGCGAGCCCACCGGTCTTCAGGCGATCGTTGTGGCACGTCACGCAGTACTGATTCAGCAGTGCGGCGTGAGGCGACACGGCCGCGGACTGGCTCGAGGACGGAGCAACTTGAGATGAAGACGAGGCAGAAGGGTGGCTTATCGCCGTCAACACGGCGATGGCCCAGGCGGCGACCCCGAAGCGCACGCTTCTCCTCATCGCCATCGGAAGACAAGAATTCTATCAATTTCCGCCCCCGCCTTTGTGGGAGGATCTGAGCAGAGGGTCCCCGGAATGATGAAGCTCGTCGAGGAATATGCCGGCGTCGGCGACCTGAGCACTCAGGACGACGTCCTCGGCCGGGTTCGCTATCGGATTGCCAGATACCAGGGTATGCACGATGTGTCCGGCGTTCCGGTCCCCGGCGTTCACCGCATCGAGGGTTCGCTCGACGCCGTCCAATCGGTTGATTTCGCGCCGCTGGTCGGGAAGTCACTCGTCCTCCGGCTCGAGGATGGCCGGGCTCTCGGGATTACACTCGCGAACGACGACGGTCGCGTGCTCGCCGAGGGGCACGGGCCGATGAAGTGCCTGTGCTGCTGAACAGGAATCAGGAGGACGGCGATGAAGGCGTTCCGTCTGACCATGGTGCTCGCGATACTCGTGGCGCACCCGGTGTTTGCTCAGCGTGGCGGCCCGGCCGTTCGCTCTCCAGAGGTGCACGCGGACGGTCGCGTCACCTTTCGCATCGCAGCGCCGAATGCAACGGATGTTCGTGTGTCCGGCGATTTCCTCAAAGCACCCGAAACGCTTCAGAAGGACGAAAAAGGCGTCTGGTCGGTGACCATCGGCCCGGTGTCTCCGGACATCTACAACTACCAGCTTTCGGTCAACGGTCTCGCGATGACGCGGGCCAGGCTCGACGTGCCGGGGGCCTCGCCGAGGTTCTTTGATCTGAGACCGGTCGCTCACGGTGCGGTGGAGCAGCGGCTGTACGACTCGAAGACCGTTCACGGTGTGCGCCGCGTGTTCATCTACACGCCGCCAAACTACGCACGATCGTCCGAACGCTATCCGGTGCTCTATCTGTTTCATGGCGCCGGCGGTGACGAGAGCGGTTGGACCGAGAACGGTCGCGCGAACCTGATTCTCGACAACCTGATTGCTGACGGAAAGCTCAAGCCGCTCGTCATCGTGATGCCGTACGGGTACGCCTATCCGCCCACCTCTCCGCTGGCCGAAGGGCCCGACGCCATGAAGCGACAGCGTGACGACTTCAGCCGTGACCTGATCGAGGATCTGATTCCGTTCGTGCAGGCAAACTACCGGGTGCACGCCGATCGCGATCATCGAGCGATCGCCGGCTTGTCGCTCGGTGGCGGCCAGGCGTTGGGTATCGGGCTGAGCCACACGGATGTGTTCAGCCGCGTCGCCGGGTTCAGCGCGGCGCTCGGCGCCGTGACGTCCCCGCAGGCCGGCGGCCTCGATTTCAAATCGCTCGTCGCCGACGCGAACAAGATGAACGAGCGGCTGAAGCTGCTTTGGGTCGGCTGCGGCACCGACGACACGCTGTTCAACGCGAACAAGGAGTTTGCGCACCTCCTCGAGTCGAGCGGCGTCAAGCACACGTTCCGCGTGAGCGACGGCGCACACACGTGGCAGGTGTGGCGGCGTTATCTCAACGAAGTGGCGCCGCTGTTGTTTCAGTAGCCTGCTGTCATGCGTCGATGCGCGATTGCGGCGGTCCTCGTTCTCGCGATCCTCGTACCCATGCGGGCCGCGGAGTATCTGACTGCCGGCGTTGACCCTCAACGCACCGGGTGGGTCAAGAACGAGAAGGTCTTCACGCCGGCGAACGTCTCCCGCATGAAGTTGCTCTGGAAGACGAAGCTCGAAAGCACGCCGCGCGAGATGCACAACCTCTTCCCGCCGCTCGTCGCCGAAGGCGTGACGACCGCTCGCGGACCGCGGCAGATTCTGGTCGTGCCCGGTGTCTCGGATGATCTGTTCGGCGTCGATGCCGTGAGCGGCGAGATGTTCTGGTCTCGGCACTTCGACCCTTCGACGGGCTCAGGGTCGCCCCGAGCGGAGTCGAGGGGCGACAGTGCTTCCGATCCCGCGAATGGCGCGCCGCCCAACACACTCTGCCCTGGTGGACAGACGGCCATCCCCGTCATAGCCCCCGGGGCATCGCCGGGCACGTACGTCGCTTACGCCCTCAGTTGGGACGGTCGCCTCAGGCAGATCAACGTCAGCGACGGGACGGACGTCGCCCCGCCCGAGAAGTTCGCGCCGCCCAACGGGAAACCGTACGCCCTCAATCTCGTGAACGGCGTGATCTACACGACGCTGGCGCAGGGATGCGGCGGCTGGCCCAACGCGTTCCTCTCGTACGACCTCGCGACGAAGAAGACGAGCGCGTTTCTGCCGCAGGGCGGCGGGCTCTGGGGGCGT
>Ga0207428_10001653_pt1 | contig 23183 bp, 13 predicted proteins | sample RhiMethybrSRZTD1_FD_187600 | JGI IMG/M metagenome (GOLD analysis project Ga0207428, IMG submission 187600) | Populus rhizosphere microbial communities from Tennessee, USA - Rhizosphere MetaG P. TD hybrid SRZTD1 (SPAdes) (version 3) | ecosystem: Host-associated > Plants > Roots > Rhizosphere >...
ACGTGAGCCACGTTATGGGAGTATAAAAAGGACCGCCGTTAGCATACGCCAGCCCCCGCCGCAGCGGATGGTAAGCGGCGGAGTAGAGGTGAACAAAGTCGTCGTGAATGAAGCCGCGCCCCATGACCGGTAAGAACAACGCCGCGCTCAAACCAGCTATCATCAATAAGGCCAGATACGGTCTCGAAATTTCCATTAACATCCAAGTAAAGCGATCAATTCTTTAAAATGTCCTTCCGACGCTGAACCGGACTACATTCTTCCGTTCGGGGATAACATTGTTTTGGGCGCTGGGGTTGTGGGCGAATATCAGCCGGAAGGGGACGTTGATCACCGGCATCTGGACGCGGAATTCCAGTCCGAGCGATGAGTGGATGTCCTCCGGCAATCTCAATTTACCCTGTGAAGCGCGGACGATTTGGAAGTCTTGACTATCCCCTTGCACCAAAACCTTGGAGAAGCCGATTGGGTTCCCTAACTCGTCTCTCGACGCAGATGCAAGTTCCTCAAACGTCGCCGGGTCGCCCTGCGGATTGACCCAAACGCCGGTCAGCGAGTTGGGGACGAAGTTCGACGAGGTGATCTGGTCGTCGTATTTGCGGGCGTTGAAGACCATGCCGACGTCGGCGAACGCCGCGATCGACAGCACGCTGACGATCGGAACGCGGTACTCGATGTTGTAAATGAACTGCGTGTCGCCGCCGATCGGTGTGAGGATCCTGGCAAATCTGACCGTGTTGCAGTTCTTGCCCGAAATATCAGGCGCATTGAGTCCGGCGCACGCCCCTTCCGGGGCCTGGAAGGAGAATTTGCGCAGTTCGTTCGGGTCAGTTATTTCAATCAGCTTGGTCGGGTCAGAGGGGTCCGGCTTCTGGGCAGTGACGGCGCCACGGTTCGAGTGGTAGATATCTCTCACTACCGCCGGGGTGATCGAACGGACGTTGTAACCTCGGATGTCGTATTCGCCGCCGAGGAAGAACCGCTCGAAGATCGGGACGCCGTTTAGGAACGAAAGCGAACGCGTGTCGCCTTGTCGGACTGGCGGCGCCGAGCCGTAAGCGCGGATGTGATCGGCCTTGAAGCGCATCGCCAGCACGTGCGGCTTGTCGGACCGGCGCCTGAGGACCGGCTTGAAATACTGGAAATCGAGTTGCGGCTGGAAGGTGTTCACGTCGCCTCCCAGCACGCCGCCCGACAGCGCCACTCCCAGGAACAGGCTCTTGCCGCTAGTCGGGTCGAGGGAGGCGTTCTTCGTGTTGTAATAGATCGAGGGAGTGACGCGGCTGGTGATGATGCGCGGTTGCGAGTAGATTACCTGCCTGTCGTTATCCGGATTTTTGTCGCTGTTGACATCCGGGTCTTTAATTGAGCTGCCCGTCAACGAGTACGATAGTCCGAGGCGCGTGACCCGCGAGATTTTCTGGAATTTCTTGGTGAACAGTGACAACTGCCCCGAAAGGCTGACGGAGCCGCCGACCGTATGCTGCGTGAAGAGCGTCTCGGCGCCCACTGAAGAAAGCCCTAAGATGCCTGCCTGCGCCGCCAGTTGGGGGTCGAAGCTATCTCCAAGGAACTGGTACTTCGAGGCGAAGAGCGTGAAACCCAGGCTGACGGGCTTGCCCTTCAGGTACGGCTCCGTGAATCCGAAAGACAGGCTCTTAGACCGGTTCCCGCTTGAGAGCGCGACGCTCAGCGATTCGCCGTAGCCCAGCAGGTTGTTCGTCGAATACTCCAGCCCGAAGAAACTACCCGCATAGCCAGACACCCCGCCGTTGAACTGGATCTGCTGCCGCCCCTTCTCCTTCACCTGCAGGTCGATGTCCACCGTCTGGTCCCGGTCGTTCGTACGCGTGATCGCGTCCTTCTCCTTGATCTCGTCGAACAACCCCAACTGGTTCAGGCGCAGCATCGACAGGTCCCACAGACGCTTGTTGTAGGCGCTGCCCTCGTCGATGACCACTTCGCGTCGCATCACCACGTCGCGCGTGTTCGTGTTCCCGATGAACTCCAGCCGCCTCATCGTGAACTGCCGCCCCTCCTCGACTTCCAGCGTCACCTCCACGTCACCCTCCTCCGCCGTCTTGTCGATGAACTTCGGGATGAAATTGACGTCGGCCTGGATGTAACCCTGCGTCCCGTAAAGGTCCTTGATCCCCTTGTAGACGTTCTCCGAGATCTTCTTGGAGTCCACCCACTCGCCTACCTTCATGCCGGAGTAGGCCGTCACGATGCCGGGCTGGAAGATCGACACTCCCTTCTCCTCGACCTTGGAAATCCTGTAGCGGCGTCCGACCTCTACCGGGATGCTAATTTTCAGCCCGGGACCGGATTTGCGGAAAAGCGGCAACGGCAACCCGCTCGAAACCTTCCCCGCCTCCTCCACCTTCGGCTCGCTTACCTTAGCCTGCAAGTAGCCTTTCGTCCCGAGGAAGTAGCGCACACGCTCGATGTCGTCCGACAGCTTTTCTTTGAAATAGATGTCCTTCGACGTGAAGTTCGAGAACATGCCCGCCTCCTTGACCAGTTTCATCGCCCCGCGCAGCCGCCGCTGCGAGAACCCGTCGCGATCGCCCACGAACTGGATCTCCTTGACGCGGACGCGCTTGCCTTCTTCCACCTCGAAGACCAGGCCCACCGTGGTGGCCGAAATCTCCTCCACCTCGACCGAGACATCGGCGTTCGGATGCCCCTTTTCGGCCAGCAGTTCCCGCAAGACGAGGCGGGCGCGGTTGACCTTCGAGGGGTCGAACTGCATCTCCTTGCTGACCTGGACGGTCCGCTCTTTCCACCGAGTGAGCACCTCGCTCTCGGTGGCCGACTTCATGCCGCGGTACTCAATGGCGCGGATGATCGGGTATTCCTTGACCTGGAAGATGATGATCTTGCCGCCGCGCGGGCCGTCTTCGACGAAGAGTTTGGTCGCCAGCGGGTCGAAGAGCCCCATCTGAATGATGGACTGCAGGTCGCGCTGGGCCAGGCTCAGGTCGAAACGGTCCTGAGGCTTGCTCTGGACGTAGTAAAGGACCGATTCGCGCGGGATGCGGCGGTTGCCGCGGATCTCGATGTCTTCGACAAAGACCTCCGACGCCTGAGGCCTTTGCGCCAGGACAGGGCTAACCGAATTGAAGGAAACTATCGCAATGACGATTGCGCTCGCCAGAAAGAAAACGCCTCTGGTCATGAAAGCTCTCCCATTGAACAATGTTGATCCGATCATGGAGTTGGTCATGGATTAAACTTCGGAGGAAATCACCCGCCACTTCGGAAGTGATTGGCGGCGAATGGCGAACGGGAACGGGGACTCATTTCCGGCGCGCCACAAACACCGCCGTCGTCATGAACGATCCGCATTGCCAAGATTGCAGCAATTATTCAAGAACGCGGATTATACGATAAGACTCCGCGCTTGAATAGTCAGATTCCAAAGTCGGGGTTTCGGCCCGCCGGGTGGTGACCATCCGCCCGGCCGGCCTCTCCAGATTTCATCGGGGGGTTACGAAAACACAAGCAGTCAGGTGGATATTTTGAGGCATTTACATTTATCCGACAAGCACCTCATCCGGTTCATTCAATTCCTCGGCGAGATTTTCCGGCAGCGCGACTCCGCTCACCGAACGGTAATTCAGCGCGTCGCCGTCGAGGAAGACCTCGATCAGCGGGGCAGACCCGATGCGCCCCTGAATGAGGGCCTCCGAGAGTGGGTCTTCGACGTATTTCTGTAGTGCGCGGCGCAAGGGTCGAGCGCCGTAGGTACGATCGGCGCAGGTCCGGTCGACGACCCAGCGTATGGCGTCCTCGGTCAACCGGATTTCGAGTTTGCGCCGCCCGAGCGTCCGGTTGAGTTGATCCAAGAGCAGACCGACGATCCTCAAGAGGTCGTCGTCGGTCAGCGGCTCGAATATGATGATTTCATCGAGGCGGTTGATGAATTCCGGGTTGAAGGTCTCGCGCACGGCGGCCATCACGCGGTCTTCATTCATGGCGACGCCATGATCGTGGGACGACTGGAAGCCCAAACTCGCGCCTTTGTTGATGAACCTCGCCCCGATGTTCGAGGTCATAATCACTATCACGTTTTTGAAATCGACTTGCGCGCCGGCCGAATCGGTCAGCATGCCGTCTTCGAAGACCTGGAGCAGGATGTTGTAGATGTCGGGGTGCGCTTTTTCGATCTCGTCGAGGAGGAGTACCGAATACGGGTTGCGGCGAATGCGCTCGGTCAACTGGCCGCCTTCGTCGTAGCCGACGTAACCTGGAGGCGATCCGATCAGCTTCGACACCGAGTGTTTCTCCATGAACTCCGACATGTCAAGGCGGATCATCGCGCGTTCGGAGCCGAAGAGAAATTCTGCCAATGAGCGCGCCACCTCGGTCTTGCCCACGCCGGTCGGCCCCAGGAAAAGGAACGACCCGACCGGCCGCTGCGGATTCTTCAGGCCCGCGCGCGAACGGCGTATGGCGCGGGCGAGCGCCGAGATCGCCGACTCCTGACTGATCACGCGCTTGTGCAACTCTTCCTCAATCCGAAGCAGCTTGACCAGTTCTTCTTCCTGCAAAGAGGCGACGGGGATGCCAGTCCAGTTGGCGATCACATCGTCGATGTCCTGCTTGTTGACCAGCGCGGCGTAATTCTCGTAATCCTGCGGCTCGTAATATTGCGGCGGGCGGCGGGAATTGGAGGAATAGATTCGGTCGCGATCGCGGTAATGGCCGTAATCGCGTGACTCCTGCCGGAGATCCTTCTGTTGCTGCTGCTGCCAGCGGGGCGGAGGCGGGACGTACCCGCTCTCGCGCTGAACGCGCAACTTCACGCGGGCGCCTGCCTCATCGATCACGTCAATGGCTTTGTCGGGAAGGAAACGCTCCGGGAGGTAGCGGACCGATTGATAGACCGCCGCCTCGATGGCGTCCTCGGCGTAGCGGACGTTGTGGTACGATTCGTAGCGGTCTTTGACCCCTTCGATGATTTGAATGGCCTCCAATTCGTTCGGCGCGGCGACTTTGACGGCCTGGAACCGGCGCTCCAGCGAACGATCTTTCTCGATCGATTTGCGGAACTCGGCCGTGGTGGTTGCGCCGATGCACTGAATCTCGCCGCGCGATAGGGCCGGCTTCAGGATGTTCGCCGCGTCCAGGCTGCCTTCGGCCGAACCGGCGCCGATCAGCGTGTGCAACTCGTCAATGAAGATGATGTACTGCGGGTTGTCGGTCAACTCACGCATGATGGTCTTCATGCGCTCCTCGAACTGCCCGCGGTATTTCGTTCCCGCGACGACCAGGCTCAGGTCGAGCGCCAGAATCCGCTTGTCGGCGAGGAATGACGGCACGTCGCCGTTGACGATTCGCTGCGCCAGCCCCTCCACGATCGCCGTCTTGCCGACGCCGGGCTCTCCGACCAGCACCGGGTTATTTTTCGTCCGGCGGCAGAGGATCTGAACGACGCGGTCGATCTCCCTTTCGCGCCCGACCAGCGGGTCGAGCTTGCCTTCGAGGGCGGACTCTGTCAGGTCGCGGCTGAATTCGAACAGGTGCGGGGTCTCTTTGCGGGCATGGGCGTTGCGCTCCATGTTGGCCTGCCGCATCAGGTCCTGGCGGATGTCGGAAAGCCTCAGGCCGCGCTCGTAGAGGATTTCGGCGGCGACCGAATTCTCTTCGCGCAACAACCCGAGCAGCAGGTGCTCAGTGCCGATGTGTCGGTTGCCTAGCCGCTCGGATTCCTCGGCGGCGAACGCCAGCACGCGTTTCGCCTCGCCAGAAAGCGGCAGGTCGATCTGAGAGGAAATGCGGTCGCGCATGACCGTCCGATTTTCTATCTCCTTACGGATCAACTCGACGTTGGCGTGAGAGCGGTGAAAGAACCGCGCGGTGAGATTCTTATCCTCGCGGATCAGTCCCAGCAAAATGTGTTCGGCTTCGATCTGGGAAGCTCCGAACTGGCTCGCTTCGTAGCGGGCAAAGAAAATGACGCGACGCGCTTTTTCTGTATATCGTTCGAACATCTTAAAATCCGACCTCATAAGGACCTGAGCGCCCCGCCTTCCAACCGCAAGGCGCGATCGCACAAGCCGGCCAATTTCTCGTTGTGAGTGACGATGACAGCGGTCAATCGCTCTTCTCTCTGCAATTGCCTGATTAAAGCGTGAACCTCATCTCCCGTGCGCTGATCCAGATTTCCCGTCGGCTCATCGGCAAGGAGCAATGTGGGCGAAGAAATCAGCGCCCTGGCCAAAGCGACTCTCTGCCGCTCGCCCCCCGAAAGCTCGCCGGGACGATGTCCGGCGCGCCCAGCCAACCCGACACGGCCGAGCAGTACGTCGGCCTGACGGGCGGCGTTGCGTTTTGCCGCGCCGCCGATCAATAACGGCATCATCACGTTCTCTGTCGCAGAGAATTCAGGGAGCAAGTGATGAAACTGAAAAACGAATCCGATCCGCCGGTTGCGAAAGCATGCCAAGTCTAGCTCAGCGTTTTTTGCGATGTCAAACTCGCCTATTTTCACACTACCCGAAGTTGGCTGGTCCAACCCCCCGAGCAGGTGGAGAAGCGTCGATTTGCCCACTCCCGACTCGCCAGTGATGGCGACCATCTCGCCGCGCGCCACCTCCAGTTGAAGGTCGCGAAAGACGACGACCTCCTCCGCTCGACCCGAATATATCTTGGTCAGGTCGACAGCGCGAAGCAGAACTTCCCCGTTTCTTCCAATGTTATCCAACGTCATCTATTATTAGCCACGGAGCACAAGATTGACAGGACGACGGGGCGACCTTGAGAAAACCTTCGTTCGCCCAGTCGCCAAGTCGCCAAGTCAATCTTTCTCTTAGCATAGTTCCCACCGTTATTTACTATCAGACCCCGCTTTCATCAATCCGTCGGCCAGCGAGGCGAAAAACGTGAAAGTGCCGAAGGGCGAAAGCGATTCGACGTAAACGCCGCGCTCATTAAACGTGGTCGCGCTCGTCGCGAGAGGCAGCCGGTCGAGCGCGGACGGCCTCGACGGCGCCCGTCCCACCCAACGCGCGATCGTGGAGAGCATTTCGCCGCTCTCTTCCTTCGCCGAAGTGAAGCTTTTTACCGCCGCCAGCCCCCGCGTCTTGTCCGCGACGGCCAGTTGCGGCGAATCTTTGAAACTCCGCCCGCTCTGGCGCGCGTCGATTAACTGCGTCAGGCGCTCGCGCGCGCCGAGCGCGAGGAAATTTTCGATGATGACCGCCGCCCCGTGCCGCGCGTCGCTCGAAGTGAAAATCTCGCGCCCCTTGTACTGTTCGCGCAAAAGTTTCGCGCCTCGCGCCGTGAAGACGCGTTCGATCAGCGTCTCGACAAAAGCCTCGTTGCGCTGCGAGATCAACCAGACGCGATCCTTCGCTTCGCCGGTCATGTTGAAATTGGCGATCTCATCGCCGATCGCGCCGTCCGTCTTGTCGCTCTCTTTTATGCCCAGAAAAAAGTCGAGCGCGCCGATGATGAATGTATGCAGCATGAAGCTATGCCCCACCCCGACCCGCGCCGAGATCGCGGCCTCTATTCCGTCGAGCGCCTTGATCGGGTTTTCGACGCCGATCAACGTCACGTCCTTGGCCTCCGCCGGGATCACATCCATTATCTCGGGGACGCGTTGCGCGTCCGAGTTCGGTCGCTTCGGCGCGGCCGGTTTTACGGCGGCCCTGAGCGCGTCCGCCAAATCGGGTTTGCAGAGCAGCATATAGCGGTCGACGACGGCGCCGTTTTCAATACTCGCGCTGTAAGCTATGCCGTCGGTCGCGCGTGACGAGAAATTGGTGAAGACGTCGCCCATCATCCCGGCCATCGCCGCCTTGCTCAGTATGTCGCCCGAAATCAGAAAGGTCCAGAACCGCAGCAGCCGCGTCACGCCTTCGCCCGTGACGAAACCGAACATCGCGCCCTGCCCGGGCGCCGGCTCGACCAGTTGGCGCGCGTTCCGCATGTGAAAGTTGTTGACCATCGAAGGCGCGCGCCCAAGCCGCGCGTCAATGCAGTCGCGCAGAGGTTCGGGGTGATTGGCCAGAATCAGTTCCCCTTCGATCTGGGCCGTCAACAACTGCTTGTCCGGATCGCTCGCGCGCCAGGTCTGGAACGGAACCCCGGAGTACTCGCCGCTCTCTTTGGAGAAGCGCCCGAAAGCGCGCTCCGCGAATTGCGGCAGCCTCTTCTCGGCGACTTCGCGCAAGGAATCGGCGTCGCTGTGCGTCTCGGCGATCAACGCTATTCGGGGTTTCACCTGCTCCCCTCGAACTTCAAGCCCGGTGATCACCAGGGCGAATTGTGATCGGGCGAGCATCGCCGCTTCTCCCCTGCCGGTCATCCACGCGATCAAATCTCCAAAAGGCCACATGCCGACCTTGCCGAGATAATCCAGCTCCATGGGAACGCCGTAAGCGGGCGCGAGTTCGCGCCAGGCCTCCGTCGAGGTCAGGTTGTCGATCAATTGTGGCCAGTTGTTGATTTCAAGGTAGCCGAGCGCGGTTTCGGGCGCGTAGGACGCCATGACCACCGGTTTCGGGCGCCGCGCGTAAAGCCATCCGCCCACCGCGAGTGGCAGGAGGATCAGCAACGCGAGAATCAACCGTTTGCGCGAGAACCGAAATCGCCCTCTACGTGATTCCTGCCCGCCTTTCGCGCCGTCTTGGTAAAAGAAATCGTCGTCCACTTTCAATGTCCTATGAAACATGTCGAATTCTTATCTTAGTCGCTTCTCAAAAAAATCCAGAATGCGCCTCTCGTATTCTTCCTTCGCCATTTGATGCACATCAACGTGCGCCGCTGCTTCGACCACCCAAAGTTCTTTAGGCTCGCTCGCGGCGGCGAAAATCTCCCTGGATTCGTCCAATTTGGTATGCTGGTCTTTCGCGCCGGCGATAAAAAGTTTAGGAGCTTTGATCGCGCCGACGCGATCAATCGGCCGCAACGCCTCTTTCTCAATTCCCGCGCGCCATGGCAATTGCATAATTAACAGCCGCCCCAGGCCGCGCGCCCAAGCGCCCAAATATCTTTCCATCCTGTTCGCCACCGCCCGCTCGATGTCCGGGTAGACCGCTTCCAAAACTATCGCCTCGACTTCGAGCGCAGGAGACGCCAATATGGCGGCCGCGCCTCCCATCGAAAGCCCTATCACGCCCAGCTTCTCGCCAGGATTATTCTTCTTCATGAACTCCACGGCGTCCTGCGCGTCACGGCTTTCCAGGTAACCGATTGTAATCTGTTTTCCGGGACTTTCGCCGTGCGCCTGAAAATCGAAGAGCAGAACGCCATAACCCGCTTCGCTCAGAAACGAAGCGCGCGCCAACATCTGCCGCCTGTCGCCGCGAAATCCGTGCATTAACACGACCGCTCCCGCGCCCTTGCGTCCTGGAATCAGCCATCCGCGCAGTTCCGAGCCGGAGCCGCTCTCAAATTGTACATCGCGCCCCTGTAAATGAGCGGGGAGCGCGCCTATTGAATGCATGGCTGGGCGACTTAAAAAACTTCCCGCGCCCCAGACCGCGCAACAGAAGAATACAGGAATCACGGTGGCGCAAAACAGAGCCTGTTTTCTCTTGGCGTTAATAAACAATTTCATTTTCTAGGCTCAATAGGCGCAAAGGCGGCTGAGGGATGTCTCAGCCGCCTTTGCGGTTTTATGTTTTACCTCATCACCCAGTTTTGCTTAAGCTCCAATTCTGAATGGGACATATAGGTCCTATAGGACCTATATGTCCCATTCAACGGAGACGATCACTTTTTCGATGATCGCGTCAGCTTGCGGGCGCGCTCGGCCAATTGAGCCGACTGCGGAATCTCGGCGATCGCGCGCTGCAATTGCGCATCCGTATCCGCCATCATCCGCCTCTGCGTGTCGACGCCGTACGCCGCGATCAGCGCCTCCTCGCGGATTTTCTGCCTTGCCCACTCGAAATTCTCGTCGACTGCCTTCATCGTCAGATTGGCTTCAGGATTCTTCGCGAGAAAATCAACCATGAAATCGCGGTAGGCTTTCATGATCTGATCGTTGACGACGAATTCATCGGGCCGCGGCTGGTGGTCGAACTCGAGCGCGTCGCGCTTGAAACCGGGGGCGACGGCGACGCGCCCGGTCATCAATTCGCGCACGAACATGAAGAGCCCATTGGTCCAGATCGTCCCCTGCGCCTCACTGAATGTCCCGGCCTCGACCTTGATGTCAGGTTCGATGCCGCCTCCACCGTAAACCGCGCGTCCCGTGTCGGTGCGGCGCATGTCGTTGTGAGGCGCAGGCGACGTATTGGAACCGTTCGCGCTGCGGCGGAAGTGGTATTCGTAACTCGACCCGTTCGAGTAATCGCGCTGGATGAGACGTCCGCTCGGCGTGTAATACCGCGCTGTGGTCAGCGTCAACCCTGCGCCCCCGGATAGCGAATAGATCGTCTGCACCAGTCCCTTGCCGAAGCTGGGTTCGCCGACGATCATGCCGCGGTCGTGATCCTGAATCGCCCCGGCCACGATCTCGGATGCCGAAGCCGAGCCGTCGTCAATTAAAATTACCAGCGGAAAATTTTCGGGCAATCCCGATTCGGCGGACCAGTCCCTGTCGCCTCCGCGCCCTCGCCCACGAACCGAGAGGATGACCTGGCTGCGCTGCAAAAACTTGTCGGCGACCCGAATCGCCTGTTCGAGAAAACCGCCCGGATTCCCGCGCAGGTCGAGCAGCAGCGAATTCATCCCTTGCGCTTTCAGGGCGGAGATCGCCGAGGTCAGTTCGTCGCTCGTCGTCGAATGGAAGCCGCGCGAGAGGGCGATGTAGCCCACGCCAGGCTTGACAATGTAATTGCCGGAGATCGAAGGCAGGTCCACGGCGGCCCGGTCCAGCGTCATTGTGACCGGTTCGGCGACCCCAGCGCGACGGACAGTCACTTTGACTTCCACGCCGAGTTCGCCGCGCAGATTGTCGCGCACCTGATCGGCGTTCCAGGTCTCCGTGCTCTTTCCGTCAATGGCGATGATCTGATCGCCGTATCGCAACCCGGCCTGCGCGGCGGGCGTATCCTTGAATGTCTCGATGATGTAAACGCCGCGATGCCGCCCCAGGATAGATGCGCCGATGCCGTAATACTGGCTGCGCTGCTCCATCCTCATCTCTTCGAACGCCTTGCGGTCGTAATAATTCGAGTGCGGATCGAGCGTCCGGAGCATGCCCTGGATCGCCGTCGTGGTCAGCGCTTCGTATTCGACTTCTTCGACGTAATTTTCACGAATCAGGTCGATCGCCGCGACGTAGTCGCGGCCCAAATGATCCAATGACGACTTGTCATCTACGGCTGCCGACTTGTCATCTACGACCGCTTGCGGGCGAATGTATGCGAGGCTGATCATCGCCGCGACCGCAATGGCAAAGATCGGGAACCGCCGCCACTTACTTATCATTCGTAGGCGCCTCCTAAGCGCATAAGAAGGTGAAAACCCATTGGAGTGAGATTGCCTATTGCGGATTGCGGATTTGAGAACCCAGTGTGCTTTCTTTTCAAAATACTCACGACTTTAAATTTGGACCTGCCAGGCGCCAATACAAAACTCGATGGCGCTGGGATTGCGGTAAGCGCTTCATCATCAAACATTCCGCAATCCGCAATCCTATTTCCCGGCGCTAATACTAGCCAAACTCAATTGACATTGAAAGCGGCGCCCCTCCGACCGAGTAATGAGGAAAGAAATTTTCCATTTCCCGCATTACATTTGTCATTAGTCATCGCCGGGGCCGGCCTTTTCCAACTGCGAATGACAAATGTAATATGGGAAACGGAAAACGATATGGTCATTGCGAGTCCCTCAAACGAACGTCTGAAACACGCCCGCCGCGTCCGCGATGGGCGCGAACCGGATTTGATCTTCGTCGAGGGCGCCCGTTTGATCGAGGAAAGTTTGCAATCTGGCTTGAAGCTGACGGCATGTTTCCACGAGCCAGACCCGACTCCACGCGCACAAAAACTCATCGACGAGATGGCGAGCCGGGGTTGTCCTCTCTTCCCGGCGATTCGCGCCGCGCTCGATACGGTGGCAGACACCGTCAGCTCACAGGGGCTGATCGTGATCGCGGAAAAGCCCGAATTCAATTTCGACAGCGCTTTGCGGGCGCGAGACGGCGTCGCGCCGCTTCTCGTCTGTCTGGATTCGGCGCAAGATCCCGGCAATTTCGGGACGATAGTCAGGACTGCCGAAGCGGCCGGGGCGAGCGGTGTCGTCGCGACTAAGGGCTCCGTCGACGCGTTTGCGCCGAAGACGCTGCGCAGTTCGATGGGGTCGGCCTTCCGGTTGCCAGTCGTAACCGGAGTCGAGGACGGAGATTTGGCGCTCGTGAGCAAAGCTTCGAATTTAAGAATGGTGGCGACGACGGCAGGCGGCGAAACCGTTTATACTGACTATGATTGGCGCAGCCCAACGATGGTCGTCTTCGGCAACGAGGCGCGCGGCCTCGGGCGGGAGTTGTTGGAACGTTGCGACGAGCGTTTGCGTATTCCGTTGCGCGCCCCGGTCGAATCTTTGAACATAGCAGCCGCGGCCGCTGTCATCTTATTCGAAGCGGCCCGGCAGCGAAGAGACACAGGGAGATAGGGGGACAAGGAGACAAGGAGACATACTTATGTCCCATTAGTCCCATAAGTCCTATAAGTCCCATTTGGATTTGAATATGGCGGAAAACAGTACGAAGGACGCTGATTTCTCAAGCCGCCTGGAGTCTTTCGCGCGGCGGTTATTCGAGCGCATCGGCGCCGCGATCGATTTCGCGTTGCGCAGAGGCGGCGGGTTCGAAGGCGGGGCGCGCGCCGATCTGGCCTCACTCGGGCCACTCATCGAGCGTGCGGTCGAAGACGACCTGAAGCGCGAAGACTCGCGCCTCCTCGCGCCGAACCTGATCGAGCTTCGCTACGATTACGAAAGCTACACGCGAATGGGAGCTTCGCGTCGCGAATTCCTGCAACGCGAGCTGGACGCGAACATATACGAATACATTTACAACCGCCGCTATGCGACTCTCGGCGAGGTTCAGGTGAGGATCGCCTACGACGCCTTCACGCGCGGCCTCGAGATCAGAACCGGCTTCGGAGAACCCAGGCCCCCCGTCGTCCCGCAGAACGCGCCTGCGGAGGCGCAGGCGCCGGGGCGGGCGAAGGGCGGGACTGTCGAGGTGGTTCTTCAAATTGAGGGCGGTTCGCGCATTCTGCGGGCGCGCGTCGGGAGCGGCGCCGGGCCGGTAGGGATAGGGCGCAACAGCGCAAACGCCCTGATCATCGACGATTCGACGGTCTCGAATTTCCATGCGGCTCTGACGATCTCCGCGAACGGCGATCTTCTCCTGGCGGACCGCGGCAGCAGCAATGGGACTTACGTCAACGGCGTGACGCTCGAAACCGGCGGCAGGATCATCATCCGAGACGGCGACCGGCTGAAATTCGGCGACGTCGAAGCGGCTTTGAGAATTTCGGATTGATTGATGGAGGGGAATGGGGATTAGGGAGTGGGGAATGGGGATAGGAAGTGGAACTTTATCCCCATTCCCCACTCCCTAATCCCTTCCTTCCGCAACTTTATGAGCTTTCCATTCATTGCGACAATCATTCTTCTGATCGGCATGGCGGGATTGACCCTCGCGTTGTTCGCCTCGACGTGGCGTTATCGTTCGCGCGCGGCCAAACTCGATCAGGCCGAGGCTAAACTTCCCGAAGACTTCGGGCCGCGGCTGACCAGCCGGCGCCTGCGCTACGTTCGCTGGACGTTTGCGCTGATGGTGGTGGCGGCGCTCGGCTTTCACGCCTACTGGGGGTTGTTCGCGACGGGGCCGCTCGACGAGAGCCCGGTCTTCGCGGCCTTGAAAAACAAGCGCGACCAGCGCAACCGCCGCGAGGCCGAGAGCGCGCTGCGTGGATGGATTTATGACCGCCATCACGACCCGCGACGGGCGCTGGCGAAATATCGCTACCTCAACAACCGGATCATCCGTGATTACCCATTGGGGCCCGGCGCGGCGCACATAGTAGGTTACGGCACGCTCACGCGCGGCGAGGCCTTGCTCGAACGGGCCGCGGCCGCCGCCCGCCCGTCGCAACCCGAAAAGAGTTGGTGGCAAAAACTCACCGACTTCGACGGCGAAACCGCCCGCCCGCCGGTCGGCCAGGACATAGTCCTGACGATCGATTACGAGTTGCAGAAGGCGGCGTCGGAACAGTTGCTAGGCAAACGCGGGGCGGTCGTCATGCTCAACCCGCAGACCGGCGAGATTCTAGCGATGGCCAGCGCGCCGAGCTTCGACCCGGGCGACGTCGACAACGACGTGAAGTGGCAGGAGATCTGGAACGACGCCGGGCGCAAACCGCTGCTCAACCGGGCTATCGATGAATACTACCTGCCCGGCTCGACGCTCAAAACTGTGACCGCCGCGGCCGGGATCGAATCGAGGCTGGACGACAAAACCTTCACCTGCCGCGGCGAAGGCTGGACGCCGCCCGGCTCGAACCGCCCGATCCGCGACGACGAAGGCGAATCGCACGGCTCGCTCAATCTGCTCGACGCCTATACGAAATCCTGCAACCAGTACTTCGCGCAACTCGGCGTCGAGGTCGAACGCCAGCGGATGGGCGAAACGGCTTCCCAATTCGGCCTCCGCGTCTACGACACCGGCGCCGAGTCGATCGGCGTGGGCGCGTTTCACAACCTTTGGAATACAAGCAACAAAGTCCTCTCCGACGTGCTCGCCCCCCTCATCTCGACGTTCGTCGCGGGGCGTAAGATCACGAAATACGACCTCGCGCTCGAATCGATCGGTCAGGGATACGTGCAACTGACCCCGATGCAGATGGCGATGATCGCGGCTGCCGCCGCCAATTCGCGCGGGGAGACGATGCGCCCCACGATCGAAATGGGGCGCAAGCCCATCGCGCTCAGCCAGGCGATGTCCCCTGACACCGCCGCGAAGATGCGCGCGCTGATGGCCTCGGTGGTCGAGCGCGGGACCGCCGCCGGAGTATTTGGGGGGCTGGTTCGCAAAGCCGGCCTGACGGCGGGAGGAAAAACCGGGACCGCCCAGCGCGACGTCCCGATGATCGATCCGAAGACCGGCAAGCCTGTCACTTACGTTGATTCGCGCGGGCGGACCAGGATTAAGATGGAGGAGAGAGGCCGGATCGATTCCTGGTTCATCGGCTTCGCGCCGGTCGAGAACCCGAAAATCGCCTGGGCCGTCGTAGTCGAAGGCGGAGGATACGGCTCTCGCACATCGGCGCCGATCGCGGGCAATCTGTTGGCGAAAGCGAAGGGACTCGGATTATTGAGCGAAGAAACGGCTCAGCCGAAGCCCGCGCCCAGTCGCACGGGCGAGGATATAAGATCGAGAATAGAGGATCGAAGATAGAAGATGGGAGATCGGGGACCGACTTGCGCCCGGCGCCGCGATCCACGCCCCTCGATCTTCTATCCTCGATCCTCAATCCTCATCTGGCCACGTTTTTCAATTGATTGATGCGGTCGCGGAGCGATTGCGTGAAGCATTCGACCTCCTCGGCCGTCGCGCCACTTGCCTGCAACCCCGCGCGCAGTTGGTCGTCGGTGATGCGACTGAGGTATTGCGTAACCCATTGCACGTCGCTCGTGCGAATGCCTCCTTTGAAGCTTTCGGAATGCTGCCCCGAATAGCCGAACTCTACCTGGTCGCCTCTGACGCCTTTGACGAAATCCTTGGTCTGGCTGCGGAAGCCGTTGCAATCCCATTTCTCGCGGCTGATGAATCCTCCCCATTTGCCCATCGAACCGCCCCAGTCTGTGATCAGGTAACGATCCTCAAGACCGCCTTCGGACGGGGTTTGAAAGATCGCCGTGTTCGAGCCGCGCTTGACGTCGCGCAAGTCTTTGTTGTCCCAGTTCGACAACATCATCATGACCACCTTCAGCCCGTTCAATTCCTTCGACCCGAGGAAGGGGTTCTGAATCCAGCTCCAGCTCTGCTCATCCTCCAGCTTTTTGACGCCCTTTTCACGCCGCCTCTCGAAGCGGGCGTCGGTGAAACTGCCGTCCGGCTGAACGTTTTTCTTCGCGCGTTCGAGCTTGCCGACCGATTCGATCTTGCCGCTCGGGACGAAATAGGCCGGCTCGACGAAATATCCGACGGCCCAGGCGACGCGCGTCGCGAAGGTCTCCGCGTTCACCTCGGTGCCGAATTTGGCGGTCCATTCGATGCCGTTCGCGTCTTTAACGCGCACCTTGGGATTGCTCCCCGACAGACTCTCTTCAATGAAGGTGAAGGGAGGCTTGGGCGCATTGCTCCGCCCGCCCACGCCCGAGGCGAAATCCAGCCTTTCGATCGCGCCGGGGTCGGTCCAGAGCACCGGCTTGCCTTGTTGAGGAGGATCTTTCTCTTTTTTCTGTTTCTGCGCCGTGGCTGAAGAAATGAAGCCGAGCGCCAGCGTCAATGCGACCAGCGGCGCCAGTTTGCGTGAGTTCAAAGTCATAATCGTACTCCTTACGATGGTTTTCTCTCGGAGAGCGAAGCAAATGATATTTTCTTGTGGTGGTTTTTGCCAACAGGAAAATGTATGACAGAAAAACGGGGGCGGAAAAATTAGGACCGGACGCGATCAGGCGAAGAGTTCATGCGCCGGTTTGAATGCGACGTATTTCGTGCCCGAAGCAGGCTCGACGTAATGGAACGCCCGTCCCGAAGGCGTGTTCTCAATCGTCTTCGTCCAGTCAATGCCGAGCGCCGAATAGATCGTGCAGGCGACGTCTTCCATATAGATCGGGCGGTCGTCCGACCACCCGTAATCAACGATCTTCCCGCCGCGCTCGTCCGTCTTGCCGACGACCGCGCCGCGCCTGACGCCGCCGCCGGCGAACATGCCGGAATGAACATGCATGTAATGCTCGCGGCCTTTGCGAGTTTCGCTCAAAGGCCCCGGAGTCCTGCCGAATTCGCTCATCGCGATGACCAGCGTCTCGTCGAGCAGCGTTTTGCCCGGAGTGTGTTTTGACGGAATGGCGTCGAGGTCTCTAATCAGGCTTGTAAAAGCGGCGTCGAGTTCGCGGATCAGGACCGGATGGTTGCGCGTGCCTTCCTTGTAGATATTGCCGTGATGATCCCAGCCGCCGTGGCTGGCCATAATGAAGCGTGTCCCGGCGTCGGCGCGAAACAGATTGCGCGCCAGGATCAGACTATTGCCGATGGAGCTGTTACCGTAACGTTTCTTGTCTTCGTCCGTGATGGCGAAGACTTCCGGCACGCGCGGATCGTTCATAATCGCCCACGCGCCACGGTAATATTCGTGATAATCGCCGAAGCCGCGATCAAGACTGGCGTCGCCGTCGCGCAACGTTTTATCGAGTTGCTGCAACCGATCCCACCGCCGCCGGAGTGTCTCTTCCATTCCCTTCTGTGGCGCCAGATTGGGCGGGCCGTCGCCGATCGAAAGACTCATCGGGCCGAATTCGGCGGACAGAAATCCCTGGTTGATCAACCCCGCCTGATTTCCCGCCAGGTTCATCGCAATGAATGCGGGCAGCGAATCGGACGATTTACGCTGCTTCGCCAGTTCATGACAAACAACCGCGCCGATGGCGGGGACTTCTTTAGCCAACGCCAGATTCAGCGGATGCCCGGTCTGGATGTAATACTGCGCGCGCCCGTGCACCACATCCCAAGCGGCCATCGAACGCACGACCGTGATCTTGTCGAGAACGCCGGGTAGATTGGGCATGATTCCGGATGGCAGCTTCAGATCGTTCGGGAAACTGCGAATGTCGAAGTAGCTCGGCGTCCACGGGCTTTCTTTTGCGTCGAGGGTGTCAACCTGGCTCATCCCGCCGTCAATGTTGATGAAGAGCGCCTGGCGCGCCGTGGCCATCGGTTTGGCTTTTTGTTCAGCGCGGACGTTGAACGGGCGGAAGGCGTTGAGATAACCGCCGACCAGACTGACGCCGCCGACACGTAGCAATTCGCGTCGAGTAAGAGACGGGATGCTTCTTCCAATACGTTTCATAGCCTTATGAACCTCGTTGCGCGTTTTGAAATTGTGGGCTCCGATTGAATTTCCATACCCTACGCTTTTTCAAGATCCAAATCGGAAGCAGCGAAACAAGCAGCGTTCCACCACCGAGGATGTTAAGCTGCAATGCCGTCAACGGCGGAAACGGATGATCCCATTGATACAACTCAGGGCTTGGAACAAAATCGTTGTAAGCCGCTGTGAGCGTAAAACCGGTGAAAATGACCAACTGCTTTCCCATCGGAAGAAAATAGACCAAACGCCAGGCGATCAGCAACGGCATTATCCCGAATGTCGGAACGGCCAGTATAAGCCACTACAAGCAAAGAAAACTCGGCCAGTTCTTTTGACTTCTCTTCGCCGCCAATTCAAACAGGAGCAGAAGAATGAAGCTGGCGGCCAGAATCTGAAAAAGAGTCGGGAAAAATAGAACCGGTAGATAAAAGACCGGAAAAATGACAAACAGGCTTATCAAGACCCAGTGGTAGATTTTGCTTTGGAGGATGACCTGTTCGTTCATTGTGACTCTCATAGTTTCGAAAGCAGTTATGAAGGCTCGATCTTTTTATTACTCGCTTGGAGTCCATCTATGTTTCACTTTGCCTTTCTTCTGTTCACGCTCCCAAGCGGCGTCTGTAAAAAGATATAAGCATTCGCCTTGTTGAATCACTGATAACGCTTTCAAGCAATCCGGCATCAATTGCGCAAGTTCCGCAACCTGCCCGCTTACGGAACACAACACGATCAGCGTAATCCCGTAATCCGGCAATCGCTGCTGATATTCAATGTTTGAGTCCGTCGAGATCATTACGTCGAATTGCGCTTGAGCTCGCTGCAATAACTCACCGTTCCGGAGTTCCTCCCATCCCAACTCTTGCGCCGTTGTGACCTCGTGCCCACTCAGGTATTTTCGTAATGGGCGCGGGCAGCATGAATCAAAAAGGATCCTCATCGCGCAACCGTACCCCTGTCAGTTCACCGTCAAGTATGGCTTGTTTGATGACGCCGAGAACGGCCAACACTTCGTTTTCTGTAACGGCGTCGTAATCGCTTAGAAAGTCGTGAATCGTTTTGCCGCTGGCGAGATAGTTGATCAAAATATCGGCGGGCACGCGTTTCGCGCCGATGGTCGGATGCCCGCTCAGCTTTTCAGGGTCTTGTTGAATCGGCGCATCCGGCAGCGGCATTATTGCCGCTGGGGTTTGTCGCTCGAATGGATGACCGGACAAATCGCTGTTTGCGCTCATAACTTTATCCTCCCGCCGGAATTTTATCACAAGCCGGGCGCGGCATCTTCTCTACCTGACGCTATTGGCCGGCGATCCCAAACTCTGCATTACGCGCGGTTGATCCAAAACCCACCGCCGAATGATCTGATAGCCGCGCTCGGCGGGCAGATAGCGCCGCCCGCCCTGATGCCCGTCTTCTTTGCCCGTTTGGACGTTGAGCGGCTTGCGGAGCAGCTTGCTCGTTTCGATGTCGGCGAGGTCGACGCGCTGTTGCAAGGTCAAATAGTTCTTCAGCATCTTCGGCATCGACCAGTATCCATTGCCGTCCGGCCCGGCCAGTTCCATAGAAGGCACGCGGCCCGGCGTGGCGTGGCATCTCATGCAGGACATCTCGTCCATTCGCTGCGGGCGGTTGAGTTCAGGCGCGACATAATCGCTGAAGTAACGGAAGTTGGATATGAATTGCGGCGTCAGTTGTGGCTGGCCCTGCGAGTCTCTCAACCCGGCGGCCAGCGGCTCTTTCTTGACGGCCTCCTGCAAATCGGCCATCCACGCTTGCGGGTCGGCGCCGCGTAGCGCATTGCGGGCGGCCTCGTTTTTCTCCGTCTCTGACAGTTTCCGCAGCGCCTCCTGCACGGCGGGGTTCTGGCGTATGGCCGTGACGTTGGCCATACGGAAAGCGATGCTGCGACTCATCGCCGGCGCGTCGGGGCGCAACATTTGAATGTAAAGTTCGACGGCGCGCTCGCGGGCCGCGGCGATTTCAGGCGAAGAAGGGCGCCCAGTCTGTTGGCCGGGCGCATTGATTTCGGGAATCCCGTCGCCGTAAGAAGTCACCCAACTGACGCTCGGCAGCCAGAAGTGATTGGTCAATGGATTCTTCGTCGCGCCCGGGATGAAGCGGAGCAGGACGTCGGTGTGCAAGTCGGAGTTGGACGCGAGCGTCGCGCCCATGCGGTCGGCGACGTACCAATCGGCGTCTGGCAGGCCCATCGGTCGCACAGCCGCTTCAGCCGCGTCGATAATCTTTTTCAACTCGGCGGCGCCCGGCTCCTTGCTGTGTTTCGGGATCAACAGGCGGTAAAGCAGTTCGCGCTGTTCGGTGGTCTTCGGCACTGCCCATTTGGCGCGGGCGAAGAGCCGCAGCACGGGCTGCGCGAGCGTCTGGCGGCGGTCGTAATCCAGCGCGCCGCGATGAATCTGTTCGACCAGCGGCTCGACTTTTTCCTGCACGGCGGGCAGCGTGACTGCGCTCGGGTCGGAGACGGCGGCGGCGGCCAGCGTGCGCAACTCTTCGGGGCCATGCGTCGAGTAATCGATGATCTTGTCCTGCAGCGGCTGGTAAGCGACATTCGCCGCGCCCTCCATCACCAGACGCAGCTCGGAAATGTCGGACTCGCTGGTCCGGCCCCACAGCAGCAGGGTCGCCTTGCCCATCATCTCCGCGCTGCCCTCTGTGATGTAGCCCATCTGGCCGGGGCCTCCATCGCCGCCCGCCGAAGCGTAGAACGTCGCGGCGACAGCCACCAGCCGCCGCGCCAGCCTGGCTTTGACGGCGTCTGACAACGCCGAGTCGTCGAATTTCTGTTCGAGCGCTTTGAAGAGCGCAGAGAGTTCTTTGTATTTATGCTCTTCGCTTCCGTTGGCCTTGTGTCCGTTCGCGACGAAGAGCGCGTGGCTCTGATAGCGGAAACAATTTTCGACCAGCGCATTCGGCTCCGGCGAGAGCAGTTTTCGCGTCCAGGCCTGCTGAATCGCTTCACGCATCGGAGCATTCCATACCCACCATTGCCACGCGGCCTTCGCTGCCCACGCGCGGACGCCGGGATGCGGGTCGTCGTTGAGCGCGCGGTCGAGCAATCGAGTCAACCGTCGTTTGTCAAATCGCGGCTGCGTCATCACCGCGTCGGCGCGCATCCCCAGCGCCTTCACCACGCTTTCGCGCGTCAGGTCGCCGCCCTTTTCATATGCGGCGAAGACGGCCTCGAAGCCGGCGTCGTCAAGCAGCGTCTGCTCCATCGCCCACGCCGCGGCGTCGCGAACCATCTTCACCTGATCGCCCATCAACCGGACGAGCGCCGGGACGCCCCGTTCGTGATGAACGCCGCCCAGAGCCATCGCGCCCCAAAACCGTACTTGGGGGCTTGAATGCGATGCGGCCTGAGTCATCAGGTCGATTAAGGCCGGATCGTCCGTGTGCGATAACTCGCGAACGCGAGCCACCGCCGCCGGCAGTGTCTCTCCGCGCTTCGGTTCAAAGTCAGCGCGAGCCGGCTTGACCGGCTTATCAGGATAGAGCCTTGAGAGCGCGTGAAGCGCATATGCCGTCGTAACGAAGCCCGTCAACGCATTCTTGTTCCAGCGGCCATACGGGTCCTGCGTTCGCAGCATCGCTTTGACGCCGCGAGCCACCGCCGGGTCGTCGGCGTTGTAGCCCAGCGCCTGAAACGCGATCAGCGCCAGCGCGGTCGGCGCGGGGTCGAATTCCCCGTTGGTCTTCCAGGTCTTGCCGCCGTCGTCGCTCTTGCCGGGATCGAAGCCCCACGAGCCGTCGGCGTTTTGAATCGCCCGCAGCCGCGCCTCGTCCTTCTTCAATTGATCCTGAATGCGCGCCCATAGCTTCGTCGCCTCGTCGGCGCTCCTCAATTGATACGCCGGGAATCGCGCCGGAGGCGGTTCGGCGGGTTTGCCGTCCGCAGCGGGCTTAGGAGCAGGCTCTTCCTTCTTCTCTGGCGGCTCCGGCGGCAGGGTTTGTTGAATCGATCGAGCGCGCTGGTTTTGCGCGACGTAATCTTGGGGGAAGAAGCGTTTGAAAAATTCGATGCGATGCGACAGGTCGTCGCTGTAGCGCGGGAAGACTCCGAGCATCTTCTCGGCCTTCTCCTCAATCGCCGCGAAGTAACGCGGATGAGACGCGCGGTCCCAGGCCGTGCGCAAAATCTCGCCGGCGTAGTTGTAGACCACCGACTGGCCGACGTTCGATCCGGGTCCGGCGGCATTGATGCCGCTAGGGTCGGCGGTTTGGAGCGTGTGATTGGCGGCGCGGATCGCCTGCATCGAATGTAGCCTGCGCGCGGGGACGACGCGCTCCGCCGCGCAGACGTTGTGACCGGCGACCCGCGTTCCGGCCGGGCCGTCGCCGACGTCGAGCGGCGCGAGGCTGGTGTTGTTCGCCGCGTCTTTCAGGTAATTCGTCGGGCGCAGCGATTCGTACATCACGTTGATCAATCGGCGGAAGTTTTGAATGTTCTCGACGCGATAGCCGTTCTCTATCGGAACGGCTGGCCCCCAGACGCCCGATTGCGTGTGGCAACTCATGCAATGCGTGCCCATCAAATTGCCCGTTTCGCGAATGCGGCGTTCGACCGAAGCGCCGCGCGGCCGGTTGGTAAGCCAGGAATCGACCTGCCCGAGATGGTCGTACATCGCCTGCCGCACGGCCATTCGCGGGTTGTCGTAAGGCGCGGGCCGCAACACACGTAGCTCAATCTCGTAGCCCGGCGCGTTGGCCTCGGCGCGCAGGAAGTATGCGCCGCCCGGTTTGATCAGGCGAACGATCGAGGCGCGATGCTGTTCGTTCTGCTGGTGCGTGCGCTCATTTTCGTTGCGCCCTTCGGCGTATTCGACCAGCGCGCCCGAAGCGTCGAGCGCGTAAAACCGGAGCTGCGCCGCCAGCGTGTGATCGGGGATCGCCAGATTGCAGGTCAGCAGGCGAGGCTCCTTGCCGTTGAACGCAAGGCGAAACCAGTCGTCTCCCGACTTGCCCACGCGACCGTTGTCGAAATATTCAATGTCGTCAGCGCCGCCCGTAATGCGCACGGCCTGCACGCCCTCGCCTTCAGGCAATTCGATCTCCTGCGCCATTTCAGGCGTGTCGTTCGGCTCGGTTTCAACGCGCATGCCCGTCTCAGCATTCAACTCCACCGGATTGATTGTGACCGACAGCGGAACCGACTTC